>Ga0190284_1000194_pt1 | contig 43537 bp, 58 predicted proteins | sample 48691812_MG_FD_161668 | JGI IMG/M metagenome (GOLD analysis project Ga0190284, IMG submission 161668) | Hydrothermal vent microbial mat bacterial communities from Southern Trench, Guaymas Basin, Mexico - 4869-18-1-2_MG | ecosystem: Environmental > Aquatic > Marine > Hydrothermal vents >...
CTGTTGCCTAACGTCCGTCGGTCCTCACAGAGCTCGTTGTGTAGTGTCGGACCCGTCCGTCGTTGAGACGTATCCGATACTCCCAGGTTCCAGGCCCGTCATTGGTGTTCATCCTCCGAACGGAGCTGATAATGATCCCTGGACCGTCCTGTGTCGTGACCGCTGTTCCTCGACGAAGGCGGTTCGGTTGGCTCTGTCGTCGTCCATCAGGCATTTGCTATCTCTTCATCCAGTCGAATGATATCTTCTTCCGTGGCCCCCAAGGCTTCCCCTACATCGAACAGATAGGCGCTCCACCACAGGGGCCGCGGACGCTGGGTCACGTCATCCAGGCGAGACGCCTCCCGCCACGCCTCCAGCTCGAGGTGATATCGGCGTCGGTTAGAGCAAATCTTTCGCAATCCCATGACCTCTCCGTGCTGACGGGGTGCATTCCGTGAGGCTTGCGTACTCTGTCCGATATGTTAGGATTATCGGACAGGGTACGCAAGGAGCATGATGGAAAATTCAAACAGGATGGTCAAGGGGGAGATAAGAGGCGGGGTTCGACGGTGTACCGCTGGTCTAGGGTGCGTCGGCTTGATGTCCGGTGCGTCCAATGAGGCCCGTTATGCCCTTCGAATAATCGGGGCCAGCGGTGAGCCCAGCGACGAGCATCGATGCGAAGCCTGCAAGGTCTGGGTTGAGAAGGAGTGTGCCCGACATCTGGGATACTCCTGTGAAGTGCTCGGCGAGCTCGAGGCCGCGGCGGAGGACCTCGACGAGCAGCTCCAGGACCTCGACGAGCTCGGCGAGCTCGAGGCCGCGGCGGAGGACCTCGACGAGCAGCTCCAGGACCTCGACGAGCTCGGCGAGCTCGAGGCCGCGGCGGAGGACCTCGACGAGCCAGTCTCTATTCCCCTCGATGGAATCGTTGTACTTACGGAATATGAAAGATGGATCGATCCGAGAATTCTGAGAGAGAAAGTTATTTTTTAGTCACGAGGAAAAAGAGGGATTAGCATGACGAAACAGTGCGACATGATATATGATGGGAACCATTGCACTCTGGATCGACACCACGAGGGCGAGTGTTCCTTCCCTCCTGGAACCCGGATGCTACCAAAGCGATCAAGAAGGGCTCCATCCGACAAAATCGGACTCCAAGACCTTGAGACTATCGACGATTTGCTCGAGAGACTAAACGACGAGAACGAAGCCGATCAGATAGGGATATTCCAGACCATTAAAATTCTTCGGAGTCGAATATCAGACAACGACAAGGACGGCCAGGCTGCTCTAAGCACCGTTATTCTCATGATCAAGAAAATTCAGCTTGATTTCAATCGGGGTATAGAGCGGCGCTTCGCCGAACAATCCAACCCGACCATCAACCAGCTAGTAGCCTGGATAGAGGCTCTCACGTTCCCAAGTCCAGACAACAGTCAAAATATTGAACAAATGAAAAGCCTGGGGGTTTCAGTCGATGACCTCCCCCAGATACGTGAACGGATACTAAAAGATGTTCCCGACGAGCACACCAGGGAATGGATTGATCGGGTGATTGTGTCAAGAGACATCAAACGACTCACCAGGCCATCCTTCGGTTATAGTCCGGCTCACATCGAAGGTGAGCAGTGCTTGCCGACTCTCCCTATGCCCACATGGCCCGACGGTTTTGTCGAGCTATGCTCTGAATGCGGCGCGCAATTGATGGAGCGACCCCACCCGGACGGCCCGCCATGCGTCAAGTTCACAGTTGATAACGAAGGAGCGATAAATAATGAGTCCTGAACGACAAAAGGCAAAAGGTCTTTGCTGGAACGAACACAACGATACTCCAGATTCAGAGTGTCGATTGACAACAGTTTTCACATTTCAGAATCGAGACAATAAAACAAGGATCGGATGTTCTCCTGAAATGGCAAAGAGACTTATTGAAAAAGGTCTAATGACCAAAGAGGAATATGATCCTAGTCTCCACAATCCCAATCCCTTTCCTTCAACGAACGAGGAACACGTTGAACTTTGCGGGAAAAGGGTCGGTCTTAGAACGTGTGCCCTTATAAAGGGACATGGCGGAATGCACGTCGCGGAAGTGCTTTAATCGATTGAGGAGGTTTTGTCATGGGACCATACGGAATTAGAAGGATAAGCGGAAAGCGGCGAGTCATTGAATATCACGAAAACGAAATTGAACTTGATGGGAAAATTCTAGTTGAGCCTACTGGCAGGGGTAAGGTTGATGGAGTGTCATTTCATGCCAGCGGTGAAGCGCTTATAACGGAGGGTAATCTGATTAGATTTAGGATTCCATCTCAAATCCCTATGGCAAATGTAAAAATGGGCAGAGAGAAATCCATAAGCGGCTCAATATCCCCACGGCTGCGAGAGGTCTACAAGTGGCCGTGGCGTTCCTTCGCCCAACTCATGAAAGATGAACAGCTCCCGTTTGAAAAGGGAAGAGATACCGTGGCTAGTTATCTTTTTTGGTGGGCTTATCGTCGTAGTGAAGAGTTGAGGTATTCAGTTGATCGCTTCTTTCCAGGCTTCACCGTCGATACAGTAGAGCCTATATTTGGTCAATCAAATATTGAAATCGCGAAGCAATGGGCCAAGGACAAGAACGTAAACCCTAACGATGCGATAGAGCTTATGTGGCTTCTCCATGAGGCATGGTAAGGACAATGAGCAACGAAAAGCAGGTAATTCATGGAATGGGAGCTCTCGGTGTAATCTGCGACCCATCAATAAAAAAAGGGGTGGCTATACCCTGGTTTATGATGGGTGTTACCTGCAAAGATTGCCTCGACGCCTTGAAAATCGTTGAGGAAATGATCGGACGCGGATTGAAGGCTAGCCAGAATCAATGAACCGTCGAAAGGCCCGTAAAATCGCTTACAGACTGATCGTCGAGCTCCTAGAGCGCGAGTACAAATCGGGCTGGCCTATGAATGCCCCTCGAATGAACGAGTTACAAATAGAGGGATATATCGTTGGACTCCGAGACGGAACCGTAACCGAATCTGGGCTAAAAATTCTTGATGAAATCTCCGACATTCTAGAGCTCCTCACACGAAAGGGCGTTGAAAAGCCCGTCAAAGAAAGGGCGCAACCTAAACCACTGCCTCTCTTTGAAATCATAACTCGGGAGATAAAGCGATGAGTACGTTACCAGAACTCTTAGGCTATTACATTGGAGCAGTCATTAAACAGCAGAAAACCCAAAGGGATCAAAAGGTTGAAACAAAACCTTGCGTCGGGTGCGGTCACTGCTGCTTCTCTGGACCGTGTGTTGTTGCTCTTGTCCTTCATGGAGTTGCCTTTCCATGGTCTACATCAAGGTGTCCTCAACTTGTATGGGACGAAAAGGGGAAAAGACATTTGTGCATTGCCTATCCATGGAGAACATTTGCAAGAAGGCTCGGAGTTGTAATCAACGGCTCCGATTGTATTCTTCCTTCGAGTCCATGGAGGAAGGAAATAAAGGATAGGACTACTCCAGCTGCTGTTGAAGGACCGGGTTATATAAAGGAGTCATCATGAAAGAACTCACAGGAATAGACAAGGTTCAGACACTAAGCCGTTCAAAAATGGCTCTGGAAATCCTACCCCTTATTGAAGAAGATGAGAATTTTGGATACGCTATCACAAATACCGGCATAGGACTATTTGAAAGAATCAGACTTCTTGATTGCCCGTCAATAATTGAAGCAATGGATGAGCTTGGAGTGGATTGTATTTTTCTAGACAGCGACGAGATCTTTGAAAAAGATCGTTACGATCATATTACAAGGCTTTTTTCTATAACGGTCCCCAAGGTTTTTGCGAACACTATCCATTATCAAACGCTCAAGGTAAAACTCGAGGCTATTATCGAAAACTCTGAGAAAAAAGACTATACAATACATTTATGGGATGGGGTTGTGAGAAGCTGCGGGCACGTCTACACCAAAGGTGAAAAACACTATCAATGTTTGGATATCTCCGACGTGAATTGTGAGAGTTGTCTAAAGATTGCATCCCAGATTAAAGACTAGCCGGAATCATGGAGAAACCACGATGATTCGGAAAATAAAGGATTGGCTTTACTCGCTTTTCAATTCTCCAAAACTTGACGTGACAGCCCACCTTGTAACTGTTGACGATAACGGAGAGGTGGTAGGGACGGTGTCTGTTGAGACATGGTCTGAACCTCCGGTAAAGAATAGCGACGGATCTTTCACCGTAAAAGGTGGCATGACCTTTGTGAATCAACCCCTCTGTGATGCTATCCAACGTCTTCATGATGAAGAACCTGAAAAGTTCGAGCGATACCTCCAAGACCTTCGACGTCTTTTGAGTAGCGAGGAATAGGAACCACAATGAAAGACAAGAGAAAACAAAACAATCCTCCGAGCTTCGACTGGCCCGATATCTTCAAGGGCTCAACAATCAGAATCAAACCTAAAAGAGGCGGTCAAATAAAGATAACTATTCCGCCAGCGAAAGTCTGTGAAATAAAATGAGCGACAGAACACGTCCTATAACAAAAGATGAATTCAACGAATACATTCGCTTTTGCTCCACAAATCCAGGTTCCAAAGAGTTCCAGGAATTTCAAGAAAGACTAGGTGGAACCGTCATTGCTTGCGTCGATTGTCCAAAGAAATCATGCGATGAATGTGGAAGAGAGCTCATACCTATTAAACTAGGTCCGTGTGATGTTTGCCAAAGCATGCGACACCTCATTGTGATTACAGAAGGAGAAACAACATGAAAGCGCTCGTAGTTCTGTTGTCTATTGCGTCCGTTATTGGTTGCGCTGACCCCGAACGATTTCCCGACGCTGACGAGCTCGACGCCGACCAAGAGCAACTCGACGCCGACCAAGAGCAACTCGACCTACCAGAGGATCAATGGGTCTGGATCGATCCGGGTCGCTTTCTGATGGGGTCTCCAGACGATGAGGCGGGACGAGGAGACAACGAGCAGCTTCATCAAGTCGAGCTCACCCGTGGCTATTTCATGCAGGCGACAGAGGTAACACAGCAACAGTTCGAAGAGCTGATGGGGCACAATCCTTCTCGTCTCGGCTGTCCTCGTTGTCCTGTCGACCATGTGAGCTGGCACGATGCCGCCGCCTACTGCAACGAGCTCAGTGACCAGCTCGAGCTCGATCGCTGCTACGACTGCCAAGAGGGTGCCTGTGAGCTCGCCGAGCGATTCGAGACGCCCTATGAATGCTCTGGGGCCAGGCTCCCCACAGAAGCCGAATGGGAACACGCAGCGCGCGCAGGTCTCGAAGGGGAAACCTACGGCGACCATGATGATTTGGCATGGTGGGAGGGCAACGCCGAGGGCAACACCCACCCCGTCGCCGAGCTCGGGCCGAACCTCTGGGGTCTCTATGACATGCTCGGAAACATCCTGGAGGCCACCGGGGGCCTGTACGAGTATCCGATCTCCGAGGTCATCGACCCATGGGGCGACGGCGAGCTCCGAGTCTATCGCGGGGGCTCATACTCCCACGGCCCGCAACACGTTCGTTTTGCCTCACGGGTGAGATTTGAGGCCGATTCAAGCCTTGTTCTCGGGTTTCGCCCTGTCAGGGCGGAATGATGAAAAATAACGATACAACCGGGGGGATTGAAAATGGAGGCCATCATGTTTGATTGCAAGTGTGGGCGTCGGTATTGGTATCATCCGACGGCGATGGGAACGTCAGCAGTTTTTCTCCGTACCCTAGACCTTTCTGAAATTCTAACCTGTGACGATTGCAGAGAAAGCCTCCGTGAACAATGGATAATTCAAAACGAGACCAGAACAACGACGGCCATGGACAAATCACAACTCCAGTGATTGGCCACGGTCTCGCTCCTCGTGAATCGTCAGTGATTGATGAGGAGATGGCCGAGTCGATTATTAGGAATCTCGACGCTTCCCGCTCCCCGGCCACGGTGAAAGCCTATCGCTCCGACTGGCAACACTTCCGCCTCTACTGCTCCGAAAAGGGCCTCCCCGAAATCCCGGCGGACCCTCATGTCGTGGCCGCGTACATTAGTCACCTCGCCGAAAGTGATTTCGCCTGGGCTACGATCTCCAGACGAATCAGCACGATCAGCAAGGCCCACCAAGCGAAGGGCCTCCCCTCCCCAACCACCGCGGTCATCGTCCAGGAGGTGACCAAGGGTATCAGGCGGCGCATTGGCACGGCTACGACCAAGGCTAAGGCGCTGCTTCCCGTGGACCTGGCCCGCTGGCTGCCGCTCCTTGGCGAGCTCGAGACACCCTATAGAAACGCTCGGGATGCCTCGCTGCTTACCTTGGGCCTCGCGGGCGGATTTCGTCGTTCCGAGCTCGCCAATTTGAAGCGCCGCGACATCGAGCACCACGAAAAGGGACTGTTGATCACGATTCGATCATCGAAGACCGACCAGGAGGGGGAAGGGGCGCTCGTCGGGATCAAGCACGGGCGCCATGATGTCACCTGTCCGGTTCGAAGGTGGAAGCAATGGTCTGAAATGGTGGCTGAAATTCACGATCCGGCAGGGCCAGCCTTTTTCTCCATCGAGTTCCCCGACGAATTGACCGCTCGTCCGATCGCTCCGAAGACAGTCGCCCGGACGGTCAAGCGGATCGCCAAGCTTGGCGGCGCTGAGGAGGATCTCTACTCTGGGCACTCGCTCCGTGTCGGATTTATTACTGCCGCCGTGGCCGCTGGAGCTCGCGAAGACCGGATAATGGCCATCACGAGACACAGGTCACACCAAACCCTCGCCGGCTACATACAGACCGCCTCGATATGGGATGACAACCCCACGGGCTTCATGGGGCTCTGATTTCGGGGACTCCTGACCCCATCAAATGGAAAATTTCAGTCGCGGCCTGCTCGATCGGGACCAGCTCCGGATCCCTCGAGGGAGAGCTCGAGGACGACGGGGTCTGAATTGGTGGGGTTCAGAGACACCAGAAAGCCGCCTCATTTCAGGCGACAAAACAGGAAACGGTCAGCGGCGATCAGATTCCAGGAGATGACCCAGCGCCCCGAGCACTGGATCGATCCCCGTCATCCATTCGGGCACGGCTGCCCCTTGCGTGGTGTGGGCCACATAGTCGCGGCGCATCTTTTCGACGAAGACACGACCCTCTTCGGTGAGCAGCTCCTTTTTGGATTCAATCGGCTCGAGGTGTTCGCGTCCCCTGTCCCGTCCGTCTGCCATTATTCGCTCCCTTCATCCATTCCATACCACGCCCCGAGCTGGGGCACGTCTTGTGCTCCCGACAGTTGCGGGGCGTGGTGGTCTCCAGCAAGCATGACCTGCTTGGTGATGTAGCCCACAGCCGTCAACAGGATGGCCGCGATATAGTGTTTCTCGGGCCAGGTCGAGAGCGCCCACAGGCCGAGCGGTATCCCGACGATTCCCGAAATAATCGAAACGTCGGCGAGTTTTCGGACGAGCTCCTGATTCTCCTCGTCCAGTGTTCTGTACCAAATATAACCACCGCCGAGAACCGACAAATAGAAGAGCTCCTTCATCAGAGCACCCCCCTGTCCGCCATAGAGACATAGTCACCATCTCCAATCACAACAGAATCAAGAAGACGAAGGCCAAAGATTTCACACCCCGATTGAATCTTCCGAACCAGTGCATAGTCTTCTGATGATGGCTCGGAATATCCAGAGGGGTGATTGTGAACGACGATGATAGCGGCAGCGTTCAGCAGCAGAGGAGCAGCAAAAAATACTCGCTGGTCAACCATTGCGCTGGTCAAGCCGCCTCGAGAAACCTCTGTGATGCCTAGAACGACATGGCGATTATTGAGAGAAACGACATAGAGCACCTCTTGAGGCTCGTTGATCAACAGCTTGAAAATTCTGTTGATATCCTCTGACTGTCCAATCTTATAACTTGCGTATGCTCCTTGACTCGGAGGCTCGATCACCGCGAGTCGTCGAACGAGATCATCGTAGGGACTCGGAGCCATGGAAATAGTTTGCTTCTTCTTCCTTCGTTTCTTTTTATCTGGATTTTGGAACTCTACAACGACGCACTCACCGGTTGCGCCATTGTGAAAAATCACGCCGCTTGGAGGCACGAGGGGGCCTGAAGCAGTATAAAATATCTCTTCTTCTTTTTTGTAGCCCATGAGAAAATTCTATTGCCTCCCCAAAAATTACGCCAGCGCGGGACGTGGAATATTGACCGGCTCGCCAATAATCCACCGGAATCCACGGTCGCCCCTGGCCGCCGAACCCCACTGAGAGACCAGCTCAGGATTTCTCGCCGCTCCCGCTCCCCAGCTCTCTTCCATCCATGACAGGCCCGGTTGCCCGACGTGGCGGCGATCGACGTGGTAACTCCGACCAGAGGGGTTTCCATGAGTACCGCGAGCAGCAAAGGCCAACACCTTGCCGGTTGGTGCGCCAGCGGCGACGAGCTCGTCGCGCAGGCCAGCGGCGAAACTGCGCGCGCCCCCGGACGAGTAGGGCCTCCCTGCCCAGCCCCCGGACCCAGGATCGGAACCTGTAGAGCAGGAGTTGAGACCAATCACAAACCCTCGGACAAGCCGCGGCGCGAGCTCTCGCGCGAGCGTCCTCGTCGATGCGTAAGAGGGAGCTCGGTCTCGACCAGCTCGAAAGCCCGTACCGCTGGTGATCAACAGCCCTCGAGATGAGCCGTGGCCATGTATGACGAGCCGACGGATTTTCTGATGGCCCCTGACGGCGCCCAGAGCGTCGTGGGGCGTGCGAACGGCGACGGCCTCAGCACCGATCATGCGACCGAGGGACCGCGCCACGTTGCGGAGCTCGCCCGCTCCCGTCGCGTGGGTTTGATAGAGCAGGACATTATCGCCGCCTGAAGATGGATCGAAGAGGAGCTCTGATACAGCATAGGCTCCGACCGCAAAGACGAGCGCTTCTTTTGTTTGTTGCTCCATCACTCAAGTATAGATCGATTCAGTTGAAGACAGCGGCGTGCGCCCGTCTCCTGGTCGCCTTGTAGGTGTTTGTGAACTCATCCAATCGCTCGGACATGACGCGGATACGTTCATTTACAATGTCCATCTTTGTCCCGAGCTTGGTTACATCTTCCTTTGTTGCATATCTAGCCTTGATCAGCTCTCGTTCGTGTTCTGTATCGATAGCCGGACAATTTGGCGGCGGCGGCGACGCTGGGGGCTCCGCTGATCGGCTCTGTACCGCCGAGGTCATCATAGGCCCGAGGTAATCTGTTCCTCGACTACTCCCGACCGCTACGGCCAGAATTCCGCCAACGATTGCGACCAAATATTGCCATGGAATAAGCTGTCTTTCCGATTTCTCGGCCATGATGACCTCCTGAATCATATCAAACCTGCTATGTCACCACCTCAACGGAGAGCAGAAGAATTCGCCCTGGCTCGCGGTATTTCTCTCCGCGTCGCTGCCATTAATCCTTCTGCCCCCCGTTGAAACGGTGATATAGTTTCATGATGGTAATTCTTCCTCTTGAGGACTTAAGCAATTCGGTCTTTGATTGGATTCGACCCAAAAACTTTCTACCTCGGTGATGTCAAAAACGTGAATCCCCACAATTCGACTGTGCCCTTGTTCCGCAATTCCAAGAGCATTAACTGATGTTTCCGTCACAACCTCGGACTGTATCGCCCAAGCTGTCTCATGATGACCGACCAATAGACCATGCACGGAAAGTCCGCTTTTGAAGACAAAGCGAACAACAGGAGATGCTCCGCTCCCGACGATCTCTTTAACAATTTTCGTATAGAGCTCTAACTTGGGACTCACCGTGTATGTGTCGTCTTTCATATCAGATTTCTCCCTTCACTTACTCCAAAGTGATTTCCAGCAATTTGGACTCGAGCTCCACGGAATGATCGAGCGTGCCAGTCGGTCATACCAGGAATTGGATTGACGATCTGTCCAGCTACCCACTGATCCACAAGATCGAGCAACCCCGCTGGCATCGATGCCAGCGTGGCCGTTGATACCCTTCGCCGCCTTGTCAAATGTCGTTCTGTACAGGCCGCGGGGTGCTCTCTGCATTTCTGCGTTCTACTGGAGGCCCACTTCGGGTTGATGGGCTGGCAGTATGCCTTTAACAGCAATGTGAACGAGGAATATCTGGGCACGGCATCCCCCGGACCTCGAATCAACGAAAAATTCTGAGCCATGGCCCAACAGACAGCAGCTCCGCCGCGCTTGGTTTCTGAATCTTGCCACCTCGCCGCACTCTCTGAAACCTCGCCTAGTAGCGCTCTGGCGAGCCATAGCTTATCCACGTCCGTCAATCTGTACTCGGACCGCGGACCCTTGATTACACCGTTGCAGACCGTGACGCGACCGCGGCAGCCAGGACCACCGCCAGCGCCGGCAATCAACTTGTCACCGAAGGCCGCAAACAGAAGACCGAGACCTAATAACCAATTCATGAATCATCTCCGTCATAGATTGATCCGAACATCTCAAACCATCGGCCCTCATCAGAGAGAAGGTCGTGTAGCTCTGGATCTCCAGCGCACAGATTAGGAACTCCAGACATTTGAAGACAATCCATTTCAGCTTGCTCGAAGGCGTCCTCTCCGTCCTCAAATTCCTTTATTCTTCGACGGAGCGAAACCCAGAAACAGTAAGACAGAAGCGCGTCGGCGTCTTCCCAGGTGTTCCACCCGTCGTCCCAGTGACCCTCACCGGTTCGGTAGCGACCGATCTTTGATAACGCCTGATTAACAAAGGTCAGATCCATTTCTCCGACACGGCCAGGAGGATTTCGAAGGGGGATGTCCTCGAGAATCGAGCGAAAAACGGAATCGCCTGTTTCAGCAGGATTTTCTAGTGCCTTCGGTTTATCAACTGGCATGATATAGCCCATTTGATAAGGGATCGGTTCAATAGGATTTAGCGGATTGACGGCTCCCGGATAGGTCCCGTCAAGCGAAGCGCAAAGGCCACAGGCTTGACAGCCGAAACCGGATCTGTCGCATACCCAAGGAAAGTCAGCTAGAGGCTCGTTGTCTGCTCTATAGAATGACCTGCTCCGATAGAAGTATGACGCTTCACCGGCTAGGTCAGAATCGTTTTCATCACTGTTATCCCATATCTTGATAATAGTCGGGCCAGGTCGGAATATCGGCTCAAAATCTATTAGACGGAGTCCTGCTGCAACCCTTCGGTCTCCTGTTTCGACCTCGATACCAAAGCCGTATTTTCTCGCAAAAGCGACAGCGTCAAATGATCCTCGGAACCTCAACACGGTACCGACAACGGGCAGATCTGTCTCAAAACGCGGTCTAACCGTGGGAAGAACCCTCAGCCTATACCACTTCAAAATGGTCTGAAGTCCTGGGAGCTCGATATCATGAAGAGATTGAGGAGACATGAAATCTCCAGGCCCTCGACTTCCAAAACTCTTTTGAACATTGAGAATACCGGAAATCCTCCGCTTTTCCTTTTCTTCCTTCGTTCCGCCGACAACTGGACGTCTTGGGAGCTGGTGACCACCGTTCACAGTGACAACGAGTTTATGAAAACTGTCTAGATTGTGGCGTACAGAATGACCGCCGAATTTTTTGGCAGCAATAGATCGAACCGACACATTGAAGAAGAGGTAATCACCCCAGGCATCACGAACCTTTCGTGTCCATGATTTTGGAGGATAAGCAGAGCAGTGATTCGATCCGCTCCGCATAATCAACGGGTATACGTTACCGTCGGAGCATTCCACAGAACGGACGAAGCAATCAAAGGCTTGATCGTATGACCTGGGGATGAGATACGGACCGCCAGTCCATCCCGCTTTTCTCGCTTCCTGCTGTCTTTTTTCCGACAGCAGATATTTGTAATAGGCAAGCCTGCTGTAGTTCACAAAACAGAGCTCACAATGGCTCGGACACATCCCGCTCGAATGGTCGAGGCTCCCTATGTTACTTCCGACCTGTTTCTTATTTGGCGTCCTATAGCTCACGAGGCCCTCCTGATGGCTCGGTCCATTATATCGACAGCCACATCAAAGGGCGTGATCGATTCAGGGACGGGCGGAGCTGGGGGGCTCGAAGAGATGAATCCGACCAGGGACGAAAGATCGTCAAAAACTCGAACCAGGCCGCTGGTGATGTGGTCGGGCAGGGGCACTCCTCGGAGGGCCAGGACCCAACAACGACGCGCGGCCATATCGACGACGGATCCGTTGTAGCTTCCGGGATGGGTCATCACAAAGAACCGAAATCCTGCGGTCCGTTGGACGTACTGGTCGAAGGGGCAGGTCTCGATCCTCTGGACCCAGGAAGGAATGAGCTCCGGGCAGTGGCGCTCGAACTGGTAGACCTCGAAGGTCTCGCCCAAGAGCTCGAGGTGTCTGTAGAGCTCATCGGTGACTGGCCCTTTGTTTCCGGGCCACCAGTGATCCAACAAAATTTTGTCAGAGAGCGACGGGGAGTCGTCGATATCGACGAGCGAGGGATAGGACACGAGGATTTCTCTACTGATTCCGGCACCGCGGCAAAAGACGAATGGAATCATTACGTTATAGGGAATCTCCATAAACGAGCTCGTCACCATGAATTGGCGCGCGAGCTCGGCGCCGTGAGCCCTAAAATCCTCAGCGTAGCAATGAACCAGGCAGACCTCGGCGCGCGAGCTCCGCCACGCTGGCACGTTTCGAATGTCGTAGGTCTCGAGCTCGACGTGTTTGAGCTCGGCGAATGACGACCAGAGCCGATCGGTAAACGCCTCAACGCTGAAGTGTGAGGCGACTTTCGGGTCATAGCCCAATATTGCCAGCGAATACCCCATCAGAACCCAGCGGCCCCCTTTCGAGCTGCCAGCGCCACGCCGACCAGCCGCCCGTCACCTTCAACGAAGGTTGTCGGGAAGCGCGTCACGTTCCAGCCCGCCGCCTCAGCCTCGTCAACGACCCGAGACACGGCATACATCGCGGCGTCGTGGAAGAGGACCAGCGGCGCATGAGGGCTACTCAGAGCCCAGTCCGCACGGACCGCGTCTTCGGTGTGGTCGCCATCGATGAACACCAGATCGATGTCAACGGTCCGTTCGAACAGCTTCGTCAGAACATCTCGAGACGATCCGGTGACGAGCTCCACATTGGGGCCGAAACCGGCACGGCTCAGGTGATCGACAGCAGCGGCCCTCATGTCCATCTGAGACCAGTTATCAATGGTCCAGACCCTTGGTGTCTGGCCGTTGTCCTTGACGGCCTGGCACATAGCGATCGTCGAGGCTGCCCTGTGCGTTCCGATTTCGACGATATTCTGGACCTGAAACGCTCGAACGACGGTATAGATCACTTCATAGCACTGGTCGGTACTTCCTAACCATCGCGCTTTATTTACCTCAGTGAGTATCGGGTTCAATTCCATAGTTTACGTTCCCAAATCAAATCAGCCTGAGAAAAAGGCTTACATGATGAATATGGTGGAAGTTTGAAGATCTCAAGCCTTTGTTGATCCATTGATTCAATCAACTGGTTGAATTGCTCTATATCTTGATCCTCAACAATCGTTTTCTCTTTGTTTTCATTTTTTCCATCTCCCCACCTTATCGGAATAGAAAGAAATTCTGCTCCAAAGAATTCAACCATGTCTATGATTTCGCTATGCTGAAATCCGCTAGGTGTCCTCATAAAGAATGTCTTATCATCAAGATGATATCTTTTTTTGAATGCTATTGCTCTATGTTCAAGCTCAATCCACTGTAGAATAAAAAGCTGATAATCTGTAAGCTCGAAATCAAATCCTTTGAAACATTCTGACCCTTTCTGTATGAAATAGGGGCAGCTCGAAACAAAGCGGAACTGTCGGTTCAAATGACTTTTTGCTACCTCAAGAGGATTTCTTACAAGGTGAATAAGCCACAGATCGGGAATAGCCTTGATTGCGGCATGACAAAAGCTCTTGAGAAATGAATGGTTTGTCTCCAAATAAAACTCATATCCCATTCTTGCGAACGATTGAATAATATTGAGCTTTTCAACAAAACATCGCTCGACCATATTGTCTAGGCCCTCTTCATGCCACTTGATGACCGCTCCATTTAGAAAAGGATATGGTTCATGCGCGGCGACAGAGAGGCCGATATTTCGTCGCCATAGATCGGCGAGATAATATGTTCCAGATCGGCCAGATCCCATGGAAAAGATGGTCTTCATTTAATATCTCCAATTCCCGAAACACATTTGACAGGCCAGCGGTAGATCTCGAGCACCACAAAGGGCCTCTCTGAGCTCACGAATTCGTGTTGATTTCGTCCAAATTGACGGGCCATCGTGAATCGATCCGTTTTTAGGTGTTGGTGACTCTATCCGATTGCAAGCGGTGATCATGCAACTTCCACCCACGCCGACGGTATCGTAAGGACTCCTGCAAAGGCGGGGATTGTGATCTCGAGAGATGACCTGTGGCCAGTGATTGACACCGACTCCGAGCTCATCAGCCAGCGATTCATGCGAATCAACAGCCTCAAGATATCTATCCGACTTATCGGTCAACACGAGATCCCAAAATCTGTCGTTCTTTGCTGGATTGGCGAGGTCATGATGAGGAAGCACATTGATCAACGAAACGAAGCTCACACCCTTTTTTGCCGCGAATTCCAGATAACTAGGTATATTTTTCCAGTTTTCTTGATGTACAACAAAGCTGATACCAGCGTTGGCGCGACGCTTCAAGAGTAGATCCAGACCGTGAATTGCCTGGTGAAATGCGTTTTTAGACCCCGTCGCCTTGTGGTATTGCTCTTTCGTGATTCCGTTCAAGGATACGTTGACATATCCGAATCTATCCCATGGGATGGGACGGAATCCGTTCCGTTCGCGCTCCATGACATTTTCGACCTCAATACCGTTTGTAATCAGAGACACGAAGAGGTTCGCATCAAAAAACAATTCAACCGTTTCAGCTAGCGATGACTCCAGAAGAGGCTCGCCAAATCCAGCAATACAAGCTGACCGAATACTTGGCCAATTTTTCAGTGTGATTCGCGCATGTTCAGGTGTGAAATAGTATTTGTCGATCGTCTCTGGATTTGTACTTCTCCGACACCAACGACAATTCAGATTGCATTTAGGCGTTGTATGTACATTGAGCGACACGGGAGGATTGACGATTCGAGACCTGACCCTACCAAAACCTTTCATTTGACTATATCTCCGAAAATCCTTCTCGCCTTCTTCACTTCGATCTGAACATATACCAGCGATGGAACCAACGAAGGCCCAGAAATCAGCGTTTTTTGACAGATCCTTATTTCCATTTGCAGCTCTTTCAAAAAACTCCTTTGGCCACTTATCAAACCAATCATTCCCACCTACAAAAATCATCTTTCGCGCGAGATCTCTATATCTCTCAAACGCCTCTCTTGGTGTGTATATTGTTCCGTGATAGCCGAGTATTCTATAATGGTCTCTCGACATATCCTCATCAGGACTCAATATTTCAGTTCTATATCCAGCAGAAAAAACCCTATCAAGTTGATCCATTTCACAACTAAGAGTGTCCTGATATGGAAATTGGGAAAAGACTCTGTGATCATAAGCCTTTATCCCAAGGATCGGCCTTGAGAGATGAACATCGAACAAGGGATATACCACCATGGCAGCGTTCCCTTGAGTCTTCTCTGATAAACTAGATATTGAACGGTGAAGCGTTGCTATAGCGTCCCTTTTGAGGACCATATCTTCATCACATTGAACAAAGAATCGAGTCTTACAACGATCGAGCATCATTTGAAATGCAGCGCTCATTGGTGCTACATCTCGAATGATCTCGAGCTTGAATTCTTCCGTTTGGTTCTCGAGCGCTTTAAGAGCTCGAGAAGAGGAACTCGAGCCGACCGTTATAAAAAAGACCGTGATCATGAGCCGGCCCTCGTAACGGATTGATAGGCTGTCTCAATTATCACCTCGCCAAGTCTATTTTGACCGGATCGATTCAAATGGAGCTGGTCACGGGCCGCATAATCGCGTCTCAGCGCCCCCGGCCTGGCTGGATCGGCCAGAGGGTGGTAGGCATCGACCACAACGTCGGCCAGACCGTCAGCGCCAGCATATTGCCACTGAAGGACACGATTTTGCTTAAGCTGTTTGGGGCCGTTCCAGGCAGCGTAACGATCCCACGGTGTCGAGGTCACGACGACCAGGCGAGCTCCGACACCTCGCGCGAGCTCGTACATCTGACGCATGTTGTCGATCGTCCATTCGACGTTTCGTCGCCGGCTGAAGTCGTTGATACATCCCATGATGAGAATCTCCGTGAAGGATGCTCTAGCCCATTGATCAGATCGTGAGAGCATCTGACCCGTCGTATTTCCAACAACACCGAAATTCTGCCAGGAATAGCCCTGAAGAGAGTTGAGAACACGGAGAAATCCACCGTTGGCGACAATGGAATCGCCCACCGCTGCCGACGGCCCTGGGTTGGGCGCTCTCCGACCAGAGAACAGAATACCGAGCCCCGCAGCTATCAAAAAAGCCGTTGCGTTCATTTGTAGCTCTCCAACATGCAAACCATAGGAGCCATAGATCGCTCCCATGTCCAGGTATCTCGAACGTCCATCATGGCGGCTCGCGACGAGCTCAATATTGAGCTCCAGTCACGATCGAGCTTTTCGATTCCTTCAGATATATCCTCTGGCGTGATAGAGGGGGCCTTTCCCACGGGGTGACAGGGCTCTAGCGGTCCAGTGTTGACCAGGACGACACCCGAAACATCGCGCCCCATGTGTTCACTATGGCCAGTCGCTCGGGTTGTGAGAACCGGAAGACCAACAGATCGACATTCCAGCGGTATCAGGCCGAATCCTTCAGCCCGAGATGGCGCCAAAACGCCCTGATATTGAGAGAGATATTTCATTGTCATATTGGGAGGGGTGGCTTTTCTTGATAGGAATGAGATTCTTTTCCAGTCCTCCTCTGTAACATCAAACTCTCTTTGTCCAGAAAATTCATATCGAGAAAATCCGATACCGCCGACTGTTTCCAGAGTCCCGTCTACAAGTCGGCAAAAAATATCAAGCGTTTCATGCGTGACTTGATCCGCTGAGAGGACCACGTCTAGACGTGCCTCTGGTCTGGATCGAGACCACAGAATAAAGCCTCTTATGGTCTCGATCGTCCCCTTCCGATCGGGAGCTGGAACCGACGAGCACAGGTGAACAAACCGACGGTTTTTTGTCGGCTCCGTCACGTCTTCCATGTCCATCAGGCCATGGGGCGCGACATGAATACCGTTTTTGCGAAGGTGGCGAGTGAGTACCGAAGCGCCCCAGGTGCTCGCCGTAAAAATGAGATCGAGACTTTTGAGAAACGAAATCCACTGAGGAATAAAATCCGTTCCCTCTATGACGTGATAGCCGATTCGCTTGTCATGATCCGGGAGCACGGCCCACCAATCGGGCAGGCCCACAAGCAGCGCAGCCGAGCTGATAGGCTTTCCAGCTCGCCCCGTTGTTCCCCGGAACATTTGACGACCGGCCCGGTGAACATCCCTGGTGAGCTTCTCAGGGGCTTCGACCGTGCCGAGATTCACCTGTTTGCCTCGCAGGTTCACAGAGGCCCAGTCGATACCAGCGCTGGTCAGAGCTCGCGCCACGCCGAGGGTGACGACCACCATTGAGCCAGGCCCGGTGAAGTGACCGTAAAGCGTGACGGTAGGTCTGACTAACTGGCCCACTGGGCTATCACCTCCGTCAACCGTGTCGCCTCGCCGTCTTCCCAGGTCAGCACATCGGATTGATCCCGCACGCGATAGCCGAGCTCCTGGAGCCATCGACGGCCATGGTGTCGAATCGCCAGGAGTGAGCCCCGCAACTGTTCGAGCGACGGATCATCAACGACGAGCTCGGGCGCGAGAGCTCGCAGGATCGGCCAGACCTCACCGCATTTCGTCGTCATGACAGGGACACCGCTTCTCATCGCCTCAAGAACGGAAACCGGAGTACAGGAGAGCTCAATATTGGCGCAGGCATAGAGATCTAGACTATTGAACCATTTGAGCATCTCGGCAGGTCCGAGCCGCCCGTCCGTTTCTCTTCGTTGCCTGACAAACTCAACGCCCGCCTCGACACAGGCTTTTTCGAGCAGGTCAACATTTTTCACTCCGGGCCAAGCCGTTTCTGAGCCAGCCCAGCCCACGCGAAGGGGTCCATCAAGAGGATGAAGCGACGGCTCTATCATCCATTCGTCAGCGGAAACCTTTCCGGGGCAGTAGTAGGCTCTGACCGGGCATCTCTCGACGAACTCGGCTTGGCGATGATCGTTATAGACCACGCCAAGAACGCGATCCCAGGGTATCCGAGGATCGTACAGATCGAAGCCTGCATCACGAAACGAACAAACGCTGATAACGCTTCGGCGACCACTTGGCAGAACATCACGAAACATCGTAAAGAGCGGGACAGCTCCGAATCGAACTACGTCGAATTTATCGAAGTCGGATGAGCCATCTTCTCGAGCATGTAATACCTTCCATGTATGGTCTGATTCGTTCGCGTCGGCGATACCGAGGCCATCACGAGAAAGACACCACCAAGGAACATCAGCCACAAAGGCAAAATCCATTAGTCACCCTCCACAATTTGATCATCACAAACGACGACAATCCCACCCTCCCCCCATGATTCTGGATTGACGGTTCTCTCTGAATCTCCGATATCAATCACAGCTAAAGATAGGCTTTGCCACGAGGGACCTTGATTAAGAAAACTCACAGAGTTTGACGACTGTGTTTCTACTCCTTCACTTCGAGCTCGTTGAATGAAGTCAAGATCTTCATTGATAGGTGTCGTATATGTCGCCTCATCAAAACCTCTGAGACTTATCAATATCTCGGCATTGACAAATATGATTCCAGTCCCAGGTATGGCAAGCTCATTCTCGAGATCGACTGGAACATGGTCATTTATTCCGCTTCCCTGAAAGACTCGGGGAACCAAGATATCACCATTAGCCAAAGCGGAAATAGCGTCTTCTCGCCATTTACTACCGAGCAGAATATCATTATTAAGGAATAGAAAACTACAATCATTGAAGCTGAAAAGGTTTTCTTCAATCACAGGTTGAATCATATTGATAAATGTTTTGACTCCGACATTTCGAGCATGCGATATATTCCACCTCTTCTTTTTGCAAACTACAAGCGTTATAGACTGCCTAAGTGACTCGAGGAGAATATCATCAAAGAATCTATCGTCATCGTCATAATAGACGAGAATAATCGCAACCAAGCTCTTTCCTATTTCCGTTTTTGCAATATCAATTGACGACTTGATATATGAAGCAGGACGATCTCTAACGGTCATCACAACGACGACTTGTCTATCAATCTCCTCTCTTTCTTGGACGATCTCCTCTTCTTCCGTTGGTTTCTCAATATTTATTTTGTACTGCTCTTTATCCTTTTTTTCCAAATATGGCTTTAACTGTTGTTCGTAATAGCACTCTGTATCCAACGCTGAAACGATGGTTACCTCGTCACCTTCAACGTCTGAATTTTGGAGATATGAAAATGGACAGTCACCTGTAAAATCTGTACAGACACAATTATTGAACGCCTCAGCAACCAGGCGGCGATACAGCTCGTTTTCGTGACAAAAGAAAACTTCGCCCGTGGCATGGACTAGCCGTTCATCCATCAAAAAAGCTCGTCGCCCAGTTATAAACGCGGGCGGTCGAGGAGCTCGAGGCCCGTACATTTCATAATACTTTTCCTTCGTATTAATTGGGCAATCGAAGCAAACGACGAGCAAATCGCCGAATTGATGACCGCTTTGTACATAGAAATCAACGGCAATCTTTGCTGTTTTCCAAGAACCTAATGTATAAACGACAGGCTTCTTTTCGATGCTAATCATCGACTCATAGATGGACCGTGTATCTATGCAATAATCAACACCATGAATTGAATCTTCATCACCAAAAATAGAGAATAAATTCTGAGCCCTTGAGCAAGTATTATTTCTAATTGGTGTCCGATTTGTGGCCATCGTTTCTACCAGGATACTAAATTCTAGAATCCTTCGGTTTTTGAGAAGATCAACAGCGTTCCATCCAAGAATTATTTGGTGTTGGGCGCCTTCGTTATTTTCAAATGTCGGGATTAGATGTTCATATCCTGCAATATCTTCATGAGAATAACCGAAGGATGGAATCACGCGAGATTCACAGGATTCTAGAATTGACTTCGCTACGTTTCGATAGAAAATGCCTGTCGGGCTGGTATCGGCTAAGTCCATGAATATATCTAACATTGCCCCACCCTGTTTCCTCGTATGATCATTTTCAATCCACAGCGGCCCTTGCCTGACGGGTTCGGGCAGTCGCATACAAAGGGGACCTGGACATTGACGATCACCTCTGTTTTGTCTGGAAATCCATCATTCCAGACAAAGGGGATCGCTTTTTCGAGCAGTCGAAATCTGATTCCCTTATGACTCCCGACCGATATGTTGTTTCCGCAACGAGGACAAACCAGTGTGAGCATTGATTGACCGGTGAGCCCTTCAAGGTTTGCCGGAACAAAGAGATGCTTTCCACATTTGAAAATTACTCTGAGCGTATTTGTAACAGGCATAAGCCCGAGAGCTCGAACTGGGCCTCTATTTCGAGGTCGCAATTATCAACTCCTTGCACTTCCGAATGATTGAAAAGAGGTGAGATGCCGCTTCATTCTGACCAATCCTGTCAGGATGTAATACCTTGCTCGCCTGTCTGAAAAATTTATTTGCCTGCTTTTCAAAGGAGCCAATTTTTGGATCTATATTTAGAATGGAGAACGGATTAAAGATTCCCTCCTCTTCACCCCCTGTTGCACGTTTTTCAATTTCACAAAAGCATTCCTGGCAAATGACACCAGGCAAAGCTGAAAACCAGCCATGCTCAAAACAGCAATATCTGCAACAGTAAGGGCATTCAATGGGAAGAAATGCCTTATTTTGACAATCAACTATTTGACAATTGGGAAGGAGCTGTCCAGCTAGACCGGCAGCTTTATCAAATACATAAGGCAACTCTATATAAGACGACCCCTTCAGACGATCTAAGAGATCGGTGATCCACCCTGGTTCACTCATTTCGTTAGATTCCTCGCTATGACCTCGAAGTCCTGAAATGATTTCTGATAATGAATTGAGCGGGGTCTACCCGTGCGATATTTCGTCCGAGAGCTGGTGTCGCTCGTCGGTGTACTTCCCAATGCACGTGTCGAGGCATACCAGCAGCTCGCCCCGGTGCCCAATTAGGGGGAGGTTGACCATTGGGACAATGGGTGGTCGCGCCCATGATGCCGATCACGCTACCTGGATAAACAGGGTCACCTTCAGCCAGTGGTGAGGGCTCGGCGAGGTGTGCTGAAAGGGTTGACAGATTGTCACTGTGTCGGATGGCCACCGTGTTGCCATAACCGCAAATCGGACGAGACCAGAGGACAGTGCCGGTCATTAGTGATCGTACTGGGGTCGGCTCGTCGTTCGCTACGTCCAGGCCGTGGTGGGGACTGTTGATGCGGCTGCCATCAGCTCGAGTAACCATCCGAGTCGGCACGAATCCCCGTGTTACACGTCCTCGATCAACGAGCCATGGAGATTCTCCGGGGGGGATGGTAGGACGCGACCCTCCCTTGCCAGCGCTTTTAAGCGCCCAAGCACCCCCGGCAACTAGAGCGGCGTAGAACCAACTCATGACGACCTCCCGAAAGCGTAGCATAATCTAGCTATGACCGACCATATTGTAAAAATTTACAATGTCCTGGTGTTCCGAATTGATGACCTCTGGCCAGGGTTACCTCAAAATATCGTTTTTCAGCTCTCTGAGGCCCCCTACAAGCCACCGAGAGGGTTCGCCCATTGCCTGTATCGGCCAGGTTCTCCCGTCTTCCTACAGGTCGCTCCGCAGCTCGGGTTCGAACATCCGAGCAGGATCGTTGGTGTCCTAAGTCATGAGCTCGGCCATGCAGTGACCATCCTAACGGGCTGTTGTCCTGTGGACCGACGGCAGAGCGAGCTCGTCGCTGATGAGCTCGGATCGCTGATAGCTGGTTCTCCCGTTCGATATGATCGCCAATGGGTCCAGGTCATCGATGGATCCGGATCATCTCGGCCTCTAGACCTGGATCCGATTGGATCCGAAATTCTCACGATTGACTGAACGAACGGACAGGCTTGTCTTCATAAGCCCTTGTGATCAGGTGGGAATCCGCTGACCAGATCTAGTTCGAATATAGTTAATTTTAAAGTATAGTAGTAGTAATAGGGGATCCACCTTTTGAGGGTGCCGTTTTTGGTAACCCACCGAAAATCATAGGGATTCATACAATAAACCCCTGTGGATAGGCTGTGGATAATATGTGGTTAACTTGGGGATAGACTGTATTTAAATCGCGATTTATCCACAGGGGGGGGGTCGTGACCTGTGGATAACCCTTCTTCCAACTACAGGGCGTCACCAGCTTTTCCACAGGTTATCCACAGGTTTTCCACAGAAGCGCGATTTTCGTGAGATTCGTAGGGAGGAGCTCGTCCTCGTTTCGGTTGGACTGTCGGCGGACCTCGAAGACTACCTACCGAGGCCCACAGCACGGCCCGAGTTCGGCCCGAGCTTGGACCGCTGTCTCCGATGTGTCAAAAATTCTCACGGTGGATCGAGAGAGCATCGATGGCCAGGGCTGATCGTCGCGTTTGAGGCGGGCAGACACAGCAGGGCCAGCAATGGCGCCAGCCATTTCACCAGTCATTCAGCCAGTTGACTGGTTGTATCACTGGCTGTAAGACTGGAGGTCAGGATTAAAAAGACTGGCTTGCCAGACAGAAAGACTGGCGGAAAGACTGGGTTCATTATGGGTGGTAAGGGAATCGATCTGATGGATGAGGGCGATCTGGAGCAGGATAATGAAATGGCTGATCAAGCTCTGCTTGACCATATCGATCCACCAGAAAGGTACACTGATGGTCCTAGACCAATTGCACACGATCCGTCGATCTATGACGAGGGGGAGAACCAGCAGCGGAAAATCGGTGAACGAGCCTATTATTCTCGGTGTCGACACTGTCTGCTCGGCGTCACGGTCCGAAACACCAAGGACGGCGGCGTCCCTGAAATGCTCGACTATGGCGACGCTTGTTTGCTCGGTGTCCCCTCAGCAGACGAAGAGGAGCTCCAGCAGTGTTCCGCGTTTTTCCCGCGGTCGTTGTCGATCGTGGCGCATCTCAATGCCTGGTTCCATCGGCGAGCGGTGAGAAAAGCAGCCGTCGACGAAAACCAGGCCGCGATCGATTCGTCTTATCAATCCGATCCATTGAAGAAACCCTTCATCCCCTCTCTTAAGGAAATCCTAAAGCGATTTGTTGAGTAATACTCGGAAGGTGTTGAAATGACGGAAGAAAAACAAGACGAACGACAGGACGACCAAATCAATATAATCCTCCGAAACCTCGCGGAGATTCTCACGCATCTTGGCGGTCTCAAATCTCAACTGGCAGGATCGAATGAACCCGTTACGGGCGCATACCTGGCCGGCAATCTGATCGATCCTCTGGCGGAGATGCTCTCGGAGCTCGCCAGAGCCATGGTGATCAACAGCTCATCGCAAAATTTGCAAAATTTGAGGTTGGACCAATGCGAATTTTTCCTCCTTCCCATGACCAGCTTGATGCCGCCTCGAATACACCTAGCCCATGTCGAGGTCTCGGCGAGGACACTCCTTAACAGTGTCCTCGATCTCGGAAAATATCGAAGCGAGCTGGAAGCTCACGACGGTCTGGCTGTGGCTGTGGCTGAATGCCAGACGGGAGCGCTGGCCCTCGCTCGTCTACTCGGAAAGGCTCCGCTGGTAGCCCAGGGCGGCGACGAGCTCGGCGAAGAGCAGCTCGAGGCCCAGGGCGGCGACGAGCTCGGCGAAGAGCAGCTCGAGGCCCAGGGCGACGAGATCGGCGAAGAGCAGCTCGAGGCCCAGGGCGACGAGCAATAGGGGTTATCATGGCTGGAGAATTCGACTCAACTAGGGAACTCGAGGATATATACGAGGAGCACGATTTACCTTGGGAATCACGAAATTTCGTTCTTCGGCTTTTTCGTGACGAACCAGATTCTTATGAAGGTTACAAAGAAATCACGGGGTTAATTGACAAACAGACAAAGCCTGTAACGATTGATTGGATACTCGAAAAGCATGGAGGGGGAATCTATCATGTACAAATCTATGGACCGAAACCAATAGAAGGCGAGCCCGGTAAATACGGCCGAAAGGGAATCATAGATAACAAATATTCCATCTCTATCGCTGGTGATCCAATACCGGAAAATTCAATCGCTATCAAAAGGAAAGCGGAAGAGAGCGACAACAAGGAATCCGATAATGCGATGCCTGGCCAATATCCTGGAATGATGTCTGGCCAAGCTCCTGGAATGCCGCCTGGCCAATATCCTGGAATGCCGCCTGGCCAATATCCTGGAATGCCGCCTGGCCAATATCCTGGAATGCCGCCTGGCCAATATCCTGGAATGCCGCCTGGCCAGAGATATCAAGGCCCATATTTTCAGGGACAGCCAAATTTTTATGGATTTCAGCGGGAACCCCCCCCAGAAGACGAGATGGCAAAGGCCGTGCTGAAACTGGCTGAAACGCTGGCGCAGGGTAATCAAAATCCTCCGAAAGCACCTGAATATAGAGAGAGACCGACAGAAATTGCGAGCCATATCAGCGAACAATCGCGATTAAATCATGAGAGTTTCAGAAATCAAATAACTGAGATCACCTCTCGCCATGAAAAGGCGTTAGAGAAACAAGTATCAGAAGCGAGAAGAGATCTTGAGTCAGAAAGAAATCGTCTTGAGACAAATTATAAAACAGAACTTTCAAGAAAGGATTCTGATCACGATAGAGTCGTCGATAGACTAGATGCAAGGATACAAACATTAGAGGATCAGCTAATAGATGCGAAAGAGCAAAGAGACAAAGAAAGGAATTCAAAAGAGTTAGCTGAGAAGGAGTTGAGAAGAGTTGAGTTGAAATTAGTTGAAGTCAAATCTGCGACAAGAAACGAAAAACCGAAAGATGCGATTGCAGAAATCACAGGTTTGATTGACAGCCATAATAAATTGAAGTCTCTTATTGGCGGAAAGGAGGAATCCTCTTCAACCAACAATGACGACGACGAAAATAAACTTATAAAGACAATCGGCAAAGATAACGTGAGAAAGGCTGTTAGCGGGACATTGGATCGGCTTTTCAAAACGGACGAGCCATCACGGCCAAAAATACCAGACGCTTTTAGAAAGGCTTGGGAAAACTACGATCCAAACTCGGGCAGCTCGTCGAGCTCGGGCAGCTCGTCGAGCTCGGGCAGCTCGTCGAGCTCGGGCAGCTCGTCGAGCTCGGGCAGTTCGAACGACGCATCTATGCTCGGCGAGCTCGTCAAAAATATTGAGAAATCGTCGATGGACGGAACCAGCGCCGCGGATTTCAGAAAAAAGGTTGAAGCGACGGCGAGCCCGACACAATGGGCCTTTTTGTCCGCCATGGACAAGGAGACGATGATTTCCCACCTGGCAAACGCCGGCTATCCATTGTCTTTTGCTGCCAAGCGATTTTTGGGCGACATGATCGCCGCGAAATAGCCAAGATTGAGCCGACCCCCCGATTGTGTTAGTGTGAAAGCACCCTGCCCTGGTTCGCGGACGGTATATGATGAAAGTACCGCCGCACATAAGAGAGTCATATAAAGGCTCGGCCTTTACGGTCGAACGAATGGCCGAGGCTGCCGGTGGTCTTCGCGGTGGCCAGTCCGTGGCCGTTCGAATGTTCACGGAGGAGATCGTCCGTCATGTGACGCCACGCGATCAACTCTCTGAATTGGCCGCGATCTACTACGCATTTTTGCGAGGATACGGATATTTGCACGATCCGGTTCGTGTCGAGCTCGTCAAGGATCCGGAGCGACAGGTCGCCGAGCTCGCTGAACACGGAATGCTGAGGGGTGACTGCGACGACGCGACCCTCATGTTAGGGACGGCACCCCAGACGATCGGCATTCGAACATTTTTCGAGCGTATGGGATGGAAGGGGCACTTCACCCACATCGTCGCTGGCGGAATCGATCAATTCCGACGACAAATCATACTCGATCCGGTTGCTGATAGACGGACCGGAAAAGCACTGAGAACAGCCAATGTTTTCGCCCACAGGGCGTTAGGAGATGCAGAGATGCCACAGGGGAACCCGAACCAGATTAATCAGATGCAAGCAACGCTTGACGCCCGAGCTCACGCGCTTCGAACAAGTCCAGCAGGAAACAGCGCAGAGTTTGGCCGTCGAATGTCGCAGCTCGTTCAAGCAATCGGAAATGCTGATGCCATGATCACCAAGGGTCGGGCACACTGGGGCCTTACAGAGCCGCAATGGAATCGATTCCTCGAGTCGAGACGACGCGCCATGTACAGCCACGACGCAGAGGCCCGACGGGTTCAGCGAAACAACGGAACCCCTCCAGGTGCTCACCCGTCAGCGCCGGCTACCGTTGCCGACGGTTCCCCGTCTGGTGGCAAGCCGCCAGCGTCCAGCGGAGGAGGATCAGCTCCTCGACGTCCTCAACAGCCGCCAGTGGCACCAACGGACGATATCCTTGTTCCTCCCGCACCATCACGGGGATTCCTCGATCGAGCTCGGGAGTTTGTTGGAACTCCAATGGGAAAGGTCTCGGTCGCCGCTGCCGCCTACTGGGGTTATCAAAAGTACGTGCAAAAATAGGGTTTTCGATGACCATTGAAACCAACCCTTTGGATGCTCGGTTGGCCGGCGTTTTAACGGTCAAGACTGCATCATGCGCGAATTTTAGAGTGCTGTTTCAGTCTCAATTTCAAGCGCTGGCCAATCGATACCCTACATGGCTCAGAGTGGTCTCTCAGGCGACATCAGTGGCGACCAGTCCCGTCGCGTTGATGCCGATGGCCTATATGATCTCTCGAATCCCTTGGACAGCTCTTGAGCGACGGAACGCCCGCGAGCTTGAGCCAGCGGTCAATCAACTTTTGGAGGCTTACGGAGAGCTGAGGGACGCCACAGGTGCAGCTCTCGAGCGCGTTATGAGACAACGTCGAGCTCCTCTGCTCGAAGCAGCGATCACCGCGGCTCGTCGTGAGGGCATCGAGACGCAAGGTATTCTGAACGCCTGGTATAGAACCGGGGTATCAGCAGGAACACCTCGACAGGTTCCTGTATGGCTCGACTATCTCACGCCACGAAGAGATCTACAGGTCTTTTGGAATCATTTTGAACAGTCTCAAGGGGCTGTCGTAGAGGCAATCTACGGGTCAGAATATGAGCATCCTGAGCCTGAACCCGAACCCGTACCGACCACGGACAACACTGGACAAATTGTTGTACTGGCTGTGATCGGTCTCGTCGGATGGAAGCTACTGAAAAAGTGATTTTGTCGGTGTGGAATAGAGAGCTCAATTGTTATGAATACTGGAAATCCAAAAATCGGCCAGCACCGAGAAATCTTAATAAAAGGGTCGTGGCGATCGAGGACGCTCTCCCGTCGCTGCCGGCTGATGCGAGGCCAATACTTAGCAAAAATCGGAATCGACAGGCCCGCGGTCTCTCGGCTCGAGGCTCCATTTGCATGAATAGGCGAGGCCGTGGGCGCTAGAGAGATTCGAGAACGATTCATGAGCTCTCCATCTACCGGAGAGATTCAATTCCCGACGAATTGGCCGAAGTGGGGATTTGTCGGTCGGGCAAAATACCTATTTTACCTGAGCGACAAATGGATAAGTCCCGGCGACTATCGGATTTATTACCATCCGACAAAATCATTTTGCTGGGAGCCAGGTATCCAGGCAACGGGAGGACGACGACGGCCAGTTGTTCCGCCTCCGTCGGGCGAGCTCGCCGTGCTGGCCCCGGCCCTCGGCTGGCAGCTCATACTACCGGACGGGACAGAAGTGGTCGCCCGCTGTTCGTGGGGTGACCTTTGGTGTGCATACAAGGTTGGCAAAAAAACACATCTCGTCGTGCTCGATTTGTACGAGCGACGAGTGACAGCTCTTTTCGAAGGCCCTCGGCTCGAAATTCGATCCGAAGGCATTCTGGGATAGCAAGGAATCAATTTGGCTTGACTTTTAAATCCTGTGGACGATAGGCTGTTTATAGCCGACCGCTGCCTATCGCCCCCAGGCTGTCAAGGACGACACATGGGGCATCAATACCACAAATCACCAGAACGCAACCCGGTACCGCCAGACATGATGCTCGTGTTGGTGAACCGCGGTGACGATGGAGGCGAGATGGGAAGCGCAGCAGACCGACCGCGGAACGAAGACGGCACCTTCAAAAAAAGCACGAAGAAAGCGAGCAAGAAAAAGGCTGAGAAAAAGAAAATGTCTTCAGCCTCTCAAACACAGCTCGCACTGATCGAAGATCAAAACGTCGAGCTCAAGGCGGAGCTCAAAGAACTCGCGAAGCAGACCAAGGCGCTCGCCAAAAAGGCCGATAGCGAGAAGAAAAGCAAGAAGAAAAAGTCTGCAAAAGGCCGACCGCGGAACGAAGACGGCACCTTCAAAAAGACCGGCGCTTCGAAAAAGAAGGAGAAGAACCAGCCCACGAAAGCGCAGCTCGAGAAATGGGGAGCGGCGCAGCACAAATCCGGTCACGCCGACATTCCAATGCCGGGGGATCCATCGGCGCCCCGCACGATTTCGGTTGATGCTTACGAGCGAGCTCGTCGCGAGGCCGGCTGGTATCACATCGAGCCCTACTGGTCCCCGAAGCACAAAAAGGAAATCGGGGCAAGCTGGCAGCTCCACAAAAACGAGGCTCAACGAGCCCGCGCCAATATGGCCCCCCGCGACAAGAACGGTCGCTTCATCTCCTACAAGAACCCCCCCGGTGGTTCTCCTGGGATGTTCCGTGGCGACGGTCCCCTGGGCCTGAACTTGATGGCGGCGGCGAAATATACCGGCGCTGGCATGTTGGGCTTTTTCGGAGGTCGCGCACTTCGGACCGTCGCCGCAGAGCACGGCGGAGAAACCCTGTCCCCTCACGCCAACATGATAGGCCCGGTCGCCGCCATCGCTGCCTCTCTCTTCGTCGTGCCTCGAGTGTCGATGGTCGCTCCCTACCAGGGCGCGATCATGGCCGGGGCCGCTGGAGCCCTGGCCGAGGGCCTGGTTACTCGCTTTGGAGCCGATAGCCCGACGGTGGCGCGGTTTCTCGGCCCCGGTGGTGAACCAACAACTCCGGGTCTCTCCGGGTGGAACGCATACGAGGACGCCATGTCAGCATATCCAGACGGTTTCACCGACGATGAAGAACTCCTTCCCGAAGACTTCGATGTTGAAGGCGATGGAATGTCAAACTACGCCGATGGTAGCGGCGTGCTCTCCAACTACATGCAAGCTCCAAACCTCAATGTGCCAGTCGAGGACGACGACGAGGACGACGAGGCAATGTCGAGCTACATCGACGATCGCGGCGTGCTCTCTAATTACGCCTCGACTCGGGGAACGCTCGCCGATGACGGGATCGACTACGACGACGGCGAGCTCACCGAAGAGGACGCCGGCCTCGCTGATGACGAGGACGACGAGGACGACGAGGACGACTACGACGAGCTCACCGACGGAGACGCCGGCCTGGCTGGACACCTCACCGATCGGGACGCCGGCCTGGCGGGGCACCTCACCGAAGAGGACGCCGGCCTCGCCGACGACGAGGACGATGACGATTTCGACGATGAGGAAATCCTCAACGCCATGGAGGAACGCGGATTGAGCGACGCTCCGAGATCAAAAAAGCAAGGTGGCAAATTCGCAAGGTGGCAAAAGACATTCCGCCGAAACCTCCGCGCCATGTCCAAAGAAAAGGGCGTTGTCGGTAGATATGCCCTGGCCGTCTGCCAAGCCGTCCCGAAGGTCAAAGGCAAAGCGGAGATGCCACGGGCCGAAGGTGATGTGATCAAGATCGTTCAGAAGGCTGCACGGGTCCTTGGAAAGAACACAACCAAGACCGTCGCAACAAATGTGCTCTCCGTCCTCCGTTCGGCATCTCCCGACGGAAGGACCAAGCCACCGCGCAAGCCTAAAAAGGCGAAGGGTGGACGACCGCGAAGGCCCAAAATTCGAAGAGATGCACTCGGACAACGAGTTGACATCTACAGAGGACCCACGGATCCAGTACAGGGAGGGATTTATGGAGATCCCATCTATAAAGACATAGGTTTCGGATTGGACCAGTAATCAAAAAAACCCGTAGCGCAGGCGACATCTGCGTTACCAAAGTGGAGCAGAGACAACTGCTATAAAAAATCGGTGAGGACAAAGCTATGGGCAGAATGAAAGACAAGAGAAATGTCGTCCATTATGGATTTTGGGCAGCATACTTTAGAGGTCTCGGTGGAACATTCACGGGTACCGCTGCGATTCAATCGGAAACAGAGCTCTTCGGAGCATCGAACCCTCCCGCCAACCTAGCGGCTGGAAACAAGCTGGACGGTGGAATTTTCGCCGACTTCAACTTCTTCAAGATTCTTTCGATCCGCGTTCAACTCTTTTTCTATCGCATGTCGTCTAATGCTGTCTCGACCATGACCGGCGCAGTCGATGACTTGACCTGCATGATGTTGGCTCAATCCAACATGGTCTATACGCTGAAGATGAGCCAAAAGGAGATGATCCAGGGAAATCCGACTTTCTTCCCCGCTGGAGGTGGGCCAGGAGGTGACCTGGGTACGCTGACGACTCCTATGTTGTCCAACGGCGAAGCGACGGCGCGGGCCGTTGCCCCGCTGGCTGCACCGATCATCATCAGTCCCCAGCAGCTCGCAACGATCAAGTGTAACCACGTTCCGACTGGCGTTGGGGATTTGGTGGCAGACCTCAACGGCTCCTCTGCTGGTATCGCCAGCAACATCGTAACCATGGACGGAATTTTCGTGAGGGCCACACTCTAGCCGTGCAGCTCTGGTTGTGTAGACCCTCGCGCAACGCGAGGGACCTCCGGCTTTACCGGGGAGCTCGGGCACCGCGATAGTCTCGGACAGCTCGAGAACCCCCATTAGGGGAGAGCAAGAATGGGATTAAGCGACCGTGTTAAAGAGCTCGAGAGCAGATACAACATAGTCTCTCGGCTCTTCAAAAAAACCAAAAAACGAGTTGATGAGCAGGTTCGACTGATGGAAACATTCAGGCGAAATCTGACTCCTATGGAGGTGATACTCGGTCGCGCTGGAATTGTGACGCGATATTCATACAGGTTTGATTTCGATCTGGCCAGTGGAAGCCAGGACACTCAGCCCGATACTGTGACGATCACCCCTGACACGATCTTTCTCAAGCAGAGACTCACTGCTCACTGGCTCCCCTCTGCGGGCACAGGTCAAGATCGATGGTGGCCAGTCGCGAGCTCAAACCCAGCGGTAGCCGTTGCTGTGCACGGTGGCGCGGCGATGGAAATCCCTGATTTCTTCTATGAAGTGAAGGACGTTAAAAGCGGCCGCGTTTTGTCGGACAAGCCGATCCCTGGAGACTGGCTATACAGACAGGATCGAGACGGATTTCTCACGGATTACCCTTCTGTTTTTCAGGGAAAAAATCAAATCACAGTAACGGTATCTCTTACGAGAAACGCACCACAGGATGGTACGTTGTATCTCATGATGCACGGCGTGCAATCAGTGTTTGAACCGAAAGACGCTGTAACCTTCGGTTCTTAGAATATGGGACTCCCAGAAGGATATATCCTCTCCGCAGGTTTCCAAAATACGAAACCATGGAGGCGTGAGAAGTGGGTTGGTTTCTCTGCAAACATTGGTGAATACGAAGTCATCAAATACAAGGTGCCAAAGGCTCATGTCCTCGTAGTGACGAGGACAGTATTTAGAATCGCTATCACGAGTTCTATTGAGGGAACACTTGTTGAACCGGCTGGCGATCTCGATTTCCTGACAAAGGGATATTTTCAGATCGAAACGGGTCGAGCGAAACCATTTGATCTCTCAACAGAGTTACCTGCTGCGCTTTCAATCGGAGGAGTCCGAGGGTCGGGAATACTAAATAAGCCCATCGGAGGAGAAAATTCTCGCTGGTCCTATTTCGTGACACCAGGACAGGATCTCACGATAAGCGCGATTGTTACGACTGCTGTACCTGGAGCGTTTCCAGGTGAGCTTTTCGGTGTGGAATTGGTGGGGTGGCTCATTCCAGAGCAAAACTGGAACGACTACAAAAGGCTCATTGAGCAAACGGTGAAGAATGCCTGATATCGAAAATGTTTCAGAATCGGATGTTCAGGCCCTCCTGGCATATTTGGCAGATCTCATCGACCGCCATCAAATCGTTCGCATGAAGAACGACGCCATCGTCTTCGGAACGAGAAAGGGAAAAGTCCCGGCTTCTGTCGCACGAACCATCATCGACCAGCAGAGAGATCGGGACGCTGAGGCCGAGGCCATGAATGAGCTTCGGAAGCTATTCCGATCGCTCAATTTGGATTTCAACAACGGTCCGCCAGCTCTGAGATCCCCGGCTCAGGCTGGGCTGTCTGGTATTCCTATCGTGGCGTTGGCTGCGATCACTGGGGGAGCTCTTACACTGACCACGCTCTTTACCTACTTAACCGAGCGAGAAGAGCGGATACAGCGCGAGCTCGGGGGTGGGGGTAGCTTGCTCGATATGATCGGGTTGAGTGGGAACTCATTGACCTTGCTCAAAATCGGAGGTCTCGCCGCTGCTGCATGGTTTGGATATCAGTGGTGGCAGGAATACCAGGAAGAAAAGGACAACGAGAACAGTGACGACGAATAGGGGAGAGGGCCTCATTCAATGGGTAATGAACCTCGACACTCCAGAGGCTAGGGCAGAGGCCGTGCGGGAAATCGCCGAATGGGCCGATCCCGAAACCGTGGCAGCAATTCGTCGTCAAGAGAAGCAGAAGGCTATCAAACAAGCGGCCAAATGGGTTGGAATTGGAGCACTGATATATCTCGGCTTTCGCGCCATATCAGACGATGAAGACCCCGAGGAGGTAGAAGCATGGGATCCGCTGAACAACTGAGAACGGGCGCAGAGCAAATCGCTGTTCAAATATTGAGCACCTTGGAATCCTTGGACTCCTCGGAAAATCGACTAGCGGCGCTCGAGGGGATGATAGGAGAGTTGACGCCTGGTGCGTGGCCATCCGTCGCCCGCGGTATCAAAAATCGAATCGGTCAGGGCTACACTCAAGCCGACGCTATTGTCGAGACACTTCGACGGTGGGCTGCCAAGGAAATGGTAGATGGCCGGCTTGGTGAAAATGACTCGATGGGTGCCTACTACGAGATCGACTTGGACAACTGGACCCGTGACCACTATGTCGATCCATTGGCAGACGTGAACTGGGATCAAGTGGGGGCCGCAATCTCGACGGGCATTCAGGCCGTGAGCGGATTGGCAACTGCTACCGTCAACACGGTTCGCTCAATTCGAGATCTCAGGCGTGGCGGTGGCGGAGCTCAACAGCAACAACAGGTCCAGCAACAACAGCAGGTCCAGCAACCACGACAGCAACAGCAACAGCGACAACAGCAGGTCCAGCAACCACGACAGCAACAGCGACAGCGAAGGCAAAGCCCACGACGATCGCAACGGCAGCGCCAACAGAGGAGCCGTCAACCTCAGCAGCGGCAGCAGTACGCGCCGCAATGGGAGCAGGCATCTCGAACACAGCAACAGCCGCCACAGTCGCAACAGACCGCTCCGCCGGCAGAGCAACAGCCGCCACAGACCACGCCACCAGCAGAGTCGAGCCAGTGGATCAGTGGTGTTCCTAATGTGGCGGTCATCGGTGGAGCACTCGCGGTGGGTGGATACCTCTACACTCAGCGGCAGGGTTAGGACGTGCGGGGCGGTACACTTCGAGATCTCACATGGCTAGATTTTTATGCCATGGTGAGATCTCAATTTGGCCTTACTGAGGCCATCACATTTCTTGACGACGGCAATGACGCCGTTCAAGAAGCAATACAAGACGTCATCGCTTCAGCCGATTCAAACAGACTGAAGGGCCAGCAAGTCGGTAATGCTGTTTCAGCCGCCATCATGTCCGCAGGACAGGCCACCGGAGAAGTCAGCAAATTAGCCGGTGTTGTGGTCCAGGGAGTGGGCCTGTTGGTGCGTGGACTGGTGGCACTTTTTACCGTCGAATGTGATAAATATCAGTGTGCCCGGCCTGTCTCATATCACCGCAGAGCTCTCGTGGGCGCGAACCCTCCGCCAGCGGCCACCCTCCACACTCGAGACGGGCGGAGCTATTGGGCTGGACAGCACGGCTCCCTCCATCGGTTCCTCCATGACGGAACCGAGGAGGGCGGCTTCGGGCCGTCAGGCGAGGATACCGACCTCGGTCGTGTGATCGGTGTAGGCGGCTTCACAAAGAGCAGCCAGAAATCCAAGCGGACCAAGCGCCGCGTCTCTGATATTTGGAAGTACCACCATCGGCAGAAGTACAAGCCGGATATTGAGGACGGAAACCTGAGCCGCTCTGTCTGGTACGGGGCGAAGCTGGACCAGAACCCCTACCCTTCTGGTAGCTATGCTGATCGAGCTCGTCGCGTTTACTACGTGCTCCGATGGCTCGAGAAGGCCCTACCATGCCGCACCCTCAAGTGTGTTGATGATGCGTTGAGAGGCACGACAGCAGAGACGGGCATCACCGAAGAGGGGAAGAAGTTCGGAGCGGAGATATCCGGGCAACGAATCAGAGGCGGCCGGTTCTACGCCTCCGTGGTTCAGATGCAGCGCGACCTCAATTCCGGCCTGGCCACGATGAGCAAGGACGACGCGGTCCGCTTCCTCTCCGAGCGATCAGCCGAGGCCGCAGCCGAATACCGCAAGGTGAGAGGCAAAGCACCGAATCGATCATGGCCGTTCCCGTGGTGGACGTGGGCGAGCAAGCTGAGTTTCTACAAGACTCGAGACGCACTTCGTAATCTCGCGCCCATTCTGGCAGCGGGATCGATTCGCCAGCGACAAATAGCGACCACGCCAGCGGTCAGCGGTCGCGCCGCTCGAGAGGCCGCGCGGATCGCGCCGGTCCGCCTCAATATCCGGGGCGTCTCAGTAGTTCGGCCACAGGAGCAGCAGGGAGGCCGCAGGCGACGACGTGGAGGCCGAGGAGGACAACGGCAACGGCCACAGGAGCAGCAGGGAGGCCGCAGGCGACAACAACAGGCCCAGCAACAGCAGGGAGGCCGCAGGCGACAACAACAGGCCCAGCAACAGCAGGGAGGCCGCAGGCGACAACAACAGGCCCAGCAACAGCAGGGAGGCCGCAGGCGACAACAGGTCCAGCAACAGCAGGGAGGCCGCAGGCGACAACAACAGGCCCAGCAACAGCAGGGAGGCCGCAGGCGACAACAGGTCCAGCAACAGCGGCCACAGAGTCCACGCTCCACCGGACAAGCTCCGCATAGGACCCAGGAGCAAGAAGAGCAACCGACGACGCAACAGCAGCAGGTCTCGTCTCGCCTCCAACCACAGCGCACTCGGCAGCAACCCCCGCGCGAGGGGTCTCGAGCTGAACCTCCACAACCTTCCCCCGTGGCCCAGCCCGTCGGCCAGCCCGAACAACAGCCACAGCCGTCGCCGAACTCGTCAAAGGTGCCGTTGATCATCGGAGCAGGTCTGCTCTGGTTGATTTTCAGGGGAAAGTAAATCGGTGTTTTCCACAAACCCGAGACGACCAACATTTAAAGCGTCACGGGCGGCGCTTTTCAGCTATCTCCGAATGCGGGACTGGACAGTCAACGATCGGCTGAAGGTCCCCACGGCGATCGATCCATATTACGAGGTCAAACTCTGGTTCAAGGCCCAAGCGGTCTACATGGCCATCGGCGGCGGGAGTCTATCGAATGCACACTCTCTGCACGTAGACATTCGGGACCTTACGCCCCCGCAGTTTGTCGCCTCGCTAGGCTTGCCCGTGTACGAAAACCCCGACCCGTTCCTGAGCTTGCTCTCATTGGTTTTGAACCCTGACCTTGAGTCTTTGCGTCGAAGTCTAATTTCGACCGAAGAGACAATTTTACAGCTCGAGGACGAAATTTTTAAGCTGGGGACGAAATCACCAGCTCTGCTCAAGGGTCTTGAATCGGCCAAGGCAACATATTTTTCTATGCTCGAGGCCGTGGCTCAGATGGAGCGGGAGCAGCCCCGAGTCCCTGAAACGATCCCCCCAGAAATTCAACGGCTCCTTAACGCGGTAGAGAAAGGCTATCCGCGGCACTTCCTAAGAATGGACCTCTATCAACTGTGCCAGTCGTGGGATCGTCTATCGGCGCTGTTGACCGACGCGGCGCCGGCCATCGCTGGCGCGGCCCGTGCCGTGCGCTTGACCGAGGACGTCGCACAAAGCGACGAGCTGGGGCGCTGGGCTTCAGCCGCCCAGATGGTTCAACAGGACATCATTAACATTGACTCCCTGGTCGCACGCCGCAGGGCCGAAATGGAGATGGAAATCGAATACCCGGACGCTGAAGGTATCGATTCCAGGATTATTTCGTACCTTGACGGTTGGCAGCGACGAGCAAACCGAGCCGAGCCATTATTTGCTCCATTGGCCGCCGAGCTCCAAGCAGCGGCCCAGCAGTATCTACAGCTCGACTTCGCGGGCCTTCGACGGCTGGCCTATTCCATCAGAAATTTGCATGTCTGGGGTCATTGGCAATGGATATCGATCGATGGCGTTTCGAAGGTGATGTTGTCGATGTGGAACGACGAGCTCGAGGGCCTGGGCCAGCTCCTCGTCTCGATCGCGGCTCATCAGGATTCCTTTGGGCCGGTGGTGGAGCCCGACGGCTCCGAGGCCATTCTGTATCAGGCGGAATGTCAGATGGCCTTCAACGATGCCTACCGTGTGATCCGGCATGTACCATTTGAAGTGGTGGCCGGCGTTGACCACAGTTTCGCTCAGGGATCGATTGTGATCAGCGTCGGCGACAACAACGTCGGCATCTCGCCTGGCTCCCGGTTCATCGGTGGCGAATCGTTTAATGCTCTGGACCGGGCCGTCCGCGCGGGGAAAAAACGGAGAAAGCCGCGCGATCTGGTGGTGTCCGCTGAGATTTCAATGTTGGCCTGGGTGGTTCCTCAGTGGAGACCGTGGCCGTACTCGAGAAAAATCGACTCACGCGACGCCTGTCGTCGATCGATGCTCCAGGTCTTGAAAAACCTTGATGAGCCACGGCTAGGTGTTTATGACATGCTCGTCCAGAAAACGACGCCGGATCGATTCGAGTATCTATCTCGATTCAGGAATTATTCGTTTCGTGGTATCACCGTCTGGACCGCTGCCTCCCGCATCCTGGAAGGGATAACCAGTGCATTTTGACGGGTTGCCTGCTGTTAGTGCCCCACCCTGGGCTGACAGTGGGCGGCCCGACCCATGGCTATGACACGTCGCGGTCAACAAATAGAATTCGATTTGTCACCACCTCCGATGGCGACGATTTTGGTCGTCGACAGCGACCTGCCGAGGATTGCAGAAGGATTAACAATCATCGGCGACGTTCCAGAGCCATGGGATATTCTCGATGATCAAATCGCCGGCTGGGCTCGATTTTCTCCGCCAGAGCTGGTTCGAACGGTGCGGATCGAATATGAGGCTTCCCTCATCGACGGCCCTGGTCAATGGGTATGGCCCACCACGGTCTGGATTCCACCGAGAGGAGATGTTGACTCTCTGGGCCAGCTCGTAACGCACGTACGATCCGCAAGAATTGCAGCTCAGGTCTATCTGTCTGGAACACATCACCGCGGCCAGGACCATCGCGCGCAGGCGATCGAAGCGACCGCGACGGCATTTCTTCGGCTGCTTGGTCGGGCACCGTGACCGCCGCAGGACCGACGGCCCACGAGCTCGGCGCTGGAGACGACCTGACAAAATTTTGTCAGTGGTCCACCTCGACGAGCTCGACGAGCTCGAGGCCGCGGCGGAGGACCTCGACGAGCAGCTCCAGGACCTCGACGAGCTCGAGGCCGCGGCGGAGGTAGAAAGGGTCATCATGGGACGATGGGGAAAGATGGGCGATCGAGATATTACACAGCTTCACGTCCGAGCCGCGAAAAACAGACAAGCTGTTTTGATGGAGGGAATCGCCTACAACGAAGTTTTGAAGGCTCAGGGGTTTGTTGATTTGGCCACTGGGTTCGTCCTGGACCTCGGACATATTGAGGGCGCGTCCGGTGATTATAGTCTGGTCGCCTGGCCCTGGCTGAAGTCATGGGGTGGAGTACGAGCTCTTTTTTCAAATGAACCCGTGATTCTCCGTCTTCCGTACAAAATGACCATGCCGCTGGTGGTCGCAGGTGAGCAGCTCGAATATTGGGACGAAGCAGAATGGCTCGTCTCCCCCCCCCCTTGAAGGGCTTCGTCTACGAAGAGGCCCGCCGCTCGCTTGCCTTCCGTGGCCTTGGCGGACCGTTCCTCTCCATTCCGTGGTAGCTCCCACCTTTGTCAAACACCTGTCCAGATAAATCGATCCGGGCCGGCTTCGATCGCGCGCTCGATCTGGCCCTCGAGGCCCTCGAAATCTAAACATTACATAGACAGGTCGGTTAGACGATCCGACGGACAGGTAGGGCACTCGGATTGCGCGCGGCGAGCTCGGCGGTGCGGGCCGCCTTTATATCCGGTTCGATGATTCCCCCACCGAGGTCATGAATCACCAGCTCCCCTATCTCATGGGAACCTTTCAGCTCTGGGATGACATCGCTGAGGTCGTGGATTCTCTGGCCCAGGTTCGAGCTCTTAAGGTCACTCATCACGGCCCGGCATCGTCGCCAGAGCTGATCGATCACGTCGGCGAGCTCGGCGAGGTCGGGCTGCTGCTGGCCCGCGTCGCGGACCGTTCGAAGAAAGTCGTCTGGATGGAGTCCAACATGCAAGGCCGCGCGTTTCATCCATGCTATGTGAAGGGACTCTTCATAGCGTAGGTCAGGAGCCGGCCTGACGTCCTCTCTTAGAATCGCGTACATCGGCTTAAATGGCCGTCCCTGCTCGTCCCTGCTCCACCCTGGCCAGCGGTCCTCCATGACTGCGAGCTCGGCCGAGGACGCCGGCAGCTCCCACAGGCCGAGGTGATAGGGCAGCCCTGGGTGACTCCGCAGCTCCGGGTCAGCCAGCACCGCGGCCAGCACCAGGCCCTCGTAGGGGTCCGCGGTCACCTTCACCACCCAACGAGGAGCACCTCGGACAGGAAAGACGGCTCCCCAGCCTCCCATGCCGACGAGCTCTTGACCGACGGGCAACCTGTCGGGCTGCTCTCCGATCGAGCGTAGGGATTGGTAGACCGCTTCGTTCATCGCGGGCCAGTACAGCTCCAGTCGCCCGGTGAACCAATCACTGAGCCATTCAGTGAGTCTCGCGCGAAAATCAACGGTGACTGTATCAGTGGCTCCGGGGAGCTGAGGCCCCCGCTCCGGGTTGCTGTAGAGAGCGGCGAAGGTCGGATTTCTGCGAGCGAGCGAAGCGGCGAAGCTTGCCTTCATCTCGCGCGTGATCGCCCCGCCTCCAATGTCATGGACCAGGAGACCACCGGCAGCGTGCGTTAAGGCGAGCTCGGGAAAAATGTCGTCAAAGCAATGGCGGCGGCGACCAATGTTTCCGCTGTGAAGGTCGCTTATGATGGCCCCATGGCGCGTCCACATCAGCCCCGCAAAGCTGACGAGGTTGATCAGCTCGGGTTGATCCAGGCCGCACGAAAGCGAGTCGTACCACAGAGGAAGCTTCTCTTCTGGGTAGATCGTTTTGCCAGGGGGGTTCCAGCCGTCGAGCACCTCCCCAGCAAATTCAATCTCATCGAGCACATCAAGGGAATCCTGGCCCATATTGCTCTGGTCCACCTCCTCACGGAGTAGCAGATAGACTCCTGGAGCTACGAGCCACGAAGCGAGAAAGATAGGACAGCCCGGATGCAATGTGAGCTCCGGATCCGTGAGCAGCGTTTGAACCAGAGCACCTTCGAGATCGTCGCTGGTCAGCTTTGCGACCCAACGACGAAGGGACGGACCGCCGCCGATTGACATCACCAGGCCATAGGCACCAGAGCCGAGAATCTTAACCAGCGGTCGCCCCTGGTCTACGGGCTCGCCGAGCTCGAGGAGGGTTCCGACGATGGCGTCGGTGATCGGCTGCCATCGGAGTCGCAACCACTGGGACAGCTCCGGGTGATCCTTCTTAGCTTCTGTGATGATCGAGATGTTCAGGGGGCGGGACATTAGAACTGAACGCCAATATGGGCATTCATAAATTGAACTGAATTTGTTGCACCCATCACGATTTTGATAATGTGGCCCTCGTCTCCTACTCCATTGATAGACTCAGAGAGGCCCGCTCGCTTGTAAGCAAACGGTGTATTATTGGCGATGTCATCCTCTGTTGAATAGTCATCTTCCATGGATGAGATGGGAGGTAGGCTCCCTGGTTCAAAGGCGGCTACATCATACGTCCATCCGGTAACCCGATGATGAAGGAGAACGATTTCAAAGGATGAATCATTGCCCCCACCCTCCCCGACCACCTCAATATCGGTTAAGGTATAGTTTCGATTTCCAAAATCGTCATATTTACAGAGGCCATAGTTACAATTCAAAGAATACGACGACGGTGACCCACCCGTTACAATCAGCTCAAAAGTAATGGTACCAAGCCATTTTTTCGGACTTTCGACGTAGTCGTCGGTCGATAACGTGGTGATATCAGCAACGATGGTTTCCGTGTCAAGTATGGTTCGCACACCAGCATCAGTTATTGATGTCCCTGAAATCCTGAGCGCTACGGTACCGCCTCCAACGACTGTACCGGCACCACCGGCTACGATAAAAGCATGAGCTCCATAAGCAATATTAGCCGTTCCATAGGTAATACTTGGTGATGCCTGAGTCAGAAAAGCCGCCGCTGGAAGGGCGCTATAGAAGCCTCCGACGTAATGAGTTCCGGCTCCAATCCCGCGACTGGTGAACCCATACGATTTATATGTGACTTGACCAGCGACGAGCTGGGCGAGCGTTTTGGTACCACTGACCGAATCCGTGAAAGAGAGATTGTTGCTACCGTCTTCGGTGATCCAGGTCGTGGAGCTGCCGATATTGACCAGGCCCTCAATCCTCGTTTTGCCGGCAACGCGAAAGATTTCACCGTCTACGATACTCGAGCCGCCGACAACCACATCATGTGATGTAGTTCGAGGGTGTAGGGCGTTCCCTGTCAGTTGCCAGAGCCAGTATAGATCGTTGAGCCAGGAGTTAACCTCGATCACCTGGACCGACGAAATATCCGGGTCAGCTTCTAGAGCGACTTCGATCGCCGTGGTCAGCGCCGCCACTTCCGCCGCGTCGGGGTTCTCGTCGCCGTTGTAGGTGAAGGCGTCGATATTGGCTGAGAACGTCCGCGTGGCCGGCGTGTCGCTGTTGGACTCTACCCAGCCGAGCAGCCGAGCATACGATAAACCAGCCACCCCCGACACGATGGTGGCGATCCCATTGGTGGCGGTCGTGAGCTCAGCGTCGGTGTCTGGAACGGCATAAATGCCTGTCCCAGTGATTGCTCTAATAAAAAGACTGCTCATAGGATTGATTGTACACGGTGCGGACCGGACCGTGCAAGGTGAAGACTGCCCTACTCGAGGGGTTGGAGAATAACCACGACGGAACCGCTCGAGACCCCAGTTTCGATTGAGTATATCGACCTCCATGATTTATGGAACTCGAGAGAAAAAAGATACTTTCCAGGGTTTCCTTTCCAGGCCGAAACGCGGGAAGAATCCTCGGTTAGAAACGCTCCCTCTGGAAGGTCTTTTGTCAGCGGCGATCGAACCCGATAGGCACGGAGAGGAGAGTACCAAGGCACAATTTCAAAAATGGGCTCGAGGAGCAAATCCGCCGGCTTGGTGCGGATCAGCACCACGCCACCCTTGGACTTTGCCGCCTTGTTGCTGTTGACGATGACCCAGGCCCGAGAGGCTACCCATAGCGGTAGACCCGCGCCAGCAGCCTCTAAGGTTCGATTAGAAACCCTCCACGTTCCACCGAGGCGGACTGAGGGAAGCGTCCCGGTTCGAACCCATCTGAGTATCGTTTGATAGGTGACGCCAAAGAAAATTCCTGCCTCTGCAAGTGAAAAAAAGTGAACTGGTTGGCCGTCGTCACCCATCTCTATCTGCCTATTGTCGATCATGGCCGCTCCTTTCCACGATTTTCAGGGCTTCCATCCCTTGAGATTGATATTCGCCTCGAAATGACAGCCCGGACAGTGCATTGGCTCGAATAGATCGCCGTTGCTCCCAACAGGTTCCCTCGGGTCAAACCATTTCGAGCATACCGGACACATAATGGTAAATCGCTTTCCGTCTAGGTTCCACTGGTGGCCTTCTAGGTGGATGCGCCGCTTCCTGTAGACCTTTGCATAAGCCGATAGAAGGGCGGCATGATAGCTCAGGTTCGCGACAAGGCCGGCGTGCCACCGTCGGACCGCTGAGAAAATAATCCACACGGCCGATATGATTTTCAGTAAAAGTGTCATCATGTGAGCACATCCATGGTTATTCATTGTCCGAACCCGTCGAGCTCGGGTGTGAAACTCAGATCGACTCCCTGACAATCTTCTCGATCGTCTGGTGTAGGGTCAGCACGATCAGATCGCCTACCTCGGCCTCTGGCAGGTCGAAGAGGAGCCCCCTCATTTCCTTTCCGTCTTTTCCGACAAACGTAATCATTCCGGGCTCCATCGTATCGATCGAGGTGACGGTCCCTTCAAAATATTCAGTGCTCACTGGAACCCCCTGTATCCTCGCTCGAGGAGAGCTCACGGCCAAAGAATCCCGGATCGTTGCCTCCGAAAAGCTCGGTGAGGTCTTTTTCGAGCCGGCACTCATAACGGCCAGATTCACCCTTGATGAACCAGAGTTGACCACCATCGGTGAGTTGAAGCCCATGGAGTAGAACATCCGGGAGCTTCGTATAAATGTTATGCGTGACCAGTTGCGGCTTTGCTCCCTCGGCTATTGCTCGCCTCTCGAGTAGTCTTTTTCGTCCATCAATCTCGTCCATCAATCAATCCCCAACTCGGGAGGCCACCCCTCCAGTTTAAAGTTGCCCTCGGCTGTACAAGAAGCATTCCAGCAGGTGAACCAGACAAGGCCCTCTTTATTGACCGAGGACCATTCCAGATTGTTATTTGCACCTGATAAACAGCATGGGCATTCCAAAAGGACAACACCGCAATGATGACGCCAAAGAGTGATTACCATTGAATTCCTCTAACCATGTTTATTCAATCCGAGTTTTTTCCATGACAACGTATGATGCTTTTCAAGCCATCGAAGTCGCGCTAACTCAATCTCCGATAGTTCAGCGACGCCCATATATAAACAGCAATGTTCCTCGTCCAAGACGTTTCCTCTCCATCGGTCTACTTTCCTCATAGACGAGATTCTCTTGGCTCCCTCCAAAACCTCGTTCGAAGTCAGCCGGGCGCGTCCATGAGCTCGCCGGAAAAGGCGTTGCTTCCAAATGTTCATGTTCATGACTCCCTGTTGCCT
>Ga0190284_1000195_pt1 | contig 43528 bp, 33 predicted proteins | sample 48691812_MG_FD_161668 | JGI IMG/M metagenome (GOLD analysis project Ga0190284, IMG submission 161668) | Hydrothermal vent microbial mat bacterial communities from Southern Trench, Guaymas Basin, Mexico - 4869-18-1-2_MG | ecosystem: Environmental > Aquatic > Marine > Hydrothermal vents >...
GTGCTACGGCGTGATGACCTTGTGGCTGCTGGTTCGCGGGCAGGTGCGCGGATCGATCCTGCCCCTGCTGGTGTTGGCATGGGGCACGGGAGCGAGCTTGTATTGGGGTCTGATTGCGGGGCAGATCGCGGGGGGTGCGGTTGTTGGCGAGACGCTCGGTTCGGCGCTGTTCGGTAGGGGCTACGCCGGCAACGTGTGCAACGTCTTTCCAAGCGCCAGGCAACTGACAAACAGTGGGATGTACCTGGGGATGAATTTCCCCACGCCCGCCGTGCTGCTGGTGTTTCCCGGATTGGCGGCGCTGCGCACCGGCCGGTTCAGGCTTCTGCGGGCTGTGCTCGCGGCGTTGCTGGTTGTGCATCTCGCCTGGGCCGTGCGCTATGACGTGCCCGATCAGTATACCTTCTTCATCCCGTCATTGGTGTTGCTGGCTGTCGTCGTCGGACTGGGAGCGGATCGTTTTCTCCTGCCGCGTTCACGGCGCTGGGTGTATGGGCTTATGGCCGCTGCGCTGTTTCCGGCGGCGGTGTATACGGTCCTTCCGAGAATCGCCCGATCCGCGGGCGTCAATCTTGGCGTCAAGCGCCCGGTTCCGTACCGCGAAAACTATGCGTATTTCCTCCACCCGTGGAAGACGGGCTACCGAGGGGCACGGCGCTTTGCCCGGGAGCTGCGGGATACGCTTCCCCGCGACGCCGTTCTGTTCGCGGACGAGACCACCGCCGGGCCGATTCACTACATGCGGCTGACCGGGCGCTGGCGCGACGACGTGCGCGTGTACCCGCCGATCGAGTCCCACGAGAGCGGAGACGTGGACTTCGGCGAACAGGCCTTGAGCCGGCCGTTGCTGGACCGTTTGGTCTATGTCGTCAGTCCCCACCCCGGGTACTGCCCACGGTGGTTGTTGGATGGATACAACCTCGAAAGAGAGGGGATCATCTACCGCGTGTCCGACAAGCGATAGAGTTTCCTGGTGACCGGAGTCGGCCCATCTACCAGAGCCGGCGTCCGCGCCGGCGGAACTCCCGATACGCCGCGCGCGTGGGGAACCCGAAGTAGCTGCCCTTCTCCTTGTCCAGAGGCACGGTTTGCACCGCACCGCTTTGGATCTTTCGCATCGCGCGGAGCAGACAGCCGCAGGCGATTCGCTTGCTGCGGATGATGAAGTCGTGCAGCGATTCTTCCGGGAGGATATCGATCGTTTCCACCTCGACGATGTCGCCGGCGTCAATATCCTCGTTGACCAGGAACACCGTGACACCGGCCTTCGTCTCACCGCGGCTCAACATCCAGAAACTGGGGGCGATTCCACGGTATTGGGGCAACAGAGCCCCGTGGATGTTGAGGCACCCCCGCGGGGGCAGCCCGATCAGCGGTTTGCGGAACAGTTGGGGGCAGGAAACCGAAACAATCAGGTCGGTCTTCAGACCACGCAGTCGTTGCAGGAATTCCTCGGCGTTGACATCGGGAATCAGCTCACAGTGAATGCCGTGGGCCTTCGCCGCTGATTTCACGGAATAGTACGACCCGGCGGAGCGCCCCACGCCGAACAGATCGCAGAGTTTGGCCCTGACGGTTCGCAGCAAAAGCCTGACGAGATTCCACACGCCGAAGGCGGCGACGTACTTCCTGACCATCCGCAGCATCGAGTCTTTGCCATAGCGCGAGCGGACTGTGAAGATGGCCCGCGTATCGCCAACCGACTCTTGGAGCAGCCGGGCGAAGAAGTCGGGCAGGTACAGCGGCTCATCGGCCGTCAGGAATACGATGTTCATGGCAAGGGACATCCCCCAAGGAGTCAATGACATCCCGGATCGTGGTGAAGGGGAAATCGGCTAGCAATCGGTCGACCTTTCGCGGGAAACGGCGGCGGCCCAGTCCCTGGTGCAGCCTTCGCTTCCAGGGAATCGGGTGTCCCAGTTCCCGAAACTCGATGGGGTCGTACTCGTAGGGGTGCATGTAGATGACCGCCGGTTTGCCCGCCCGGTTGATTTGGCGCACGCCGCGCCGAAGCATCGCATAGGGGAACAAGCGGAAGTAGCCTCCCCCTCCGACGGGCAATGTTCTTCGCCCGACGCGGTACGATGCCACCGGCAGTTCGAGCAATTCGTGTCCGCCCGGTGTCTTCAGGCGATGGGGAAACCAGGGAGCCCCATCGATTCCGTAGCGACCGGTCCGCAACGGAAAGACCGAGGAATCGTACTCGTATCCGCATTCGACCAGCGCATCCAGCGCCCAGAGGTTATCGAGCGTGATGGTGAACGCCGGCGCGCGGTATCCGACGATTGCCTGCCCGGTGATGTCTTCGAGCAGTTTCTTGGAACGCTCCAGGTCCTGGCGGAACTGCTCGGGCGTGAGCGTGTGGACCAGGCGGTGGCCGTAGCCGTGGCTTTGGACCTCGTGGCCGGCTTGCTGGATTTCGCGCACCAGTGCGGGTGCCTTCTCCGCAGCCAGCCCGAGAACAAAGAACGTCCCCCGCACACCGCGCAACTCGAACGCCTGCAATACTTTGCGCGTGCTGTGATAGAAACGCTCCGTGAGCGGAAGATTGGGATCGAGGGTGGATTGCAGCCAATCCTCCACGTCGACGGAAATGGCGTTGCGAATCGAAGGATTGCTCATAATAAGCCCGTTGGAGCTCAACACGGCACCTGTCTGCCGCCCGGATGCCGGCCGCGACTATCGCGTTGCCGCCCCTATGCTGACGACGAAATCCACGGAACGCCTGGCGGTTGCCACGCCTGCCCGCGGGTGCAATGGCAGGTTGACGACCTCGCGACTGGCTCGCTCTGCCTCCGGGCACATGCCCGGACGATATCCGTAAGCATCCATCCTTGTCGCAGCCGGATGAAGTGGACACTCGAACCAACTGCCCAATTCGACAAAATGCCTGGCGGCGGTGGACAGCGCCGCCTCCTTGTCGGCGACACGTACCGGGTACCGAACGAGGATTGGATCCGTACGGTCTGGAATCGACGTCACGGGCCATCCTCGTTCCATCAGAAGCCGGTCGTATACCCGGCGCATCTCTCTTCGATGATCCAGGATGCGACTGATCTTGCGTAACTGGCGATGACCCGACCGTGCCTGCACACGGCTCATACGCGTGAGGAAATCGTCTTCCATGACAGGCAACAGTTCCTTGTCGCTCATCGACCCCACGAGGAGCCCCTTGCTGACCAGCCACCGGAAAACGTTCTGTGCGAGGGTCGTCGTTTTGGGGTAAATCAGCGCGCGATAAACCGCCAACTGCATCGTGAGCAAACAGACCTTCTTGAGCGTCGGTTTCACCAATTCCGTCTCGCTGACCTGCCGGATTCGATCCGCAAGCTCCCGATCACTCGTCACGGCCATGCCGCCGATGCCACTTGTATAAGGCTTGTTCCACTGAAAAGAATAGTATGCCGCAAGGCCGAACGTCCCGACCATGCGCCCCCGATAGGTCGAGCCCAACGCGAGGCAGCAGTCTTCGATCATCGGAAGCCCTTTACGGGCGGCGATATCCATAATGGCGTCGATGTCGGCCGGATAGCCATACGTGTGCTGCGCAATGATGAGCTTCGTGCGCGGCGTGAGCTTGTCCTCGATCTGATTGGGGTCCATGTTGTAGGTATCGGGCTCGATGTCCACGAAGATCGGCTTGGCCCCGACGTACATGATCGGGTTGACCGCCATGACGCAGGTATAGCCGGGCAGGACGACCTCGTCTCCCTCACCTATGTTCAACGCCCTCAGCAGCGAGTACAGGGCCACACGCCCCTTCCATGAACCGAAGGCATGACCGGCGCCGACCGTTGAGGCGAACGCCGCTTCGTAATCTGGCAAGACGGACCCGCTCATTGCGCGCAACTCTCAAGCGTCTCACTCGGCCTCGTCGGGAGCAGAACCCGTCGCAGACATGCCCTTCGACAAAGACAAGCCGAGTCGCGAGTTGGACCCAAACGTTCCCAACTCGGACCAACCGTGCTTCTTATAGAACGCAATGGCCCGGGCATTGTCGCTTCGAACGGTGAGATACAGGTACGCCAACCCCTGCTCGACGCCCACTTCACGAAAACCCTCGATTAGGCTGCCCGCCACACCGGTGCCCTGCGTCTCCGGCAATACACCGATGGACGCAAGGCCGCCGATGTTCTTGCTCCGCCAGACCGCCTCCCAACGTGGATTCGGAGGTTCGGTGGGACGCCGCGTGATACGCATCCTTTGCAGAAGTTCCGTGACCACGCGTTTGCGAACAACGCCGTGGACCAGGGACTTCCAGCCTATCACGAGGAAGTGTCGCCGAACGGCCTTGTGCAGAAACTCGTCGGTGGCCCCCGGTTTCCCTCCCACACAAAAACCCAGCACTTTGCCATTGTCGTCGGTCGCCACAAGACAAATCGAGCCGGATCGCTCGAAGTGAAAACGGTAGTTGGCTGCGAGCAATCGCGGTCCCAGCAACGTCAACATTCCTTCCGGGAATGCGGCCGTATGGCACCGCACGATCCCGTCGACGTCCGAGGGATGAGCCACCCTGATCAGAATCGCTGGAACACCCGCTGCTCTCTCTTGCGTGAACACCTTTCATTCTCCAGGAATGGCCGCCAGGAGTCTTCTGTCGTATTGTCCGGCGGTTGTCTTCATTGCTTGCGGGAGAAAAAGGGCCTTCCTCGTCTTCGCATGATCTTTCTCCCAGTAGCGATGCGCTATCGCGAGAGGGCATGTTCTTCGGGACGGACGGCAGGACCTCGCCGCAGGATCACGAACCATAGTACACCTTTGAGGCTTCCGATCCCATAGGCAAAGTGAAGAATCGCGAAGAGAATCGGCGAGAGAAGCCCCGCACCAATGCCGCATCGCCGCGTGACGTCGGCGACCCCTGCCAGAAGCCCAAGGCCGTAGAGGGCGGCGAACCCGAGCAAGGCCCAGACCGCGGGCGGCCATGCCAGAGAGGCCAAGACGAGGACGAACCAAGAGAGAACAAACAGGAGCGGGGCGATCTGCCGCAAGGTCGCCGGGCGGCGATGCTTCTGGATCGTGCGGGCTCGCCAGTAGCCGTATTGGAAGTACTGCCTGGCGAGCTTGCGCAACGAAGTTCGCGCGTAGTATGCGCTGCGGATCTTCGGCGTCAGATAGATCTTTCCGCCGCCGAGGATCACCCGCAGGTTCAGTTCGTCGTCCTGGTTCCGGACGAGTTCCTCGTCGAACATCCCGATCTTGTCGAAGACCCATCGCCAGTAGGTCGGGTACAACACGGTATCCACATAGCCTTCGTAGTTGCCCAGCCGGTACGCCGCGTTTCCCGCGCCGACTGGCGAGGTCATCGCTCCGGCGATGGCCTTACCCACAAAGGTCTCGCTGATTGTCTCAACCGGCCCGGCGACGCACCACGCCTCGGCGTGTTCCTGGAGGGCCTGCACGCAGTTACGGACGAAGTTCTGTGCGACCGTGGCGTGTCCGTCGATGCGGACGATGATCTCTCCCCGGGATTCGATGATACCGGCGTTCATCGCGTGCGGAACCACCCGGCAAGGGTTGTCCAAGAGCTTGATGCGTGCGTCCCGGGCCTTCAGGCGTTCGACGATCTCTCGCGTGCCATCGTCACTCATGCCATCGACGACGATGATCTCCATGCAGTCGGCTGGGTAGTCGCTATCGAGCACACTCAGCAGGCATCGCTCGATGAAATCCGCCTCGTTGCGGATCGGAAGGACGACCGTGACCAACGGATGTTCAGCGGACCCAGCGGTCATTATCCCATCTCCTCGCGCGTCGAACCCATCAATCGACTGATCGTACGCACGATTGGCATTGACTTTCCCCCTCTCCGGGAGACGTCCGTCATCCCCCGGGCACCGAGCAGATGGCTTCGCCCAAGCCACGAGCGAAGCTGCGGGCGGAGACGATTCTAGGTGATCACGACTATCGGATCAAGCATCGGATCCCGACGCTGGCGATGCAGACGCAATCGACAGGCCCTGACGGCAAGGGGATGCATCAGGAGAAGCGTAGCAATCCGGCAACTCGTTCGGAAGCGGCGATCGCAGGTCCGAAAACCGGCAAATGTTGGGTTTTTGCGCGGCAACGGTCAAGCCGCAGCCCCGTCGGGCCGATGCTCGTAGCGAAGCCAGTAACACCGGGTGGGTCGGCGAATTCACTGGGGCGGCCGACCGCGCCCGGCATTGAGAACAGTCTCACGCGGCACCAGGATGCTGATTCGAGCCCGCCCCATCGGTTGTCAGGACTTCCAGACGAAAAGGGGAGCACGCGATGAACGTTAAGAGCATCCCGGCGGCGCTGGTCACGGTTGCCACATGCCTGTTTCTGTTCTGCCCGACGGCTGCGGCTCAGCCCTATACGCTGGAAATCTCCCGCGACCCCGAGGACGGCGGCGCCTATCACGTGGAGCCCGACCAGGAGACCTACGCGGCCGATACCATGATTACGGTGACCGCGATTGCGTTCCCCGGCTATCAGTTTGTCGGCTGGGAAGGCAACATCACCGCATCTGCCGACCAACTCGTTTTCCCGATAGCCGCAAACACTTCCCTGACCGCCATGTTCGAGGCGGCGGCGGAGGTGACTGCGGAATTCCACATCGTCGTCGTCTCCGAGCCGCAGGAGACGGGCTATGTGACTCTTGAACCGGGGCAGACGACCTACAGCACCGACGACGAAGTCACGCTAACCGCGATACCGCTGGACGGGTACGTGTTCGCCAGTTGGAGCGGCGATGTGCCTGACGACGCCGATCTCGAGCAGGCGGAGCTGCAACTGATCGTCGACGATGATCTGGAAATCACGGCCAACTTCGAAGCGGCAGCCGGTGTTTCTACCTCGTCCAATGGCGACGTGAATAACACGACTTCGCAGGGGTCCGGAATTTGCGGGGCGCTGGGGCTGCTCTTCTGGCCTGCGACCATCCTCGGTCTGGCTGCCATCCGCAGACGCTAATGCCGTTCTCTTTCGCTGACGCGAATGCGTAGCGGTTTGCGGGAGCATCCGCGGTTCCACCGTGGCGCTGTGGCAGGGTAATAATACCCACGTTGGGGAAGGGCAGTTGGGCTGTCGTCCCCCCCATTGCCTGTCGCCTGGTCCATCCGAGAAAACACCCCCTCTCATAAATGCTTTTGCTGGCGACACTTACGTGAAGGTCTCCGAGCGTTCGCCTCCTGGCACAGCGTTTGCAGTAATCCTATCGGGAGAGACGGGCATTGAGGAACTGGCTCACCACCCCATATGTGGGGAGGGGTGGGGGCCGCTCGAAGGAACGCCCGCCGCCGGCGCCCACAAAATGGGGGAGCTCGCTGTTGCGAACACCGGGCTTGCGTGGGTGTCCGTGATCTGCCCGATCCGGCGGGTCTCCTTCGAGACGACAAAGGCCGCGTTGCGGGGAGTCGCGCGGTCTTTCTCGTGCGCGCGTCAGGCATGACGCGCAGCGTCATGACCTGACGCTGCTAACCGGTTAGCGAAAGCGACCCGGGATGCAACTTGCCGGGTGAAAGTCCCGGTGGAGGCCTTGATGGCAGGAACTCCTACCTCATGTTTGTCACTTACGCGGGTATTGCTCCGAGCCGCAGCCCCGCCGGTTGACCTTCAGCGTCGGGAGATTCATCCCCGTAACCGCCTCGATGACGAAGTGCATCCTATCTTCATCCGGCACCCATTCACGCAGGTCCGGCGGCAGCAGCATGGGCGTGTTCCGATCGACGTTTACAAATCGGGTAGCCCTGCCGGGCCTAGCGTCCCCGAAACACGAGACGGTGTAACCAAAAGCCGTGTCAAACCGCGCGCAGGCTCTTGTCTTCCGCTCCTCCGTTGGGTTGGTGAATCGCGTCTTCGACACCATCCTGGTGGGGGTGAGACCAGAGTAGCGCTGTCATATTAAGTAATCCTGCAACCCTTGCCTACATCCCCCGAGTGATTATAACTTCACTGCAACGGATGCGGCATGTCGGAGCCGACCGACGGGGACCGGTTTCGCCGACAACGATCCGCATCGATTGGGAGATCATTGTATGCCTTCGGCAACGGATACCATTCGTCTGGGTGATTGTGTCTCTGGGCTGGCTGAGCTGCGCGCGGGCAGTGTGGACCTGGCGTTCGCTGATCCCCCGTTTAACATTGGTTACGAATACGACGTGTACGACGACCGCCAGAAAGCCGACCGCTATCTGGCATGGTCGAAGGAGTGGATGGAGGGGGTTTGCCGGGCACTCAAGCCGACAGGTGCGTTTTGGCTGGCGATCGGGGACGAGTTCGCGGCCGAACTCAAGCTCGTCGCCCAGAACGACCTCGGGCTGAGCTGTCGTAGCTGGGTGGTCTGGTACTACACGTTCGGGGTGAACTGCGTTCGCAAGTTCAGCCGCTCGCACGCCCATCTGTTCCACTTCGTCAAGGACCCCAAAGCGTTCACCTTCAACGACGAACCCATCCGCGTGCCGTCGGCGCGGCAGTTGGTCTACGCCGACAAGCGGGCCAACCCGAAAGGCCGCCTGCCGGACGACACCTGGATACTGAGGCCGCAGGATGTGCCGCAAGGTTTCGGGCCGGATCAGGACACGTGGTACTTCCCGCGCGTGGCGGGGACGTTCAAGGAACGTGCCGGTTTTCACGGATGCCAGATGCCCGAACAACTGCTCGGGCGTATCATCCGCTCGTGCTCTGATCCCGGCGAGTTGGTGCTCGACCCGTTCGTGGGCAGCGGCACGACGATGGCGGTGGCCAAGAAGCTCGGGCGTCACTGGCTCGGATTCGAGTTGTCGGAGGATTACGCTCGCCAGAGCCGCGAGCGAGTCAAACAAATCTGCAAGGACCAACCGCTCGACGGCGCCCCCGAGCCCCTCGTCAGCGCACCAAGCACACCGGACACACCGCCGGCGAGAGACGGTAGCGGGTCACCCAAGCGCAGAGGGCGTCAGCCCTTGTCCGCCACCGAGAGCCCCTCCCAGACCAAGTTGGACTTCGCAGAGTAGCCTGAGGGACGACCGATATTGACTGCGCGAGAGGGGGGTTCTACAATCTGGTGGACCATCACGGGCTTTGGGAACGGCGTCTCAAAGCCCGTTCCTGATATCCGACCCCGGGGTTTTCATCGCCGCGGGGTTCTCTGCGCCAGCGATGGCGCTTGTCCGTTGCGGGCCAGGATGCGATGTCGTCAGACTCCACTACGCATCGAGAACCGTCCTCACCTACGGGGCCACCCGGCGAGGAAAGCGCGCCCGCCGTGCCGGAAGACGTGAGTCTACTCGGACGACGGTTGATACTCGCCTGGGTGTTGTCCGTCGCAGTCCACGTCACGCTGTTTGTAACCATGTTCGCGGTGCCCTGGCTGGCGTACAACGCGGTCCGTGAGGGGGACTTGGTGGCCGCCGAAACCGAACTCGTGGACAAACCTGCGGCAACGCGTACCACCCTGATGAATGCGGAGCCCAACTTCGGCGATGCCCAGCGGCCCGAGGCGAAGCCGGTGAGGTTCGCCCCTAGGAGGTTCCAGACCTCCGCCACGGTGGGCAGGCCGCAGCGGCGCGGGCTGTCGATCATCGGTCTTGGCACCGGGGGTGGCGACGTCGGCCAATACGGGCTGGGTGTGGGCGCGGGCGATGCGGGCCCGCAGTTCTTCGGGCTCGGAGGATCGGCCCGCGGGGCCAAGCGCGTCGTCTACGTCGTGGACCGATCGGGGTCGATGATCGGGACGTTCGGTGCGGTCTGCAAGGAGTTACTGCGTTCGGTCGAGCAACTCCGGCGGAGCATGCGCTTTCACGTGATCTTCTTCAACGCCGGTCCGCCGCTGGAGAACGCACCCAAGAGGCTGGTTCACGCCTCACGCGCAGAAAAAGCCGCCCTGGCGGAGTTTCTGGACACGGTGCAGCCGGAGGGCAGCACCGATCCGATACCGGCCATGCGAATGGCCTTTGAGGTTAATCCCGACGTCATCTACTTCCTGACCGATGGGGAATTTGACGCACGGTTGTTGGAGGAACTGCGGAAATGGAACCGTCACAAACGCGTGCGCATCTTCACCATTGCGTACGTCAGCCAGGAAGGCTCGGCGCTGTTGGAACAGATTGCCCAGGAACACAACGGTCAGTACGAGTTTATCTCCGAATATGAGTTGTAAGCCGTCATTCCCTGGATACCCAAGTGCCCCGGTCGGCGTTCACCCCGGCCAAGGACGGCCTCGCAGCGCGGTAGGGTCCGCTGTGCGGACCATTATGTTGCTCGCGCTGATGGTTTCGCCCGCTCGCGCTGATGAAATCACTACCCGCGGGCAGCACTATCGGAAGATAAAGATCGTTGACTATGCCTTCGGGCAGATACGGTTCCGCCGGGCGGCGGGCGAACTGGCGAACGTGTCCGTCCTTGATGTTCAGGCGCTGCTGGTGGATACGGCCGGCGGTGTGAGTGATCTGAACCAGGCCGAGATCTACATCGACAAAGGCCAGCCTCCCCAGGCTGTCCTGCGCTACGAGCGCGCCCTGCGCTCGACCAAGGGGTTTTGGAAGGAGCTTGTTCGCGTGCGCCTGCTTCAGGCGTGTGACCAAGCCGGGTACCTCGACAAGACGGTGACGCAATGGCTGGCTGTGCTGAAAAGGGACCCGGCGCTCGCCGCGGAGCTGTTGCCCGGTAGCATTCCACCGACCCGAACCCGCGCGGTAAACCGGGCGCTGTCGAAGATCGAAGATGCGTCGGCCAAGACGACCGACGAAGCGGCTCGCCGCCTGATGAATTTGCTTCTGTTTTCGATCCACGAGCGGTTGGGCGATGACGCCGCAGACGGGCTGGCCGAGCGCATTGCCGCGAGCCTGCTGACCGGGCCACTCGCCACGGTCCCCGCCTATGGGATCAAGATCGACGCGCTTGGTCACCTGTTCGGCATGAAACGCGTCGCGCAGGTCCTCACGGGTCTGGACATCGCGCTGCGGGACTGCCCGAAGGGGTCCATGCCCGAGTTGTTGCTCTTCAAGGGTGAGGTGCTGTACGCAACGGCGCGGGGTCGCGAGGACTACATCCGGTCCGGCTGGGCATTCATGCGTGTGCCCATCCACTTTCCGGATGATCCGCTGACGGCGGCGGCGCTGCTTGGCGCCGCCCGGGCCCACGAGAAGATCGGCGCGCCTGAGAAAGCGGCAGAACTGCTGCGCGAGTGCCTTGCTGTCAAGTCATCCGACGCAAAAACGCGAGCAGCCGCAGCCAAGGCGCTGGAACGGCTGACCGCGCGTGAGTCCAAAGTCCAAGGTCCAGAGACCGCGCAGCGGCCCCGACGTCGAAACTTGGACCTTGGACCTTGGACTTTGGACTGGTCCGCACAGCGGACCCTACCTTGGACTTTGGAGATGTTGACGTGAAACGTCTGATTCCGCTGTTTGTTGTCCTGCTCGCTGTTGGGGCGGTGTTGATCGGGACCAGTGTTTCGGCGCAGGAAAGTGCGTCGGACGAATCGGGCGGCACTACGCGGGTATTCGACCACTTCGTGGGTGATGGAGGCCCAATCACCTGGTTCGTGCTGATTCCCCTTTCGGTCTGGACCATCGCCCTGGCCGTCGGGCATTGTCTATCCATCCGCCGGTCCGCCGTGATTCCCGATGCCACCACGGAACGCCTCACCGAGTTGCTGGAACAGAAGCAGTACGCCGAGGCGCTTGCGTTCAGCGTGGAGGATGACAGTGTGTTGGCACAGGTCGTCCACGGCGGGCTCTCCGAGGCGTCGAACGGGTTCGCCGCGATGGAGCGGGCCATGGAGGAATCGCTGGACGAGCGCGGCGCTTATCTGACTCGCAAGATCGAGTACCTCAACGTCATCGGTACCGTGAGCCCGATGATCGGGCTGTTCGGGACGGTCTACGGTATGATCAAGCTGTTCGCGTCGATCGGTGACTTCGGCGGCAACCTCGATGCGGGGCAAATCGCCGACGATCTCTCCGTCGCGTTGGTCACGACGTTCTGGGGGCTGCTCGTCGCCATCCCCGCACTGAGCATCTTCTTTCTGTTTCGCAACCGCATCGAGGCGCTTTGTGCCGAGTGTGCCCTGGTGGCGGAGCAACTGCTGACCCTGTTCAAACCGGGATCACAGGCAGAGGGTACGGGCACTATTGGAGAACGTGCATCGTAGGGAGCTTCCGCGCCGGCTTTGAGCCCGCGGCTCGCTCGCGTCTGAGGAGATTGAGGAGTCCATGCGATCCCGCAATAAGGCAACTTCCCGCAAACAGGCCCTGGCGTTCCATATGGCGCCGATGATCGACGTGGTGTTTCTGTTGCTGATCTTCTTCGCCCTGGTCACGCGGTTTGCCTCAGCCGAGAACGTTCAGATCGAGCTGCCCCAGCCGGAGAACAGTGCGGCCAAGAACGTTCAACTGAAAAACCGCGCGGTGATCAACTGCCGGTTGGCCGACCCTTCCCGCCCCGACGCCGGCGTGCTCTACAGTGCCGGAGCAAATCCACCGGAATCGCTGGAGCGAGTTTCCGCGCGGCTTGCCGCGGCGAAAGCAACCGTTCCCGGGCTCAAGGTGGTAATTCGCGCGGACCGCCGTCTCCCCTTCACGGCTGTGCGGGCGGTCATGCGGGTCGTTGCGGAGAATGAGATTGAAATGATGAACCTCGTGGCCCACGTGGGCGAGGGGGGGGCAAGCCAGCCGTGACGTTCCCGGGCGACAAGTCGGATATCGCCGGCACCGCCGACCGCGTTCGATTCCTGCGTCAACGCCGACGGGGCCGCCACCGGTCGTCCACCCTGGCGATCAACCTCACGCCGATGATCGACGTGGTGTTTCTGCTGCTCATCTTCTTTTTGGTCACCTCGACCTTCGAGAAGCCCGAGGGGCTGTTTGCCGCAAATCTGCCACGCGAATCGGGCGTCGGCTCGGTTTCTCTGCCGATCAGCCCCATCATCGTTCGCTTGACGCCGGCGGGCGACGGGTGCCGGATTCGCATCGACAACTTCACCGAGGCGCCGGCGTCCTTCGGGGACCTGAGCAACTTTTTGAGGAACGTCCAGGGCAACCCCGGCTTCGACGACGAGACCCCGGTGGTGATCGTGGCCGACGACACCCTGGCGTGGGATCACGTGGTGGGGTGCTGGAACGCGGCGGTGCGTGCCTCCTGCAAGTCCATTGTTTTCGGTGCCGGGCGATGAGTATTCGCGACCTGGGTGTCATCCTGCTGTTCGCGGCTGCCCCGGCGACGTTTGCCGTCGGGCCCGAGCCCGCCGGGCCGGAGGATCGCCGCCTGGACGCCGCCGCGTTTCGCGAGGGCCTCAAGCAGCGTGGACTCACTGAGCTGCTGGAACTGTACGTCAACGAGGTGCCTCCAGCCGACCCGATCGAGGCGCTGCTGCTGGAGCACGACATTCGCCTGGCCCGGCACGCCGATCCGGCGTTGCCTCGTGAGCAACGCCGCGCCGCCCTGCTGGAGGCGAATCGTGCTCTGGAGCGCCTTATCGCGGAGCACGCCGAAGACCTGCGCGCCTTTGACTGGCAAATGCAACTTGGCCGATCACTCCTGGAAGCCGAAGCGGAGCCCTTTTGCAGCAGCATTCTCCTGTGGTGCGGCACCACCGAGGATCGCCGGCGGTTAGGCGAAGTCATGGACCGCGCCGAGCAGGTGTTCACGCACCTGCGCGTCGAACTCGAGCGAGAGTTGGAGCGACTCGAACAAGTCCAACCACGGACATACGAAAGACTCGAGCGCTGCGGCCACGTCGAGCGGATCGAACATGCCGGTCCCCGGGCCGACTACAAGGCGTACTGGGTCAAATTCTACCGCGCCCTGGCCCGCGAACCGGACGATCCACTCCGCGCCGCGGAACTGGGCGCGGTTTTGGACTACCTCAAGACCGACTCTCGGCTGCTCGACAGCCCACACAGCCAGACGCACGCGCAGGCCCAGGCGCTCCTGCTGGCCGGAATGGCGAGTCGCCTTCTGGGCGATTACGTCTCTGCCACGGGCTACCTCAACGCGGCGGTGACCACGGTCCGAAGGATCGGCGACGCGTCGGAGAAGCAGGGCTTGAATTGGGTGGCGAAGCTGGCGTTGCTGGAAGCTGTGCGGGTACATCGCGACAGCCGCCGGTTCGAGTTCGCCGAGCGCGCCCTTGCCGAACTCGCAGCGCATCTCGAAGCCACATGCCCTGATGATTTCGGAATGCGCTTGGCACTCGCGCTGGCCAAAAGCGGTGTGCGCGAAGAGCAAGCCCGCGCGGCGCGTGCGGCCGGCAGAGCGGAGGAGGCGACATCCTTCGAGAACATGCGTTTCGAGCCGCTGCAAAAACTTGCCCGACAGGGAGCCGCCTATCGCGACGAAATCTACACCGTGCTGTACAACCGGATGGGCCTTGATGTCGAGCCTGCCGAGTTGCACCCTTTCGAAGGCTGTGCCGTGATCGCCGGGTTGTTGAGCGACGCCGCGGACCTCGGTGCGCAGCTCGCCGCCGCCCGGGCCCAAGGCAAGCCGATTCTGTCGGCCGAGATTGAGGACCTCGAGTCCCGGTGGATTTCGGCGCTGGACCGTGCCATTTTCGTGGCACTGTACTTCCACGAAACCCCCGAAGGAGTCCCTCCGGAACTGCTGCCCGAGATTCTCTACAACCTCGGCGTTGCGTATTTGGAGCGAGGGCGGCGCCTGGACGCCGGGCGCATGTTCCTGGCTGTGGCGCGAGACCATCGGCAGTTCCGCGGCGCCCAGGTTGCCGCAACGGCCGCGGTGCAGGTGGCTTCGGAACTCGACGGAGACCCTTCGCTCTCGAGCCGGCCCGAAGTCCGGGCGCTGTACCTGGACGCACTCGATGTCTTGACGAAGAACTTCCCACACAGCGACGACGCGCGTTACTGGCAGTTCTTCTTCGCCCAGTTGTTGCACGATCTGGGGCGGTACGACGAGGCAATCGAGGCCTTCTCTCGTGTCGAACCCGGACACGAATACTCCGTTCACGCGGGGCTTCTGCGTATCCGTTCGATGGCGGCTTCGCTCAGGGAGCACTCCGAAAACCCGGAGGCGGGCGCTGCGGAGCTTCCGCGTCGCGTCGCAGAGGTGGACGAGGCAGTCGAGGCCTTCGTTGAATCGGCCGACGCCGCCCGGGCCGGAGGTTTTGATGACAGCTTTCTGCAGAGTTTCCTGGCCGAGGCGGAACTGTTGGCCGCCGAAGCCCTCCTGGGTCTGGGCAAGGAGCAATCGCCCAGAGCCCTGACACGCCTGGAGGGCTTCGAGCAGCGCTATCCCGGGCGACGCCGGCTGATCGGACGGGTGCTCCGCGTGCGGATCATCGCCTACGAACGCCTCGGGCGTTTGCAGGATGCCGAGAAGGCCCTTCCAGAGTACATTCGCAGCGATCCGGACGGGGCCGGGGCCACCTTGCAGGCGCTGTTTGAGTCGATCCGTGAGGAGATCGCGCAGTTGAAACACCGCGGCCGCGATCAGGAGGCCCACCACAAGTCCATGTCGGCGTTGGTGCTGGCTCGCCAGATTCACGAGTGGGCGTCAGCTGATCCCGCGCACGTGCGCCCGGAGCAGAAGTACGCGATCGACCTCCAGTTGGCCCAGGCCCTGCTCCAGGCGGGGTGCCACGACGAGGCTCAGAGCGCCTTCGCCGCATGCCTGGCAACCGATGCGCAACGCAGCCCCGACGGTGCGAGCCATGACGCACGGGCGCTCTACGGGCATGGCGAAGCGTTGTATCAGCTCGAGCGTTATCAGCAGGCTCTGCCGCTCTTCCACAGCGTGTACGAGGAGTTGTCACCGGCGGACGCGTTGTGGTTCAAGGCGCTGCTGCGCGACCTGCAATGTCGCACGCGTCTGGAGCACCCGCCGGGGGATATCATCAAGGTGATCCGCCAGCAGAAGTTCCTGCACAACGACATGGGCGGTCCCGAGCTCCGCAGCCAATTCGAGGCCCTGCTGAACCGAAACATGAAGCGTATCGAGTAGAGTCCACGGTGCGGAACCGCGACCGTTGTCGCTCACAGGCCTACGTTGCAACAGGCGTTTGCCATGCCGGGTATCCGGAACCGTCGATCGGGTTTGCGGCATCGCCATGAATCAGGCGGATTCGCCCTCTTGCGCGGCTTTGATGAGTCTGCGCAGCGCCTGGCGGTTCTTGTTGAGGTAGCGCGTGAAGGCGATCTCCTGCATGGCGGCCTGAAGCGACTGGGCCGGGTGGCCGAACATATCCGCACCGGGGGTGACGTCGGAGATGATGCCGGACTGGGCTCCCAGGCGGGCGCCACGCCCGACGGTCTTGTGGTCGACGACGCCGACCTGCCCTCCGCATACCACGCCAGGCTCGAGCACCACGCTTCCGGAGAGACCGGTCTGTCCCGCCAGGATCGCATGGGGACCGACGCGGCAGTTGTGGGCGATCTGTACCAGGTTGTCGATCTTGGCACCACGCTCGATCAGCGTGGTCCCGAACTTGGCCCGGTCGACACAGGTGTTGGCGCCGATTTCCGCATCGTCCTCGATCACCACGTTGCCAACGTGCGGCCACTTGTGGAGCCCGTCATCCTCGGGAAAGTACCCGAAGCCGTCAGCGCCGATGACCGCCCCGGCATGAATGATCACCCGCTCTCCGATACGGGTTTGGGCGTAGATGGTCACGTTCGGATGAATGAACGTGTCGGCACCGATCGCGCAGCGATCCTCCACGACGACCGAAGCCCTCAACACCGCGCCCGCCCCGACGCGACAGTCGGCACCAATCGTGACGCAAGGTCCGACCGATGCGCTAGGATCGATGGACGTGCCCTCCCCGATGATCGCCGAAGGGTGCACGCCCACAACCGGTGACGGCTGCGGGTGAAAGAAACGCATTAACTCAGCCGTGTAGCGCTGCGGCGAATCGCAGCGCAGCAGCGGCACATGCGAACCGCGCAGGTTGTGGGGCGCAATCACGCAGGAGGCACCGCCAACCTCCGCTTCGTGAAGGGATTCCTCGTCGAGCGCGAACGTGGCGTCGCCCGGGCCGGCCATATCCGTTCCGGTAACACCGGTGATCTCAACCGAGTCGTCCCCTTCACAGACGCCGCCAAAGCGCTCGATCATCTCGGCAATGTGCATGATGCTATTCCTGTACTCCCACGAAACCGCCGGGCACTGGCATCCAGACGATCGGTATGTTACCTGATAAACGCCCGACCGACGACACGCCTCGTGAAAGTTCCCGTGGCGGCCGTTTTGGGGGACGGGTTTTACGGCAGGTCAAACCGTTGGACCGGCTGGAAAGCCGGTCCCACAAGTAAATGAGTTTCAGCACGGGCCGGCAACGCTCGTTGCCCCTGACGCTCCCGGCGAGTAGGCTTGCGCGCATGACTCCTCGGGTTTTGCCCAACGCGCTGCTGATCGAGGGCGGGCGGATCATCGACCCCGCCCGAGAAATCGACCGGGTCGCTGATTTGGCCGTCATCGACGGAGTGATCGCAGAATCGGCTGACGGGCTGGACATGCCGGTTTTCGATGCGCAGAGCCTCATTGTCGCGCCGGGCCTCATCGACATTCACGTCCACCTGCGCGAGCCCGGCGGCGAACACAAGGAGACCATCGCCACCGGAACCGCGGCGGCCGTCGCCGGTGGTTTCACAACCGTCGCCTGCATGCCAAACACCGCTCCGGCGTTGGACTCGCCCGAACGGATCGCGTGGGTCCGCCGGCGCGCCCGAACCACCGGGTCGTGCCGCGTCCTGCCCGTCGCCGCGCTCACGGTCGGCCGGCAAGGACGCGAACTGGTCAACTTGGACGCCCTCACGCGAGCCGGTGCCGTGGCCTTCAGCGATGACGGCGACGGGATCGACGACGACCAGGTCATGCTGGGCGTCCTGGAAGGAACCCGCGCGGTCGGCGGGCTGCTCATTCAGCATTGTCAAGACAAGGAGATATCCCCGGACGGCGCCATGCACGCCGGTCCCGCCGCCGAGGCGCTCAACCTTCCGGGACAAGATCCGCGAGCCGAAGAATCCATGCTCGAGCGCGATCTCGCATTGGTTCGCCGGACCAACACCCGGTACCATGTCGCCCACGTTTCCACAGCCGGCACGGTGGATCTCGTACGCCGGGCGAAGTCGGATGGACTGCCGGTTACCGCCGAGGTGTGTCCGCACCACCTGACGCTGTGCGACCGGGACGTGCTCGATTCGCGAGGAGACGCCAACTTCAAAGTGAACCCGCCGCTTCGGTCATCGGATGACGTGCGGGCCTGCATCGAAGGTCTGCTCGATGGCACGATCGACTGTGTCGTCACCGACCACGCCCCACACACGCCGCAAGAGAAAAGCGTCGGGTTTGCCGAGGCACCCTTTGGGCTTGTCGGTTTGGAGACGGCGCTGGCGCTGGTCTATCGCGTGCTCAGCGGGAACGGGCCGCGGGTTTCTGCCCACGCGGCGTCTCGCCTGGCGAGGTCGTCCCAAACGATCTGGACAACCCTGGTCGACCTGATGTGCATCGCACCCACTCGTGTCATCGGGTTGCCCCTGCCGACGCTCGCGCCCGGACATCCGGCGGACATCACGATCATCGATCCCCAAACCCCGTGGATGGTTGATCCGGAAATGTTCGCCTCCAAGGCCCGCAACACGCCGTACGGCGGCTGGGAATTGACCGCCCGCGCCGCCGCCACCCTCGTCGCCGGCGAAATGCGCTATCTCCACCAAGACGCGGCGGCACGGTGGATAGGATAAGCAGAAACAGGGGTCGCAGAAGCGCTCGCGACAGTCAATCGTCCGGTTTGGGCTCGGTAGTCGTACCGGGAGAATCGTCCTTTACCCGCCTGCCGTTTTCGAAGCGGACCTCCGGCATCGGATCGCCGTTCTCATGCCAGGAACGGATGACCCCGTGTGATTTCCCGTCGAGGAAGCCCTCTTCCCGGGCCTTCTGGCCGCTCTCGTACCAGAGCACCTGTGGACCGTTCGGGATGCCGTCAACCCAGGTCCTCTCCAACTTCTTCTGTCCGGTTTCGTACCAGTAGACCCACAACCCCTGAATCCCTTTCTTGCTCCACAGGCCTTCAGCTTTCTTCTCCCCAGTGGAGTGCCAGTAGATCCAGAGTCCTTCCCTATCTCCGTCCTTGAACCCGCCGCGGGCTTGGGGCTGGCCGGTCTCGTACCACGACTCGTACGTTCCGTGCCCGATCTCGACTCCGCCCTCGCCTCTTTTAACCTGCTTTTTCGACTTCAGTGCCCCGCTAGGCCAGTGCTCTTCAACGACTTCCAGTTCTTCCCGACCCGTTGGGAACCCTTCTTCGCCGGGTACCGGCACGACCGTGGGCATCTCGGCCACGGTTCCCTCCTCGGGCGAGGCGGTCGGAGATTTCTCTTTCGACTGTTCAGGTTGCGGTTCCGGGGCAATCGCCGGCGGCGGCTCGGGGGTGGTTTTCGCTGGCTTGGGTTCGGTTACCGGCTCGGTCGAATCCGGTGCCCCTTGCGATGGGCTCTCTGAGGCCGGTTCACATCCGCCGGAGAGAGCGAGCGTGCCAACCAGGACGATAGCAACGGCAATCCGCAGTGCGGTCATGAGCTTGGCTCCTTAACGTGCGCTCAGGGTCGGGCTCACACGGGTACACCGAGCCCCGGGCATCATTCTAAGGCAACTCGGCGAGCAAGCAAGGCCGGCAAAAAGCCGCGTCCCCGTGCGGACGCGACCGACTTGTGCTATCCTCTTGCCTGATCGCTATTCCCGACAATTGAGAAACTGAGGTGTCTCCATGATTGACCCGAGAATGACCAGGCTGGCAGAGGTTTTGATCGGCTACTCGATCGAATTGAAACCAGGCGAAAAAATCCTGATCGAAGCCATCGACGTGCCCCCCGAGATTACCTGCGAACTGATCCGGGTGGTTCGTAATGCCGGCGCGGAACCGCTGGTGACCCTGAAGAACAACCGCGTGCTGCGCTCCCTGCTGACCCACGGTAGCGAAGAGCAAATCAAGCTGACCGCCGAGATCGAGGCCGCCCGTATGAAGCGTGTCCAGGCCTACATCGGGCTGCGCGGAAGTCTGAACGTCTCGGAATTGAGTGACGTGCCCGAGGACAAGATGAAGGCCTACCAAAGCCTCTGGTGGCGCCCGGTGCACGGGGAGATTCGCGTGCGCCAGACGCGCTGGGTCGTGCTGCGCTATCCCAGCGAGCCGATGGCCCAACAGGCCAAGATGAGCACCGAAGCGTTCGAGGACTTCTACTTCGACGTCTGCACCATGGACTATCGCAAGATGGGCAAGGCGATGCGGCCGTTGCAGAAGCGCATGGAGGCGGCGGACAAGGTGAAACTGGTGGGCCCGGGCACGGAACTGAGCTTCTCCATCAAAGGCATCCCCGCCGTCACCTGCGATGGCAAGTTGAACATCCCCGACGGGGAGGTCTTCAGTGCCCCGGTGCGCGATTCGGTCAACGGCGTCATCCAGTTCAACGCCCCAACCATCTACCAGGGCGTGCCACACGATCATATCCGGCTGGAGTTCAAGGACGGCAAGGTGATCGACGCCACCAGCAATGACACCAAACACCTCAACACGGTGCTCGACATGGACGAAGGGGCCCGTTATGTCGGTGAGTTCGCCCTCGGTGTGAACCCCTACATCACCAGGCCTATGCTGGATATCCTGTTCGACGAGAAGATCGCCGGGTCGTTTCACTTCACGCCTGGATCGGCTTATGAGGATGAGGCGGACAACGGCAACCGCAGCCAGATCCACTGGGATATGGTCTGCCTGCAAACCGCAGATGCCGGTGGTGGCGAGATCCACTTCGACGACGAACTCATTCGCAAAGACGGGCTGTTCGTCCCCGACGATCTGACGCCGCTGAACCCCGAAAACCTCAAGGGTTGAGGCGGCAGCGAGTAATCCGAACCGCGACCGTTACGGGTTGTCGATTTACTCGTCCATAGTCATCCCCAATGCAGCGTCACCCCTTGTGAGTGACGAAAAACGCGGGTGCGCCACCCACAAGGGGTGACGCTACAGACGAAACCGAAAAGTCATGTAGTGCCAATAGACGCTGTTGCCACCATTGCCATAGAATGGCCCGGCGATGGTGCCCCATTTTCAACTGATCCTGCTGGCGGTTCTGCTGGTCTGCTCGGCAACGGTATCGGGCAGCGAGACGGCGCTGTTTGCCCTGTCACGACACCAGCTTCGTGCAATGGGGCGATGCGAGAGCCGCTTCGAGCGCATGGCTGCCCAACTCATGCGGCGCCCGCGGACAGTCCTGGTCACCGTGCTGATCGCCAACACCACGGTGAACATCTGCTTCTTCGCGGTGAGCTTCTTTCTCTTCCAGGGGCTCGGTGGGGCGCATCCGTCGGCGATGTGGGTGGGCGGGCTACTCGCTGCGTTCGCCCTGGTGCTTTTTGGCGAGATGCTTCCCAAGGCGGTGGCTTTGGCCCATTGCGGGCACTTGGCCCCCTGCGTCGCGCCGGTGATCAAGACCTTGGCCGTGGTGTTGTCCCCGCTGCGCGCCGTGCTGGAGCACTTGGTGGTGTCGCCGCTGACGCAGTTGATCCTCCCCGGCAAAGGCGCAGGCCAGCACGTGAGTAGCGAGGAGCTGCGCGCCCTGGTGGAGATGTCCGCCAGACAGGGGGTCATCAACACTCGCGAGAATGAAATCCTTCAACAGATCGTCGCTCTCCCCGAAACGTCCGTGCGATCGATCATGGTTCCCAGGATGGACTTGGTGGCCGTGTCGATCGAGGCCGATCGCGAAACGGTCAAACAGCGCATCCGAGACTCCGGAAAGAAGAAGCTGCCCGTTTTCGGCCGCGACCTGGACGACATCCTCGGACTCATTCACGCGATTGACTTACACGTTCACCCAAACCGCCCACCCGGAAAACTGCTCAAGCCGGCGCACTTCGTTCCCGAGCAGGCCAACCTGCTGCAAATGGTGCAGGACTTCCGCCGGACCGGCACGCAACTCGCCATTGTGGTGGACGAACATGGCGGAACCTCCGGTCTGATCTCGCTCGAAGATGTCATGGAGCACATCGTGGGCGACATCGCCGACGCGGACGAAGAACCGGCCGCCCCGACCGTCGAAGTCATCGACGAAAGGACCTACCGCCTCTCGGGCGGCATTTCGGTCCGTTCGCTGGCCGACTACTTCGGGGTCCGCCCGGGTGCCGAAGGCGTCGAAACACTCGGCGGGTTCATGCTGTCGCAACTGGGTCGTTTGCCGCGACCCGATGACGTCGTGCACACGGCCAATCTCAAGCTGACCGTGGAGCGCGTCGCGGCGCGGCGCGTGGTGTCTGTTCGTGTGGAGCTGGTCGAACCCGGCGAGGGGAGGGTGATGTCGTGATTCTCGCCCTTACGTTGGCCGGCTTTGGGATCGCCGTGTTCCTCTCCGGCGTGTTTTCCGGGAGTGAGACCGGAATGTACTGCCTGAGTCGCGTACGGCTGAAGATCAAGGCCGAGCGGGGCGACCGGCGCGCGCGGCGGTTGGAGCGCGTGTTGCGAAACGGACAGTCGGCCTTGTCACTCATGCTGGTGGGCACGAACATCTCGAATTACGCGGCCACCGCCTGCTTCGCGTTGCTGTTATCGACCCGCCTTGGTCTCAGCGAGCATCAGTCAGAAGTCTACACAACGTTGATCGTTGCACTCGTCATCTTCGTCTTCGGAGAGGTGGTGCCCAAGAACCTGTTCCAGTTCCACGCCGATCGGCTGATGACCGCGACCGGACCGATTCTGCGGGTGACCAACGCGGTGCTCTGGCCGGCCGTCTGGATATTGACCTCGCTGACCACTCGGTTCACCGCGATGTTCGGTGACAGGGCGGGAACCGTGGCCGGGCTTGACCCCCGAAAACAGATCGTGCGCCTGCTTCGCGAAGGGATTCCGTTGTCCGATCACCACGAGTCCCATCACGAGATGATCGATCGTGCCCTGATGCTGGCGGACCTGCCGGTCCATGCGGTGATGACCCCGCGTAATCGGGTGGTGACCATCGCCGCCGGCGCTGGACGCGAGAAGCTCCTCAACCTGGCGCGGACACGAGACTACTCGCTCATTCCGGTTATCGGACGTCATCCGCGGCAAATCGAAGGGCTTGTGGAAGTCCAGAAGCTCCTCGACGACGGCACATGGAAGACCGCCGGTGAGCGGATGGGGTCCTTTACGCGCCTGGACCCGCACGAGTCTGTCGCGTCCGCTCTGGTCCGGCTTCAGCGTGAGCGGGCGCGGATGGCCGTTGTCGTGGACCGCGGCGGGTACCTCCTGGGGGTCGTGACCCTCAAGGACCTTCTGGAAGAGCTGGTGGGAGAGCTGTCCGCCTGGTAGGCGATCGTCCCGCGCACCGATTTTTCCTTTGAAAACGCCGTCCCATCCTGAGATAATAGCGTGTGGAACCCGCTACAGGCGGCGTAAGGAGAGTATATGCGCGATCCATCGGGCGGCGCGCACGCAAGCATTCCAGCGAAAAGGAGACCGAAGGATGCGAGACTCGATTCGATTCGGCTGCGTACGGCATGACGTTACCGGGCTTCGTCCCCGGTCCTGGTCCGCCATGGGCTTGTGGGGTATGGCGATGGTGCTACTGCTCCTGGGAACCACCGCGTCGGCCGAGGAAGTGGTGGTCCAGAACGACTCGGTGGTCGACTTAGGTGAGGCGGTGATCGTCGGTGACTTCATCGCCGGCGAGCACGCCGGAGCCCGCCTTACTTCGCCGTGCGACGGGACCATCGTCGCGGTTCAGATACTGTGGCTCGAAGGGACGCCAGGTCACGGACAGAGTCTTGAGGAAGCCATCCATATCTATGACGACGGCGCGTTTCCTACGCCGGGAACGGAGTTGGCGTTGCTCGAAGGGCCGGTGATGACGCCGGGCTACTGGAACGAGTTCCGGTACCTGGATGAGGCCCAGACGATCCCCATCAACGTTCCCGTTACCATCGGCCAGAGCTTCTTCGTCACGCTCGAGTTCTACAACCCGACCGACGTGGGGAACGGCGGACCGAGCGTGGTGCGCGACACGGACGGCTGCCAGGCCAGCAGCAACGTGCTCTACGGCGACATTGGCGGGGGTTGGAACTGGTACGACTTCTGCCTGCTCATCACCGGCGACCTCGCCATCCGCGCCATCATCGACTGTCCGGGCGCCACCGGGGCTTGCTGCCACGCCACCGGCGTTTGTGAGAACGAGGTGGAAGAAGAGGACTGCCAGGAGTTCGGTGACGCATGGCACGAAGGGCTGAGCTGCGGTGAGATCACCTGCACGGCTCGCGGGGCCTGTTGCCGGATGGGTGGCTGCCTGCAATTGGTCGAGCAGGACACCTGCGAGTCGATCGACGGCGTCTACGCTGGGCATGGCACCAACTGCGACGACGACGTTTGTGTAGCCGGGGCGTGCTGCATCGAGGCGACCGGCGAGTGTGTCTCGAACTTCGGATTCCAATGTGACGTCCTGGGAGAGACCTACCTCGGTCCGGGGACCCTCTGCGATCCGAATCCCTGCCCGCAGCCCCCCGGTGCGTGTTGCTTCGGCACCGTGTGCGTATCAGAGCAGACGGAGGAGGAATGTACCGGCGCGTTCGGCGACTGGGTCGGTCCGTGGACGGATTGCGGCCCTCCCAACCCGTGTGACTTGTCGCTTTGCCTCTGTCGAGACGTGGACTGCAACGGGTACATCGATTCCCTGGACCTCGGCGTCATCAAGGACCCGGCCAACTGGTTGTCGGTTTCCCCTGCGAACTTACTGGCGGACGTTAACCGTGACGGGTACGTCGACTCCCTGGACCTCGGTGCGATCAAGGACCCGACCTACTGGCTGACGAATCCTCATCCTGGCGGCTGCACCTGCTCGGACTACACCCCCGACTATGCGACTGACTGTCCGACCGAATAGCCGGCACACGGCAGGGTAAAAAGTTAATCTGGGCTGTTCGCCCCCGTCACCGGGGGCGGGCGATGCCCATACACGTGGTTGGAGTCCCGGTCACGCTCGGGGGCGGTAGTCTGCCAGTAGTTCGCGGATGTCGGGGCGGATGAAGTGGGTCTCGATCTCCGGGAGTTCGGCAATTGCCCGGGCGGTGTGCTCGAGCCGGGTGGCTACGTCCGCCGCCGTATCCACGAACAGCACCCGCTTGCCGCGGATGGTGCAGAGCCCTCCGCCGTCCCCGCCGAGAGATGCGTGGCGCACCTCAATGTCGATCGCTCGGGCAAAATCGAGAAGCGTGTTAATCTGGGCAACCCTGTCCATGTGTGGAGACCCTCAAGTTTCTGACCGACCTACGCCGATAGTTGAATAGCTTACCAGCCAAGGGAATACGGCATCAATGGTTAGAACAATACGAGAAAAGCAGCCGCATCCGGCACCCGCGGAATTCGATCTGCGGGCGCAGGTCGAGCGGTTGGAGGAACGCTTTGTGGCGCTACGTGACCAGGCGCGGCAAGCCCAGCGCCTGGCGAGCCTGGGTACCGCAGCGGCCATGCTGGCCCACGAGTCTAACAACCTGATGACGCCGGTCGTCGGCTACGCCAAGTATGCCCTGGAACACGACGACGTCGAAATGATGAAAAAGGCGCTGCGAACGGCGTTGCGACAGACCTCCGCGCTGACGGCCATGGCGGATCGTATCCTGGGCTTGGCCGTCAACGAGGCTCAGTCTTTTGAATCGACCTCGGTCCTCGAGTGCGTCGATGAAGCCGTCGCCTGCCTGTGTCGTGACCTGACCAAGGACGGGATCACACTGAAGCGGGAGATTGATTCCGGTCTCAAGGTGTGGGCGGATCCGAAGCAACTGATGCAAGTCCTGTTCAACCTGCTCATCAACGCACGGCAAGCCATGAGCGAGCGCGGAGGACACATCACCATCCGCGCTGCCGAGACGACCGATGAGCGGGTTGCCGTTGAAGTGCACGACACGGGCTGTGGAATCCCCGCCGCTCAACTCGATGCCGTCTTCGAGCCGTTTTTCACCACCAAGAAGAACATGCGGCAAGAGAACTGCCGGTCCGGGGTCGGGCTGGGACTGACCATCTGCAAGGACATCATCGACGAACACCGTGGGCAGCTCGCCGTCAAGAGCGAGGTTGGCACGGGCACCACCTTCACGATCACGCTTCCATCATCGGGTTAGCGTCATTCTGTGGGATACAGTTGCGCGGCGACTTGAATCCCGGCCCGCTCTCGCGTAAGGTCTCTTCCGCCATGTCACCAACGACCGATGCGCGAGAGGCGGCCCTGAGGGAACCCGAGACGGACGAGCCCGTCGGGATCGACTTCCAATGTCACCAATGCGGCGCCGTGTTTGATCGCTATCACGAGCGCTGTCCTGGTTGTGGCGATCCACTTGGAAGCGAGTTCTCCGCGACCTATCGCTCACCGCCCTCCCCGGTGGCCAAGGCGATCGCCTTCATCGTGTTGATTGGTGGCGTTCTGACCATGCTGATGTTGCTGCTGTGCTACCTCGCATCCTGACGCGCCGCCTGTCGGCCGAAACCGCGAGAGGATCTCGAGCGAATCCGGGCCATTATCTTCATATGATGGGTTACACTAGAGCCTATTCCAAAACTGTGGGACAGGCTTTCTAATCTGTCTTGACCGGCTGGAAAGCCGGTCCCACAAGGGTTTTGGGATAGGCTCTACAGTCGGGACGATGGCGTTCGGCTTGTGGAGCCCGGAGGTACCGCCACGATCGACGCCTGGAAGGACCCGGACAAGCTCTGCACGTTGTTGCAGTGCCGGTACCGCGTGGACTGCGAAGGACGATGGACGCCGCTCGCTCCGTAAGCCACGGTAGCGGATTGCCACGCCTCGCGCATCGCAGGAGGGCCACATGCCTGATTCGACGAAAACCAGGGCACAACTGATCGAGGAATCGAACGTTCTGCGGACCCGGGTGAGGGAACTCGAAGACGCCGCAAGCGAGCGCCTGAAGGTGGAGGAGACGCTGCGGGCGTCGAAGGAGGAACTGCAGGCGGTTTACGACGGCGCGGTCGACGGCATGGTGATCTTGGCCAGCGAGACGCGCAGGTTCGTTCGCGCCAACCCGGCGATGTGCGATATGCTGGGGTACTCCGAGCGCGAGCTGTTATCCATGTCGTTGGCCGACGTTATTCCGCCCTACCGCCGGCCTCAGGCAATGATCGGCTTCGCCGAGACCGCCGAAGGGAAGGAGAGTTCCTGGACCAACATCCCCTTTCTGCGGAAGAACGGAGAGGTGTTCTTCGTCGACATCAGTGCCCGGCCGATCGCCTACAAGGGCCTCCCCTGCACGATCGGCTTCTTCAGGGACATCACCGGGCGTAAGCAGGCCGACGAGGCGTTGCGCGCAAGTGAACGGAAGCTCCGCGCCATCTTCGACCACACCTTCCAGTTCATCGGCCTGATGACACCTGACGGAGTCCTGACAGAAGCCAATCGCGCTGCCCTGGACTTTGCCGGGATCGAGGAATCGGACGTGTTGGGCAAACCGTTCTGGGAGACACCTTGGTGGACGCATTCCAGCGAATTGCAGGACCGACTGCGTGGTGCCGTAAGCCGGGCCGCGGCCGGAGACTTCGTCCGCTTCGAGGCGACCCATCCGGCAGCGGACGGCACGATTCATAGCGTTGACTTCTCACTCAAGCCGGTGATGGACGAATCGGGAAACGTGGTTCTTCTGATTCCTGAAGGACGTGACATCACCGTCCGCAAACGAGTTGAGGAAGATCTGCGGAAGTTCAAGACGATCTCTGACCGGGCGAGTTACGGCGCGGCGATCTCCGACCTTGAAGGCAATGTCACCTACGTGAACCGGGCGTTTGCCGGGATGCACGGATACGCGCCGGCAGAGTTGGTCGGCAAACACCTGTCTGTGTTTCACACCGAAGAGCAGATGGAGCGCGTGAATGCCTTGAACGAACGGTTGAAGGGAGAGGACGGCTTCAGCGCCGAAGAAGTGTGGCACAAGCGGAGGGACGGGAGTGTCTTTCCCATGCTGATGAACGCGACGATCATCACCGATGACCGGCAGACGCCGCTATTCCTGTCGGCGACGGCGATTGACATCACCGAGCGCAAGCGGGCGGAGGAGGACCTGAAGGAGGGCCGCAACAAATACCGAGCGCTCTTTGAGGATTCGCCCGTGCTGCTGAGAGAAACAGACATGACGGCCGTATTGGAGCACCTGCGCGGCTTGCGGGAAGACGGCGTCGGTGACCTGCACTCGTACTTCGACGATCATCCCGAGGAGATCCTGCAATGTGCTCACAAGGCCAGGATCGTGGACATCAACCGCGCCTCCGTTGAGTTTTACGGGGCCCAGAGCAAGAAGGAACTGATCGAGCGCATCGACGAGACTTTTCTATCCGGCCAGTTCGACCCCGTCAAAGAGCAGCTGGTTGCCTTATCCGAGGGAGTGATCCCATCACCGTTCGACGCTACCGTGAGAACACTCTCGGGTGAGCAGCGGCATCTCTCGGTGCATCTCAGTGTTCCCGGACAGACGCAAGGCCGGTTGTCAACGGTCGTTTACGCCAGCGTCGACATCACCGGGCGCAGGCGAATAGAGGAAGCTCTGCGGGAGAGCGAGGAGCGTTTCCGCACCGTGGTGGAGACCGGCAAAGACGCCGTTCTAGCCATCAATCGCGAGGGACGGCTGATCGTATTCAATCCGGCCGCGGAAAAGATGTTTGGTCGCAAGCAGGAGGCAATGATCTCCCAGTCGCTCGACGTCCTATTGCCTGAGAAGTACCGGGAACAGCACCGCCAAGATGTCTACGACTTCTTCGCCACCGGCGAACCACACGGCGTAATTGGCAAGACCGTCGAGATGCCCGCGCTGCACAGCGACGGCAGTGTGTTTCCCATGGAGCTGTCGCTTTCCGTAGGTCAGCGTGGTGGCGAACGTTTCGTTCTTGCGATCATCCGCGACATCACCGAGCGCAAACAAGCCGAGGCGCAGGCCCGGAAACATCAGGCGGAGCTGGCCCACATCTCGCGCCTGTCCACTATGGGAGAGATGGCCGCCGAACTGGCCCATGAACTGAATCAACCCCTGGCAGCCATCATCAACTACACCAAGGGTTCCCTACGCCGCATCCGGTCCGGAAGCGTGACTTTGGACGCTCTGGTCAGACCCATGGAGCAAACCGCCGACCAAGCCGTCCGTGCCGGTCGGATCATTCGCCGCGTCAGGGACTTTGTCAGCCGCAAGGAACCCGAGCATACCGCTGTGAATATCGGCGAGCTGGTTGAGGGAGCGATCGAGTTGGTGGAACACGCAGTACGAACGCATGACGTCACCGTCTTGCTCGATCTGCCGGATTCGCTCCCCATGGTGACGGCCGACCGGGTCGGGATTCAACAGGTCGTGATCAACCTGGTGCTAAACGCGGTGGACGCGTTGAGCGAGAGCGCGGCCTCGGATCGCCAGGTGTGCGCCCGCGCCGCCGCAACCGACGGCGGCGGAATCGAGATCGCTATCGACGATCACGGTCCCGGCGTGCCCGCCGACCTCACCGAACGCATCTTCGAGCCTTTCTTCACCACTCGGGCCGAGGGCATGGGCATGGGCTTGGCCATCTGCCGATCCATTATCGCCGACCACAACGGACGCCTGTGGATGACCCCAAACCCCGGGCGCGGTGTCACTTTCCACTTCGCCCTGCCCGGATCTCCGTGAAGGCGATGAGCCTGTGCGAAGGTCATGCTCGAGAGCCCCGATCGTGTCGCCCCTCACGCTTTCGTCGGCAACGCGACAGGGGTGTACCCTACGTCCCGGACGTTACCGACAATTCGAGCGTCGTGGCATGGGCACCGTCGGCATCGGCGATGATGGCGGCCTTCGTCGGCGTGGGGCAGCGAATCGTCTCGATGGAAACCGATTGGGCATCGGCGGCCCGCGGGACCGGGGCACCGGTTGCGGCGCCGATGGCGGCGGCAACGGCGGCGGCGCCCAGCGCGGCAAAGCAGCGGCCAACCCAGTGCTCAATCAAGATTGCTCCCGATCGCCGGATACCAGCGGTGGACACGATGCTATCGGGGGCGCGCGCCACGACAGTGTCGTCACCGGCGGCGTGGCCTGAGTTTGTCACGGTGGCAAGCGGGGCAACGGCGCGCGTGCCCGCGTCGGCGGCCCGCTCCAGAACGAAAAGGCAGGCACCTTCGCTGAATCGGGGCGAGCCGGGATCGAGTTCGTTCAGCCCAAGGGCAAGGCTTCTTGACACAGAGTCTGTCCCGCCGGCGAAGACCACGTCAGCTTCGTCGCCGCGTAGCAGGCGACACGCCTGGATGAGAGCGTCCAATCCGGAGGCGACGCCGCCGGCGATCGTGGCGTTGGGGCCTCGGATATCGTAGCCGCGGGCCAGGGCTCCGGCGATGTAGTTGCCCACGGTCTGCGGGAAGTGGATGGGGCTGACGAAGCGGGCGGTCTGGTCGCGGACCTCGTCGGCGAAGTCGATCATGCCGATCTGGCCTGCCAGGGCACATCCCAGCACCAGGCCGACGCGCTGGGGCGGGACCGATTCGGGACACAGCCGCGCCTCGAGGCGGGCGTGTTCCAGTGCCACGGCGGTCATCCCCGCGCCCTTGTTGCTCTTGAGTTCCTTGGAAAGGACGGGGGTGTCGGCCAGCACATCCTCGGAGACCGCCCAATAGCCTTCGTCCGTGGCGTTCCAGTGGCAGATTGACGGGGCAGCGGCCAGAACCGTCGCAATCGAACCGGCGGCGAATGGCGTTACCCACCCACATCCGGTCAGAACGACCGAGTCATCTGTGGAGGCTGCCATGAGGATGGTACTCCTGCGGTTGTGGACGGAGCGGCCTGGGAGTCGTTTCAAGTCCGTGAGTTTCGCGCCGTCCGTGCAAGATGTCAAACCGGGCTTTCCAACTGAACGATCCAGCGGTACAATCCGCACCCAGGTCGTGGTGTCTCCACGGCCGACGGTGTTGTTCTGCGGACAACGATGGTGGGTTGCCGTGGCGCGGTTGCCCACCTTGCGAGTGGATTAGGTCATTTCACGAACGGAGGTACTGTCATGAGTACGTTGCGAAGGATTGCTGTATTGGCTGTTCCTGTGGCGGCACTGCTGGCTTCGGGTTGTGCGAGCCCGACGATCGACTTCTCCGATATTGAACGTCCGCCGCGCGCGGCGGAACTGGACGCCTACAACGCGTTCGTGGGCAAGTGGATCTGGGGGGCTGAGATCGTCAACGCCGAAGGCGCCAACAAGGAATGGACGGGTGAGGCCACATGGAAGTGGGCGCTGGACGAGCGCTGTCTGCGTGGCGACATCTCCGCCCGCAGTTCCGATGCGAGTTTCGACGCTTCGGGCATTTGGAGTTGGCACCCTACGAACAAGAAGTACATCTGGTGGATGTTCAACAACTGGGGGTACCCACAGGAAGGCACCGCCTCCTACGACGCGGAGACCAAGTGTTGGAGCATGAATTATAAGAGCGTGGGTCTCGACGGAACGCCCAGCTACGGGCGGTACACAATGAAGTTCGTCAGCGACGACCTGCTCGAGTGGGACCTGACAGAGTGGGCGGACGCCATGCACATGTTCCCCAAGTTGGAGATGAAGGGAACGTACAAGCGCATCGGCTAGGTTCTGTTTGACAGCCGATAGACTCTGCGGCATGTTCATACTCGCGTTTATGGTAACCGCCGCGGTCTTCTCGGGGCTCGCGGACAACGGCGTGCAGCGCGTCGAATTGCCCAGCGGCTGCTACTTGTTGTACCGGCCGGCAGTACACCAGCCGGACGTGCCTTTGCCGCTGATCGTTTGTCTGCACGGCACGGACACCAGTTCGGCGGATATTTTGCGCTTCTGGCGTTCCCTTTCCGCGAAGCTGCCTTACGTGATCGTTGCTCCACAGGGTTCCCGGGCCGGCTGGCGCGCGCCCGATTTGCCGCTTCTGCGGGAGATGCTCGAACACGTACGGCGCAACGTGGTTTTCGACCCCGCGCGAGTGCTGCTGACCGGGCACTCCGCCGGCGGAGCAATGGCGTTTCGACTGCTGTACATGGAGGATTTCCCGGCCACGGCGCTCGCCGTCACCGCCAACTACCTGCCGCCGGAAGTCACCAGCGAACAGGCCCGGAAGCGGACGAACGTGCCTGTTTTCTATGCCGTGGGCACGCGGGACCCGAATCGCGGTCGCATGCGTACGGGGGTGACCCTGCTGCGAGAAGCCGGCGTGCGAATCACCATGCGCCGGCCGCGGATCGGGCATGTGCTCGATGGCGGCGTCGGGCAGGAAGCACTGGTTTGGTTCGAGCGGATATGCCGGGACGCCGTTGGTGATCTGATCGAACAGACTCACGACCCCAATGGTTCGGCCGGCCCTGTGGGGTCCCTTGCTGTGGCATTGGAAGAGGTGCTCGCGCACGCTGACGCTCACTTCCCCGACCAAATTCCCCTCGTTCGCGATGCGGTTGCCCGATTGGAGGCGCCGGGGCGGCGTACGCTGGCCCGGGCGAGGCAGCTTGCCGCCGAACACAAGTACGCCGAAGCCTATGGGCTCTATGCGCGTGTGGAGCGGGAGTATCGCCCCGCCTCGCTTGCGGAAGTCGCCAAAGCGTTCCGCGAGAAGCTCGGAGGCGACCCCCGCGCCGCTGGAGGACTGCCGAAAACTATTGAAGTGGACCATGAGTGAGACATGTTGCACGTTTACTGCACAAATGACCCCATGTTCGCCCAGAACGGGCGGGTGATCCACACGGATGGATCGCCCGACTGTGCGATCATCGATCCCGGGCTCCCGCCGATCGCTGAGAATGCGATCGCGTACATCACCGAGAACGACCTCTCGCCGGTCATGCTCGTCCTGACCCACGCCCATGCGGATCACTTCGCCGGTCTGGACAGCCTGCGCGCCGCCTTCCCCGACGCCGCGGTGTACCTGGGCAAGGAAGAGCATCCGTTTTTGACCGATGCGAAGATGAACCTCTCCGTGGGGATCGGTCTGCCGCACACCGCTTCCGGCGAGCGGATACTGGACTTGGCGGAGGGCGCCGTCCTTCGCATCGGCACGACTGAATGGCTGGTGCTGGACACCTCCGGTCATTCCCCCGGCGGGCGGTCCATCTACTGCGCGGAAGAGAACACCGTGATCGTCGGCGACGCCCTTTTTGCCGGCAGCATCGGGCGCACCGACTTTCCGCATAGCGACCATAAGCGGTTGATCCGCAACCTCACGGAGAATCTGCTCACCTTGCCCGATCAGACGCGCGTGCTCTGCGGACACGGGCCCGATACGACCATCGGCGTCGAGCGCGGCACCAACCCCTATCTGACCTGACCACCGGAAGCCAAGCACCTGCCGGCGCTGTCGCTACGACGGCCGGTCGTCCGCTCGTGTACACCCGATAACGGTTGGTGTAGCTGCCTGTTGTTCGCGGTCGGAGTGCGCACGGAGGAATCGGAGGAATTGCAAACCACGCGTGCATCGCGGTCGATACTTCGTGAGGGTTTCTTAACACAGGTGTCGTCGATCCCCGCCACGTCCACATCGCTGGATGCTGTCGCGGGCAATCCGACGGTCATCGGGGTTGCGAGCCGGCCGGTTGCGGTATGGCCGGAAGGCTCAATCCGTGTCAGAATACCACGAGGATACCATGAGTTCCCAATTGAGCCTCAGCGTGCCCATGCATGACGCCGGCGAACATCAGACTCGTATGAGCCCCCTGGGCTGGCTGGCGATTATCGGCGGAGCCATCGTCATCGGTCTGCTGATCCATGCTTCGCTGAGCGCCCACCATCCCGCAGCTGTCGAGGCCGGTCACCACGGTCCTCCGGAGGGCTACCGGCTCCCTCCGCTGTGGGCCTGCGCGCCGTTCGTGATGTTGCTGTTGAGTATCGCCGTGCTGCCGTTGATTCCCGCCACCTCCCACTGGTGGGAGCACAACATCAACCGCTTCACCTTGTCATTGGTGTTGGGGGCGGCGACCCTGGCGTTCTACGCCTGGGTCCATCCGATGACCTATAACCATACCACGCACGCCGAACATCACGGGCTGGACAGCGTCGTGCACATCCTCGAGCACGCCGTACTGGCGGAGTACATCCCGTTCATCATCCTGCTGTTCAGTCTGTACGTGATCAGCGGGGGCATCAGCCTGCGAGGCGATCTGGCCGCCCGTCCAATCACCAACACCACGTTTCTCGCCGTTGGAGGTGCCCTGGCCAGCTTCATCGGCACCACCGGGGCGAGCATGCTGTTGATCCGCCCGCTGCTGCAGACCAACTCCGAACGCCGCCGCACGGTGCATACGGTGATCTTCTTCATCTTTTTGGTGAGCAACTGCGGGGGGTTGCTGCTGCCCATCGGCGATCCACCGCTGTTTCTGGGTTACCTGCGTGGCGTGCCCTTCCTGTGGACGTTTAGCATGTTCTGGCAGTGGTTGTTCGTCTCGGTGGCGCTGCTGGTGATCTACTACTTGTGGGACACGGTGGCCTATCGCAAGGAGACGCCGCGGGACATCGTCCGCGATGAGACCCAGAAGCGCCCGCTGCGACTGAGCGGATCGATGAATTTCGCCTGGCTTCTCGGGGTCGTGTTCTGTGTGGCCCTGGTCAAGCCCGGCGAGGAGTTCCTCGGTTTGGGCTTCAGGTCCTTCCCGTTCATGCGTGAGTTACTCATGCTGGCGTTGGTGGGCCTGTCGCTCAAGACCACCGGCAAGGGCATCCGTGAGGCCAACCAGTTCAACTATCATGCCATCCTGGAGGTGGGGGCGCTGTTCATCGGCATCTTCATCTGCATGCAGGTGCCCATCGAAATCCTCAACGGCAGCGGCGAATACCTCAAGACCAAGATCAGCGAGCCGACGCACTTCTTCTGGGCCACCGGCGGGTTGTCGAGTTGCCTGGACAACGCCCCGACGTACGTGGTCTTCTTCGCCACCGCAGGCGCCATGACCCCGGAGGGTGCCCAAGGCGCCCTGCAGCTCGCCGACGGCGGCTTCATCAACGAAGCTTGGCTGGTGGCCATCTCGTTGGGCGCGGTGTTCATGGGGGCGATGACGTACATCGGCAACGGACCCAACTTCATGGTCAAGAGCATCGCCGAGCAGGGCGGGGTGAAGATGCCCAGCTTCTTCGGGTATATGCTCTACAGCGTCGCGATTCTGATCCCGCTGTTCATTCTGGTTAACATCATCTTCCTTCGCGGCTGACAACCATGGCCAAGACGACCACCTACAAAGACGCAGGCGTGAGCATCGAAGCCAACACCCGCTGGGTGGCGCGGATTCAGTCCGCGATGCGCAGCACCTACGACAGCCGGGTGCGCAGCGTTCCGGGGGCCTTCGCGGGGCTCTTTACCCTTGACCTCGAGAGACCGGCGTCGCGGCGCAACGGCGGCAAGCCCGTGCTGGTGGGCTGCGCGGACGGCGTGGGCACCAAAGTGTTGCTGGGCATCAAGAGCGGGCACCTGCGCGGCCTGGGCGTCGATCTCGTGGCGATGAACGTCAACGATCTGATCACCTGTGGGGCCGAGCCGCTGTTCTTCCTCGATTACCTCGCGGTGCACAAGATCGACCCCGACAGGCTGGCGGATATCGTGGCGGGCATCGCCGACGGCTGTCGCCTGGCCGGTTGCGCGTTGCTCGGCGGCGAGACGGCCGAGATGCCCGACCTGTACAAGAAGGGCCACCTGGACCTGGCCGGCTTCTCCACGGGCGTGGTCAAATCCAACCGCATCATCGACGGTCGCAGAGTAACACCGGGTGACATTCTGATCGGGCTGGCGTCAAGCGGCGTTCACTCCAACGGATTCACGCTGGTGCGTAAGCTGATCAGCGAACATCGCTTATTGCTCCATCGTCGGTATGACCAGATGGATGAGACGCTGGCCGAGGCGTTGCTGCGACCGACGCGCATCTACGTCACCTCCGTTCTGGGCGTGTTGGGCAAGTACCGCACCAAACGACCGGTAACGGCGATGGCCCACATCACCGGCGGCGGCTTGCCGGAGAACGTCACCCGCATACTGCCCAGGGACTGCGCCGCCGAGATCGACACCCGAAGCTGGGTCCCGCCGCCGATCTTCCCCCTTCTGCAAGGGCTCGGCGTCCGCCGCCGTGAGATGTTCAGGGTATTCAACATGGGCATCGGATTCGTGTTGGCCGTAAAGCCGATGTTCGCCTCCGGGGTGATGGTCCAACTCGAAGCCGGCGGTGAATCCCCGACGATCATCGGCCGGGTCAAACGCGGCCGCAGAACCGTCAAGCTCTCGTAGCCCACTGGAGGCAAACCACCCTGACGGCTCGAAGGGCTACGATTCACCCCGTCTCATCTCCAAAACGGTGAACATATTCTCATGATGAGTCGGCAAATCCCGCGCTTCGAGCTTCGCAAGTGCGGCCAACCGGCGACATTTGCGGTCGTGGCTGTAGAAGATCTGTGCACCTGCTACGCGGGCTGATACAACGACGAGGACATCGACCTTTAGCGTAATGCGCTTAACACTACAGGGGCTGTCGGTATCCCCACCATCCGGACCGGCGTCCGCCACGATGCGAGGAACCACTGTGGTCAGCTCCCTTTGGGACCGAAGAACCAATATCCCGCCCACGGCAGGCCGATTGGTGCTCGCAAGCGAACCGGCAGGGCAGGGGAACCGAAGTTCGAGCAAGTTGTTCCCATCGCCATTGACTACCACCAGGAAGTCCGATCGTCGCTGCTTCACGGCTGAGATGCTTTGAACCGATCAACGGTTGGGAGCGCCGGCGAGTAGGCCCAGATCGGTCGCGTTCACGGTTCCGCTGGAGTCGAAGTCCTGGCTCTGGCAGTCGTTATCGTCCCAGCCGGCTTCACCTTCGGACAGCAACCAGCACGCGGCGAACAGATCATCATCTGTGTCAAGTACATCTTCAGTCGAGCTTTCTTCAGTGCTCTCAGAGGACGGCGTACCTGATTGGCTCTGTTCGGCGGAATCGTCGTCATTCTGAGTTTGTTGCCCGTCCTCTTGGGCAACCGTACTCCCATCACCACCGTCACTCGGAGCCGGCGCTGCTTCGCAGCCGCTGAGCGAAAGGGCAATGCCAACACACACGATAGCCCGGAGTAATCTTCTCACTGACATGCGTTACCTCTCGTTTCCTGCGAACACCGACACGCCCTGTCTCTGCCAACTCGGATGTAATCAGCCCAGCATACCATCCCGCACGAATGTCTACAACCCGGTGTCCGCTCCCAACCCGTCAACGGGTGTGGCCATATTCCGGGGTGCGGTTGATTTTCTCGACCCACACTTCCATTGGGCGTAGTTCACGGTACTCGTATCTCGCGGGTTGCCGCACGTCTGATCCGAGCCCAGAGCGCAAGCGACGGGGAACCGTTCGACCCGTCGCTTGCGCTCTGGGCTCGGACCAGCGGACGCTTGGTGCCACAAAAGATGGCCACACCTCCCGTCAACTACCCTACCTGAAGTACGCCGCGCGGGTCAATTCGGGCTTCCCCTTAACGCCCGCTTTTAGTGCGACGCGAGGCATACGGTACTCGTAAAGTACCAGTACCTTTTTTGAAACGGCGCTGACAGGTCCGGCTGTCGCATTCAAGCTTCCGGAACACGCAATCTTCATTCCGCGCGTCGAACCTGTTAACATGAGACTGTCGTTGGTCGTGGTTGAACTCCACTCTTTCTCGCTCGGAGGGTAGGAACATGTTGGTGAACCATCGGGTCTTTTTTTGCGGAGTAGTGCTGTCACTCTCGAGTCATCTGACGGCCTCGGGTCTGGCGCGGGTCGAAGGCCAACCCACGCCCTCACCCAAGCTGCATCCGACGCTGTTGCAGCGCCTGGCGAAAGAAGACCCCTTTCCGGTCAAGACCTGGGTGTTCTTCACCGACAAGGGGTTGCACTCCGCACGGGAGTGCGCTGCGGCAATCGAGCAGGTGCAGGCCGAGTACAACCCGCGAGCCGTTCAGCGTCGCGCGCTGCGCGGCTTAAGCGCCCGGCGCGGCGGGCCTTTGTTCAGCGTTCGTGACCTTTCGGTGGCCCAACAGTACGTTGAAGCGGTGACGACAACCGGGGCGAAAGCGCACGTCACCAGCCGCTGGCTCAACGCGGTGAGTGTGTATGCCACGCGCGCCCAGGTGGAGGCGATTGCGCGGCTGCCCTTTGTCAAGAAGCTCCAACCGGTCGCCCGCGCGGCGAAGATCGTCCCGCCCGTTCCCGCCAAGCCGTCGGATGAAGCGCCATCCGGGCGAGGAGCGGGTAGCTTGCGAGCCCTGGACTATGGGCGGTCGCAGGCGCAGCTCGAACAGATCAACCTGGTCGCGCTGCACGAAGAGGGATACACGGGGCAGGGCGTGGTGGTCGGCATCCTGGACACGGGGTTTCGCCGCAGCCACGAGGCGTTCAACCAGCCCGGCCACGTCGTCACCGTGGTGGCCGAGTATGACTTCGTCGATGATGACGGCAACACCGGCGTCGAGGCCGGCGATCCCTCCGGTCAGCACGACCACGGCACGATGATCCTCGGCTGCATCGGTTCGTACAAGACCGGCGACCTGGTCGGCGGGGCCTACGACGCCACGTTCATTCTCTGCAAGACCGAAGATACCACGGACGAATACGAGGCCGAGGAGGATAACTACGTGGCCGGTCTGGAGTTCATCGAATCGAACGGCGGAGACATGGCCACCTCCTCGCTGGGGTACATCGACTGGTACACGCAGAACGACCTGGACGGACTGACGGCGGTCACCACGATTGCGGTGAATTCCGCGACCTCGAACGGGATCCACTGCTGCACCGCGGCCGGCAACGAGTATCATGATTCCGACCCGAACACTTCAAGTCTGATCGCTCCGGCGGACGCGTTTCAGGTCATCACCTGCGGCGCGGTGGATATCGGCGGGGCCATCGCGTCTTTCAGTTCCGACGGGCCCACGGCGGACGGGCGTGTCAAGCCCGAGTTGCTTGCCCGCGGCGTGAGCACCGACACCGTCTCGCCGAGCAGCGACACCGGCTACACCACGGCGAACGGCACCAGCCTCTCAACGCCTCTGGTGGCCACGGCGGTGGCGTGCTTGATTCAGGCGCACCCGGAGTGGACCGTAGACGAAATGCGACAGGGCTTGTTCCAGACCGCGGATTACTACACCGCCAACGGAACGTACGATCCGCTGTACGTCCGCGGGTATGGGGTGGTCAATGCACTGGCACCCATGCGGGACTGCAACAGCAACAGCATCCCCGACGTGCTCGACATCGGCGCGGGCACCAGCCAGGATTGCCAGCACAACGACATCCCCGACGAGTGCGACATCTTCGCCGGGACCTGCGAGGACTGCAACAACAACGCCGTGCCCGACGTCTGCGACGTCACCCCGGCCGATCCGCAAATGGTCGACGATGTTTCGGCGGTGCTGGGCTGGGCGGAGATATCCGGCACCGGCACGGCGCTGGGGCTGTCCGACGACGGCGAGGCTGAGGTGACCATGCCATTCACCAACGCGGTGTTTCCCAACGACTCGGTACAAGTGGGCAACAACGGCGGCATCGGTTTCGGCGGCACGGCGGACTTGCCCTACAGCAATGGCACCATCCCCAACAGCGGCACCTTCGGTGGGGCGCAGGCCCTGTTTCCGTTCTGGGACGACATCGATTCGGACACCGGAAACGTATACTACGAGACCGTCGGCACCTCACCGGATCGCACCTTCATTGTCGAATGGCACGATCGGCCGCACTACTCCGGCGACAGTACCCTGGACGGAGACGAGGCCACCTTCCAGGTGCAGGTCTTTGAGACGCCGGTCAACGCCGTTTGGGCCCAGTTCCTCTATCTGGACACGGACTTTCAGGATTCGTCCTATGATGACGGGGCGTCGGCCACCATCGGGTATCAGGCAAGCGGGAACGATGGATCGCAATGGTCGAACAATCAACCGGGCGCCGTGAATCCCACCGTGGTGCTCTCGCTGGAATCCCTGGGCTCGTCGTCGTCGCCGGACTGCAACGCCAACGGGGTGCCGGACGAATGCGATCCCTCGGGTGACTTCGACGCGGACGGCTTCATCGATCTAAGCGACTATGCGTTGTTCTCCGACTGCCTTACCGGACCGTGCCTCGATCCGCCGTGCGGCACACCCCTGTACGCCGATCCGTGTTGCACGGTGGCCGATTTCGATCAGGACAACGATGTGGACCTCCTGGATTTCGCGGCCTTTGCAGAGGACTTTACGGGATAAGAGATGCGACACAGCGTTTGACGATAGTGGCGTTGGCACTCCGACTCCAGCATCCCGTTGAGTTGCCGGCGCACTCGCACCGCAGACCGTTTCAGCACCTTACATTCGGTCCCTTCGCCCAGGTTGTGCATACAACTTCGTACAGCACGTGTTCGCAACAGTGCGACTGCAATATGCAGACTCTGCGCGCTGTTGAAGCGGCTTTCACCGACAGCACGGCTCGCGGTTACAACTCCTGACAAACGGAAGACGCCTTATCGCGTGTATGATGGTTGTCCCGCGTTTGCATATCAGGGTAAACTGTGTTGGGCAAGCCGGTGTGTGTTGCCAAGTCAACCGGCCGGTAATTGCCATCGGTCGTTCCGCACTGGTCAATGAACAGGAGGTTTACCGTGGATCATTGGAAGCGCGCCTGTGTTATGTCTGGAGTCACTCTGTTTGTCGTGGGCGGTATCGTGGGAGGACCGGTGGTCGCTGACACGATCGCAGTGCAGCCCGGCGGTTGGGCGGTGGCGCAGGATGAGACGGCCGCGGCAAATGCCGAGGCGGAGCACCGGGAAGAGGTGGATGATGCTCACATCCCATGGGCGGGGGAGCGGAGCGCCTTGCCGCGCCGGGAGCGTGCGACCTGGACCCACGGACCCTACACGAGCGTACAGGTCAACATGGACGTGTTCGGAAACAACATTCCCGGCGATGCAGCCAACGAACCGTCGCTGGCGATTGATCCCACCGACCCGAACCGCATCGTGATTGGTTGGCGGCAGTTCGACACTGTGGCATCCAATTTCCGTCAAGCCGGCTGGGCCTATAGCCACGACGGCGGGCATACCTGGACTTTCCCGGGCGTGCTGAGGCCGGGCGAATTCTCCAGCGATCCGGTACTGGACGTCGATATCGAGGGCAACTTCTACTACTACAGTCTGCAGCCGGACCGCGGTCCAGCGCCGTGGGCATGTTATCTGTACAGATCGTTCGACGGCGGCGTAACCTGGCCACAGGACGTCTATGCCCGCGGTGGCGACAAGGCGTGGATGACCATCGACCGCACCGGCGGAGTTGGCAGCGGCAATGTATACTTCACCTGGAACTCAGCGTTCAGTTGCTGTGGCAACACCGATTTCGCGCGTTCGACGGACAGTGGGCTATCGACGCCATGGCCCCAGAAGATGCCGGCCTATATTCACTGGGGCACAATGAGCGTCGGCCCGGACGGCGAGCTCTACATAGCGGGCGAGAGCTTCTATGTGGCCAAATCCACCAATGCCCAGTTTTCCGCAGAGACCCCGGAGTTTGATTTCGTGACCTACGTGGATCTCGGAGGGGACATTCGGTTCAGCACAGGCCCCAATCCCGGCGGGTTGCTCGGACAGGCCTGGATCGCCACCGACCACTCCGACGGACCCAGCCGCGGCAATGTCTACCTGCTCGCCTCGGTGGATCCACCCGGCGCGGAACCACTTGACGTGATGTTCTCCCGTAGCGAGGACGGCGGCGTCACATGGAGCGCACCCGTGCGAGTCAACGACGATTCACCGTCTGGCAACTCATGGCAGTGGTTCGGCACCATGTCCGTAGCTCCCAACGGCCGCATCGACGCGATCTGGAACGACACTCGGGCCGACCCCAGTACAACTTGGTCCGAACTGTACTACTCCTATTCCGAGGATGCAGGGGTCAGCTGGTCGGACAACGTTGCGCTGAGCATTCCGTTCAACCATTTCCTTGGATACCCCAATCAGAACAAGCTCGGCGACTACTACGACATGGTGTCCGACGATCTAGGCGCCAACCTGGCCTACGCCGCGACATTCAACGGCGAACAGGACGTTTACTTCCTGCGGATCGGCACGTTCGACTGCAACGCGAACGGCATCCATGACGAATGGGACATCGCCACAGGCACCAGCGAGGACTGTGACACGAACCAGGTTCCCGATGAATGCGAACCGAATGCAGACTGCAATGAGAACGGCGTCCAGGACATCTGCGACATTGCCGCCGGAAGCAGCGTGGATTGCCAGCCCAACCGCATTCCCGACGAGTGCGAACTTCCGCTCGGCGACTGCAATGCGAACAGCATTCCCGACGACTGCGACATTGCCGCTGGGACCAGCGCAGACTGTCAGCCGAATGCGATTCCCGATGGTTGCGAACCCGATTGCGACGCGGACGGCATTCCGGACGACTGTGAAATCGCCGCCGGTACCAGCGAGGACTGTACCGCAAACGGCGTGCCTGACGACTGCGAGCCGGACTGCGACAGTAACGGGTTCGCGGACAGTTGCGACATTCGGACGCGGCGCAGCCAAGACTGCAACGGCAACGGTATCCCCGACAATTGTGATATTGACTCCGGCTTCAGCACAGACCTCGACGAGGATGGTATTCCCGATGCGTGCGATTTCGAAGCGTGCGACTACCTGTGGGACGGATTCCAAAGCCCCGACTTTCCGCCCTACGCGGGCGTGCACGGCATTGATTCTGACGGTGACGGGAGCGCCTGGGACAACCCGTCCGGCAGTGCGGTCATCAGGTCACCGGGGTGTGAGGTGGGCGGCTCCAGTGACTACCTGGTACGGGTGACCGCACCGCCGTCAGATCCACAGGAGGCATACCTAACCAGCGAGTATGTCGGCCTGTCCCCCGGAATGCTCGATTGTGGAGCCGCGGTTTACGCGCTGTCCTTCAGCCTCAGGATCGATGTAAGCGCCAGTTCCATGTATGACTGGCAGTTCTTCATCCACGACGGATGGAGCGGGGAGGTGGTCGCACAGCTCCAGTTCGCATCGCAGATCGGAACCGACAACCAGCCTGGTTACGTTCCAGGTCACATCCTGGTCAATGTCGGTGACCCTCTGTACCCGGAGTACGCCGACACCGGTGTTTCGATCGAGCTAGGCATCTGCTACGACCTCGAAGTCGTGTTGGACAACATGCGCAGCGACGATCAGGCCGTCGAGGTCTATGTCAACGGCGACCTGAAGGTTACCACACACCGCTTGCAGGCGAACACCTTTGGTATCCATTACTTCCGCACTCAACCCACACAGAGTGCGCCATCCGGCGGCACGCTCACACGGCTCTCGGTCGACGCGTTCAACTTGTGCCGTACGGGCGCCTCGTTGATGACTTGGCCTGACTGCAACAGCAACTGCGTGGATGACTTCTGGGACATCACCAGCGGGGTGTCCAGCGACTGCGACGGCAACGGGGTCCCCGATGCCTGCGAGCCCTACGCGGATTGCAACGGCAACGGTGTGCAGGATCTGTGTGATCTTGCCGCGGGGACGAGCCTGGACTGCAACTCCAATGGCATACCCGATGACTGCGACGTAGCGGCTGAGGACTGCAATCAGAACGGCATACCCGACGACTGCGACATTTCGGCGGGCACGTCGGAGGACTGCACAGACAACGGCGTCCCCGACGATTGCGAGCCCGACTGCAAC
>Ga0190284_1000196_pt1 | contig 43413 bp, 35 predicted proteins | sample 48691812_MG_FD_161668 | JGI IMG/M metagenome (GOLD analysis project Ga0190284, IMG submission 161668) | Hydrothermal vent microbial mat bacterial communities from Southern Trench, Guaymas Basin, Mexico - 4869-18-1-2_MG | ecosystem: Environmental > Aquatic > Marine > Hydrothermal vents >...
AGCCGATTGGGTGCCACTGGTGGCTTGCCCACCAGTGCCTTCCTCATTGATGTTGCGTGCGTAACACTGGCGGACAAGCCGCCAGTGGCACCCGTCAATTAAGGCGTGACGGAGCACTAGTCCTCGCCGGCCTGTGCACCAAGGTGCTTGACGTACGCTACACCGACACCTCGCAGGCACAAGTCGGTGACCGCCGCGTCGATGAAGTCGCAGTGCTCGATCATCATCTTGGCATCGCCGCCGGTGGCTACGACATAGGGCCAGCGGTTCAGACCGGACGCGTATTCTTCCACGAGATTCCGCACGGCGCCCACCAACCCGTGGCAGATGCCGCTCTGGATCGCCTCGGCGGTGTCCTTGCCCACCGCGTGGTGAGGAAACTCCATCGCCACAACCGGCAGCGCCGCGGTGTGGTTCCCCAGCGCCAGGGCTTGCAAGCGCAGGCCCGGCAGGATCGCCCCGCCCGCGAACACGCCACTCTCATCCACCAGGTCAATCGTCACAGCCGTGCCGAAGTCGACCACGGTGCACATCCCTTGGACCTTCTCATAGGCGGCGGCGGCAGAGCACACACGGTCGGCGCCCACGGCTTCGGGCCGGTTCAGCGCCACCTTCAGCGGAAGGGGGACGTCCCGCCCCACGACTTGCACCCTCAGGTCCAATGCGTCGTACACGGCGGCTTCCACGGCGTCGAGGGCGTCGGGGACCACGCAAGCAACGACGGCGGCGACGAGCCGGGCATGCTGAGGGTTCGAGCGCAGCCCCTCGAGCGCTTGGCGCAGCTCCATCCAATTCCCGCTCTCGAGATGCGATACGTCGACCACGCTTCGGTCGGTCCACACACCGACATGCATTGAGGTATTGCCGACATCCAGGACGGCCAGACCCACGGGCTCTTCCTTATCGGACGGCGCTTCTGAGTTGTCCAGCCCTGCAATCATGATAGGTCAACCATGTGTGGAGGCGGTCCGAGGTCCTGCGCCGGAGGCGGGGTCTCACGATCCGCGCAGACGAGTTTCCACAGCCGTTCGCCCAGTGTCGCGAGGTTGCTTCCGGTCACCGCACTGATGCCCACGACCGAACACCCGATCAAGCCCTCCAGTTCGCCACAGAGATCGACCCCGTCGGGGACGAGGTCGAGTTTGTTCAGCACGACCAACTCGGGCTTGTCCGCCAGGACCCGCCCGTTACGGAAGTTGGCCAACTCACCGCGGATAACGCGGTAGGCCTCGGCGGCGTCGGCGACCGAGCCGCTCCCGGTGGCATCGATCAGGTGCAGGATCACGCGCGTCCGCTCGATATGCCGCAGAAACGCGTCGCCCAGCCCTTCGCCTCGGTGAGCGCCCTCGATCAGACCGGGAAGGTCAGCCACGACGAAACGGCGGTACCCCGACAGCTCGACGATGCCCAGTTGAGGCTCCAACGTCGTAAACGGGTAGGCGGCGATTCTCGGGCGCGCCTTGGACAGTCTCGACAATAGCGTGCTCTTGCCGGCATTGGGCAGCCCGACGACCCCTACGTCCGCGATCAGCTTCAATTCGAGACGGAGCCACCGCTCCTCACCGGGGTCACCGGGCTCCGCTTCGCGCGGTGTCTGGTTCGTGGGCGTGGCAAAGGACTTGTTCCCCCGTCCCCCGCGTCCACCCCGCGCCACGCACACCGAGTCGCCGGGTTGGGCGAGGTCTTTGAGCATGATGGCCGTATCGCGGTCGTACACCAGCGTGCCTGGGGGGAGGCGCATCGCCAAGTCGTCGGCGGTGGCGCCGGTCATGTTCTTGCCCATTCCGGGGCGGCCGTTTGCGGCCCGCCAATGATGCTTGCCTTTGAAATCGAGCAGGGTATCGATGCCGGCCGTCGCGGTGAGGATGACGCTGCCGCCTCCACCCCCGGTGCCGCCGTCGGGCCCGCCGCGGGGCAGGAAACGTTCGCGACGGAAGCTGACGCACCCGTGCCCACCGTCGCCGGCCTTGGTGTAGATTTCCGCCTCGTCGACAAACACGAAGTCACCAAACGCACAGGCGGATCGCGCAAGAAGACACGTTCCGCCACTGTCTGAGTATGGGCAAACGGTTAGGGTTAGAGAGGATCAATCCTGAGTGTTCGTCCCTGGAAGCGAACCGTCCCGTCGACGAGGGCGAAGAGCGTATCGTCGCGCCCGCGCCCCACGTGCCGCCCGGGTTTGAACGGCGTGCCGCACTGGCGAACCAGGATGGTTCCAGAGGTGACGCGTTCGCCGCCGTACCGTTTCACGCCTCTGAACTGGGGACGGCTGTCGCGACCGTTTCGAGTGGCACCCTGCCCCTTTTTGTGTGCCATGCGTTGCTCTCCAAGCTACTGAAATCCAAGCAAGTACAAGCGAGACGGATCCCGGCGGAGCACTACCTCATGATCCACCTGCGCCCGGTCCGAACCGGGGCCGCACGCTTGCGAGTCTCCATGTCGCCGGCAATATCATACTCGATTGCGAGGGTTTTGCGAAGCGTAAAGAATTGGAGATTTTTGTCCGACGGCGGCTGCGTGTCGTCAAACGCCGGGTTTTGCGTCCGGATCACCTCGCCGGACAACCCGGCGACGTAGACGGTGAAGCGGCTCGCTTCGGGGTCGAAATCCCTGAAGATGGCCACCGAGGTTCTCGTGTTGTCAGCGCCGCGGAGCAGTTTTCCGCTGGCGCTGAGAGGCTTGACCAGGAACGGGTGGAGTTTGCGATGCCGCTCGCGAATGGCGTCGAACACCGTCGGGCTGACGTTATCGCCGCCGCGGACGACGCGGAGCGTGTCGGTCACGATGTCGAATTGGGGGTAGAACCGGACCTCGCGCCCGGTGTCATTCGTGACCGAGTAGATCAGGTACCAGAAGGTGGTCGGCTGGTGGTCGCCCGGGAGGGTTATGGCCATGCGGGCCGGGTCGAAGAACTCGAAGTTGAGTTCCCAACTCGTGGGCGCCAAGCTGGGTTTGGGCGCGGCGAGAAGCACTGGAAGCACGGCCGTGAGTGCGGCGAGCGGGCTCACCAATCGGATCATCTTGAGCCGGTTTCCAAACATGACGCATAATAGTAGGGCCGGCGGGGCATATGTCAATGCGAGATCGCCCGCGTTGACCGCCTTCTTGGCTTGAGGGGAACGGGCGAGCGGCTATAATGCCCGGTGGTTCAGTCGTACTTGGCTTGGATGGGTGCCTGTTTTGCCCATATCGGCGGGACAACCCGAGAATAGCGGATCGACCGAGCGGGATGACCGTCCCGATCCGGTACGGGTGCGGGCGCCCCAGTTGGGCGTGTGGATGATCGCGGTTTTCCTGGCGATCATCGCGGCTTGTCTGGTGTTGAGGTTGGACCAACCGCTGGCAGCGCGGGCATTGGGCCAGCCGGTTTCGCAAGCAGGGGCCCGCGGGGTGTTCGCGTTCACCGGGCAACTGACCAAAAACACGTTCGGCGTGTTCATGGTGGATGTGGACGCAGGCACGATGTGGTGCTATGAATGGGATGAGGGCAAGGGGTGCTTGAGGCTGATCGCCGCTCGATCGTGGCGGTACGACCGGTACCTCGAGGAGTTCAACTCCTGTGGCCCCGGCCCGGGGGAAGTCGAACGGTTGGTGGAGATGCAACGGGCTCGCCACCTGCAGGATACCGGAGGGGTGGAGCAATGAACTCTCGCGTTCCGCGAGGGGAGTGATTTGTCATGGCCAAGATGTTCTACAGCATCGAGGAAGCTTGCGACAAGCTCAACATGAGTGAGGACCAGATCAAGGACCTGGTTCGCAGTGCAAAGCTGCGCGAGTTCCGCGACGCCGGGAAGGTGAACTTCAAGGCGGAAGACGTGGACGCGCTGATGGCCGATGTGGCGGCCGATTCGTCGGCCGAATCCGGCAGCGGCGAGTTGGTCCTTGAACCCGCCGAAGAATCGACTATCGACCTGGCGATGGGCTCCTCGGGCGACATGTTGAGCCTGGAAGAGGGTGACCTGGAGGACACCAAAGCCGGCGAGAAACCCGAAGAGAAAAAGAAGGACGATACCGTAGTGACCTCGGTGGGCATCAACGTGTTCGACGAGGATGAGGAGTTCGAGGGCGTTGCCGATCCGTTGGCACAGACCGTCGTCGCCGGGGCGGAGGGGGGTGGACTGGGAATCGAAGGCGTGGGCAGCGGCTCGGGGCTTTTGGACCTGACGCGCGAAAGCGACGATACGTCTCTTGGCGCCGAGTTGCTCGACGAAATCTACCCCGGTGAGCCGGAGGGTGGGGTGGAAATGGGGGAGTCAACCCGCGCGGGTCTCGAGGAAGCGATCAGCGAAGAGGTGCCCGAGGGCAAAGAGGTCGTCCAGGGACCTGGCGTGGCCGAGGTGGGCGCCTCCGCCTCCGCTTCTGCCGCCGCCACCGCCACCGTGGTGACGACGCGCGTGGAATTCGCTCCCGACGCGCTGAGCGCCGGGCTCACCGCGCTGCTGGTGGTCGCGATCATCGTGCTGGGCTTTGCCGGGCTGACGGCGGCTGCCAGCGTTCGCGGCGTCTCACTCCCGGTTATCGAGTATGTTTACGGGAAGCTGTGGATGTTCGGTGCGGGTGCGGTGGTTGCCGGCGGGATTGCCACGGGGATTGGGTACCTTCTGGGTAGGCGCGGCTGAGGCGGGAACGGAGCGGCACGAGCCCCGAGGGGAACGGCTCGAAGTTCGGATTGGCGCAAGTATCAGGAGACGCGTGATGAAGAAGGGCCAGTGGTTAATCGGGTTGGCTGTAGCCGGTCTTGTGGTTCCAATGTCCGGCGGGTGTGTTTCGTTGGACAAGTACAGACAGCTCGAGATGTCGAACAAGACACTGGCGCACGAAAAGGCGCAGGTCGAGAGCGAACTGTACGACGCCCGCACACTGGCCGAAAGCCATTGGACCAAGCTCGCCGCGACCGAGAGCCAGCTGGGAACCAAGAATCAACTGATTGCCAATCTGCAGGACGAAAACGACAAGCTGGAGACGGCTTTCGCGACGGCCCAGGAAACGCTCAAGAAGCTGGCGGACCGGGGCATGCCCACCGAACCGGTGGTCATCAAGGAGAGCAAACTGCCCGAGGCCCTGGACTCGGCGTTGAAGGACTTTGCCACCCAGTATCCCCGTGACGTGGAGTACAACGAAGCGTCGGGGGCCATCAAGTGGAAATCGGACTTGTTGTTTGCTCTGGGTAGTGACGCGGTCAAGGAGACCGCGATGGCGTCGCTGAGCAAGTTCTGCGAGATTCTGAACTCGCCGGCGGCAGCCGGCTTCGAGGTTGTCATCGTGGGGCATACCGACGATCGACCGGTCGCCCGCGCCAGCACGAAGCAGTTCCACCCAACCAACTGGCACCTTTCGGTGCACCGGGCCATCTCCGTCGCCTACATTATCATGGAGGGCGGATACGACACCTCGCGCATCGGCCTGATGGGGTACGGCGAGTATCGACCGGTCGCGGCCAACGACAGCGAAGAGAATCGTGCCCGCAACCGCCGCGTGGAAATCTACCTGGTCGCCCGTGGGTCGGTGCTGGCTTCGGCGCAGAATCCAGGCGTCTTCTTCGCGCCCGAGCTTGGCCTCGCCTTTGCCAAGGTGGGTGAGTAGTCCGGAGAGGCCCAGTTTGCAGTTCGCCCGCCGTTCCATCCGGTTCCCTGGTGCTCCGGCACACGTGAAACTACGGGTTGCCGAAGGCGCTTCCGGAACCGAGCCGTGACCGTAAGGGAGCGGAGGCGCAGGGAATAGCGCCCGGGGCGTAACCGCTTCCTGACGGGCGCGGCTCGGACAACCCGCAGGAATACGTGTGGTGAGGCACTAGTTTTGCTGGTCGGCAGATGATCGGGCCGTGCCGCGGAGAGCGCAGCTATGGCTACGGTGGCGTTTGCGTGTTCGATGTGCGGCAAGCAATTCCGCGTCATACCGGAGCAAGCCGGGCGCAAGGTCCGCTGCCCGCACTGCGAGACGCCGAACAGTGTTCCCCCGGGCGTCTTTTCACACCAAAGAAGCCCCGATGATCGCCCCACAGACGCAGCGTTGCCGGAGGAGAGTCGTCAGCATCCTGCTGCGGCAGCGGGGCCTTTCAGCGAAGTCGGGAACCGTTCGATCTCATCGGCGGGCGTGCGCACGCCGCGTCAGATGCGGTTCACACATTCGCGGTTTGCGGGGATGGCTTACGTTGCGTCACGGGTGTTGTTCGTCATCGCCCTTGCCACGCTCGGGTATACTCTCGTCTTCGTCGACTGGGAAGCGATAGGGGCGCTTCCGTTGAAGGCGGCCATCCCCGCAATCGCTCTGATATTCGTGCCCGCGGGAATCATTGCGACCACGGCGTTCTTCTTGATGGCGGCGGCGCAATGCACCGAGCATTTGGCGCGCATCGCAGCCAAGGGACAATGATCGGATGACCACGTGCCGCAGCGCGGCGGTGTGGCAGACTAAGGCGACGATTATGGCTGAGCAAGCCGATTTACCGTTGGCGGAGATGCTCTTCGAGGAAGAGGGGATGCTGCTGCCGGCGGTGCGCGACCGGATCGTGATCCTGGGCCGGCGTGCCGCGGGGAAGACCGTCTATCTGTCCGTACTCTACGAGCGCTTCTGGAAGCGCTTGGACGGGCTCACGATGAAGGCCGTCAGCGGCAATATCCACTCGGACCTCATTCACGTTACCGAGAAGCTGCGCTCGGGCGTTTGGCCTCCCGCCACGTTGGAGCTGCGGCACTGCGAACTGGAGATCGAGTATCAAGACCACAAGCGAAGGCTGATCGCTCTGGATTACCCCGGTGAGGTCTTCCGTCAGGCGTTTGTGGACGGTGTATCCCAGCGGCCCGACGCGGAATCGCCCGAAGCCGACTCCCTGATCGAGCACCTCAACGCGGCGGCGGCCGTCCTGTTGCTGGTCGATCCCTCCAGCTTGTGCAGTGACAATGTCGATGCGGTGATCGATGATGATTTCGGGATAACGCAGGCGGTGGCATACCTGCGCGCCTCACCGGGTGGAACGGACGTGCCCGTCGTGTTGGTTTACACCAAGTCGGACCAGACCGGCCGCTATATTCATCATGACGGCGGTCTCGAAGTATTCACCAAGAAGAGGCTCCCGGCGCTGGTGCGCACGCTGCGGAGGTTCCCCATTTACCAGGTCTCCGCGGTCCAAACCACAAAACGGAGGGATCGGACGCGGATACCCAAGAAGAACTTCATCCCGGTGGGTGTGGAGAAGCCGCTCCTGGAGTGTCTGGAGGCCATCGCCGCCCGCGAGGAGCAGGAGCGCCGCGAAGCCGCCGCTGCCGAGCGGCAGAGGAGCGTCGAGCAGCGGATCAAAAGGGCCGAACAGCGCGAACAGCAGACCAGGCGGACCCTTTTTGCCGTGATCGTATCCATGGTTGTCGTAGCCGGTTGTGTCATCGCGCTGATCTGGGCGTCGCGCTAGTCGGCGGTCCAAGTTGTGCCGGATCGGCCTTGCCGTGCGGAAGTCCCCGTGACTCTCAAGATATCGCGACATGTATTTGGGTGCCGTCAGGGGTACCGGACGCTGAGCGGCTCGGCGGACGTTACCAGCGCCGAGCGGGAGCAGTTGGAGACCTTCTCCTTCGGGCAAACCAACGCGGCGGAATACCTCGATACGCTGGAGATCAACCCGGCGTACTGGTGTCGCGGATTGACCTCGGGGCGCTGGGCTGTCACCCGCGTCCTGAAAGGGACACCCGACGAGAAAGGGCGCAGCACTCTGCTCTTTGTAAGCGCCCTATTCGACACGGTTGACTGGGTGCGGACGCTGGGGGCCGACGCGACTCCCTTGCTTTCTCAAGCCGACCTCTGGGCATGGGACGGGCAAGCGGCGCTGCCGCCGGTGAAGGTCCGCGTCGGCAAGCTCGAGGCTCCCAGACCGGACGACGCCCAACGGGCGCGCGTGCTGTCAATGCTGGCGTTGGTCGAGACCAGGTACGAGGCGGTGGAGACGACCGTCGCAGCCTCGGAGTTGGGGTTCTCGCCCGATGACGTTCGCGTGTTTGCCACGCTTCTGCCCCGCGATTGCAAGGGAACCTTTTCGTACGCGGTGCGTTCCTTGAGCGACGGGTTGCCGGTGCGCTTGAACTGCCTGGCGCGAAACGCGTCGCGCGGCAACGCCATGCGCAAGATCACACGCTGGGCACCGCACGTTGCATACGACGAACCCACGTACACAGCGGCGTTGACCTTTTTCTGGAAGCCGGGGCAGCCTCCGCCCTGGGGATTCGTGGCCAACTGCCGGAGCTTCGGTCAGGCGACCTGGGAGGGGGACGCGGTGCGCGCCGTGGCGAACCGCCTGCCCCCGGATTCGCTTCCCGCCGCTGACGGCCCGCAGACACCCACGCGAAAGGCACCGTGGAGGAATGGGAACGTGGTGCTGGCAGTGGCCCTGTCGCTGCTGGTGATCGCGACCGCGTCCTTCATCTGGCGGCAGAAGAGCCTGCGTAACCAACGCGAATCCGTCAGGGAGGACGTGCAGAAGTTTGTGGCCGACGTGAAGAAGCTTGTGGAGGAACCCCCGGTCCCGACGGCGACCGCGGAAGACCACGACGAGTGTATCAAACTCATGGAGCGCGCAGACGAGCTTGACGCGGAAATGTCGAGGTTGGAACTGCCCGAAGCCGACGGAGGTTTCGTCGCCGCGCGTGACGAACTGAAGGGCTGGCTGAATGGCTACAAGAAACAGAACCGCGATCGAAGGGATATCAACAACAAAGTCCAGGAGTTCACGGCGTTCGCGAACTCCAACGGTCTCGCGGGACTCTCCGCGAACCGCCCGTATCCCTCGCCCCAGAAACTGAGTGCCGTGAAGCGTTGGCGCAAAGACCTGGAGCTGGCGTTGAACAGAGTTGCTGAGTTGAGCGAGCACGACAAAGGTGCCGTCGCCGAGGCTCAGGGTAGGATCGACACATGGGAGCAGACCGTCGAAAAGATTGTCCAACGTTGCGACGCGGAACTCGAGGAGCTTCGGGACTTCTACGACGACCCTCGGCCGGGCAAGCTGGGAAACGAGTTGCTGGCAGAAGCAGGCCGAAGGAGGACATCGCTTGAGGGTCTCCAGGTTCGCATGAAGCACATGCCCGCGGAATTGGGGACCGATCGAACCCAGTCTTTGACCGGCGAGCTTAAGTACGTGCGGGAGAGTGCCGCGGCGCGGGAAGAGGTGCTCGACCGGCTTACCGCTGAATTCAGACGCCACTATGGCGAGGCGGAACGGCTGATCCGGGACCACGGCTTGGACATTCCCAATCCCCGTCCAGACCCGAGCGCGGTTATGGAGCACTGGGCTCCTGCCAAGAGGGCTCTTCAACGATGTGAAGCCGCCCTTGCCATATGGCCTGACAAACCCGAATGTTCCAAACACGCCGTGATGATCGACCTGTGGATCGATAAAGCCGCACAGGCTGCTCACCAGCAATTCAAAAGCGCGGTCGATTATGCCTGCCAAGAATGGGAAACCAGACGGAAAGCCGCAACGACGAGACCCGCCGACTCGGAGAAGCTCGATCCTGGAGGCCTCTTGGGCTTCATCAACGCCGAGCTGGATAACTACAAAAAGAGGCAACCCGCCATCGATCACCACGACCCCAGCCAGCAAGTCTACCAGCGTGCCCTCGATCTGCAGGCCGAGCTGAAGTCTGTTTCCGGTCGCTCCGCCGACGATTAGCAGTGCTGCGCAGAGTTTTTCCGTCGCCCCCTTGGGGCTTGGGACCCTACGGTTTGCGCCTACCCAGGGCTTGCTGCGCTTTGCCCTGGGCTTTATTCCGTCGCCGCTCCGCGGCTGGAATCAGGCGGACAAAACGACTTTGCGCCGTAGGGGCTGTCGGCTTAATCGTCCGTGGCGATCTCCGATGTAGCGTCACCCCTCGTGGGTGACGAAAAATCGGGGTGCACCGCCCACAAGGGGCGACGCTGCAGATTAAATCGACAGCCCCGTACTGTGAGTCGGATGCCCCCAGGACAAGCCCGTATCGTTGTAACCGTACACCTCGATCTGTATACTGGTATGAGGGAAGGGGCGTAATCTCAACTCGGATTGGAGGAGCGAATCATGCGCAAGCAGAGCCTTTGTGTGACGTTGCCCGTTTGCATTGCGATCCTGATTGCTGGAGCCTGGCTGGCCAACGGGGGCGATTTGAATCCGCCCGCGGGACCGGTTTCGTCGACCATGCGCACGCTCGACGAGATCTACGACGCGGTTGTCTCCGGCGGTGGGTCTGCGAACTGCCCGCCATGTGTATGGGACGTGGCATACCTTGACCCCGGCGCAGGGGAAACCGAAGTCGTCTCCGGCTCGGGTGTAATCCATGGCGTCATGCTGTCTCTCCTCGGCAACACCAGTGGTCTGAATCTCCGTTTGACCAACGGACCGGGTGACGTGGACCCGGATTACATCCTCCACGTGAACCTGACCAAGGGAAGTGGGACGTTTCAGCATGGCAACGCATACGTTCCCCTGGACGTCCGGTTCGAGAACGGTCTGTACGTGCACTTGGACGAGGACGTGTCGGTCCACACCAATGTGTACTACCACTCCGACCCCGAATGAGCCGGTTCGCCCGACGGTCTCCAAGGCACCGGGCCGTTGGTGAGCACCGTTTGCGGCGGTTATGTAACACGCTCACACTGTCTCCGACAGGAGAGCGCCATGGCGCGTGGATACACGGCAATCGCGGCGGCAGTGGTTATCCCCGCGGCGACGCTACTCGCCCTGTCGAACATCGACCCAGACCGCAAGTTCGCCTGGGGTGAGAACCTCGGCTGGACCAACTGGTACGATGCCGACAACGGTGATGCCGGCGTGTGCGTCGGGCCTACCTTCCTGTCCGGTTTCATCTGGGCCGAAAACGTCGGCTGGATCAACGTCGGCGACGGTTCACCGGCAGACGGCGCGCACTATGCCAACCTCACCGGCTTGGACTTTGGCGTGAACGTCAACACCAACGGCGACCTGTTCGGTCTCGCCTGGGGTGAGAACGTCGGGTGGATCAACTTTGACGGCGGTGCCCTGGCCTCACCACCGCAGCCGGCTTGGATCCGGTGCGACGGCCACTTCGAGGGATTCGTCTGGGCGGAGAATGGAGGCTGGATCAACCTGAGCGACGTCGTCCGGTTCATCGTCGTCGAAATCGACTGCAACAGCAACGGTGTGCCCGACGCGTGCGACATCAGCGGTGCGACGTCCGAGGACGCTAACGGCGATGGGGTCCCCGATGAGTGTGGATGCCCGTACATCTATGACCTGGACGGCAGTTGCTTCGTCGATTCGGCTGATTTGGGCCTGTTTGCCGGCTGTTGGTTGTGTTCCAGCGGGGATGCCTGCTGGGCGTCCAACACCTGTGCGGACAAGGATTTCGACTGCAGCGGCACGGTGGACAGCGGCGATCTGGGTTTGTTCGCCGGCGCGTGGTTGAAGTCGTATGACGAGATCGATCCGGCAGCCTATCCGGAATGTCGTGCCTGCGGAGGCGATGTTGTCTGTCCATAGTGGGGACGAACCGCCGAGCGTGCGAAGACTTCGCCGTCGCATACGCATGGTCCGACGAAGTTCGCCATAATACCCAGAGGTCAGCACCGGCATTAGGGTTTTTCCCTAAGTGTGTCGTGGCCTTTGGAACTGCAGCCGCCCCGGCCGGGGACAAAGCGAAGCGGCGGCGGAGCGCGATATGGATTGCACATACCGACGCGGCGGCTGGCGGGCTCATGCTGAAGATAAAACGCACAGAGTGGCTTGACACGGGTGCCGAGTTTCGTTATTATAGGCGTCACCGTAGCTATAGGGCGTTTCACACAGCACTTGGAGGGTTAGTTTAGGCGGTCGATGGTGCTGTGCACAGGTTGTCCTGATTCGCCACAAATCGATCGATGGTATGGCCGTTCTGTTCGCGTCGGCTTGCAGCAGGGAAGGGGATGAGGCTTTCAACTGACGTTCGGTGCGGAGAAAGCGGGCGCGTCTTTACGCGTACCGTTGGTGCACGCGGGCACGGAGAATGTGTGCCCGTCGCCCGCTGCAAGCTACGTCGGCGAGCGAATCGATGTATGTGAGGTTTCGTCGTGGTCCGCTTCGGTTCTCCTCACTTTTCGCTGAGCGATTGACTGAGGGGCGCTGATTGGGTGAGGTTTATGCAAGCTATGTTCGGGCGAAGGAGGGGTGTATGAAGGCGTAGTTTCGGCGGCACCTAGAACGTGGAGGGCATTGGGCGGCCGACGGGCCGACTAAATGCCTGGAACACCCATTGCCATTCCAGGAGGCGCATGGGCTTACCCCGAGCTTGGGGTAAACTCGTGCGCCTTTTGTTCTAGGTGCCGCACGAACCTACGCTGACGCAAGAGGATCTGTCTCAAGTCTCAGGTATGGAGGAGGCAGCGGAGAAGATCCCTTCCATTTGCCAAGGACCGGGCAGGTTGTTCTTGGGGTGTTTCGTCCCCCCCGGGGGGAAAAGAGGTGTGTTCTTTTCGCGTTGCGGGTGTTCGCGGCGCGCCTTGTGAAGGCTGGTGAGTTTTCTGGAATCGGGCAGCACACGTTTTAACAGGAGGTGCAAAATGCCAAGTAGACAGTTCAGACTTATCTGTGCAGCAACGGTTATGGCGCTGGCAACGAATGTGCCCGCGCTGGCCAAGGACCTGCTCCCGCAAGCGCAGGCCACGGGTGTGGCCATTGACAAGAATGGTGACTGCGGCGCAACGCTGACGTTGAATCTCCAAACGGACCCGTGCGTCACGGCGATTGAACCCATCACGATTACGGTGGATGTCACCGACCTGACCTGTGACATCGTCGGTGCGCAGTTCTTCCTGGACTTTGACCCGTCGTGCTGGCGGGTGTTTCTCGAGCAGCCCGACGACGGGATCATCCCGGGTGAGGGCTGGATGGAAATCACCGAAGACGTTGACAATGACGAGGGAAAGGTCACGTATGCGGTGTTCCGACTTGACGCCGTTAGCGGCGACATGACGCTGGCCACGATCACCATGGTGCCGGTGGCCGAGAGCTGCGAGTGTTGCATGTCGTTCGATACAGACCACACCCCGTCGACCACGCTGACGCAGCCCGGAGGCGGCGGCGTCGATCTGGATCTTCAGCCACTGGATGGTCTGTGTGTCCGCATCGACTTCACGCCCCCGGAGTGCACACCGCCGGATGACATCACCACCAACGCTGATCCAGGCATGTGCTCGGCGATGGTCGATCCCGGCACGCCGGAGTGCACCGATAACTGCGATGTCTTCACTTGCACGTGCACGGACTGCCCCACGAACGGTTATCCGGTCGGCGATACCGTCGTCACTTGGATCTGTGCCGACGAATGCGGTAACGAGACTGACCCAATGCAGCAAACGATCACCATCAACGACGGTGAGGACCCGGTGATCACCTGTCCGGATGACATCAACACAGACAACGATGAAGGTATGTGCGGCGCTGTGGTGACGTGGGATGAGATCACCTGTGCGGACAATTGCCCCGGTTGCACCGTAACGTGCGACCACAGCTCGGGCGACTTCTTCCCGGTGGGCACGACCACGGTGTGCTGCACCGCGGAGGATGCGGCGGGCAACACCGCGGAGTGCTGCTTCGACGTGACGGTCAATGATACTGAGGACCCCGATATCACCTGTCCGGATGACATCAGCACAGACAACGATGCCAACACCTGCGGCGCGTTCGTGACGTGGGATGAAATCACCTGTGCGGACAACTGCGACAGTTGCACAGTTACGTGTGACCACGACTCGGGCGACTTCTTCCCGGTGGGCACGACCACGGTGTGCTGCACCGCGGAGGATACGGCGGGCAACACCGCGGAGTGCTGTTTCGACGTTACGGTCAACGATGTTGAAGATCCCGTGTGCACACCTCCGGATGACATCGTTGAGTGTAACATCCCAGGGACGTGTTTCGCGACGGTTGACATTGGGATGGCTACCTGCACGGACAACTGCGAGTGTAGCTGTGACTACGTAGTGGCCGGCAAAAAGGTGCCGGATGACCTCTATCCGGTCGGAATAACGACCATCGTCTGGACCTGCACTGACCCGTCTGGCAACTCCTGCACGTCTGAGCAGACGGTAGTCGTCCTTGACTGTGAGGACCCGACGTTCGACAACTGTCCTGCGGATATCGACGTGCCCAACGATGAAGGTATGTGCGGCGCTGTGGTGACCTGGGATGAGATCACCTGTTCGGACAACTGCCCCGGTTGCACCGTAACGTGCGACCACAGTTCGGGCGACTTCTTCCCGGTGGGTACGACAGAGGTGTGCTGCACCGCGGTGGATGCGGAAGGCAACACCGCGGAGTGCTGCTTCGACGTGACGGTCAATGACACTGAAGATCCGACGTTCGACAACTGTCCTGCGGATATCGACGTGCCCAACGATGAAGGTATGTGCGGCGCTGTGGTGACGTGGGATGAGATCACCTGTTCGGACAACTGCCTCGATTGCACAGTAACGTGTGACCACAGCTCGGGCGATTTCTTCCCGGTGGGCACGACAGAGGTGTGCTGCACCGCGGAGGATACGGCGGGCAACACCGCGGAGTGCTGCTTCGACGTGACGGTGAATGATGTTGAGGACCCGGTTATCACCTGTCCGGATGACATCGACACAGACAACGATGAAGGTATGTGCGGCGCTGTGGTGACGTGGGATGAGATCGCCTGTGCGGACAACTGCCCTGGTTGCATCGTGACGTGTGACCACAGCTCGGGCGATTTCTTCCCGGTGGGCACGACCACGGTGTGCTGCACCGCGGAGGATGCGGCGGGCAACACCGCGGAGTGCTGCTTCGACGTGACGGTCAATGATGTTGAGGATCCCGAGATCACCTGTCCCGAGGACATAACTGTTCACGAAGACATCAACTCGTGCGGCGGTGCGTACGTGACGTGGGATGAGATCACCTGTTCGGACAACTGCCCCGGTTGCACAGTAACGTGCGACCACGACTCGGGCGACTTCTTCCCGGTTGACACGACAGAGGTGTGCTGCACCGCGGAGGATGAGGCAGGTAACACCGCGGAGTGCTGCTTCGACGTAACCGTGCTCGAGGGCAGCGAGGTGATTGTCAACGTTGAACTGGCTGGCGCGTTTGTGACACCGCTGACACGGTGTATCACGTTCGAGTTGTTCAACTGTGACTCGCCCGCTGACTTCTTCGTCGTCGAGAAAGAGTTGACGTTTGACGGTGGGGGCGGTCTCAACCCCACGGCAAGCGAGACGCTTCTGGTGCCCTGCGGCGGCAGCTACGGCTGCATCACGGCCCGTGACCGGCTGCATACGTTGCGGCGCACCGCCGAGATCGCCGTGGTGGAGAATCACTACGAGGCCACGTTCGAGCCGCTGATCGGTGGCAACCTGAACGACAATTGCTGGATCGACATCGTGGACGCCGGAATCCTCATCGGCTGGATAGGCGAGGAGATGGACCCGGACACCACCTGCCCAACGCCGGACCCGCTCACGGAGGATGATTATCACCCGGACATCAACGGGGACGGTATCGTCGACAGCCTCGACTTGTCGTTCATTATCATCAATTTCCTGGAGTGGTCTGACGTGAACTGCTGTGGCTTCGACAGCGATGACTCGCCGCTCTGCGAGCAGGATTTGCTGCTCGGCGACGAGGGCCCCAGGACGGAGATATCGGTGGCAGAGCTGCGTGCGATGGGCTTGCACTCCGCCACGGCGGCCGACCTGACCGGTGACGGGATGGTGAACCAGGAGGACATCGCGGCGTTTATCGCCGGTGCCCGCCCCGGCGACCCTGTGCCTGCCGACGGTTTGGAACTCGGTAAGCCGAACGGGGACGTGCTGCCGCGCGACTAGGCACACATTGGCTTTGATGGATTCAGGGGTGGCGTGCGACTCGCACGCCACCCTGGATCCCTTTTTTCACGAGATTGGAATAGGTTTTTGCATCTGTGGTGACGCTGACAGTGTCTTGGCCCGGCAAGTGAGGATTCGAGCCCATGGACGGGAGTTCATTGCGAAGTGGTTGCCGATGCCGGCCCTTCGTGGGGCTGCTTCTTCTTACGCTGGTCCCAGCCGCCGCGCATGCGGACATCGACCTGCAATGGCGTCCAACGCCACAGACCGTTGCCGTAGGCGACGGCGTGGACCTTGCGCTCTATGCCGTCTCCGACACCGCCGAGGATCAGTTGCTCTCATTGGTGGAAGTCATCTTCACGTGGGACCCGGCCTACTTGGAACTGTTGGGGCTCGATCAGGGTGGGGCGGTATCCTTGATGTACTCCGGCTTCCCGAGCAGTGGCGACTGTGATCTCAACGAGCTTGTGCCGCCGGAAGACGGAGACGGTTTCTACCGGGCGTGGGCGTACTTCGGTGATCCCGTAGCGGCGACGCCCGAGGGCACACTGCTGACCACATTCGAGTTCGAGGCGCTGCTCGGGACTGTAGGCCCCACGGACGTTCTGATGCTGAGCAGCAACGGGGCATGCCGGACGGTGGTTGTGGACGGTCTGATTCCCGGCCTCGACGTTACGGGGGAATTGGGCAGTGCGACGGTGACGATTACCTGCGTGACCAACGCCGACTGCAACGACGGCTTGTTTTGCAACGGTGAAGAAACCTGCGATGGTGATTCGTGCGTCGCGGGAACGGATCCGTGTCCGGGCCAATGGTGTGACGAAGTCGCGGACATCTGTGTGGATTGTCCTTCGTTCGGTGATTTCAATGACGACTGCGATGTGGACCTTGAGGATTATGTCATCTTTGAGGATTGCCTGAGTGGCCCGGGTGCCGTTCCGACACCATCGCTCACTACGGTGCAGCAATGCCTTGACGCTTTTGACACAGAGGGAGGCGACGGTGACGTTGACCTGGAAGAGTTCGCGGCCTTTCAGGCCGTGTTTACCGGTCCGTATCCGCCGCCCGGCTGCTGGTAACCTATCGACCTGGACGGGAGAGTTGCGCACGCCTCTCGCGCTTTTTCTTCCTTTTTCCCGGATGAGAGCTTGAATTCCCTGGCACGTTTTTGCTATTTTACAGGATCGGGTTGTGTTATCGGCAATCTCGGCAATGCTGCAGTCTGGCCGGTGAGGAGCTAAGTGGTATGTACAGTATGTGCGATCGCGGGACCGTATGTAGGCTGGGTATGTGGCTTCTGCTGGCCACGTTTACGACACTGTCGGCACATGGAAACATCGACCTGGAATGGCGTCCGACGGCACAGACGGTGGCGGTGGGCGACAGCGTGGATCTCGCACTCTACGCCGTTTCCGACAGCGACGAGGATCAGTTGCTCTCGGTGGTGGAAGTCATCTTCACCTGGGACGCAACGTACTTGGAGTTGTTGGGGCTCGATCAAGATGGGGCGGTGGATTTGGCGTCCTCCGGCTTCCCGACCAGTGGCGACTGTGATCTCAACGAGCTTGTGCCGCCGGAAGACGGAGACGGTCTCTATCAGGCGTGGGCGAATTTCGGCGAACCCGTGCCCGCCACGCCGGAAGGCACACTGCTGACAACGTTCCAATTCGAGGCGCTGGTTGGGACGATCGAGCCGTCGGGTGTTCTGATGCTGAGCAGTAACGGGGCGTGCCGCACGGTGGTTGTGGACGGCGTCATCCCCGGATGGGACGTTACAGGGGCGTTGGGCAGTGCGACGGCGACGATCACCTGCACGACCAACGGCGACTGCGACGACGGCCTGTTCTGCAACGGTGAAGAGACCTGCGACGGCGATTCGTGCGTCGCGGGAACGGATCCGTGTCCGGGCCAACCGTGTGATGAGATTGGGGACGTCTGCACCTGCCCGAATATCTATGACCTGGACGGCAGTTGCTTCATCGATTCGACGGATCTGGGCCTGTTCGCCGCGTGTTGGTTGCTGTTCGAAGGCGACGAAGGCTGGACGGAGAACGGGTGCGACGACAAAGACTTCGACTGCAGCGGTATCGTGGACAGCACCGACTTGGGCCTGTTCGCCGGCGCGTGGCTGAAGTCGTATGACGAGATTGATCCGGCGGCCTATCCGGAGTGCCGCGCCTGCGAAGGCGAAGTCACCTGCCCATAGCCGTGCGTCTGCCTTGCGCCAGGCGCTCGCGAGAACGCGGCGACGAAGGAGGAGGCCATAAACCTATGTGGGACCGGCTAGTGCCTTGCCACACGTATTCCTGCGGGTTGTCCGAGCCGCGCCCGTCAGGAAGCGGTTACGCCCCGGGCGCTACTCCCTGCGCCTCCGCTCCCTTACAGTCGCGGCTCGGTTCTGGAAGTGCCCTCGGCAACCCGCAGTTTCACGTGTGCCGAAGCACTAGAAAGCCGGTCCCACAAGGGTTCTGGGATAGTTCCAGTGTCTTGGTGGCCTCTTTGGTCCGCTCCCTCACGTTGCGGTTCGGAAAACGGCCCGCCGTACGCGATCCACATCGCGAACGGTGACGGCATGACGTTTGTCGCATCCCGTGATCGACACCAATGCAAGGACATCCGCTTCAGCGCTTCGAGGAAGTGCCTACGTGACCCTCATCAGCGTTGATTCGCAGGGAACAGTTCCTGTCGACCTTCTTGGCCTTTGGCTTCCACGTGCGGGTCGTGTTTGTCGAGTCCGCCCAACGCGTTGTGGCGAAGCCTATTTCTGGACAACGGGGACGTACTCCGGGTACCACATCGAACGACGGACGAGGTCTTCAATCTTGTCGTCGGGGATTATGCGGCCGATGTGGGCGTCGCTGGCATACTTGACCACGGCGCAGGCGATCTTGAAACTCACTTCCCGCAGGTCGTTCTGGCTGGGATAGATCGCCCCGGCGTCGAGGCGTTCCGGGCTGACGAATTCGCCGAGGGCCTTGGACGCAATCATGAACATCTCGTTGTTCACTTCGCGGGCTTCCGAGACGATCGCCCCCAATCCCACGCCGGGGAAGATGAACACGTTGTTGCCCTGGCCGATGATGTGGCGCCGCCCCTGAAACTCGACGTCGCTGAACGGGCTTCCCGTGGCGACGATTGCGCGCCCGTCGGTCCATTCGATGGCTTCGGCCGGCGAGCACTCGGATTTGCTGTTCGGGTTGCTCAGCGGCATGATAATGGGGCGATCCACGTGCTTGCCCACCTCGCGGATCATCTCCTCGGTGAATGCCCCCGGCTGGGCGGTAGCCCCGATCAGGATCGTGGGTTTGATGGCCCGGATGACTTCCACCGGCGTGAGTGTTGACTTGGGATCGAGGCCGTAGTGGGCCATGATCTCCTTGGACAACGCGAACTCGAGCTTGAAGGGCTCTTGGATGTCGCGCCCGTAGTGCAGCAGCCCCTTGCTATCGAAGGTGACCATGGCCCGGCGGATCATGTCGTCCGTGGCGCCATCGATCTTCATGGCCGTGGCGATCAGCCGCGCGATACCGGTGCAGGCTTCGCCGGCGCCGATGAAGACAATGCGTTGCTTGGCGATGGGCTCCTTGGTGATGCGCAGCGCTCCGAAGATGCCGCCGACCACCACCGACGCGGTGCCTTGAATGTCATCGTTGAAGCAGGGAACGCGCTTCTCGTAACGCTCCAGTAGCGTAAAGGCGCGGTCCTTATGGAAGTCCTCCCACTGAATCAGCGCCGCGGGGAAGACCTCGCGAACGCCCTGTACGAAGGCTTCGATGTAATCGTCGTACTCCTGCCCGCGCAGACGACGCTTGCGATACCCCATGTAGAGGGGGTCCTCCAGGAGATTGGCGTTGTTCGTGCCCAAGTCCAGGCTGATGGGAAGGCACTTCGAGGGGTGAATCCCCGCACCGGCCACGTACAAACCCAGCTTCCCGATGGGGATGCCCATTCCGCCGCACCCCTGGTCGCCCAGGCCCAAGATGCGCTCGTTGTCGGTGACCACGATCAGGCGGATATCCTTGAAAGGTGAATTCTGCAGGATCTGGGGAATGTCATCGACGTCGTCGGGAGTCAACCAGAGGCCGCGCGCGGTGCGGAAGATGTGGCTGAACTTCTGACAGGCCTCACCCACTGTCGGCGTGTAGACAATGGGCATGAGTTCCTCCATGTTCTCCACCAGGACACGATAAAACAGCACTTCGTTGCGGTCCTGGAGGGCGGCCAGCCCGATGTATCTCCCCAGATCGGTGCTGTGGCTTCGATTCTGCTCGAGTGCGATCTTTACCTGGTCTCCGATGTCGGTTACGCGATAGGGGATCAAACCACGCAAGCGCAACGCGTCCCGTTGCTCGCGTGAGAACGCGGTTCCTTGGTTCGTCGCTGGGTTCTTGAGCAACCAAACCCCAGCTTTACGCGTCTCGATGGCTGTTGAACCGCCCAGGTCATCCATACTGCCGTTGGTCACGACCGTTTCTCCTAAGTGTTGGTGAAGGCTTGAATCCTCTTGTCTTGGAACGAAAAGCACGCAGTCTACCTATGCTCCGCACAACGTGCAAAGGCGAGCATCGTAGCGACTCGAACGCTCCGGGGCAATCCCATCGAAATACGATTTCCGCGGTCACCGGGCGTTCGGTTTTCCATGTTCGGGTAAAGTTAGGCCTGGCGGAGTGTCGCCTGCTTCCGTTGTTCCTGCGCGGATGTTCCGCGCGCGCCGGACACGGACGACAGGATTCCGCCGAAGGACTCGGCGAATGGAGCATCGGGGTTAGAAGTCGGCTGCGTCAAGCGGGTCGGTGCCGGCATCGATTTCATTGCCATCGAAGATGCCGTCGTTGTCGGTGTCGACGTCGAGTGGATCGGTCTTGTGCACGTTCACTTCATCGCCGTCGGAGAGCCCGTCGTTATCGGTGTCGCTGTCGGTCGGGTTGGTGCCGGCGTCTTGCTCGGCTGCGTCGTCCAGCCCGTCATCGTCGCTGTCGGCCTTGGTGGGATCGGTCCCGTCAGCCACTTCCTCTCCGTCGTCGATGGTGTCGCCGTCGGTGTCCGCCAACGCCGGATCGGACCCGATGGCCACCTCCTGCCCGTCGGTCAGCGTGTCACTGTCGGTGTCGGTCTTGTTCGGGTCGGACCCGTAGGTCTTCTCCGCCGAGTCGATCAGGCCATCGCCGTCGGTGTCGGCGAGCGTGGGATCACTGCCAAAGGCGACCTCATCTCCGTCGTTGAGGCCGTCCTCATCGGTGTCGGCGATGAAGGGGTCGGACTCATGGGTGATTTCGTCACCGTCGTCGAGTCCGTCTTCGTCCGTGTCCGCGACCAGCGGGTCGGTTCCCAGGACGGCATGCTCGGTGAAGTCGTCGAGCCCGTCCCCGTCCGTGTCGGCCACCAGCGGGTCGGTTTCGAGCGACTTCTCCTGAAAGTCGGTGAGGAAGTCGTTGTCGCTGTCGGCGTCGAGCGGATCGGTCCCGTCGTCAACCTCGACACCGTCGAGCACGCCGTCATCGTCGGTGTCGAAGTCGGCCGGATCGGTGTCGTAGAGGTTCACCTCGTCGTCGTCGGAGAGCCCGTCGCCGTCGGTGTCGGGTTGGTTGGGATCGGCACCGGCTTGTCCTTCCTCCTCGTCACCCAGCCCGTCACCGTCCGTGTCCCCCGCGAGCGGGTCGCTGCCCGCGGTGTCCTCGTCGCCGTCGGAGACGCCGTCGCCGTCGGTGTCTGCCAGCGCCGGATCGCTACCCACACGGTTCACTTCATCGCCGTCGGTGAGCCCGTCGCCATCGGTGTCCTCGATGAGCGGATCGGAAGTCCACAGGTTGATTTCGGCGTTGTCGTCCAGCCCGTCGCCGTCGGTGTCGGCGAGCGTGGGATCGGTGCCGGCTTGCACCTCCCCCATGTCATCCAGCCCGTCGCCATCGGTGTCGGACTTGGTGGGATCGCTGCCGAAGCCGCCTTCGAGCCGGTCGCTGATGCCGTCGCCGTCGGTGTCCGCCTTGGCCGGGTGGGTTCCGTTTTGCACCTCATCGTAGTCCGCGATGCCGTCCGCGTCGGTGTCGGTGACGAGCGGGTTGCTGCCCAAGCCAAATTCTTCGGCGTCGGTCAGTCCGTCGTCATCGGTGTCCGGCTTCGTCGGGTCGGTTCCCGCGTCGTACTCGTCGCCGTCGTCGATGCCGTCGCCATCGGTGTCCGCAAGTGTTGGGTCACTACCGATGGCCTTCTCGAGCGTGTCGTCGAGACGGTCTCCGTCGGAGTCGCGTCCGCCATCCACCACTCCGCCACCGGTTCCCGGTGCGCCACATCCACTGAGCAGCGCCCCCGCCAAGCAGATCGCCGCGATGGTGCGGAAGAGGTGCATCGCCCGGCGTAACGACTTGGGACCGATAAGCGCTGAGCGTGTCTTGACCGGTGAATGAGGCATGACCGTCCTATCGACGGAATCCGGTCGAGGGTTGCCCATTCGCGTGTGCAATACCAATTGCGCGGGCTGAAGCTCGCGGCTCGGGTGGCGTTGACGGGCGGTTTCGACCGTAGGTATACTGAACCCAACGACCCTGATGGGTGTGCCGTTCGGCGATCCTGGCCTCTCCGGTACGTTTGATGCGAGATTCAGTGCCTTGGCGGAACTGGTACGAGAGGACATGTCGGTCCAGCGCGAACGGGCGCTGCTGGTGAAGGTGATCTTGCCCGGCGTCGATTTCGACACGCGCAATCCCCTGGGTGAACTCGCGGCGCTGACCGAGGCCGCCGGGGCCGAGGTTGTGGACGGTGTTCTCCAGAAGCGTCTGCGCCCGGCCACCCGGGCGTACGTAGGACGCGGCAAGGCCCAGGAGATCCGAGAGCGTGCCGACGCGAACGAGGCCGCGGTGATTATCTTCGACAACGAACTGGCGCCCTCGCAGATTCGCGCCCTGGAGATGGTCGTTGAGCGAAAGATCCTCGATCGTAGCGAACTCATCCTGGACATCTTCGCCTCCCGGGCGCGAACGCTGGAAGCCCGCTTGCAGGTGGAACTGGCCCAGTTGCAGTACACCGCACCGCGTTTGCGCGGGATGTGGACCCACCTGGAGCGGATCGCCGGCGCCGGCGGGGGCACCGGGGTCGGCACGGTCGGAGGGATCGGAACGCGCGGGCCCGGAGAGCGCCAGATCGAGATCGATCGGCGCATCGTCAGCCGGCGCATCGCGTATCTCAAGCGCGAACTGGCCGAGATCGACGGGCGCAAAATCCGCGAGGTGCAGGCCCGCCGCGACGAGTTCACCGTCTCGCTGGTCGGGTACACCAATGCCGGCAAGAGCACGCTGGGCAACGCCCTTACCGATGCCAAGCAGCATGTGGAAGACAAGCTCTTCGCCACACTCGACACCAAGACCGCCCGCTGGGCACTCGGCGAAGGTCGGTCCGTGCTGCTCAGCGACACGGTGGGGTTCGTGCGCGATCTCCCCCACCGGCTGGTGGCATCCTTTCGCGCCACGCTGGAAGCGGCCATCCACGCCGACCTGCTGCTGCACGTGGTGGATGTCTCGACGCAGGATGCTCCTCGTCAGATCGCCGCCGTCGATCAGGTACTGGAGGAACTGGGCTGTGACGGGACGCCGACGGTGACCGTGCTGAACAAGTGCGACGTCGCCGACGACCCCAGCATTATTCAGGTGCTGGAAAACCGTCTGCCTGGCGCTGTGCGCATATCCGCGGTGACGGGCATGGGGCTGGACGCGCTGGAAGATCGGGTTCGCGAGCGGCTCAAGAGCAAGCGGATCGACGTGACCCTCCGCATGCCCGTGCACGAGGGCAAGCTGATCGCCCGCATCGACCAGAAGGCCCAGGTTCTCGATCGCCGCTACGATTCCACCTGCGTTGAAATGGACGTACGGATCAACCCCACGCATCTTCAGCAGCTGGCTGGGCGGCATCGAACGCTGCGGATCGTAGCTCCATCGCCGTCCGAGGACGAAGCCCGGTAGACAGGAGTGCCAGGCCGGAGGTCGGGACGAACCGTACTTGTTGCTCTTGTCAGGTCCGGTAATACTCGATACTAACATGGCGGAGCGCGGATTGGGGCCGACTGCGCGAGCACGAGGGTTGTCTGAGAGGGCATGGAGCGGACGGCAAGATTGAATCAACGGGCACGAAAATGGGTTTTTGCCGGGCTGCGTATCGTGGTATGTGTGGCTGCTCTGGCCTATGTGCTCCACGGCGTTACGGTGCACGATCACGTTACGCTCAAAGACGGCAAGCTCCTGCGTTTGCTGGAACTCAATGAGGACGCACATACCATCACCGTGGAGGAAGTCGACGGCGCCAGGGCCGTACTCCCGTCGGCGGACGTAGCCACCAAGGATGACGGTGAACCCGACGTCACCTACGGTCTGGTCACTGCCTGGAGGCAGAGCCGCAAATCGCTGTTACTGCTGGCCGTGGCGATTTTCGCTCCGGTCACGTTCCTGCAGTCCCTGCGCTTCCTGTTCATGTTCCGCGCGCAGGCGATCACCCTGTCCTATTGGGAGTGCGTCAAGTTGTGTTTTGCGGGCAATTTCCTCAACTTCGCAACTCCCATCGGCACGACCGGCGGCGATGTTTTCAAGGCCTACCACGTAGCCCGTCACACGGAGCGCAAGACGGAGGCTCTGACGACCATTCTGTTGGACCGTTTTATCGGGCTGGGCGTTTTGCTACTGTTGGTGGGCATTGCCATCGAAGTCGGCGCCGAAGATCCCTACCTGCGCTACGTGGGCCACGTGATTAACGCGGGCATTGTGGGAGCTGTCCTCTTTGTGTCACTCTTCTTCTCCGATCGGATTCGCGAGCGCTGGCTTCCGACAGGATTGGTGTCCCGTATTCCGCTGGAGCAGCAGATTCGCCGCGTGGATGCAGCCACCCGCCGGCTGTTGCGGCATATTCCCTGTTTCGGGGGCGCGGTTTTGTGCACGCTGGTGCTGCAGTTTCTTGCCTTGTCCAGTGTTGTTCTGGCCAGCTACGCCCTGCAAATGAACTTCGGCGAATCCAAGGTGTACGACTACTATGCGGTCATCGGAAGTGGAGTCGTGGTCGCCGCCATTCCCATCTCACCTCAGGGGTTGGGCACGTCGGAGGCGGTTTATCGGAAGTTCATGCTGGGGACTCACGGGACCCTGTCGCAGATTCTCTGCATGGCGATGGCTGTCCGCTTGGTCAATCTGTGCTGGTCACTTCCGGGCGCCCTGGTGGCGTTGACCGGAGGCTACAAGCTCGAGCCCAGCGAGGAAGACTGATCGGAAGCGCACCTCGATTTTTCGTCACCCACAAGGGGTGACGCTACATCGGAGATCGCCACGGACGATTAAGCCGACAGTTGTAGCGGCCTGCGTCTCGCAGGCCGTTCGGCCGGCGGGGTCGCCGGCCGCTACACACAAACCCGCGATTTTGCGATGTACCGCTTGCACAAACACAAGTTCACCGTGACGGTTACCGAGGAAAGAGACGTTGCAACGCCACGTAGGTCGGATGCCCGTAGGTGATGACTACCAAGATTGCTCAGGCCGCGTCCGCCGTGCGCAAGATGATCGATTGCGCCTGTGCCCGGAACACGCCCGCGGAACTGCACTACGCCGGCAAGTCCGATGAGACACACATCGCCCGCATTCGACTGATCAAGATCGAGAACGACGAGATTTACGCCGACGCTCCGCTCAGTGCCGATTCCAAGGTCACCCTCTCAAGACGTCAACCGGTCAACGTCCACGCTCAGATCAACGGCACGCGCTACGCATTCGCGACGCATGTGGAGCGTGTTTTCACCACAGTGGACCTCAACGCCCACAAGCGAATCAGCGCCATTACCCTGGCCCTTCCAGAGCGCATGACGGAGCAACAGCGCCGCAAGTACTTCCGCATGTCGGTGGCCGGGCATGAGGACATCCGCGTCGACTTCTGTGCGGCGCTCGCGGATCAGCCGAACTGCTGCTCCATCGACGCTGAACGGTTCTCCGGTCGGATGGTCAACGTCTCGGCGGGTGGGCTGCTCGTGATCATCCCGATCAGCCAGCGGCGCAAGTACGTGCAGTGTGAGCGCCTCTTCGTGGAGTTTCATCTGCCCGAGATCGAGAATGCCTTTCAGTTATCGGCGGAAGTACGGCACTTCAGAAGAGTCCATGATGGCACCGATACACTTGTGGGATTCCGGTTCGAACACGATGTCCCTATACCGGTAGAGCGGCTGATTCAGATGATAACCCGGTTCGTCGCCGATCAGGAACGGCGTCGGCTAAAACGTGGGAGAAAGTCATGAACACTCCACCCACGGACTCGTCCAGTTACGCCATTGAACTCGATGAGCAGCAGTCCCAACAGCTTCTGCAATATGCCACACGCAGCGGCGTTGAAATCTCCGTCCTGCCGCACACGCGCGTGGACGGCCTGCCGGTGATGGCCGACATCGTCGGTAGCACCGACGAGGGAGTGCTCATCAAGCCCAGAGACACCACGCTGGGCGATCCCATTTCGCTGATTTCGGTGTACTGCGAGGCGACCCTCTGTCTGGACGGAGCCCGATTCCTGTTCTCGACAAACGTCATTGACGCACACCAGGACGGCGACGACATCGGCTTGGAGATTGCCAAACCGACGCACCTCCACGTGCTTCAGCGACGACGCCACCACCGTCGCGATTTGCGGAGCGATACACCGGTGCGCATCACGCCGGACGGTTGTGAAAACCGCCCGGCGTTGGAGGCCGCCCTGTTGAACATCAGCACCGGGGGATTGGCCTGTCGCATCGATCAGACCGGCGCCGATACGTGCCGCATCGAGCACCCGGTGACCCTGGAGTTCGGCGTCGCCGACTGCGACGAGGTTTTCCGTATGCCCGCACAAGTCTGCGGCAAAACACCAGGCGCCGAGAAGGGACAGATTATCCTCTCGGTTGAATTCGCCTCCGGCGCCGAGACGGAAATCCAACGCGAGAGACTCAGCGCGGCGTTGTATCACAATCTCGTCGCTCTCACTGGCGGGTGACCTCATGGACCGAATGCAATACATCGAACCGACGTTCCGAGACGAGATTCTCGCCGAGGCGATCGATAAAGCGACGACGGTAGTGGTCACCGCACGCAAGGGGACGGATTGGGTGGTCCACAAGTCACAGTTTCTCGCTACGCCGGGCCTCCAAGATCATCTACTCATCGCCGGTCCACTGATCACCAGAACGGGCGCAACCACGATCCTCACGCGCGGCGAGCACATCGGGGTCTCGTTCCGCCGCGGACATAAGAAGTGCATGTTCGGGACCGTTGTCGAGGACCTGCAAGAGTACTCCGAGACGGTCGTTGTGAACTGGCCCGAGCAGCTTCAGGAGTTCCAGCGCCGCGTCTATCACCGCTCCGCGCCGCCGCACGGAACCACGATTGATGTTCGCTACTGGGCGGCGGACGATCCCCCAGGCACCGCGGCGCAACGTCCACCGGACGGCGCCTATCGCGGCATACTGAAGGACCTGTCCGTCGGCGGCATCAGGCTCGATACGCGCGAAAATCCTCCGCTACGAGACGGGCAGACCGTCGTGTGTCACTTCGCACACAAGCGCGGTGCCCCGCCCCTGACCGTGGAGGCGACGCTCCGGCATCGACAAAGCGAGCCCCGAGGGAGTGAGTCGCTCGGGCTTCAATTCGTCGGACTCGAGGCGACGTCCGGCGGTCGCAAGCGACTCGTCCGCCTGGCCAGGATCGTTGCTGAGTTCCAGGGCTCCCACTACGGAAGCACACGCCCGTCTCGCAGTCGCCAGGCGCAGGCACGGTAGCACACAGGATTCAGGCTACGGATCCCTGGCGGCCTGTTGCGTGTTCCCTGTTGCTTGGCGGATTAACCAGGCTACTTCAGCTTCTGCAGGTACGAGATCATCACGTACCCCTCCGCCGTGCGTTTGGGGCCGGGGAGCCCGGCCAGACGGCGCGCGCTGGCGAGCAAATGCCGCGAGCAGAAGAACTCGTAGAAAACGATGGTCAAATCGTCGTCGGCGTCCGGCGTGGCCTGTGTGAGGTCGACACTACCGGTGCCGGTGTCGATCATGTGTTTCTGCAGGCGGTCCAGTTCCTCGGACGAAGTGCCGAACAGGAACTCGCGAAACGCCTCGATTTCATCCCCGCTGGGGGCGGACCGGGCGAAGTAGTCCACAAACCTGGGGTCACATCCGTTCTGGAACAATTCGAAGAGTTCCTGGGTACCGGCCAAGGTGCCACCGGTAACGGTGATCCGCTGGCGGGCCTGCCAGGTGGCTTCGAGAATCGGGAAGAACTCGCGCACGCGATAGGTGAGGCGGTGTTCCCAAATTTGCGCCAACGCGACCACCGCCTGCTCACGCACCGAGTACTCCACCTCCACATCCGTGGCCAGGGTCGACAGCACGTCCTCGGTCAGCTTGGTGTACAGGCAGATGTGGAACCGCCGGGTGGCTTCGTTCCGGTAGTGCTGTCCACCCTCGTCCTTGAGGACCTCCGTACAGACGTGTCTGAGCGAACGGTAGAAGTTGCTTTCGGCCATGTCCAGAGCACGGCCTAGCAACGCCCGGGTGGGTAGGAAGAAGTCGAAGTTGGCAGAGTTGGCGTTGGCGAGAACCTCGACCAGTGTCACCAGTCCTCGCTTGCGCGTGCCGAGCTTCTGCTCCTCCAGCGGCGAGGGATACTGCGAGAGGGTCTCGCCGAGCCATTCGAGGCAGGCCATCTGCCGCTGAATCATCCGCCGTAAAACTGAGGCTTCGGGGTGTTCGGAACTCTTCACACGCTCGTAGATGGATTCGATGATCTCGCGTTCATCGAGCGTGAACGGGCTATTGGGACCGTACTGAATCGGTGAAACGTCCATCTTGACGACTCGGCGGGTTAGTTGTCCATCTTGGTCAGTAGTTCCTCCGTCTGGTCAAGAAGGCCCTCGAATAGCTTCATCGCATCGCGGACGGGCTCCGGTGAGGTCATGTCCACGCGGGCCATCTTGAGCATGTCGATGGGATACTTGCTGCTTCCGCCCTTGAGGAAGGACAGGTAGGCCTCCACGGCCCCGGGTTCGCCGTTCCTGATTCGCCTGGCGATGTTGGAGGCGGCGCAGTAGCTGGTCGCGTACTTGTAAACATAGAAGTTGTAGTAGAAATGCGGGATGCGAATCCAGTAGCTGTCCACCAACTCGTCGTGGACGTAGGACGGTCCGTAGTAGGCTTTCATGATCTTGCCGTATGCGGCGCTGAGAGTGTCGGCGGTCAACGGCGTGCCCGCCTCGGCCATCTCGTGAACCCGCTGCTCAAACTCGCTGAACATGGTCTGGCGGAAGACCGTACCGCGGAACCCTTCGAGGAACTCGCAGAGCAAGTTGAGTTTCTTTCTGGGGTCCGTGGTTCTCTCCAGCACGTAATTCTGCAGAATGATCTCGTTGCAGGTCGAAGCCACCTCGGCGCAGAAGATCGAGTAATCGCTGTACACGTAGGGCTGGTTGCCACGCGAGAAGTACGAGTGCATCGAGTGCCCCATCTCGTGGGCCAGCGTGGACATGTCCTCGTAGGAGCCGTGGTAGTTCAGCAGGATGTACGGCTGGGTCAGAAAGGTGCCGCTGGAGTAGGCGCCGCTTCGCTTGCCCTTGGTGGGATACACGTCCACCCAGCGCGAGTCGAACCCCTTCTTCATCGCCGATAGGTACTCGTCATCCAGCGGTTCCAGGGCGGTGATGATCGTGCTCACGGCCTCTTCGTACGAAATCTCCAGCGTCTCGCCGACGATCAGCGGAGTGAACAGGTCGTAGGCGTGCACGCCGCCGAGTTTCAGGGCCTTGTCGCGGATGGCCTGGTAACGATGCAGTAGGGGCAGGTTCTCGTTGACCGTCTTGACCAGCGTGTTGTAGACCTCGATGGGGATGTTTCCGCCGTCCAGCGAAGCCTGCAGACAACTCTCGTACCCTCTGGCTTTTACGTTGTAGATATGGTTCTGCACCGCTCCGTTGAGCAGCGCCGCCGCGGTGTTGCGGACGTTGCGGTAGCTCCCCACGATGCCTTCGTACGCTTCCTTGCGGACTCGCCGATCGGGCGACCGCATCATGACGTAGAAAACCGAATCACTCAGTTCGACGGAGTTGCCCTTCTCGTCCTTGATCGTGGGGTACTGCATATCCGCGTTGGCCAGGAAGTTGTACGCGGTGTACGGCGTGCTGCGGACCTCGCCCGCCATGGCCATCAACTCCTCCTCACGTTCGGAGAGGATGTGCTTCTTCTGGCGCAAGAGGTCGTCGAGGCTCTGCCGATAGACGCCCAGTTCGGCGTTTTCCCGCATCCAGGAATCCAGGCGCTCGAAGGGAATGGCGATCAGCTCCGGCTCCGCCCAGGCGGTTGCCTGACCGTATTGGACGGCCAGAGAGCGACTCCGCGCCTTCATGCCCTGGTTCTTGCCCTCGCGAGTGTCCTGGTCGGACAGGAGCGAGGAGTAGACGTGCACGCGCTCCAGTCGTGCCTCAATATCGTCGCGGAACTTGAGGGCGGCGAGCAGCTTATCGGCCCCTTGCCCCAGCGTGCCCTTGAAACGCTCGGTTTCCCCGACGAGCTTCTCGACGGCGGCGAATTCGGTCTCCCACTCGGCGGTCGTGGCGAATATGTTCTCGGTCGCCCACTTGTCCTTGGTGGCAATCTCGCCACGTTCGGGCACCTTCTTGGTCTCGTCCGCCACCAGCACGGAACCTGGGAACAGTACCACGGACATCATGGCGATTCTCATCCATCTAAGCGGAAGTGATTCGGGCCTCATCGTGTTCACTCGCGGCGGGAGCCTTCATTCCCCGGCCGGGGCGACCCCGCCAGCCGCCCATGGCGCGCAGAAGCAGGCACCCTATCGGCAACGACGGACGCTGGCAAGACCGGAGCCCCCCACCGAAAGGGGGAAAGGGGGCGGCCATTCTCGGCCATCCGGGTGTGGCCATATTCCGGGGTGCGGTTGATTTTTTCGCCCCACAGTTCCATTGGGCGTAGTCCACAGTACTCGTATCTCGCGGGTTGCCGCACGTCTGGTCCGAGCCCAGAGCGCAAGCGACGGGAAACCGTTCGACCCGTCGCTTGCGCTCTGGGCTCGGACCAGCGGACGCTTGGTGCCACAAAAGATGGCCCTGGCCATCCCGAGATCGGGGGGGGTTGAAACCTTGGCCGAACCGGGTATACTTTGCGATTCGCGTTTTGCGAGAGTGGTTGAGGTGCAAAAATGCCGAAGATGAAGACCCACAAGGGGCTCAAGAAGAGAGTGAAGATCACCGCCAGCGGCAAGGTCCGCTTCAATAAGTCCTTTGCCGGGCACCTGATGAGTGGGAAGAGCGGCAAGCGCAAGCGCGGCCTGCGCAAGCCGAGCTTCCTGACCGGGAAGAATGCCGCCAAAATCAAAGCCGCGATCGGCGGGTAACCGTTCGCCGACGCTGCCGCTGCAGGAGTAAGCGCAAATGCCACGTGCACGAGCAGGAGCCGCCAGGCACCGAAAGAAGGTTAGGGTGTTCCGCGCCGCCAAAGGCTACCGCGGAGGCCGCAGCAAGCTCTACAGAACCGCCAAGGAGGCCATCCTTCGTGCGGGGGTTTACGCCTATCGCGACCGCCGGGCGCGCAAGAGAGACTTCCGGGCACTATGGATCGTGCGCCTCAGCGCAGCCTGTAAGGCCCGTGGGGTTCGCTACAGCCGCTTTATCCACGGCCTGAAAAACGGTCAGGTGATCCTCAATCGCAAGATGCTCAGCGAACTGGCCATTCACGATCCCGCCGCTTTCGACAAGGTCGTGGAGATCGCCAAGCAGAACCTCGGCAAAGCCGCCGCGTGACATCGCCGGTGGCGGGAATGGCCGTCACGTGCTTGCGGCGGGTGGCCGGGTGGCTTGGCTCGGCTCCCAGACCGGCCCCTGAGGGATAAGCACCACCGCGCCTCTGTGCGTCTTAGCATCCACAACTGACAACCCGCTCAGGTTGACTGTGCATCCTGACTACGCTCGCTCGTGGCGAAGTAGAACAGGGTCATGCCGATCGTGCCCAGCAGTCCGATCGCGCCGAGGTAGTACCACACCATGTAGGGGTGGTGTAGATTCCACAGCATTTGAGTTGCTTCCTGGGTCGAGATGCCGTCGCCGGGTCCCATCAGCCAGGCCAGGGTCTCGATCACCTCATCGTTGGGGATGAACTTCTCATCCATCACCGCGTCGGGGTCCATTCCGAAGTGATCGACCAGGTAGTGGCGGGCGAGCTTGAACTTGCTGGCAATGCTGTCGTAGAGATAGCCGCCGACCAAGCCACCCACGCCCCATCCGATCGCATAGGGGATGTTGGAGTATCCCATGTAGAGGGCTTTTTTGTCTTTGGGCGCGATCAATCCGATGTAGGCGCTGAAAGTGGGGCTACAAGCCATCTCACCGATGGAGAAGACGAAGACCATGGCGCAGCAGACCAAACCGACACTGGTCGTACCTGCGGCGACGAAGCCCACCAGCGAGATCAGCATCCCGATGATCATCGCCGAAATCTTGCTGATCTTCCCGACGAGCCAGGAAACGGGAATGACCAGGGCAATAATCGCTATCGAATCGATGTTGATGATGATTTCGGGCTTGGTTTGACCGCCCTCGGTGATCCAGGTGCTGCTGATGCTGCCGAAGAAACCCGCAACATCCGAGGTGTCCATCCACTCGTCGATGAAGTTGGGCAGCAGATCCCAGAGCTGCATGAACATCAACCAGAAGCAGGAGAAGATACCCAGGAACACCATCAGACGCAGGTCCTTGATGATTGTGACGATGGACGAGACAAACACTCCAACGGGGCTCCTGGTTCGATCGGACTCCTCCGCCGGTTCGATTTTCTCCGGTTCCCGATACAGAAGCAGCATTGGCAGGAAGTTGCAGGCCGTCACAATCGCCGCGCCGTAGAACACCAGGTCCCAGTCGATCTCCGCTCGGAGATAAGCCGCTCCCATCGGTGCGATCCCGGCGCCGATGTTGACCAGCCAGTAGAAGATGCCCCAGGCCATCGACGAGGTTTCTTCATTGGAGCATCGAGCCACCGTGGCCGCGATCGGCGGTTTGAAGATGGCAGTTCCGGTGCCGACCAGGCAGGCGGCTACCATGAAGACCCAGAAGCCCGCGCCCTCCCAGCCTTGGCCGACGAGATATTCGGCCGCCCACCCGGACCGGGCCATGCCTGCGTATCCGATGATGTTGATGATGAAGGCGACGGTGAGGCTCTTCTTGTACCCGTATCGATCGGTGTAACCGCCCGACACCATGGGAATCATGCATTGCAGAACCGCCCACACGGCGTAGATTACGCCCTTCTCCTTATAGTCAAGCCCCAGGCCGTTGTTCTGAGTCGACGCGACCAGATACAATGGGGCGATGGCCCTGGTCCCATAAAAGGCCAGCCGCTCCAGCATCTCCATGACGTTGGCAAACCAGAAGTTGGCCGGGAAGCTGCGGACCTGGGCCACAAACGATGTCTTCTTGTCCATAGGGTTCTCCAGTGGCAGTACGTACGCGACCCTAGCTTCTAGCGTGCCCGCCGGCGATTCGCAAACTCAGCGGCCTGGTCCGGGATCCTGGATTGCCGGTCCTGGCCGGAGCATCCTCCACGAGCAGTCAACTTCTTGAATCGGCTGGCCGAATTCGCTATATTATGGGCCGAGGTGGAGATGGAGGAGAGAGAGATTCCCCCATCACACAGTTGATCATGTCGGTTTGCGGGCGGGCGTGCTGGTTGTGCGCCGGGTGTGCGTGAACGAACAGGTGAACCGCGGCCCCAGGAGTTTCGGGTTTCAACTGGAGGAGGACACGAGAATGTGGAAGTGCATGACGATCGTAGCAGTAGCGGCAGCGGTATTGACCTGCGTCTCCGGTGCGCAGGCGGACACGTTCGGCGCGGGCGGGAACGAGTTCGACATCGACTTCGTGCCGATCTCGGGCGATACGAACCCTGCCAGCGGGTACGGTATCGTCAACAACGACTACCGCATGGGCACCTTCGAGATTAGCAGCGACCAGTGGGACAAGTTCACGGCGGAGCTGGGTGTGCCGGTGACGGGCGACCCATCGGGTGCGTATGACACAGACCCTTACTGGACGGGCACGAACGTGCCAACCAATATGGTGAGTTGGTACGAGGCGGCTCAGTTCGTCAACTACCTGAACACGTCCACGGGTCATCAGGCGGCTTACAAATTCACCGGCACGCAGGGCACGGGTGACTACGCGCTGGACACTTGGTCTGCCACCGAAGCCGACAACGGCACGAATCTCTACCGCCACAAGGATGCGATGTATTACATACCGACCGAGGATGAGTGGGTCAAGGCGGCGTACTGGAACGGGACGAGCCTCCAGACCTACGCGACCAAGCCGGGCGACACGCTGCACCAGGGCGACGGCGTGAGCGGGACGGGCTGGAACTACTACGACAACGGATACGCCACCGACCCATACGGCCCGTGGGATGTTGGCAGCGGCAGCGAGGAACTCAACGGCACGTTCGACATGATGGGGAACGTCTGGGAGTGGATGGAAAGCCCGTACAGCGATCCCGCTTACGGGACCGGTTCCGGTCGCGGGCTGCGTGGCGGGTCGTACTACCGCAGCGTCAGCCACCTCGCGTCCTCCCACCGGTACGTCATCGACCCGAACGGCGAGTACGGCGATGTCGGGTTCCGCGTCGCCTCCGAAGTCCCTGAGCCCGGTACGATAGCACTGCTGGCTTTCGGAGCCGCGGTGGTTCTCGGTAGGAGAAAACGGTAAGAAGGAAGGAGACAGAAGACGGGAGGCAGGAGAGAGGGCTTCGATGATGGGCGCGGGCCTGCATCGTGAACGCGGGAAGGCCTGGGTAGCCGATGATGTTGATGATGAAGGCGACGGTGAGGCTCTTCTTGTACCCGTATCGATCGGTGTAACCGCCCGACACCATGGGAATCATGCATTGCAGAACCGCCCACACGGCGTAGATTACGCCCTTCTCCTTATAGTCAAGCCCCAGGCCGTTGTTCTGAGTCGACGCGACCAGATACAATGGGGCGATGGCCCGGGTCCCGTAAAAGGCCAACCGCTCCAGCATCTCCATGACGTTGGCAAACCAGAAGTTGGCCGGGAAGCTGCGGACCTGGGCCACAAACGATGTCTTCTTGTCCATAGGGTTCTCCAGTGGCTGTACGTATGTGACCCCAGCTTCTAGCGTGCCCGCCGGCGATTCGCAAACTCAGCGGCCTGGTCCCTCGGGTCCGTGACAGTTTAGGCGGCCTCTTGAGCGTTACGTTGCCGAGCGATTCTATTGTGTTGGGTCCCTTGTTCCACGGGCTTGCGCCCGTGGCTATTCTCCGCCGCCCCTTCTGCGGGGTTCGGACCGGCTTGCACGTGTCCGAGAGAACGTAATCCTGGACGGACGGCCAAATGTAGCCCCGGGTGGACGGCGGAACGCAGCCCGCGTGGAACGCAGAATGTAGCCCCGGATGCGCGGCGGGATGTAACTTTGGATGGACGGTGGAATGTAGCCCCGGGTGGAGCGCAGCGTAAACCGGGGGCAGGATGGCCCACCGAAGGCTGAACCCCGAACGGGGTGACGGAGCCGAGGGCGCAGCGATGGGTCATTCCTACACCAACCTGCTGTATCACATCGTGTTCGCAACGAAGGACCGCCGACCCTTGCTCATGCCTCCAATCGCGGCAAGGCTCCACGCCTATCTCGGCGGAGGCATTCGCGACGAGGGCGGGACAGCGCTCATCGTCAACGGAACCCCCGATCACGTCCACATTCTGGCCGGGTTGAGGCAGGACAAGGCACTCTCGGATGTGATCCGCAGCATCAAGGCCAACGCGTCGAAGTGGATCCATCAGACCTTTGCCTCACAGCGGTCGTTCGCCTGGCAAACGGGGTACGGGGCGTTCACCGTCAGTGAACCACAGGTGGAGAAGGTGCGCCGCTACATTGTGGATCAGGAGATTCACCATCGCAAAAAGAGCTTTGAAGAGGAGTTTGCGGCGCTGCTGAGAGCGCACGGGGTTTCGCTTGATGCGAATCACATGCGGACCTAGTGCATGGTCACACGCGGTTTTGTGGGTTTGCCCGTTCGGATGCCACGGGCAGCTTGCCTGCCCGTGCGACACTGGCGGACAAGCCGCCAGTGGCACCCTCAAGCAACAACCCACACAAACAGCCGTGAAGATGCACTAGGGGTCTCCTTCGCCCCCGTTGGGGGTTTGCGTTGGTGGCGTACGTTTTCCCCGGGTTGCGCTGCGCTCCACCCGGGGCTACATTCCTTCTCTCCCGACTGTGGCGAGTAGTCGCAAGGCGAAAGGCGCGGGCGGGCCGCTTTCGTTCCACGGGCAAGACTCTCCGAGCATTGCAGACGGCTGACTTCTTCCAGCAGAAGAAGATGCAATAGGCCACGATCCCGCTCGTTTTGGTGGGTACGCACAGACGCCACGGTCGGCGCTGTTAGCGGACCCTACGCCGCGATGGCCTCCGGCGTTTTGGAACGGGTATCTTTGGCCACATAGGAGATCGGTTATGGTGCGAATGTCTCTCACGTTGCGATCGTTCTTGCTCGGCACATGCGTCGTGGGCATGGTCGGGGGGTGCACCGACGGTGCGTGGCTCGATTCGTCGGGCGAAGGTCTGAACCCCGGGCCGCTGGCACAAGACGGGGACGATCTGAACTCTGATGCGCTCAGCCAGGAAGAAGTGTTCGGTGCGCTCGACGCGTCCCTCGCCAAGCTCGCCGAGGTGCCCGAGAGCGAACAGGTCGCGGAGGACACGGCGCCGTTTTTCGGCGAGGAACGCGAACTGTTCATGGAAGCTCCCGCGGTTGAGGTCGAGCTGACCGAAGAGGCAATTGCAATCGAGGCTGAAACGCGGGAAGGGGGCATGCCGTCCGTGCTCGGTCACCTGGCCGGGCGATTCATGAACGACCACCCGGACAGCACGTCTGACTCGAGTGGCGGGATATTCCGCGGCCACTGGTTCGCCGCCGTCGGCCCGGTGCAAGGCGTATTTCGCGGGCAGTACCGCCCACTGGGCCCTGATGAACTCCCCGACGGGATCCGGGGTGGCGGCGTGTTCCACGGACGCTATGTAGACAACGAGGGCAAGTTTCGCGGATTCCTGCGTGGCCGCTACGGCCATGGTGGTGACGGTCGGGGCCTCTTCATCGGGCGATGGCTTGACCGGCACGAGCGGTTCGTCGGCGTGCTCAAGGGGCACTGGAGAGACGAACCCGAAGTCAATGGCGGGACGCTTGCGGGCCGCTGGGCGGCATTCAACGTGTGCGACGAAGCCGACTCGCTGCCTGAGGTGCACTTCGAGGACGGCGACTTCGGCGGTTTCGACGCGAGCGACGAGCCCGTCGACATCGACGGCATGACGGCAACCGACCTGGCTGTGGGGGTGAACGGAACGTTCTTGCGGGTTGCAGATGATGGTGGCGACGCCATCGACGATGCCCTCGAAGTCGATGAACCGCTTGACCCGGATGTCGTCGATATTGGGCAGGAGCCCGATTTGCGGCATGGCGAAGACGTGTTTTGCCTTGATCCGGCGCGCCCGCACGGCTTCTTGCGCGGCTGGCACACGCCCTTCCCACCCGACGGCGAGCGCCTTGGCGACGGCTGGTTCCGCGGCCATTGGCGGACCGCTGAGGGGGACATCGTCGGCGTTCTCTTCGGCCGCTGGGAGTACCGAGACGCCCCGGATGACCAACCGGAAGGGAATCTGGAGGAAGAGATGGTTGCAGACGGCGACGGGCATAATGCACCCCCATCCGCGCAACCTCACGGTCGGCGACACGGCGTGTTCTACGGCAAGTACGTCAGCCGCTCCGGCGTGTTCCGCGGGTTCGTCCGCGGCGTATTCGGTGAGGGACACCACAACCTGGGTGTCTTCCGCGGGCGGTACTTCAATGCGGAAGAGGAAGCGAAAGGCGTGTTGCGCGGCCGCTGGAGCAATGCGCCCGGTCAGCTAGGCGGTCCGCTGTTTGGTGCCTGGAGTGGTGTGCGGCTCCATCTCGACGATGATCTGCCGCTCGAAAATGAGGGTGGACTCCCTGACGCACTGTCGGTCGAGGGCTTCGATGATGGGCGCGGGCCTGCATCGTGAACGCGGGAAGGCCTGGGTAGCCGGTTGATCCCGGCGGGTTCATCCGGCGGAAGCGTACCGGGGGTCGCCAAAAGGCGGATATGCTGGTCTCATCTGAGGTTGTAAAGGGCTTCAGATTGAGGAGAACCAGCATGTCCGCAGCAGGTGTGGCCATCTTTTGTGGCACCAAGCGTCCGCTGGTCCGAGCCCAGAGCGCAAGCGACGGGTCGAACGGTTTCCCGTCGCTTGCGCTCTGGGCTCGGATCCGATGTGCGGCAACCCGCGAGATACGAGTACCGTGAACTACGCCCAATGGAAGTGTGGGGCGAAAAAATCAACCGCACCCCGGAATATGGCCACACCCCACCGCGGACCGGTTTGGGATCCAGGATTGTCGGTCAGAGGGACGTTCTCTATAATCAAGTAGCTTGAACTTGATATAGGGGACTGCGAAGTATGGCGTTTTCGTCCAAACCGTTCAGCCTTATGACTCCGGAGGACTACGCCAACATCGGGCTCAAGTGCGGTCTGGAGATTCACCAGCAATTACTGACCGAGCGGAAGCTTTTCTGCCGTTGCCGCGCCGGGTGCTACAGCAACCATTACGACGCCGAGATCCTTCGACACATGCGCCCCACGTTATCTGAACTGGGCGAATACGACGGCACCGCCCTGATGGAGAAGAAAACCCGTAAGAACATCTACTACCGACTTCATCGGGACAGCGTATGCACCTACGAGATGGATGACACGCCGCCCTTCTTCATGGATGGTCAAGCGCTGGACATCGCGGTGGAAATCGCGCTGCTGCTTCGCCTGAGCATGATCGGCGAGTTGCACATCGCTCGCAAGCAATACCTGGACGGGTCGATCCCCACCGGTTTCCAGCGCACCACCATCCTCGGGGTGAACGGCTGGGTTCCCTACCGGGATCGCCGCATCGGCATCCGCCAATTGGGCTTGGAAGAGGATGCCTGCCGCGAGGTTTCCGACGTCGGACACGATCGGGTGTACCTCACCGATCGGCTGGGTATGCCCTTGGTCGAAACGGTCACCGAGCCGGACATGCGCACGCCGCAGGAGGCTGCCGAGGTGGCCCAGATCCTCCGCCTGCTCTGCCGCAGCACGGGCAAGGTACGCACGGGTTACGGGGCGGCGCGCGAGGACGTCAACGTGAGCGTAGCCGGTGGAACGCGGGTCGAGATCAAGGGCGTGCCGCAGATATCGCGCATTCCCATCTTGATCCACAACGAAGCCCTGCGGCAGTGCGCCCTGCTGCGTATTCGCGGCCTTCTCAAAGAGCGGGGAGTAACGCCGGAGACCTTTCGCTTTTCCGTGGAGGACGTTACGCGCACGATTCTCAAATCCGAACACGAGCTGATCCGTGCGGCATTACAGCGAGGACATCACGTCAAGTGCGTCTGCCTGAGAGGCTTCGCCGGTATTCTCAACGAGCCCACGCAAGAGAATACGCTGTTTGCCAAGGAGTTCTCCGACCGGATCCGCGTCGTCGCTTGCCTCACCCAGTTGCCCAACATGGTCCATTCGGACACGGACTCGGAGGCGCCCTCCGACCGCATCTGGAAAGACGTCCATCACAAGATGAGAAGTGGTCCGCAGGATGTCCTGGTGCTGGTCTGGGGTGACCAGGATGATACGACCACCGCATGCAACGAGATTGTCCTACGGGCCCGTGAAGCCACCGAAGGCGTGCCCAATGACACGCGGCAGCCTCTGCGGGATGGGACCAACGGTTTCGAGCGCGTGCTGCCCGGGCCCAACCGCATGTACCCCGACACCGATCTGCCGCCGTTGATCGTTTCGGAGAGCAAGGTGCGGCGAATCCGGGCTCGGCTCCCCGAGTACGTTTGGGATCGCCAAGCCCGGTACCGGAAGATGGGTCTGCCGGAGGATGTCATTGTTTCGTTGTGCACGTCCCCCAGGGCCGACATTTTCCAGCGCATCGTGGACGAGTTGGGAATCCCCCCGGTTTTTGCGTCCGTCGTGCTCTGCCACAAGATGAGGGGTTTTCGTCGTAGGGGCCTCGCCCCGGAAGGCCTTACTGACGGCGAAATCTTTGCGGTCTTCAAGCTCCATGCAGAAGGCGGGCTGGCCCGGGAGGGTGTGCCACGAGTGCTCCGTCGTATTCTGGAAAGCGGCGACGAGCCGTCGGAGAACCGCGCGCGTGTAGAAGCGGCGATCGAAACGCTGAACTTCAGGCCGCTTTCAGCAGGTGAAGCCTCCGCTTGCATCGACGCCTTAGTCGCCCAGGCGGACAGCCGTCGATTCCGCACGGTGGAGAAGAGGTTCCGCTCATTGATGGGCATGATGATGAAAGAACTTGTCGGTTGCGCGGACGGTGGCAAGGTGGCGCGAGAACTGCACGAGAAGTTAAATGTCGAGGTGTGTGGTGAGCTGCCTTCGACGGCCGGAAGGCCGGCCCCACAGACAAGGTGAGCGGCGTAAGCCGATCGCTGAAAGCTGAGAGCTTTGGAATGACCGACAACACGTTGCAAGGTTATCGCGGGGTCGGGGCCGAAGTTCTCGAAAAGCACGGCGCTACGGTGTGGAGCGACGTGGAGATCGAGTCGACCAAAGGATGCTTTCAAGGGATCATCCTACCGCGCTCGGAAACCGCGGACGACAAGCACATCGTCCTCAAACTGAGCAGCGGCTACAATGTCGGCATTACCGCCGAATCGGTCACCGGAATCACGATTCACGGTCGCCGCGAAGCCTGCTACAAGATCCCTGAGAAGAAGTTCCCGGTTGATCCGGACAAGGCGGACGTCATTCTCCTCGGCACGGGGGGAACCATCGCCAGCCGTCTGGACTATCGCACCGGCGCGGTTATCCCTGCGTTTTCTCCCGGCGAGCTCTACGGTTCGGTCCCGGAACTGGCGGACATTTGCAACTTGCGCACCGAGAAACTGTTCGGCGTCTTCAGCGAGAATATGGGTCCGGAGCAGTACATCAAGCTCGCGGAAAGGATCAGCGAGGAGATCGCCGCGGGTACACACGGCATCGTCATCGGACACGGCACCGATACCATGCACCACACCGCCGCCATCCTCAGCTTCATGGTGCAGGGCTCGCCTATCCCCATCGTAATGGTCGGTTCGCAGCGTTCATCGGATCGGCCGTCTTCTGACGCCGCCATCAATCTGATCAACGCCATCAAGACTGCGGCGGAGAGCGACATTGCCGAGGTTCTGGTGTGCATGTTCGGACCGACATCGGACGTGTACTGTCTGCTGCACCGCGGTACGCGGGTGCGTAAGATGCACTCCAGTTATCGCTCGACCTTCCGCACGATCGGAGACACGCCGCTGGCCATGATCGATCCTCAGCGAATCACTCTTCTGCGGAACGACTACCACCACCGCCGTACGGACCGCAAAGTGAAGATCAACACCGCTTTCGAGGAGAAGGTGACCATTCTGTACTACTACCCCAACATGCATCCGGACGTGGTGGACGCGATCGTGGAGAAGGGGTATCGCGGCATCGTCATCGCGGGCACGGGGCTGGGGCATGTCAACAAGCCGCTGTATTCCGCGCTGCGGCGCGCCACCGACCGGGGCGTCCACATTTACATGACCGTGCAGACGATCTGGGGCTACGTGCAGATGTACGTCTACGAAACCGGGCGGGAGATGATGAAGCTGGGGGTGGTGCCGGCCGCCAACATGCTGCCGGAGGTGGCCTACATGAAGCTCTGCTGGACTCTGGGCCAAACCGATGACCGCGACGAAGTTGCGCGCATCATGCTCACCCCCGTTAACGGCGAGATCACTGACCGTGAGCCTTACAATGGCTATCTGGTTTACCAAGGCGCCATCCCCGAGGTACAGAAGTTCCTCCGCTCGGTTCATCGATAGGCTGGAGGAACGGCGCAAGTTCAATTGCCCCCTTGCACCACACGCCGTAATCCGGAGCACCGGCACCGGGCTCTATGCCCGGGAACTGTTTCCCAAACTCAAGGGCGGCATCGGCGAAAGCGATTCGACCTTGTTGCAGACGGTATCAGTCCGCGCCGTCAGAATCGCTCCCACGCTCGCTGGGCCAGCTCGCGCGATTTGCGGGCGATTTCCCGCTCATCGATCCCAAGGACCACGCCGTCCTTCATCCGCACCAGGCCGTTGACCATGGCCAGGCGCACGGGGGCGGTGGGCAGGCCGAACATCATGTGACCCCATAGGTTGCCGACGTGCAGCGGGGTGACCGGGTGGTAGTCGACCACGATGATGTCGGCCAGGTGGTTCGGCTCCAAGTCGCCCAGCGGTGCGTCGAAGAGTTTCGAGGCGATGCGGCGGTTGTTCTCGAAGAGCATTTGGCAGGCTTCGGCGAACCCGGCCCGCGGGTCTTTGGTGGCGTGCTTTTGGAGTAAGTGGGCCGCCCGGAGTTCGTCGAACATGTTGACGGTCATGGCATCGGTGCCCAGCCCGACCTGGATGCCCATCGACAGCATTCGCAGGACGAGAGCAGCTCCCACCGCGTTGTTCATGTTCGATTGCGGATTGTGCACCACGTTGGTACCGGAATCAGCCAGGATCTCATACTCAGTGTCGTCCAGGTGCACGCAGTGGGCGCAGAGGCTCCGGTTGCCCAGCAGGTCCGCATCGGACAATCGGCGAATCACCCGCGCGCCGTACTTGCCCAGAGAATCCCTCTGATCGAACACTGACTCCGCCGCGTGGGTGTGATAACCGGCGCCCAACGCCCTTCCGATTTCAGAGACCCGGAAGAGGGTCTCTTCGCTCAGGGTCATCGAGGCGTGTAGGCCGAACATGGCCGACAGCATCGTGTCGCCCGCGTCGCGGTGGGCTTTGAGAAACGTCACGTTCTCGTCCACGCTGTCCCGCATTGTCGCGTGCCCATCGCGGTCGGAGATCTCGTAGCACAGGCAGGCGCGCACGCCGACTTGGCCGGCGGCTTGGGCGATTGTCTCCAGGCTGCCTTGCACGGCGCCTGGCGAGGCGTGGTGATCGATCACCGTGGTCGTGCCGGCCCGTAGGCCCCGGCACATCGGCACCAGCGCGCTGTAGCGAACGTCCTCCAGCGTCAGGACCTTGTCCAGCCGCCACCACAGACGCTCGAGTATCTCCACGAAGTTGGTCGGCGGATCGTCCTTCAGGGCAATCCCACACGCGAACGTGCTGTAGAAATGGTTGTGGGCGTTGATCAGGCCGGGCATGATGATTCCGCCGCCCGCGTCGATCTGCGCGCAATTCTTACCCGGCACCTCGCTTCGCGGACCGACCCGCTCGATCCGGCAGCCCCTGACAAGGACGGATCCGTCTTCGATGACGCGCGGCTGATCGCCCAGCGTCACCACCGTCCCCCCCGTGATCAGTGTCCTCTCGCTCATCGGTCTCGTCTCCTGCTCGCGGTGCCGCGCTCCGCCTGCTGCCCCATACCGATACGAGTCGCGACTTTCCGCTCCCTCCTATGAAGCCGGGTTTGTCAACTTTGAGGACCGATCGGATCAACCTCCTATCCGAGCTGCCGCGCGGGGCGTAACGACCCCGGTTGGT
>Ga0190284_1000197_pt1 | contig 43350 bp, 33 predicted proteins | sample 48691812_MG_FD_161668 | JGI IMG/M metagenome (GOLD analysis project Ga0190284, IMG submission 161668) | Hydrothermal vent microbial mat bacterial communities from Southern Trench, Guaymas Basin, Mexico - 4869-18-1-2_MG | ecosystem: Environmental > Aquatic > Marine > Hydrothermal vents >...
TGACAGGTGATCGGAGCAAGGTCGAATGCCGTGAACGCCTCGGCGGGCTCTTGCGTTACTACTATCACGAAGCCGCCTGACGCACACCCGATTCACAGGATTGCCAATCCCGATTCTTACAGGACGAGTCCGTTTCAGGTTCGTTTTGAAAAGAACATCAGACCGTGTTCACAATCATCTCGGCCAAAGTCGGCCAGATCAGAGAGGCGGATTCGACTCCTACCCTCTTGTGTCGCGTTGATTTACGTTCGTTCGAACATTTGGATACTACGAGACCTCGCTCGATTTACAGGATCATTGAACAACCTCTGTCACGATGTCGGTCATGGCGCCGAGCGGATAGGGAGTGATGTTCGTGTCCAGGCCGATACCAATGAGGTAGATCGTCGTTCCGGGGGGCACCGAGGCCGGGAACGGGAAAGGCTGCGTCGAACCAGTGCCGTCAGTCAGAATCGTCCCGGTGAGAAGGCCGGGGATCTGGTTGATGCTCATCCTCATGTAGGCATCATAGGTGAGACCGGTGTTGCGGCCGTCGCCGAAGGGAAGCAGGAAGCTGCCCTCGCTTGCCGAGGCGACGACGGCGAATTCGGGGTCACCTGCATTCATCGGCCAGTTGCTGATCTCGAAGTTCACCATGCTGCCGGCGCTGAAGGCGCCCACCGGGGTGAGCGTCTGGGCACGGAAGCCTCCGGTGAAGACGTTGTTCCGGTTGCTGGCTCCGAGATCGTCTGACAGCCAGGCGCAGATAACGTTGTTGTAGTCCACGTTGAAGCCGATTTCGCAGTAGTCGGCGTCGCCGGTCGTGGTGGAGGTCTGAAGAGTGGTCCAGGTCTGGCCGCCGTCGTTGGAATAGGCGGTCTCGGACCTGTTGGGAGAGTCGCCCGTGCTGAAGGTGACGGCAAGAGTGAGGGGGATCTCATCGATGCGCGGAAACCTCGCGTAGGAACCGCCGATCGTGGATATCTGAGTCTCGTACGGCCAGGTGGCGCCGTTGTCGAGAGAGGTGGCGACGAAAACCTCGTCGATGCCTCCGATGGGGTGGCGCCAGGTGCAGGCGATGCTCGTGGTGCCGCCCGCGTCGCCCAAGGCAAGCCAGACACCGTCCACGTCTTGGAAGATGGGATCGTAGGTGCCAACCATCACGTCACCGTTCCAGGTGGCACCGCCGTTTGGGGAGACGTTGACGCGGACCTCTTCAAAGCTGGACGAAGTCAGCTCCTCCAGCCATCCCACGGCAACGAGGTTGCCCATGGCAATGGCGTGCATGTCGCCGTTCGCGTCGCCGACCAATGGGCCGGAGGTGTCGACCTGATTGTCCGAGGCGAGCCAGGTGGAGCCGCCGTCGATGCTCTTCTGGTAGAAAACGTCGTTGAAGATGCTCGATCCGGCGCGATCATCCTGCCATACCACATGGACCGTGAGGCCCTCGACTGCCATGGCGAAGTAGTCGATGTCGAACAATCCCGGGGTGAAACCTTGCGGGACAAAGACGGGGGCCTGGAAGTTCAGGCCGCCGTCATGGGAGGCGACGAGATAGAGCTCCTCTTCCGACGAGCCGTTCGGGTCCACGGTGATCAGGACATAGACGTTGTCTCCCGACACCTCGAAGCGCCAGTCGCGCACCACGCCGGTCCCGGCCGGATAACCCTTGTCGATCCAGGCCTCGCCCATCCAGGTGATCCCGCCGTCGTTGGAGTAGTTGAAGTAGACGTCCTCGTTGGCCGCGCCGTTCCTTTCGTCCTCCCAGGCCGCGAAGATCCGGTTGTCCACAACGACGCAGGAGTCGAACTGCGGGTACTTTGCCGTGTTGAGGGGATCGGCATCAATCCGGACTGGTGTGGTCCAGTTTATGCCCCGGCCGTCGGATCTGGTCACGTAGAGACCGCTGAAGATGTCCGCATTGTAGACGATGGCTGTCAAGTTGCCGTCGCTGTCCACGGAGGGCCTGTATGCCGGAACGGCAGTGCCGATGTCAACCTGGGTCGACGGCCGCACGTTCTGGGCCTCTGCCAGAGATGCAAGGACGAGCAGAGCGGCGAGCAAGATAACGGTTATTCCTCTGATCCGAACCATCTTTATTCCTCCATGCCAATGTGAAAGTCCCGCTGTCGGTGTTCCTACGACATCGACAGGCAGTCCAAAACAGAGATGGTGTCCCGAAGAGTGTTACGAATTCCTCTCGATTCGATCCTCAGTTTCAGGCTCGGCGACTAATATATCAATTTCAATCAATACATTCAATATGTCAGTTCATTCTATTCGATGTAATCACGAATGTGCCGGTCGTGGCAGACAGATGAAAACGTCTTCAGACCGGCTACGATTGATCCCAAGCATTTCAATGAGCGGGAAATGACGATGAATTGGCCAAATCAAGGGATAGGAATCTCAATCCCCATCGTCATCTCGCGGCGTGCCAAATCCTCTCGTCTCGCACAAACTGGGCAATGATACCGGCCGGAATGGCCGGGCTGTACTGAGCTCTCAGGCTAAATCGCTGTCACTCGAACTCAAAAGCTGCCCTCCCGACCGATCCGACTGTTTCTTCGGAGCAAAAGTGTCCAAATCCCCGAATCTGGAACGAATTTCCTCCTCAACGCGCGTGGTGGTCTCGTCGTTGACCTGGCGCTGCTCTTCGGAACTGGCTATCCGGCGGCGGAATGTTCTTCCGGCGGCGCGCGGTCCTTTTTCGCGATGTGCTCGAGTATTTTGTCGATCACAACGGGATCTGTGATCACGGAGACCACCCTCATTTCTGCGCCGCATCGAGAGTACGTTAAAGGCGAAACCCCCCAGATATTCTGAATGAGTCGTGCCCAGGACTGCCTTCTACTCTTGGCAAATTCAGCTGCTTCAGTCAGAGGCTCGTAAGAGGAGCTCGTAAGAGGAGACCGTCGCGCCGATCTCTGCGGCCAACTCCTTGCCGCTGGCCTGCTATCTCCTTTCTCCAAGAGCACGACTCGAGTAGACGCCGCACCCGATCACCCTTCGTTTGTTTTTTTCCGGAACATGCATCAGGACCTTGGCTACAAACTCGAGAGGATCGGTCTCTCTCGCTTCAGATCATAAAACCTCGCTTCAGATCATAAAGGGTTTAATTATAAGTATATAGGACGATAGATGTGTCTGAATCTGGGCTATTAAAAACTTCTTGGACTACTTGATGGTGGTCCAGCCGTGGTGGTCAACACCTGGGAGCGCATCTCAGTCGAGCGGTGGATCTTCACTGCGGCACACGAGTTCGGGCACCTGATCTTACACAATTCAGATTACAACGTAGACCATACGGATGAGGAGGAGAAACACGAGGAGGACGCTAACTCGTTTGCAGCTGCATTTCTTATGCCGGACGTTCCCTTCCAGAAAGAGTGGAACGAAACTTATGGTCTGGCGCTCGTAGATTGCGTCTCGAAGGTGAAGCGCATTTTTCATGTGAGCTATCGGACTGTGTTGTATCGCCATGCTGCCAGCTACCAAGGTCCTGGAAACATCTGGGCCCGGTTTCATCTAGACTTTAGACGCCGATACGGTCGAACCCTGCTTCGCGACGACGAACCGCAAGCCCTTGTCGAAGATGCTTTCCGAGCAAGCTTCCCCGAAGAGAGCTCTGCTGGCGAGCCCGACAAGCTGTCGTCGGTTGATTTCATCCAGGACCGGCTGTTCGGACTCGTTCGCAAGGCCATCGAGCAGGATAAAATCAGCCTCGACCGCGGTGCTGAGGTGTTGGGATTCTCTCTTCAGGACATGCGCGACCTGGCCGCCTCCTGGATCGGATGAGGTTATCGATGGCGCGGACGCCCAAAATCCTGCTCATCGACTACCGTAGTTCAGACCTTTCGGTCCTCGGCCTGGTGAATGAACATGTGAGTAAGATTCATGTCCTGACAACAATCATCGAAGAGGTCGATGATCTCGATGTACTTGCGGACGACATCACTCCATACATGAGGAGTGAGGGGAGAGAAGTGAGGAGTGAGAAAACAAAAGGCTCACTTAGACAGCCCCTCGCTTAGCTTGGGACACTTCCTTGCCGCACCTTTTAGCAGCGGTCATACCTTTCGTGGCAGTGCGGCGGCAGTGTCCCGTTTCGTTTTAGCAGCGGCAGCGTGGTAAGCAGCCGCTGCACCGATGTGGCCGTGACGCGGAACCGATCGATTGTGGCTCGTGCTGATCAAGGACTTTATAGAGCAAAGTCTTATGCGGATGACGGGGTCGGTAGAATGCTTGGTTTGGCTCTCCGGCTGGCTCCATCGGTAAAGTCCCATGGAGCTGGACGGATAAGTTGTGCACCGGTTACTGGGTGAACCGATCGAATCTCGCGTTTCACTGGTCCTTTCGCAAAAACCGGCTCCTCAGTGCCCTCGTCTCCGGGGCCGCTGCCGATCACGATTACATCGTCGTGCGTACTCATGAATCTGCATCCGTTGCCATATCTCTCGGATTCAGCGACGATTACAGGATATCAAAAGCTGATTCCGTCGGAAGTGGCAAACGCGGCCTGAACGATACCCAGAGTCGATGCCACTTCGAAGGTGATGCCTCGGTGTCTCGCAGCGCAGGCGTCGGTTGGAGCAGTAGCAGGACGACGCACATTTCATCGGTTCCTTCGCCGGCCATGTGGATTCTCCACTTTGTGCCGCTCATCATGAAACTTACTGCCGCATTAGGCCTCGCTGCCGGGAGCTCGTGAGCCTCGTCGACGTCTTGCCCACTCTGGCCGCGGCGCTGGAACTTCCGCTCGATTCGGACGATCGTCGAGACAAGCAAACGCACTGTCCACCAAGTTATTTTGATGGGGTGCCTGTTCAGATAATAGCGTTTTATCGGGAAAAAGCCACCTCGCCGGGAAATACGCACAGATTCGGAACACACGATTTCTGCCACCGACAAGCCACGATACCGGCTTCAACTCATAATGCTGAACCTCGAACGCTAATTTGGCGTTGCGGTCGGATCTTGTAACAAAATTACCCCCGCTCGTCGAAGAGCGGGGTGTTTTTTTTCAGCCCGATTAACAACGGTCTACCGGTACGGCGTCGATGTTGGTAAACCAACGTCTGGATTTTAATGAGCAGACTGCTCTCTTTCGGTGATATCGACGTCCTGAAGGCCTCACGGCGTGAAGTCGAACGGCTCGATATCCGAACTCAATTCCTCACCGGTGATGATATCCAGGAATCGTCCACCGAACTGATACGATCCCACGTGCTCTCCGCCTTTGAACTTGTAGCTCGTGAGCGGCCGTGTCAAAAAAGTGAAAGCCGGCACAGTGTAAGAGGGGACATTGTAGAGCGACATGTTGCCACCGCTGGCCAGCTCGAGCCACACCTTGACCTCCACATCGTCCGGCGTTTCGTCGTTGGTGACCAAGACATCGGCTATGAGTGTATCACCTGTCGTAAATTGCGACTGATTGAGCAAAACGTCGATACCAAGCGGCATCAGGCTGACGTCGGCTCCGTAAATATTGACCGGACCGTTCCGATAGTCGTACCAGACGACGATATCTCCATCCACTTGAGGAGTGTATTGATCTGCAGGATCATCGGTGATTTGAAATTCAGTCCCGGTCGAAATATAGTAGCCAAAAATGTCGAAATTTCCGTTCCGATCGTCCGCCCAGACAACGAGATCGCCGCCTATTGAACATCCTCTTTTTTGGGTAGAATTACTCGTAATTGCAAATTCAGTTGATGTCCTGAGATCGTATCCATAGATTTCAGTAGATCCAGAACGATTGTCTCGCCAAACTACAGAATCACCAAAGATCCGAGGCGAAGATTGAGATGTTGGATCACTCGAAATTTGAAATTCAGTAGATGTTGTGATATCGTAACCATATATATCACGATTGCCGCTTCCGTTTCGGAAATCCTGCCAAACAACAATATTTCCGTACACTGCGGGCTCAACCTGGTCAGCTGAATTTGACGTAATGATCAGTTCGGTTCCCGTCGTAAAATCGTGCCCGTAAATATCCCAGTTGCCATTTCGTTTGTCCATCCAGAATGTTAGATTCTGATAAATATCTGGATCCCACTGGTCTCCGGGACCTGCAAGCTGTGTCTCGTAACCTCCAACGAGATCGTAGCTGTAAATATCTCCGATCCAAGTGCGGCTGTCCATCCAGACCACGATATCACCATATATATCGGGCATCATTTTGGGGCCCGAGTGATTCGAAACGATGAACTCTTGACTTGTTACGAGATCGATCCCATAGATATCTCCTAGTGGGTTGACTCGGTTATCGGTCCACACAACTCTTCCATCATGAATGTCGAACTTTGCTCCATCGAGTACGGTCGTTGCCACCACAAATTCGTTGAAAATGGCTGCTCGGACTGTCAGATCGACGGCAGGACATAGAGCAATCAATAAAACCAAAAGGATCGTTTTGGACATTTGTTCAACTCCTCACTTCACTATATAAATGCAGATTGGTACCAACGAGAGCATACCCACTAATCCAAACGGGCGCACTTCAATCATTCTTCTTCCGACGGTATTCGCCGGTAACACCGCAACACCCCAAATCAGAATGCAACGGAGAGAGCTTCGAAAGAATACACTCGATTTGATGTATAAGAGGCGGTCCCAGTCACAAAGTGGTATGCTATGAAAGGGTTTGGAATTTGTCAACCAATGAGGGGCTCAATTAATAAATATTTACTTTTTCCTCACGGAACAGATCGATTACCGTATTACGGAGATCTGATTCTAAACGGCGTCTGTCGGCTACTAAAATGACCCGTGACCTACAAGATCGACAATTCGTCACAGGCGCTGGCGGTCCGAATAGACCTCGCTTGCGAGCGGTCCACGCATAACGGCTGGACTGGCGAACCTGCCGGTGTACACTCGTGTCAGTTCCTAAGGCTCAATCGCAATACGGCGAGGCGCGATGCGAAATCAAGAACACTCCATTCACAAACTCCAGCCCGGCTTTATGATTCCGCCGGGCACTCAGGTCGTGGTGAAGACGGCGAAGGCCATCAGCGGCGGGGACGACTACAGGCCGGCGGGGAGCGTTGGCGTAGTCGTCGAGGCGCCGCCGAGTAACCGAGCTCCATACGTGATCCGCTTTGCCGACGGCGCGACCGTGAAGGTGCATTTTCACGAACTCGCGCTCCGACGTCGGGAGGTTGACGACCTCATCGGAATGGTCGCTGAAGATCTTCGGCCCTTCATCATCTACCGTTGCCAAGTGGGCTCCAAGGCCTTCGGCTTGGCTACTGACGCCTCGGACGACGACATCCGAGGGATTTTCCTGCCGCCCGCCGGATTGCACTGGTCGTTGCGGCGTCTACCGGAGCAGTTGGAGTTCGCCGACGACCAGCAGGACGAGGTCTACTGGGAGCTGGAGAAGTACCTTCGACTCGCGTTGAAAGCCAATCCCAACGTACTGGAGACGCTCTGGACTCCTCAAGTACTTCAAGCTGACGAGACGGCTGAGGAGTTGCGCGGCATGCGTCAGGCGTTCCTGTCAAAGCACATTTACAAAACGTACTCCGGTTACGTGCTGAGCCAGTTTCGCCGCATGGCGAACGCCTACCAGCGGACCGGTGCGTTCAAGGCCAAGCACGCCTTGCACCTTATCCGCCTGCTTCACTCCGGGATCGCCGCCTTGGAAACTGGCGAGATTCGCGTCGATGTGGGCGAGCATCGCGGAGAGCTGCTGAAGATAAGAAATGGCGGCCTGTCTTTCGACGAGGTCAGACGGCGGTCGTTGGACCTCGACCGGACGTTTCAAGACGCGTTTGAACGTACGAAGCTCCCGGAGCAGCCCGATTTCGAGCGTGTCGACGCCTTCATTATTCGCGCCCGAAGGAGGATGGTGGATGCTTGATCTGGATCTGGCGGCTCTTCGCGATCTCGTTCGCGGGATCGATTACGACCCGCTGTTCGTTACCGTCAGCGGCGCCCACCTGTACGGTTTCCCGTCGCCGGACAGCGACGTGGATCTGCGCGGTTGTCACCGCCTTCCGCTGGACGACGTTGTGGGGCTCGATCTCCCCCGCGAGACGATTGAACCCAAATTTGATCTGAGCGGGACTGAAGTCGAAATGGTCAGCCACGACGTCGGTAAGTACCTGCGACTACTTGTGAAGAACAACGGTTACATTCTCGAACAGATCTTCTCGCCGATCATCGTTTACGGTCAAGATTTTCTGGAGGAGCTGCGGCCGATCGCTCGTCGATGCGTCACTCGACGCCACTACCATCACTACCGCGGATTCTACGCGACGCAGCGGCGACTCATTGAAAAGGACGAGATCATCCGCGTAAAGCCAGTGTTGTACGCCTACCGCGTGCTGATGACCGGGATCCGGTTGCTCCGCACGGGTGAGATCGAAGCGAATTTGCCTCGGCTGAACGAGGGTTTCGGGTTGTCATTCATTGATGAGTTGATTTCCCGGAAGACAGCCGAACAGGCGACAGCCGCGGGTTTTGACTGGGCTTTCCACTCGGCGCGGCTGGACGAGCTGGAGAATCAGCTTGATCAGGCATTCGAGGGATCGACGTTGCCCGAGGAGCGGGATCGAAAAACGGTCGATGCGCTGCTTGTGAGAACACGGCTTCGTGAGTTGCGCTCACCACGGGAAGGGAATTCCTAACCGACGGTTGCCGGTTGACGCCTACCGTGAATCAGAACATATACGCACGGCACCAGCAGCAGCGTGAGAACCGTCGAGGCGATCAAACCGCCGATAAGGGCCCGCACGAGCGGGATCATGGCTTCATTGCCGGGCGAGAACTGAAAGGCCAGCGGCAGCATCGAGGCCACTAACGTCAATGACGTCATGAGGATCGGCCGGAGGCGAATCTTCGCGGACTGCAGCGCCGCTTCCCTTGGCGACAGGCCGCTCTGTCGCGAAGGTGGTTGGCGAACTCGACGAGCAGGATGCTGCTATTCACCACCACGCCGATCATCATGAGTGTGTCGATGAGCGATTGGATGTTGAGCGTCGTACCCGGTCAGTCACAGGACGACGAGCACGCCGGACAAGCCGGCGACATTGACGTAGACGTCGTTGACGCGGGCGATGTTATAGTGGGCCATCTCGCCCGGAATTGTGACCCGTTTTACGTCAGCCACATTGGAGAGCGGCACAGTGATCGGACCGTTTTCGATCGTGAGCGACGACGGGATGTTGCGGATCTGTTCCAGTGATCCGAGCTCGTTGTTCTCATACTGCACGCCTTCGTTGAGCGCCATGTTCACGATTCTGCCGAGAGATTTGAGGAGATGAAGGAGATCCTCCTGAAGTACGGTGCCAAAACCGACGCCGCCTTTCGCCTGAACCACGCAACCGGCTCCGCCCGGCGCGGCTCCCCCCCGGACCCGCTCCACCTCAATTTGACCGATTTTTGGTCCAAATGATAGGGAGACTCTCACGAAAGTGTTACCCCGATTATAATCAGCCGTTAGGAACGTCCATCTTGAAAACGGTCCCCTTCCTAAATTCCCGTTGACGACGTCCCCGGAATGGGTCTTACGTGGAACGGGGCGGAGATCGGAGAATCCGCGAAACTGAGATTTTTTCTGCAAAAACTAGTTGGATCGAAATGCAAGACCGTCCCGTGCCCCGGTCAGAGACCAGTGCGTGGAGAGACTCCACTCGACCCGGGAGTATCTTTTCTGGAGGACAGTTGAATGAGAGGTCTGCAAGCGTATCTCCTGCTGACGGTGCTTGCCCTGGTTGGCTGTAACGACGCTCCGGATCAGCGGCTGGTGCAGGGCGTCTACGAGGTCGTCTCGGTGGTCGAGGATCCGGGCGCGCTCCCCCTCGCCGGACCGGGCGAGCGGTGGTTTCCCTACGCCCCGTCCGCGGTGGAGGATGGGGCGCCGCAGCGATTCCTCCTGCGCGAGGACGGAGCCGTTCCGCTAGATCTCGCAAGGAATCCGCTCTACAGCGAGGACGAGGAGGGCCGGAAACAAATTGCCCTCACCCTCACCCCCAAGGCCGGGAGCGCCCTCGCCGACCTCACACGTCGCCTGGTCGGTGGGCGTGCTGCCGTCGTCATCGGGGGTGTGGTCGTTTCTTTCCACAAGATTCGGCAGCCGATCCTGGGCAACAGCATCGTCATCTCCTGTTGAGCGCCCGGCGCCTACGAGCGCCTGTCCTTGCAGTTGCAGGGAGCCGAGAGAGACGCCGCAAACCCGGATTAGGTTGCTCGGGAGGCGGCATAGTCGCTGCCGTTGGGGTGCTCGCTTTAGCCGGGGAGCGATTCAACGAGCGAGGGCACTCGTTGTCGGCCGCAGCGAGACTGAGTATGATAATATTGATGGTGTTCTGCGGTCACCGCGGGTGAGCCGCGAGACGTCAGCGTGAGATGAGGAAATGCCCAAGCGCAAGCGACAATCTAAAAAGAAGTTGGGCGGAAAACACGAAGTACGTCCATCGGGATGTGGTGATGAGGCTCAAAGACAATGTTGCTTTGGTTCAAACGAGGCATTCTGTGCGAGAAGTGAAATGGAATTGAGTGAACTTGGTTTTGATCCCTGGTTCGAGGAGTATGTTGGTGATCTCTTACAGCCGGAGCACAGGCTCGCCCGTGTGACCGCGGTGGATAGAGGTTCTTTTCTCGTTCGAAACCAGCGTGAAGAGACATCCGCGGAGCTTGCCGGAAGACTCCGTTTCAATGTCAAGTCGAGCTTGGATTTGCCGAGCGTGGGTGATTGGGTGAGCGTCGAGTATCACACCGGAGATAGTCCGGCAATCATCCACGGTGTTCTGCCGCGGAAGACTTTCTTGCGCCGCAAGAGCCCGGGTAAGGTCGTGGACTTCCAGATGATCGCGGCGAACATCGACGTCGCGTTTATCGTTCAATCCTGCCATTACGATTTCAACGTACCGAGACTCGACCGTTATCTGGTGATGATCAACGAAGGCCGTATTGAGCCGATCATCGTTCTGAGCAAGACCGACCTGGTCTCACCCGATGAACTGGAACAGCGGATTGCACAGATCAGGCATGCCGGTATCTCCACCGAAATGCTGACACTGAGTAACACAACAGGACAAGGCGTCACCGAGTTCCGAAGACGCCTCGATCCGGGTCAGACGTATTGTCTTGTCGGCTCGTCGGGAGTAGGCAAGACCACGCTGATCAACCATCTGATCGGACAGGACAAATTCGATACACAAGCGGTCAGTGATTCAGGAGAGGGTGTTCATACGACTGCACGGCGTCACCTGCTCGTCCTCGAGCGAGGCGCCATGTTGATCGATACCCCGGGTATGCGCGAGCTCGGTCTCGTTGGTGCGAGTAATGGCATGGACGAGAGCTTTGCTGGGATTCATGATCTGTCGCTGAGCTGTCGATTCTCCAACTGCACCCATATTCAGGAACCCGGTTGTGCACTCTTGAAGGCGTTGGAAAGCGGAGAGTTGAGTGAGGATCGATATCGGAGCTACCTCAAGCTCGACAAGGAGTCGGAATATCATGAGCTTTCCTATGTCGAGAAGAGGAAGAAGGACAAAGATTTCGGGCGTTTCGTCAAATCGGTGATGAAACACAAGAAGAGGCGAGCGAAAGATACCTAGCCAGAAAAGATTGGGACCACGTGCCCTACACTTCTACTTGATTTCTGCCGACACAACGTTGTTGACGCGTCCCTGCTGCGCCGCTTGAAACCAGAGGGTGCGCTCCTGGGCAGCGGCGGGAATGGAAAGATACCGCCTGGCGTTGCCGTTGAAATCGGCCGCCTCGAAGAAGCCCAACAGCGGGTTGGCCAACCCGAGAGTGACACCTCCACAGCAGATCGAGAGATGTGATCCTGGTTGCGATAGCATGCGCGAGCCCTAACGACCGTGTTTCCCAATCGGCAGAAGACCACTCTATCAAGACAGGCCGCTTCATCCAGTTTTTTTTCTTTTCTGTCTTGACAACTTTTCGGATTGTGGCGATATTGTAAGTGTTTACTTACAAATTTAGGCCAATCGGAGAACCGGAACCAATGCCGCGGACGAGAAAGGCTCAGGACAAGCGCAAAATTTTCACCCCGATTTTAGCACGCGCTTTTGCCGAGCTCGGATTTCGCCGCACGACCACGGCGGAGCTGGCCAGGCGATGCAACGTGCAGGAAAACATCCTGTATCGTCTGTGGCCCGACAAGAAGAGTATGTTTCTCGATGCCATTGAGCACGTCTATCAGCTATCCCGCGAAACCTGGCGGAGACTCCTGGAGGAGGAGGACGAGGCTTCCAGCAGAGGCGAACGGATCCTGGCGTACGAATCCCGGCATCACGGGGAGTTCGGATTCTACCGCATTGTATTTGCGGGTTTGAGTGAGACCGATGATCCCGATATCCGCCGCACCCTCAAGAGCATGTACCGGCGCTTCCACCGCTTTATCCGATCGCAGATCGCGGAACACCGCGATCCCAACGGAAAAGACCTCGATCTCGAAATCGAGCTGTCCGCATGGGCCATCGTGGGCCTCGGTACGGTAGCCAACATTACTCGCGAACTCGACCTGCTCTCGAACCAGAAGCGCAAGCAGCTCTTCGACAGAATCGGAAAACTCCTGCTCGAGGGACGGGTCTAATGATATTGTTTTAGTTTTTTTTGTGTCAAATGTAAGTAAATACTTACAAACTTGCTACGACCTTGAAAGGAGGATGCCATGAATCGGTATTTTGTTGGTGTCGTGATTGCGGCAGCATGTTTGTTGATGCTGAGCTCATCAAAGGCGGGCGCGATCAGCGAGGAGCAGGTGCTTACCGAAGAGCAGAGCAAGATACTCTCCTTGACCGTTTTTCCTGTGGGTATGGCCGACCGGGTGATGAAAAACGTGGCCGAGGCGCTCGGCCTGGTCCTGGAGAAGAAGGGCTTCCAGGGAACACAGATCGCCGACAAGGCTTTCAAGCCCCAAGCGGGAGCCACATGGAATGAAATCACGACTGCTTTCGGCGATTTCGTCAGCAAGAACGCGATCAAGACGGAGCATGCTCTCTTCGGCCAGTTTCTGGGCAGTCCCAAGGAGGGCGTCAAATGCGTCCGCGGGGTGGTGGTCGATAAAAAGGGCCGCGTGGTCTGGACCGACTCGCAGACTCCCGAGGACCCTGCCTTCAAGAGTTTGAAGCCCAGTTGTCCTCTGACGTGCTGCAACTTCCTGTGCGAGCGTCTGAGCCCCGAGCTGCTCCTGTCCGAGTCCGATAAGGAAGGTCCTATGGCCAAGCTCTGGGCCCATAAGTCCAACCTGCCGGGCCGCAAGGAACTGGATGCCATCAAGAAGCGGCAGTCGGCTTTGAAAAAGACGGACTCCAAGATCCGGTTGGCGGTCTTTTCGGTGCGCCTGGGCAAGAAGGTCGACCGCAAAGGTGCCGAACACCTGGCCGGCTTGATCAACGAGGCCAAGCTCTGCACCGCCGCCGTGGCCGGTAACGAGGTGTGGTTTGATATCAAACCCGATTCGAACCAGCAGCGCGTTCTCTGGGATATGGCCCATGCCTTCAAAGACCACATGAAGAAGAAGGCGCCCGATGCCGACTACGCTCTCTACGCCGACTACATGCTGAATCCGCGCGACGGCCGCGTTGCAGCCGTGCATTTTGTCATTTGCAGCAGGCAAGGCGAGTGGATCGTGGTGGACTTTCAGAACAGCCATCATGGCGATTTCAAACGTATCGCCCCCAAAGGCTGCGAAGGCTGCAACCGTCTGACGGTGGAACGGCTGCGTGGATACCTGAAGTAGGCCAGAGAGTCCCTTTTTGGGATCCTCGCCTCCCGCTCTATAAACTCCCGCTGCATACGCTTCGGCCTGCCATAGCAGGACGTCGAGGGAGGGCGACGAGGAGTGATGCTGAGAGATCAACCGTCGCTTTTGGCAGAGGCCATGAAAATCGTTGTCATCGGGGTCGCAGTCGGGATCGGCATCGAATAGTTTCGAATTCGAGTGCGATCCCGATTGCGATTTGGATTAACTGGCCTACTCCCGAACCCAGATGCTCAAGACCTACAAACTGGCCAAACCTCGAATCGTTGAACGCCGCAGACCATGGAAGGCATATGCGCGGTCCTGAGACGATTGCGGAAGCGAGTGCTACTGAAGAGCTCGGTGCGGGAAAACCGCACGCCGAGATCTGTGCGGGGGCCGCCGGGTAACCGGCGGTCCTACCGCGATTAGGGAGGGAGGCGCATTGCCGTCAAGCGTCAATCCGCCTGCCGATTGCTCGCAACCGCCAGCTCGACGGGAGGATGGAGCAATCCAATGGTAGTAACGATTGCAAGCTAATCCCGCCCTCCCTAAACCGGTCGGGCTACTGATGGTGCTATCGCAAAAGCAGGGTACTCGTGTTTTTAGTTCCCGGAAAGTCTGGTGTAAGCGCCAGGCCGAATTCTGAACACTTGTTCGTCAAACCGTTTCTGCAAGTGGATTCGAGTCGCCGGTAAAACCAGCTTTCGCTTCAGAAAACGTGCCGGCTAAATGTCCCAGGCAGCGAGCCAGTTGTGGCGCACCTTTTTGAATCCCAGGTCTTGCACGAGGCGCAGCTCGAAATCGGTCATGTGGGCGGCGCCGTAGAAGATCGCCAGCTTTTTGCGGCCCCTTTTCATCTCCCGCTCGAGGACCTCGATTGCGGCTTTGTTGCGCTCTCCGAGGAGCAGTGATCCATCCTGTCCGCGCTCCTTTTCCTCAGATTCTATTCCGGCAAACATGCCCTCGATATGTTTCATCTCTTGAGCCAGTATGTACTTCAGCCGCTTTGAGCTGTCTTCGCTGCGGAACGCTTCGATGATCGCCGCGCCGGTGAGATGTTGCCCCATGCCTTCCGACCGGGCCGCGAGCTGCGCCCGCAAAACCTTGAAGAAGATGCCCAGGAACGACTCTCCCCGTTCACGGAAAAGGCGGGCGAATTTCTCGGGGGTCAGGTCGGCGTGGATAAAGTTCGCCGGCGTGTAATCGATGGCCTCGAGCTGAAAGGCGAGATTCAGGCCCTGGCACAGCCCGTGCTGCAAACGGCTGAGAAAATTGTCGTCGCCTTCACCAGGACGCGGTATCGCATCCTCATCGGCGATCAGCTCGTAGAGCAGGCCGTCATAGCCCGAGAACAGGACCTGCAAGGATTCGTAATAACCGGGATCGGCGACGTGGACCGCGGCGATGAGATCGACCCGGCATCCGTCGTCGTTTTCGTAGGTCACCACGGCGGTGTCGAGGTGTCCGGAAAACTCGCCCTCCTCGACGAATTGTATGAAGTCCGATTGCTGTGGATCGGCGTCCGCGCTCAGAGTTTCGTTCGTATCCGAACAGCAGGGAAGAAAAGCCAGAACGACGGGAATCATCAACAACGACGCCAGGTATTGACGCGTGATCCCGATTCTCGCACATTCAGAAGAGATCGATCCGCTATGTATCATCATTGTTCCTCGACATTCTCGGTGTTGTCTCAAACTCTGTGCTCCATTTCGATTCGGCCCGTGAAGGAATCCACTCGCGCAGTCGTCCTCGAGCCTCAGTACGATCGATCGAACCGTCGAGTACTCCTTGGAACGTGTCGAGCACGATTTCGTAGTTGACCGGATCGATCTCGCGCAGATCGAGACGTAGAAAAGCGATCCGGCCTTTGAGTGCCGCTACCGCGCCCAGGCCCTGTCGGAAGAAGGGCGCTTCGATCGTGCAACCGCGCTGATCGGGCCAGTAGCGCAAGGGATAGGATCGGCCGGCTTCGTCGACGAGCCGTTGCGTGGAGGACTTTGCCGTCACAAGCCGCAGCGCCGTATGCAAAACCGGAGGCCGTCCGAACACCACAGCCTCCGTAGGAAGAGCATGCCCCGCGAGGTCTGCGATGGCCTCCGGTTCGACTTCCCACGAGAGGGTCGCTCCCGCTGCTCCGAAACGGCTGAGATGATCGAGCGCGCGCCGATTTACCACGTTGAGCGACGCGTCCGCCCAGAAGGGCAGCCCTTCGCGGAGCGCGAGATCGGCGGCGCCCAGGTGCCCGATCAGAACACCTCCCAGTCCGGCCGCGTGTTTGGAGAACCAGGACTCTATTTTCGCATAAAGAGAGCCGGAAGTGATCGCCGGAATCTGGAGCCACGGTTTTTGGCCAGACTGGAGACCGGGAATCTCATCGGGGGGCGCTTCATCGGCGGGGCAGTAGATCCGCGCGGCGCCGGCTCTCGCAGCCGTTTCGGCGCCGTTCCAGGGGCATAGCACGGCCAGCTTGGTGTCCCACCTCTTGCCGGCGGACGTCCCGCGTGTTTCAGCCAGCTCCACGGTGAGTGCGTTCGAGGGGCTTGGCCGGGGTCGCCGGGCCCGGCGCTTGTTCTCGAGGCCGTCGATGAGCCGCCGCCGCATCGCGTTGAGCTCGCTGAGCGGCAGGAAGACTGCTTTCGGCCCCTCCCATCGCAGGCTCTCCAGCGAGTACGCTGTCTGCCCGAGCCGGCCGAAATGGTCCCGCAGGGTTTTCTCCGTGAGCGGTCGCCCTGCTGCTGGCTGCAGGTTTTGCGAAGAAGATGTCTCGCTGGTCCAGCCGCACCGGGCCGTGGCACGGGCTTGCAGCGGGGCTCCCGATCCGCCGTCGAGAACAACGCTGATCGGGATCGAGGGGACCTCGTAGGTGGTGATGGATGCCCGGATCCTCGCGAGCTCGGCGGCGTTGCTCGAGAGCATGAGGTCGCCCCGCTCGGGGCAGTTCTGCATGCGACCGTCGAAGGGCTTCACACCGATCCATTGCCCCTCGTCGGGCCGTCCGGGAAAGAGCCGCGTCACGACGAGCGCGAAGGGACTCTCTCCCCCTGGAGGGAAGAGGGCCACGCCATCACCTGGAGCCGGCTCTTTTTCCACACGGACGAAGATGCGCGCCCGCCGTCGATCGACGCCGGTCACCGTGCCCACTCGCGGAAAACGCGCCCCGCGCCGGCGGCCTGTCGTCTGCCCGGCGGTGAACTCCCGGCCCAGGCCGCCGAGACAGAAACCCCGATTGAACACGGCCTCCAGCCTCGCTTGCAGGTCGGAGAAAGCTCCCGATCGACCTGACTCGATGCGTCCGAGGGCCTGCTTGTAGACGGCGGTGACCTCGGCGACGTATTCGGGGCGCTTCAGGCGCCCTTCGATTTTGAGTGCCGACACCCCGATGCGCACCAGGTCAGGCAGCAGCGGAAGAGCGGCGAGGTCTTTCATCGAGAGGGAGAGCGATTTTTGCGGACCCTTCGCTGCGCCGGCGCCGCGGCGACTTCTTCGAGGCGAGTGGGGGCGGCGTCGCTCGCCGCTCGGCAACGGCTGCTTCCCCGCCGCCAACGAGAACGGGCGCCTACAAATCTGGGCGCACAATCCGCGGTTGCCGCTGCGGCCTTCGATCAGGGCGCTGATCAAACACTGACCGGAGTAGGACACGCAAAGAGCCCCGTGAACAAAAACCTCGACACCCATCCCGAACTGCTCTGCCCGCTGCTGCATCGTCTCGACTTCAGAAAGGGAGAGCTCCCGCGCGAGGATGATCCGCTCCACACCGGCCCTGGCCAACCATTCGAGCTGAGCGGGATGATGGACCGTCATCTGCGTGCTGGCGTGGAGCGGCAGGTCGGGAAGCCGCCGGTGCACCCAGTCGATGATCCCAAGATCCTGGACGATGAGCGCGTCGATCCCGCGTTCCCAGGCGGCGACCAGCAGCGCGCCTGCCTGCGGCCACTCGTCATCGCGCACCAGGGTGTTGAACGTCAGGTAGAGTTTGCATCCGGCGCGGTGACAGTCGCGGACCGCGTGCTCCAGGGTGTCGAGGTCGAAGTTTTTGGCCATCTGGCGTGCGTTGAATGCGGTCAAGCCGCAATAGACGGCGTCGGCTCCTCCAGCAAGAGCAGCCTCGAGCCCTTCAGGACCATTGACCGGCGCCAGCAGCTCGGGAAGCTTCATGATGCTCACTCATTTGCGGATTGCCGGGGGGCTTTGACAGCGATGCGGAAGGGGAAGAGCTCGGCCGTCATCATGCCCGATTTGATGGCCGGGTCGAGCTTGATCAAATCCCACGCATCCTCGTCGCTGGGAGCCTCGAAGATCACGATGCCGAAGCTCCGCTCGTCGGTGGTGAGGGTGCGGCCGGCCAGGTGGATCACGCCATACTCCGCCAGTTTTTCGAGATAGGAAATGTGTTCTTCGATGATGGCTTCCTCATCAGGCGTGGGACCCGTGCTGAGCATGGCGGTCCGTATGGGCTGAATTTTGTAGAGATACGTCTGTTCATCCATCATGGGATCTGTTCCTCGAAATATCGATGCCAGGGGTCGATCAGTACCGGATCATGAGGCAGGCTTGTAGCCATCAGACTGGCGTATCGCCGTCCTCGATGCACCTTATATGCTGGATTGCTCATTCCGATCGATGATCCCACAGGCACCACGAGGGACCAACAAAAAAAGGAGGGCGCCCCCAGGGAGGGCCCCTCCTCGTGCTCTTTCCATCGACCGGCTCGGTCGATGGTCGCGGGATCGGGATCGAGGATTTACGGCGTCGTGTCCTGAATGGTCCACTGTCCCGCGTAGGCGCTGTGGCCGTAGATTGAGTCCTCCGTGGTCACGATACCGACGGTGAGACCCGCCTTGACCGCACGCAGGGTGCTGTCGAGAGGTTGACTCGTCCACACGCCGAGCTTGCCCGAGAAACCGTAAGCCGTATCCGATGTGGCCAGGATGGTCTCGTGACCGCGCGATTTGAGGAGCAGCGGCGCTTCGTTGAGCTGCTGCGTGGCCCAGGAGCCGACCTCCGTCGAGAAGGCGTAGACCTCGTTGTTGGTGTCGAGAATTCCGGAGACCCAACTGGCGGCATAACCGATGGTCGGGGTGTTGTTCAGGTTGATAGCGAACTGCGTGTCCGTATCGGCGACGTAGGCCACGGCTGATGCGTCGGTCCACACGAGGGCGTGTTCGTGGGATGCCGATCCTTGGATACCGGTGGGGTTGGCGAAGGTGATCGTCTCCCAGTCGTTGCTCATGCAGTTGAACACGTACGCCTCGTCGTCGGTCCACAGCACGGCGATCTTGGCGCGCATGTCGATCTGATAAGTCTTGGCGGGATCGAGCGGTTGCGAGGCCCAGGTGCACTGGGTGCCGAGTCCGTAGGCGGTGTTCTGGTTGTAGAGCACCATGCCCCTGGCTTCGACCCTGGCCTTGACCGGGCTGCCGTCGAGGACCAGGTTTTCGCCTGGCTTCGACTGGTAGCGCGTGTAGCCCCAGGCCTCGTTGTTGTTCCAAAGCAGCATGGCGTTGTTGACCACTTCACCCTGAAAGGCGAACTGCGTCCCCGGTGCTATGCCGGCGTCGTACCACACATCGCGGCGTAGATCGAAAGCCCATGCGCCGCTGTTGGACCAGACCAGCGCGACCTCCTTGCCCACGCGAACCTGGGGAGGATAGGGCTGGCTGTAGGTGGGGCCGGAGAACCAGACGCCGTCCTGGCCGTCGTAGAGGCTGGCTTCGTTCTTGTTGAAGGTGACCCCGAGCCACTGGCCGGCCACACCCGAGATGGGAGCGCTGGTGATCGGATTGGGGTGCCAGTCGGAAAAAAGAGAGGTGTAGCCATAGGCGGTGTCGTTGGTCCAAACCAGCGAGGCGTGCAACCCGGCCGAGTGTCCCTGCGGTGGACCACTCAACGGCTGGTGGTCCCAACTGTTGGTGAGCGCACTGTATCCATAGGCGTCGGTGGGATTGAACAGGATCGCCGCCGAGCAACGCCCGCGGTCGAAGAGTGCGGATTGAAACCCCGTCCCTGTAACGAGTTGGGTGCTGTCGAGATTGACATAGGAGCTGAACCCGGTGGCTGCTTCACCGGCGTTCCAGGCGATCGCCGTAAAGCCGCTGGCGTCGAAACCGGCAATGTCGGTAAACGATTCGGCGTTCCAGGCGTCCACGGTCGGGTAGTAGACCCATACTGTGTTCTGATTGCCCACCAAGCCGATCTGGCCCCCGCTGAATCCGTAGTCGAGGATTTTGGGCAGGACCAGAGGCAGCAGATCCCACTGGCCGGAGAACGCCGAGAAACCGCTCGCCACCGAGACGCTGGGATCGCTGCTCTCGATCCAGGAGAGCGCCATGTCGTATCCGGTTGAAACGTAGGAGTCTTGCGAGCTCGTGCTCGAAAACAAGATCACGTCTTGCTTGTCGAAGATGAGGGTTTCCTTTGTTTCGTCTTTCTGGATCAGCTCATCCGCCGGGGGATCCTCCGCCCGGGAGGGGGCTGCGAGGACGGTGAGCAGAGCGAGTGTTACAATCGAAAGAAGAGTCTTGTTCAACATGATGGACCTCCTCTATTGTGATTCAAATTCAAAATGATCAATTGTTTTTATTCATCTGAGACCGGCTTGTGAGCGATCGGTTTTTCAGACACACTGGATTCGGAACAGGCTCGCACCTACCCAGCCGATTAAACTGACAACGGTCTTCGATCGGAACTTTCGATACCACCGGCGCAATCGCCGGAGAAAAGGGATGAGATGAGTACTTTCAAGGTATTGAATTACGGCTACAATCGGTCGAGTGTCGTCCGAGTCGTGTTGCTCGAGTAGTACACCGTGTCGGATGGGCGAAACGTGCGGTGCTCACGGTCCAGTGTTTTTCATGTTGCTCTCTCAGATGGTGTGTTGGAATAGGACGAGGTTGAATGATCTTGGAGACAATCGGAGTTTGTGCCTTGTATCACGACCTGCTGTTACGCCTTCGATTAAAAATATAGCCTCGAAAGAAATTTGTACGACATCCAACCTCATTTTTTGTTTGATGTGCTAAAAAAAGGACGCAATGTCGAAGCTCGAGCGTTTTCGTCGCAAGGGCTCCGGAGCGATCGGAGCGTCTTCGGGGCTGTTTTGTGTTTCCTCTAGAGTCATTCTTCTCATTCTTCTCATTCTTCGACATTTGAGGAGCCGTCATGGGCGACTGGAGTCAGATCCGCTTCGTCGAGGACTATCGGAGCTTCTTCCGGGGGCCGATCCTGGAGGTCGGCTCACACGATTACGGAACGACGCCACCCCTTCGGACTCTCTTTCCGGGGGAGAGTTATACCGGTGTGGATCTCTTTGCAGGGAAAGGAGTCGATCGGATCATCGATCTCACCGATCCCTTCGAGGAGGTCGATCGGGCCCTCGGTGGAGGGCGCTTCAACAGTATCTTCTGTTCGAGTGTTCTCGAGCACTGCCAGGATCCCTTCGGGATGGCCGCAAACATTACCTTGCTGCTCAAGCCGCGCGGCATGCTCTATGTCTCGGTCCCCTTCGCTTGGAAGGTCCACGACTATCCCGCCGACTACTGGCGCTTCACACCGCAGGGTATCGAGCGCCTCTTTCCGCGGATTCACTTCGATCCCACTCTGATGCTCGCGAGCTCTCCCAGATCGGGGGAGTTCTACTCCCTCGTCGACGACCTGGGTCGGATCGGTAAAGAGGGTCCGCGCTGGCGCGGGCCGGGATCGCGCTTCAAAGACCGCTGCGAGAGTTTCCTCACGCGCCTTCTGATCTTCATCGGAACACCCTCCTGGCTCCGGCGTTATCGCTACGTGTTGGCTCCCACCTTGATCCACATGGTGGGATCCTGTGAACCGGATTGACCCGCCTGGCGCATGATCCGGTGTGCTCGGCGAATATTATTCACATGCTGAAGAATTGACAGCGATGCACTTCTCTTATTCTTACCAACTTTTCGGCCAAGAACACTGATCGATCGTAGCGGTGATTTGTTGAATGGTGGCGGCGGACAAGGGATGAATATCAAAAAAAGAGAGCTGATCTGAGATGATCCGATTCATTGACCTTCTGTACGAACTAGAAAAAAAAGAGACACCGCTGTGAGGCGGTGTCCCTTTTGATGCTGACTGACTGAAATTCAGTTCAGGTGGAGCGTGTATTCGTTAGATCAACTAGATCACCGAGGTGGCGACGACGTTGGTCTTCTTGCCGTACTGCACGGCCTGGACCCAGACATTGCGGCCCACGGCGCCTGCGGGGATCGGCAGGTTCCACGTGGCGTTACCCTGGCCATCGCTCGTGACCACACCGCCGGCCTGTTTGGGGGCGGCCAGATCGATGGTGACGTTGAGGAAGGGGACGAAGGTGCTGCCGGGACCGGCCATACTGTATGCCAGGTACGTGTTGGTGTTGGCATCGCCGTTAGTGGCGGAGAAGGTACCCGTGCTTCCACCGACCAACGGATCGGGGGAGACGGCCAGAGCGAAGGTGCCCACATCGGTGGTGATGCGTTGGTGGTAGATCGCCTGGTCGTTGGACGTGCTGGAGAAGGAGGAGGGCAGAGGATCGTAACCGGTGGCGTAACCGTGAACGTAAGCACCGAAAGAAGTCGCCTGGGTGTCGCCGACTCCGTAAAAGTAGCCTGTGGTGCCTGTCCAGGAGACGGCGATGATGTAGTGCATGCCGGCGGCCAGAGGAACCGAAAGCGGTCCGGAAGAATACCAAGCAGTACCGGTGCCGGTCACGCTCTGCGAGTTGCGATGGATCTCGGTGTAGGTTCCGAATTCGACACTCGATTCGAAAACGTAGTAGGTGAGGGTCTGGGTGTCGGAAAAGGTCAGGTAAAACTCGGCATCGTTGAGCACGACACTTGTATCGACTCGATAAGAATTACCCTTCGCGCGTCCGGCCCCGGAGGAGCCACCTGAGGTATCACCCACGACATCGATGGTGTCGCTGCCTAGCGTGGCGAGGGTTTTGCCAACAGCCTGGACCTGGTTGGTCGCGGAAACGGACTGACCATCAACGGTGACGGCGGTTTGATCGGGAAGACTCTGAGCCATCGCTACGACGGGAAGGGCCAGGATTACGGCCAAGACGGGGAGGAAGATTCCAAGCCTCATTACATATCTCCTTATTTTCACTAATCCAACATGTCCGCCCTGAGCGGTCTCAGGGATATCACGATTTACTGATTCATCCGGTAGCGAGTGTGGACGTGCCGCATCGAGACGGTTTTCCGGAACATCGCATCTGGACGATGAAGTTCTATCTAATAAAACCGATCCTTTCGAACACGATCCACGCAGGAATTTATGGGGATACCAAAGTGTTCGAGGCTTTATGTCTAAAATTTTATCGCCTCAACGGGAAAATACCACCGAAAAATGGTGTTAAGGTTTTGAGAGGCGATATTCGAAGTGGATTTCTTCTACCATATTGACGCCGCCGAGTTCGCGGCGCGCGTCTGTTTGCACGGCTTCGAGACGGTGGTAGAGCCGGTGGGCGTTGGTATAGAGGGCGTCGGTCCAGATCGTGATCATGTCATAGCCCGATCTCCGCGCCCAGTCGAATGCCCACAGGCTGAGATATTTTCCAAACCCCCTTCGGCGATAGGATCGCTCGAGAAAGAGACGCTTCAACTCGGCGTTGCCGCCTTGCTTTCCCTTGACCGCGACGGAACCGACGAGTTGCCTGCCATCGAGGAGCACCTGAAAGGTCGAGAATGGCGGGCGATAGATCTCATCTACGCTCATTAGATCGCTGTCCAGGGACTCCAGCTCGATCACCTGATCATACTCTGCGTAGCATTCCGCAACGAGTGTGATGAGCTCGGATTCGAGATCCTTCCGATATGGTTGGATTTTCATCGACGGCGTGAGCCGAGCACAGCCGCTTTCGCGAATCCCTCGTTTTTCAGCGTCGTGGTTGTTTTTCATGACCTTTCATGACCTCATGCAACCTGCGGTCTCGGCAGCGGCGCGTCAGATCGCCGTCCCGGGCGGTTATTGTGACTCCAAGGTTTCCATGCGTTTGTGATCGCGAAAGACCTTCAGCCAATGAACCAGGTTCCCCGTGTAATCGTTGGGATAGGCGATTTCGGTGTAGGGCTGGACCACACGGATGATGCTGGACGCATCGAGGAAGAAAACCCAACGGCGGTTGGCATCGGGCGTATCAGGCTCGTCCAGCGACGCGCACCCCGGGAATCGGTGTTTCACCAGTTGCAGCTCGCGTCTCGTTATTGCGCCGAGTCGCTCTTCCAGCCCGTCGAGGATCGATTCCTCTGCCGTAGCGGGGAGCGCCAGGATCATTCCCTGCGGGCAGGCAATGGCGTCCAGATAGGCCTCCACCTTCTCCACCGTCGTGGCAACCTGGGTGGCGAGCCAATCGCGGTCGCTCGCTCCATCGTCTTCTTCCTGCGGGGGCGCCGGGATCCACACCAGGAGCGCTCCGTTCGGTGCTGCCGGTACGCCGAGCGCGGAGAAGTTGATCAGGTCGCGGAAGGGACGGCTGCTCTCGTGCTCCATGTCGAAACACAGGGGTAAATGGCGTCCCGTCCCCAGCCACGACGACCGGTCGAGCCGCTCCAGCATCGGCTCCTGGACACATACGGCGCCGTGGCTCACCGCAAAACCGATGGCGCCCTCGATCGGTGTGCCGTCAGCGGTGTGATAGGTCCCCAGCCGGTGACCATTGATCCGTGCCTCCACGACCGCTCCATCGACGAGCAACTCCAGATCGAAGGCGGGCATCGGCTTTTCGAACTCGAAACTCCCGCCCGGGCTCGAGCCGTGCAGCGCTCCATCCCGTTCCCGCAAGCCGTTCAAGCCCCAGGAGAACGCATCGAAGGCCGGTTCCTTTTCGCTTTCACCGATGGCGTACATATAATCCCCTGCGCTGAACGAAAAGCGCAGGTTCTGGTCGCGCCGACGGTAGCCCAACACTACCGCTCCCGACACGTAGGAGGTCGTGAACTTGATCCGTGTGCTCAGGCGGTAAGCCCCGGGCAGGAGCCAGAGCCTCGACCGGGTAAAGGCATGCCGGCGGTGGGCATGGCGGTCGAGACGTCCCGTTGCGCTCCGCCGTGGCTTGTGCCGTCCCACATGCAGGTCGCTGTTCTCAGCGGCGTACCAAAGCCCTTCCTCGCGGAACTCCTCGAATCCGGTGAGTCCCTCCTCGAGCCACCCGGCACACCCTGCATGGAACGGTCCGTCGTCGACGGGGTGTACGAGGAAATTGTCCGCCCCGAACGCCGATCGCAGCTCGTCCCGGAGTGCACCGGGATCGAGCCCCAACCATCCGCAAAGGCGCGCTTCCTCCGCAGCCAGCACCCCCGCCGCCCGGCCGAAACCACCGGCTGCGTAGTCCTCGCTTGCGGCATGCAGCGCCTTTGCGAACGCCAGCGTCGCGTACAGCTCGCGGCGGAAAGGTGCCGTTTTCGGCGCGCGGTCCGCCGCAGGTTCGCCGTTCAACCGGCGCATCGCGAAAACCCCTTCCCGATGCCCTTCCTGCGCAAGCGCCGCCTCTAGGGCGGCCTCCACACGTTGCACCGGACCGTCGACAGCCAGCGTCCAGACGAGAGCGCGGATCGCCGCCTCCCTCCGGTCCAGCTCCAGCAGCAGGAACGCCGCTGCCTGCGCCTGACCCTGCCCGAAGACCGGCTCGGCGCGCACCGGTTCCCAGGTCCATGTCGGTTCGTCGTAGACATACTCCTGTGAGATGGCGTCCGGGAGCTGGGATTGGTAACGTTCGGTCCAGGGCTTGCGGTCTTTCCAGTAAAAACCAGCGACAAAGCGCTGGAACCCTTCGGCGAACTCCTTCAGGGACTTCGGGCGGCCATCCTTGCCATCGAGGAAGTTCCTGGCAAACCAGGCCTTCGGTTTCTTGTTGCCCTTGGCGGCTCCCTCCATGAAGGCTTGCAGCGCGTCAGAATAGGGTTTTCTCCCGCCCGGCTCTTCCCAGGTTGCGAGGTAGAGGTAGAGCGCGTAGCCCGCCACGTAGTTGTCGCGATAATCCTCGACGGTGCCTGCGATGAGCTCGCGCAGTTTTTTCTCACCGCCGTATCCCTTGTAGAAGGCGTTCTCGATCGTCCCGAAGAGGGCATGATCGGGTACGAACTGCTCATGCGCCGCCGACACATAAGCCGCCCCGGTCCACACCGCACGTCCCTCGAGCAACCACGCCGGGAGCCCCGGGTAGACCGCGCCATCGAAGCGGTGGGTGAGCTCGTGGGTCAAACCGCGCCCCAGCGCCTCGATCCTGCCGCAGGAAAAGCGCAGGCAGGTCGTGTCCCCGCCCTGGAATCCTCCGGCCCACCAAAACGGTGATCCTTCCGCCTCCAGGTCGCGGGCTTCGTGAACGATGCGCACCAGGCCGGGACGTTTTACGAACGGATCCTGACCGAACCAGTTGACCAGGCGGCGGTGGTGGTACTCGACGGTCTGGGCCACGCCGAGCAGGGTTTCCAGGCCGCAGTCGGTTTCGATCCGATAGAGCCCGTTCGGTGACAAAACCACCCCTGGCTTCGAGAATCTGCGGTGATCGCGGGTGAAGCTCTCACCCTCCTCCTGGTCGAGCCATTCGAGGTCCTCGAGTGACCGGGGTTCGCCGGCCTTCGACTCACTCAGTTGTGCCCGCGCCCGGGCCATACCCTCGCCACCGATGCGGCGGATGCGCTCCATCCCTTTGGGGCGCGGCCCCTGGAGATCCTTGTAGCCGGCCTGTACACCGAGGCCATGCAGGCAGCGGGCGGCGCGCAGGGCTTCGCCGGTTCGACGGTTGGGCAGCGCCTTTTTGAGAACCTTTTCGAGGGCTTTGATCACCGGTTCGTGAAACCGCGCAGGTAGCTCAATGAACGGGGAGAGTTCTTCGCCAGGAGGGAGGCAGTGGCCGAGGGAGCGCTGGGAGAGCTCGAGCGCCAGGCGCCGCGCCCAATGGGCTACCAGCAGGTCCTGGGGGTTTTTCAAGCCCCGCGACTGGCGATCGCCGGCGAAGGCCAGGAGCTCCTCGATGGCCTTGCGACGCAGCTTGGCGATCCTGGCGGCGTGGCGCGGATCGGGCACAAGCAACTCCTTGATGGTTGCCGCAGGTTGGACGTGTTGCGTTTCCCCGGTGGCGATGTCGTACCACACGTGGCTCCAAAGGAGATGGGCATCAGGTGTCTTCGCCGCCAGGGCGAGCAGGTTTTCGACGAGCTCCAGCCGCTCCGGAAAATAGGCGCGCGCAGCCAGAAAATGGCGGTAAGCCTCGGCTTCGAGCCCCCGATCGAGGGCGTACCGGCCGGCCTGCAGGTGGCCGTAGGGGTCTTTAGACTCCGACGCGGTCGCGGCACCGGCAAAGAGCGCGGTGAAGAGCATCCATACAATGAGCCGAATTACCATTACACCTTACTCCTCATACCCGGCCGGAGAGCCGGATCACAGCCGTGTCCGCAAGACCTCCTGGATCGCCTCGGGACCCAGGGGGATCGGATTGTTCTTGTTGCTCGCCGCGGCTGCGATCGCCTCGAGGTCGCCGGCGCCGAGCCCGAAATGGCTGAGCCTGGGAAGATTCAGAAACTCGGTCCACTGCCAGAGACGATCGACGAGCATGCGGCAGCCTGTGGTGACCTCTCCGGCCGGCACCCGACCGCTCGCCCCGCCGCGCTCCATCATGATCCCAAGCCGGGCGTACTTGCACAGCGCCGGATGGTGCGGCCCGTGGCGGCGGTGGAGTTTTTCGATGGTGATCTCGGTGACCGCTGCGAGAAATGTTCCGCAGACCACCCCGTGGGGGATCGGAACGGCGGCACCGCAGGGCGAGGCCAACCCATGGACCAGACCGAGGCCCGCGTTGGCCAGCACGATGCCTGAGACGAGAGCCCCGTAGGCCATGGCGGTGCGGATTTCGATAGCGTCGGCGCCGTCGGTGCAGGCCGGAATCAGGTTCGGTGCCACCGCTTTGAGTCCGCTCCAGGCCAGAGCGTCGGTCAGCGGAGACGCCTTGGTCGAGAGGTAGGCCTCGAGGAGCTGGGTAAAGGCGTCCAGACCACATGCCGCGGTGACACCTGGCGGGCAGGTGAGCATGAGCTCGGGATCGACGAGAGCCACATCGGGAACGAAGCGCTCGTGGCGCAGAGATTTCTTGAATCCTCCGGCGCCCACGCGGCTGAGCACGGCGTTCTTGGTGGCTTCGCTTCCCGTGCCCGCCGTCGTCGGCACGGCGAGCATCGGCACCTTGCGGCCGCTGTGAACCCGGCCGGTGCCGACACCCTCCAGGAAGTCGACGACCGAACCCTCCTCGAGCAGCATGGCCGAGATTGCCTTGCCTGCGTCGATCACGCTGCCTCCGCCGACGGCCACCACGGCGTCCACCGGCGAGCCGCGCATCGCGGCCACCGTTTCGTCGACCCACTCGGGCGAGGGCTCTCCCCCGATCGTGACCTGGCGGGTATCGATCGCGGCTCCCGCCAGCCCGTCGCGCAAGCCATCGAGAGCACCTGTCGCGTTCAGCGAACGGGCACCGGTGACGAGCAAGATCGATCGTCCGAAAGGCGTGATCTGTTCGGCGAGCTCACGCGCACTCCCCGGACCGAACCTGATCGCCGGGCAGGCGGCGAAGGTGAAGGTCGCGGCTACCATAAATCTCGATCCGTTGGACGGATCACGGCGTGCAGGTGGCCGCGGCGCGGTTCGGCCATCCAGTCGGCCACCGTCTCTTTCCAGCGCAGATAGTGCGCGGTCTGCTTGTGGGCGCGGGCCGCCTCTTCCGACTCGTAGGCTTCGTAGAGCATAAAACTCGCCGGATCTTCGCGGCTCTGCAGGACATCGAACCGCAGATTGCCCGGCTCGGAGACCGAGCTCTCGTGATTGGCGATGGTGGCGGCGATAAAGTCGTCGATATGGTCAGTCTCGACCTTGACGGTCACCGTGGTCACGATCATGTTCTGCTCCTCCTCGCGGTGCGCCGAAACAACGCCTCAGAGCCGATTCGACTCCTTCGATCGGCGCGATAGGGTGTCGTGTCCGTCCTCCCCCGTTTCCTCGTCTCAGGCCATGACGAGCACCCCGTCACAGAGGCCCGCCGCGCACCTGGCCGAGCCGGCAACGAGGGGATCAGCCTTCCGCCCCTCAGTGTCTTTTAGCAGAAAATGGCGCGCTGTGGCAGATCTATAGACGCTGACCCTCGGCGATGCAGGTGTTGCAGCCCAGAAAACTCAGCACGCAGACCATCTCCACCGTCTCCTCGAGCCAGCCGAAGAGGGTATGGCTCGAGCCGAGGTGTTTCATGAACGCCTCGCCCGCCTCGCAGAGGATGTCCACCCCGAGAGCGGCGAGCGCCACGATCAGGAGTGTACGCGCCTGCGATCGCAGGCGGACCGTGTTTTCGATCGCACCGATTTGCTTCCAATAGGAGAGCACGAAGAGGATGAGCCCCGCCAGGGCGGCGACGGCGAAGACCGGGAGCCAGGCGTGGCCGTGTCCCAGCATGGGGATCATCTTGGAGAGACCGATCGTGTCTTCGATGATCCTGCTGAGCGCTTTGTGGAACAGAAAGATCTCCTCGAGAGCCAGGAAACAACAGCCGATCGCCGCAAGCCGCCACAGCCATCGCGCCGCGCGGCCGGTTTGATTCTTCGCTGCCGGGCCCCATCCGAGGGGCACGAAGGAGAGCGAACAGAAGAGGAAGAGGCTGCCCTGAAACAGAGCACCCAGATTGCAGCCCCAGCGGTTGAGGTCGAGCTGATCCAGCACCGCTGCCAGCCAGGACGGCATGGGTACGGGGATGTGGGCCACGAGCGTCGCCGCCGAGAAAAAAAGAGCCAGGATCAGGAGAATCGGGGTGCTCGCTCTGAGAAAACCGGGGATGTTCATGTCAGGCGCTCCCCGCATAATCCTGGTATTTCCGGTATATTTCCGGTAAGCGTCCCCGAGAGGTGATCGTGGGCTTTTCCATGAAGCTCCGTCTTGTATCGGCCGGCAACAACGAGCGGAACACCCACTCCACGTGGGTGTCCCGAATCGAAGCTAGCTCATCGAGCGGCTAACCCGGGCTACAACCTCCAGCCCAACGCTTTGACCCTGCGATCGTCGCGGATGCTGTCGAGGCTGCTGTCGAATTCAATCAGGTCGAGGTCTTCGAAGCCGGCATCGACCGCCCGCTTCAGATATTGGATCGCCCTGTCGGAGTCGTCGCTGCGCGCGTAGGCACAGGCGATGTTGTAGTAGGCCATCGGGGCGTGGATCTTGCTGCCCTCGGCGGCTTTCTCGTAGTCCTCGATCGCCTCTGAGTGTCGATCGAGCCGCACGAGACAATCGCCCCTGTTTTTGTGGGCCCAAGCAGAGAGCTCGTGATAGGGATTGCTGAACAGCCAGGCGGCGAAGAGCTGCTCCGCCTCTTCATACTCGCTGCTGCGCATGAACACGGAGGCCTCGATCACCACGTCGAAAAAAGCGCCGAGCCGCGCATCGTCCTGCAGGCTGTCGAACTGCGGATCGTAATCGAAGATCTTGAAGCCCTCGTCGATCGCCTGGGTGAGATTGGCGATCGCGTCATCGGCGTTGCCGAGCTGGACCCAGGCGCGGGCGATCTCGTAGAGGATCAACCCGCGAGAGTTCTCATCCCGTTCGGCCACCCACTGGTAGTCCTCGATCGCCCCGTCAAAACGGCCGAGCTGCATGCGGCACTCGCCACGGTGGCGCCGGGCCCAGAGGGTGAAGTAGCGTCTGTTGGGATTGGCGGCGATCCAGCGGGTGAGCCGGTCCTCGGCCTCGGCGTGCGCGCCGTCGTGCATCTTGATGAACGCCTCCCCCAGGGCCGGCTCTTCGAGTTGAACCACGGGGATGTTGTCGCCTCCGCCGCTCGGTGCGCTGAGCAGCGCGTTGATCGACCCCTCTTTGAACATGCCCTCGGCGATCGTCGCCAAACCCGCGAGAGCGGCTCCGACTCCCAAGGGTGAGTTGAGCGAGAGGAGGAATCCTGTGTCGTCGGCCACCGCCCAGGCTCCGGCGTTGGTGATATACTGGGTGATCGTTTCGGTCATCGGGAGCAGGGCCGCATCGACGGGCAGGCCCTTGTTGGAAAGAGCTCCGGACAGAAGGGGTGCGCCGATGCTGTAGCCGAACTGGGCGCTGCTCTTCAGATTCGCGAAGTGCAGGAGCGTGGCGCCGTCGGGCGTTCCTGCCATGGCCTTGGGAAAGACCTCGGACTCCAGCAACCCTCCGCTTCCACTCTCCATCCACCGCAGGTGGCGCTTCATGGTCATCGCCGTGCTGGCGATCCACAGGCGTCCGCCGCCGACGGTCAGGGTGGGGGATAAAGGAACACCACGCTGTGGGATCGTGACGCTGTGCAGGATCCAGTCGTTGAATCGCGATTCGGCCACGTTGGTGACACTTCCGAGTGTGGCCACGAGCTCATCGAGCACAGGGTAGAAGGCCTCCTCGTCGGCGATGGAGAGGCTCAGAACCATGTCGGGGATCATTGCGGCGAGCCCTCCGGAACGCGGCGCCGACACGAAGAAGGTCAGCTCGTGACCAACGATGCTGGCCAGCTCATCCTCCCGTCCCAGGCCGATCCGCTGCAGAAAGGCATTGACATTGCGGCTGAAGGCCTCTTGCCCCCCTGGTTGCCCGACCTCCAGGAGGTTTTCGATGTTTTGCAGAAGGAGCTCGAGATCGCAGGCCGTGGCCAGGAAAAAGAGTGCCTCAGGAGGGGTCTGCTCGAGGCACTCCATTGAAACCGCTTGAGGAGAGAGGGCTCTTGTCAGCCCGGTCTGGCCGCGAGGCGTGGAAACGAAGAGCATCTCCCGTGATCCGCCACCCTCAATCGTGGTGGTCAGCGAGAGCGCTTCTACCTGATCGAGGCCGAGGATCTCGATCGAGTCGGCCTTTTTAGGAGGCAAAATGGGCTGAATGATATCGAGAACTCGTTGCATGTTCACGTAGAGCGATCCGTCGGAACGGCTTCCGCCGGTGCGCTCGTAACAGCGGCTGAAAACCGGATCGAAAGCCAGGCTCGGCGCGCCGTCCACGGTGAGATCGATTACCCGATGAATCGAGGGTTTTGTCAGGCTGAGGACCAAAAAGCTGTCGACGAGCGTGTAGTGCAGGCTCAAGCCCCGCCCCGGATGATCCAACGTGTGGATCGTAGCGTCGCGGTATCGTTCCTCTCCGGGGGTGAGGTTCTTGGCCCAAACAGCAAGGTCGATCAGACTGCGCCACTCGTGCATCACCGCGTCGCGCTCGGCTCCCAGATCGAGAACGGCGACGATGTCTGGCACCATTCCGTTTTGAAAGAGGGGCAGACCGTCATACCAGGCCAGGGCGATTTTTCCACGCCAGAGCCGCCAGAGCTCTTGGAGAGGGATACTCGCGTCGCCGCCGTTGGGCAGCATACCCGGCAGGAGATCGAGGGAATCCGCGAAAAAGGCCTGTACCTCGGGATCCAGCCAGAGGCGGCAGAGATTCAGGGACTGACAGCGCTCGAGGAGCCTGTCGACTCCGGAGGTCTGGATGAAACAGGCTGCCCCTGCAGGCAGAATCTGCTCGATCGTCACAGGTTCAGCCGCGGATCCGTCGGCTTGCGCGGCGGCCGACCCTGTCGGCCATGGTAGGCCGAGGCTGATACCCAAGATCAGCGCGGTGAGTCCGCACCACGCCCTTTTGCGCTGTACAACTCGTGTCATGTCTCCGATCAGAAGGGTTGCGGATTTGAACGGTTCCATTTGATCTCTCCCGATTCGTGAATCAAGACGCTCGTCCACAAAGAGCCGGCCCGTCGCATCTCTCATGACGAGCAGATACCACGTGGCGACCGGTCCGGTGCGAGCGCGGTCGATGCGGACCTAGATGAGCCGTTTGACGACGAGAAGGGTGTATCAGACGAAAAACGTCGTGCTGGTGTGACACACTATAGCCTGGAATCACAGAGTCCAAGACGATTTCTCCCATGAGCTTTTCTGACACCAAAATCGTGATGGGAAAAAGTTTTTTTTCGAATTCGCGCTGTTGGCCCCCTGTGACCCTGTCTTACCCCGTGAAGATCGACGAATGCCGGTCCCAAGGCGGCCGCTATCCCTCGTCAATAGGTGAAGACGATCGAATTGGGACCCAGACGGGAAAAGAGCAGATCGGCGTTGGTGACCTCCGCGCCTTCGATGAGGTCCTCTTCTTCAACGCTCATCGCCTGCATGCAATGAGGACAGACCTGAAGCTCAGCCCCCTTTTCGATCAACCCGGCCAGCAGCTCCTTGATCGGTTCGTCTTTGAAGCTCAGATCCGGCGACAAACCCTCGGTCGGAATGGTGACGCCGCGCACGTTGAAGAACAGCACCACCTCGCGGCCGGCGTCGAGGCAATGTCCGGCGAGCTGCATGGCCATGGTGACCGAGTGCGCATCCTCGGTGGGACCGCTGGTGATATTAAACACCATCACCGGCGCGGGCTGCGAATGTTCGTCGTGGTGCGGCGTGGCGCAGGCCGTGAGCAGCGCCGCCGCGGTCAGAGTGGCAACGATAGCAAGACGAGTCTTCATGAGATGTGCTCCTTATCTTGTGATGCAATCCGGGATGCGTCAACGACGGACGACCTCGACTGCCAGGTTCAGGACGATCAGTGATTGGCGACAACGTCATAACGTTTTACAAAAAAAAGAGCTGGCTGTTCCCGAGTGATTCTCAAGGGTGCACCAGTTGATGGCGGTTTTCCACCAAAAAACGAAGACACTTTTACTCTGTACGGCAGGGGCTGCGAGGACGATGGCGACACCTGCGTCGCGCCGGTGCCCGCCGAGGCCGGGATCATCCCTCAGGGGAGTACGAGCTCGAGGTGTTGCGTGAAGCGCGGGATGTCGAGGAAGCAAAGATCGGCCTCGGGGCTGAAGCGCTGATGCGCGTCGTGGAGGATGCACACCCAACGGCAGCGCGCATCCCGCGACGCCAGGACGTCGTAGCGCGAATCCCCTACGCAGAGGGTCGTCTGCGGCGTGGCTCCGAGCCGCTTCATCGCTTCCACCACCGGCGCGCCCGAGGGCTTGTAAAACCCTGAGTCCCGGGTGAGGACCACATCGAAGGAAAGATCGTACTCGTTCAACAGGTGTGCCACGTTGTCGTCGGTATTGTTGGTGACCAGCGCGGTCTTGATCCCCTTGTCACTCAGGAGGGAGAGGAGCTCGGCGGCGCCTGGCTTGACCTCTGCCGCCAGCGTGGCGCGGCGCTCGATCGCCTCCAGAACACGCCATTTCGCTTCCCGTTCCGGGCTCGGATAGCTGTTGAGATCGTCGATGATCGAGATGCCGGTCACACCCAGTTGGGCTTTGATCGCCAGCCAGTCGTAATGTGAGTCGATCAGGGTGCCGTCCATGTCAAAGACGCAGGTCTGCATGCTCCGGAGCATTCCGGCCTTCAAGATTTCGTCGCGCTGGAAGCGGGGCAGGGATGCTCCTGGGCCTTCTGCGGGCGCGATGGCTCTTGCGCTGCCGATCCAGCGGAGAGGAATCCCGGCCTTCTGCATCGCGGCCTGGAGCTCGCCACGGCCGTGTGGCTTGCAGCCCACGAGCAAGCTGCCCGATCCGATGAGGCCCAGGGGATCGAGTCCCAGACTGGAGCAGAGCAGCCGTGTCTCGGAGAGGAGGGGAACCGCGGAGGCATCGACCTCGATGAACAGACCGGCGGCGCAGGCCATCTCGTGGAGCGCCTCGCCGACACCGCCCTCGGTCACGTCGTGCAGGGCGGTCACCGCGGAGTTTGCCGCACCGATGCTGGCCTCGGGAACCACGCTGAGCCAGTTCTCGCCAAGGATCCCATCGATACCGCGCAAGCAGGTCTTCCCGCGGAGGGTCTGGAGGCGCGCCGCGTACTCGCTCATCAAGATCGCCGTGCCCTCTAGGCCGGCCCACTTGGTGATCCCCAGCAGATCGCTTGCACCCAACCCGCCCGTGGTGAGCACACGATCGGCGACGCGCCCCAGCATGGTCCCTACGACCACCGTGTGCGGCAACCCCGGTGTGACCTCGGTGTGACCGCCGATCAGTGTGACCCCCAGGTTTCGGCAAGTCCGGCCGACCTGGTCGAGCAGAGTTTGGACGCGGGCCTCCTCGGCCTCTTCGGGAGCCACGAGGATCACGGCCAGAAAGAAGAGCGGGCGGGCTCCGCGGACGGCCACGTCATTGGCGTTGACGATCACCGCCAGCCTGCCGGCGTCTTCCGCCGTGAAGGTGATCGGGTCGGAGGCCACGGCCCACGTCTCCGAGCCCAGACGCAGCAGGGCCGCATCCTCGCCGAGGCCGGGACCCAGAATCACTTCGGGCGGCAGGGCGCCGCGAACCTTGTCGGCCACCGTATCCCAGGGAACTTTTCCAGGCGGAAGCTTGGTCATCGTGGAGCAACCTCGCTGGTTAGCGGCTCGTGCCGGCGACCGGGTTTTCGAGCACGCCGAGACCGTCGATCTCGAGGGTCACCACATCTCCCTCGCGGAGCGGCACCGGTGGTTCGTGGTAAATTCCTACACCGCCAGGGGTTCCAGTCGAGATGATGTCGCCCGGCACGAGGGTCATCGTCTGCGACAGGTAGGAAACCAGGAAGGGGACGGTGAACACGAGATTGCTCAGGTTGCTCGACTGGCGCAACTCCCCGTTCACATGGCAGGTGATCTCCAGGGTGTGGGGATCGCTCATCTCGTCGCGGGTGACCAGCCAGGGGCCCATGGGAGCGAAGGTGTCGAAGCTTTTGGCACGCAGCCATTGCTTCTCGGCAGACTGCGTGTCGCGACCAGAGACATCGTTGAGGATCGTGTAGCCGGCCACGTAGTCGTAGGCCTCGCTCTCGGCCACATGGCTCGCCTGTTTTCCGATCACCACGGCCAGCTCCACCTCGGGATCGGTAAAGGTCTCGAAGCGCCGGTCGGGCAGGCGGATCGCCTCGCCCTTTGCGATCACCGACGAGGGCGCCTTGGCGAAGACCAGCGGTTTTTTCGGGAGCGGCCTGTTCTGCTCGGCGGCGTGATCCCGGTAGTTCAGGCCGAGACACAGGATTTTGGTAGGATCGGGAACCGGCGCCCCGAGCCGCACCGTGGCGAGGCGCCGGCAAAACCCCGGGTCGACGCCGCCGGGATCGATGGCGGCGCAGGCGCCGAGCAGGCCGCGCTCCAGCAGTTCGCGCATCGTGCGGGGCCCTTCAGGCAGGACCGCAGAGAGATCGAGGACCTGGTCGTTCTCCAGCAGAAGCCCGGGCTTCTCCTGGCCGTGGAGGCCGAAGCTCAAGAGTTTCATGGCAACTTTTCCTTTGTTCCGAGTTCGATACGATCCCATTCATTTAAAGGCTTGCTTTGCTAATGGCAATATGAATCCTTCTCGAGAGGGAGGCACAAAAAGGGGCAAAGCTCCTGACTCGCTCCTGATTTTCGGCACATTTTTCGGCTAAGGAGTGGAGATGTCGTTTCCCTTTCAATATAATCCGAACACCAACATATTGTGTAACCGATAGGAGGCATGGGCAAGGTATGGTAGTCAAGCGGAGTCAACTGGGTGATGTCGGGACCGAAGGTCGCAGCCGTGCCAGGCGGGAATCGGGGGGGCTCGTGTTCGAGCCGGTGTTTTGTCCACAAGAGGTTAGCGATCCCTATGAGACGGTGACCTGGGACGAGCGCACCGCCGCCATCCGCAGTGAATCAGGTGCGATCCTGTTCGAACAGAAGGGCTGCCAGTTTCCCGAGAGCTGGAGCCAGTTGGCGGTCAATGTCGTGGCCAGCAAATATTTTTATGGAGAGGTGGGAACCCCTCAGCGGGAGACGAGTATCCGCCAGCTCATCGACCGGGTGGCCGATACGATTGCCGCCTGGGGGGCGGAATCGAGCGTGTTCGCCACCGAAGCGGACCGCACGGTCTTCTACCGGGATCTGGCCTGGCTCCTGCTGCATCAGTACGGTTCGTTCAACTCACCGGTGTGGTTCAACGTGGGGATCCACGAGAAGCTGGGCCTGTCCGGCGGACGGGGTGCATACTGCTGGAGCGCGGAGCAGGGCCGGGTGGTCCAGGCGCCCAGCGCCTACTCTTTTCCTCAGGTGTCGGCATGCTTCATCCAGTCGGTGCAGGATGACATGGATTCGATCATGACCCTGGCCGTGAGCGAGGCGATGCTGTTCAAGTTCGGATCGGGCACCGGTACCGACCTCTCGCCGCTGCGTAGCTTCCGGGAAAAGCTCTCCGGCGGCGGAAAACCCTCCGGTCCACTCTCTTTCATGAGGGTCTATGATCAGATCGCCGCGGTGGTCAAGTCGGGCGGCAAGACCCGGCGGGCCGCCAAGATGCAGTCGCTCAAGGTCTCCCATCCCGATATTTTCGAGTTCATCGAGGCCAAGCGGAGCGAGGAGACCAAGGCCCAGGCGTTGATCCGTCAGGGCTACGACGCCAACTTCAACGGCGAGGCGTACGGTTCGGTCCTCTTTCAGAACGCCAACTTCTCCGTGCGCGTGACCGACGCCTTCATGCAGGCGGTCGAGGCCGATGACGACTGGCACACCCACTGGGTGACCGAACCGAGCCGCGAGGGGCCCAAGTACAAGGCTCGCCTGCTGATGGAAAAGATGGCCAAGGGGACGTGGCAGTGCGGCGATCCGGGCCTGCAATACGACTCCACGATCAATGCCTGGCACACCTGCCCCAACTCCGGTCGGATCAACGCCAGCAATCCTTGCAGCGAATATATGTTCCTCGACGACTCGGCCTGCAACCTGGCCAGCCTCAACCTCATGAAGTTCCGCAGCCAAGACGGTTCTTTCAACGTGGAGCGTTTCCGCCAGGCCGCGCGCGTTTTCATCACTGCCCAGGAGATTCTCGTCGATCGTGCCGGATATCCGATGGCGGAAATCGCCAAGAACAGCCACGACTACCGGCCGCTCGGCCTCGGTTACACCAATTTCGGAGCGCTGCTGATGGCCTCCGGATTGCCCTACAACAGCCGCGAGGGACGCTCGTTGTGCGGCGCGCTGACCGCCATCATGACCGGGCAAGCCTATCTCACCTCGAGTGAGATCGCCGGTATCCCGGCGCCGGAAGGGGATTCCGGCGTGATCGGGCCCTTTCCCGGTTTTGCCGCCAATCGCGAGCCGATGCTGCGGGTGATGGAGAAGCATCGCGCCGCGGTGGAGGCGATCGATCCCGTCTGTTCGGCTGAGCTGCTCGGCGCCGCACGCCAGGTGTGGGATGACTGCCTCGAGAACGGCAGGCGCGCGGGATACCGCAATGCCCAGGCCACGGTGCTGGCGCCGACCGGCACGATCAGCTTCATGATGGACTGCGATACCACCGGTATCGAGCCGGATCTGGCGCTGGTGAAATACAAGCAGCTCGCCGGGGGTGGAATGCTCAAAATCGTCAACCAGACCGTGCCTCTGGCGCTGCAGACCCTGGATTACTCTTCCGACGAGCAGTCGGAGATTCTGGCCTTCATCGAGGCCAACGACACCGTCGAGGGCTGTCCGCAACTCAAAGACGAACATCTCGGTGTCTTCGATTGCGCTTTCAAACCGAAGAACGGGGAGCGTGCCATCTCCTGGAAGGCGCATGTGAAGATGATGGCCGCCGCTCAGCCGTTCCTCTCGGGAGCGATCTCCAAGACGGTGAACATGCCCTGTGACAGCTCGGTGGAAGATATCGTGCAGGCCTATTTCGAGGGTTGGCGTCTGGGTTTGAAGGCGCTGGCGATCTATCGCGATGGCTCCAAGGAGAGCCAGCCGCTCTCGACCAGCACGGAGAGCGAGAAGGAGGCGTCCGCTGCTGCCAACGGTGAGCATCGCAAGCCCTTCCGCAAACATCTGCCCGATACGCGGGCGTCGGTGACGCACAAGTTTTCGGTCAATGGGCATGAGGGATATGTGACCGTTGGTCTCTATGAGGACGGCCGTCCGGGAGAGCTCTTCATCACCATGGCCAAGGAGGGTTCGACGATCGGCGGACTGATGGACGTCCTGGGCACCGTGGTCTCCATGTCGCTTCAATACGGCGTGCCCCTCGAGGTGCTCGTCGGTAAGTTTTCGCACTCCCGATTCGAGCCCTCAGGATGGACGAGCAACCCCGACATACCGATGGCCAAGAGCATCGTGGATTACATCTTCCGCTGGCTCGGGATTCAGTTCATTCCCGGTTTTCGCGAAGAAAACACGCCTCATCGCCCGAATGCGGCAGCCGAAAAGGAGGACCTCGAGGGCGACGAAGGGAAGACAAAAGGGGACAGTCTCTCCGCGGAGCCAGGCTCTTGCGATTCGGCTTCCTTCGAGTCGTCCCCGTCAGACTCGTCGTCAACCGGTTCTGAAGGCGATGGCAACGGCCATCCGGCTCTCTCCGTTCAGCCCGAGGAGCTGGCCCGCCTGCAGTCGGAAGCGGTGCTCTGTGATCATTGCGGCGCGCTGACCGTGCGAGTGGGGATGTGCTATCTTTGCTATAACTGCGGCAACACGTCGGGCTGCGGCTAAAAATTGAGCTGCTCACCACGCTGCCGCTGCTGACACGCGAGGCTCAACGCCCGGATTATAGAGATACGAGCGTCATATTGCGCTGCTCACAACGCTGCCGCTGCTGACACGAGACGGGACACTGCCGCCGCACTGCCGCGAAGGGAGCTGCTGCTGCTGCTAATAGGTGCGGCAAGGCAGTGCCCCATGCTGCGGGATGGGCCGGGGAGATCACGCTGTACCTGCTCTGGGTAACCGGCGGTCCTACCGCGATTGGAGCGGGAGGATCCGCCTGCAAAAAAACGACGGCTCCCCGTCGATGACTCTCTCGTCCATGATCGCCTGACACCGACCTCGGACAATGTTGGGGCAGTTTTTTTTTAAAATCCTGTTGGTTATCCCGCCCGCCCGCCATTACCCCCTTGAAAACCTGTCGGAAGTTTATGCAGAGAGTAAGACCGGCCGAGCTCCCGCTGTGAGTCCGGTGCAGAGGACCGGTCTGGGATCTCGGGGGTGGGTTATGTTGGACAAAGCGCAATTGAAATCAATCCGCTCGTTGTGTCGCAAGCACCAGCTCGACCTCGAGGTTCCCATATCGATCAGGAGCGGAGAAGATATCGAGAAGATCTTGAAGGTTCTTTTTAGTGCCTACCTGGAGACTCTCGATGTTGATTTTTTTACTCTCTTTTATCGTTCGACATACAGCCTGTTTTATTGTTATGCGCAGGAAATACTCAAGCGGCACAACCTGCTGCTCCCCGTTGACGATCTTCTCGCCGAAGTCTACGGACAGCTCCTCGAGATGCACCGCGGCAAACTCCTCACCAACGGCACGAGTCTGACATCGCTCGGTCAGAGCATCATCAGAACTCTCGTGAGAGAAAACCTCGCGCACACCAGATCCAAGAGGCAGCAAACCACCGTGAATGAAGACGTTTCGAAGCGGTTTCCGATCCAAATGGAACGTGATCGGCGTCTCGATCTCCTCCGTCTTCACATACACAGCGCGGTGAGCCGGACTGTCGAGCAACTCGACGCCCGGGAAGCTCGGATTCTGAAAGAGCTCTTCGTCGAAGAATTGAGTATTCCGGAGATCGCCGCGCGGTTGGAGTCGAGTGTCGATAGAATCTACGCGGTAGTAGACCTCATCAAAAAAAAAATCCAGGAACTCGTTGTAGATCCGGATGGGTTTTCTGATTCCAGGGAGATACCGTCATGAATATAACACCTGATGGGCACGCCTCCAATTCGGATGCACCGTGCAAGCGCTTCGAGAAGCCGCTCCTTGCCATGGCGCTCGGAATGCTGCCACGGGAAAGCACGCAAAAAATCAAGCAACATATGAGGCTCTGCAGCCGTTGCAGATTGTTCTACCGGCTGCAGGGGATCATCGGAGACGGGATGCGGTCCTACTTTGGAGCTTGCGCGGTGACTACGCCGGAGATGATCCCGACGAGCCTGCAATTGAAGCTGAGTCGCCTGCGCAAGGACAGCATCGCAAGGTGGATGTATGAGATCGGCAGGTCGCTCCTCTTCCGGCATCCCGAGGCGGTTGATACGGTCTATGTCGATCCGGGATTCGAGGCCGTCGATGGACAACTGCGAAGAATCGAAAATCTCTGCCGATCGGCAAAAAACGATCCGCTGATCGGTGAGACCGGTCTGAAAACAGGAGTCATCGATCGTTGCATCGAAGCGATCGACAGAATTCCTCCTCTCTTTGCGGACAATGATCGAGACGTTGACGCCAAGGAGTTCTTGGAGCTGTCGTTGAAGATCGATGACAGCTTCATGCCGGCGTGGAAGTATTTGGGCAATTATCACTATCTTCAAAAAAGGTTTCAGCCCTGTTACGAGGCCTACAAGAAAGGTTTCGAGCTGGCTTCGAACGCCACATCACGCTGGAAATACAACATTCTTTTGAGTATCGCCGCCAGTGGGCTGGGCGACTTCGAAAAGACGCGTGAACACATCGACGAGGCGAGCGCGATCCATGACGATTACCAGGTGGATTTTCATCGTTTCATGAATCATTTGAGAAAACGGGACATCCCACGGGCGTCTCGTTCCCTGGATCAACTCGACAACAGGTTGGCCACGACGCCGGCGGAGGCCGTCGACAGCTCGTCGTACACCATCATGATGAAATTTTTTGTGCGCAACCAGGATTTTCTCTTTCATCGATTCAGAAACAATTACAGCGCTCTGGCTCTGGTTGCCCGTTACAGTGAGAAAGGAACGAGGTGATGAACAGATCGATCGGCAGGCAAAAACACGGGGTCGCAAAGCGACGAAACCGGAGGTTGTATGAACGGAAAAAGCATGGTTGGACGGAGATCGTTCTATCAGTCCTTCTAATCGTGATCCTCTGCATCGTCCTCTGCGAGCAATCGACGGCGAAAGGGTTTAGATTCAAGCTGTTCGGCAGGTATCAGGCTACTCTTTCACAAGCTCTTCACAAGGCGGACGAGCCTCCAGAGCCGCCGGTCACGCTCGACATTTCCAAGATGCCGTAGTCCGTTTGTATCCAAGCAGCGCAAGATTTTGCAGGGCTGAGTGGACTCGAAAATGGAAGGTCCATCTCCCTGTTTGATCCTGAATGCATCCAGGCAAACGGGATGGTTGCGTTCGCCTAACAACCCAATCGAGGGATACCGGGAGATAACATGAAACGATTTAAATCACCTCTCACGCGAGTGATGATCCTCATCGTCGTTATTCTGATTCTTTTCTGTATCTTCCATAGTGACCTCGGGGTGCGTCTTGTCGGTGGCAAGGTCGCGAGCGCTGAGCGGGAGGTTACCCAAGAAATATCGAGCGAGATGCCGGTGACAGTTTCCAGTGGCGATGATTTGGGTGGATCGATCGATTCGATCGAATCGTTTGATGCCGAATCGATGCCAAACGATGTCGTTCCGGGACAAATCGCTATCAAGCAGGGAGAGCAGCTTCTCGAGGAGGGATGGCGTGTGGTTGGACGCGACGGCCGGCCGGGCTGCGGTGCCAGAATCTTCGCGACCCTTGCCAGCCGGGATAGCGTGGTGCAGTGGATGTCGGCGGACGATGTTCCCGAGGACGAAACGGCGGCTCACGAAACGTGGTGTGATCTGGATGGTTGCTTCGATCTGTCCGACGTCGAATCCGGGCTCTACTTCGTGCGGTCGGAGCTCCCAGGTTACGGTCCCGGCTGCGCGATGCTGGACCTCACTGAAGCTTGGCCAGCCGATTTTCTCGTGACCCTCGACTATCCCAAGACGATCGAGGGAAGTGTTGTCGCCGGCGACGGTGAGCGGCTCGAGGGTGTCGAAGTGTTTTGTACGCTAGCCATCCGCCAGGACCCGCAGCTTCTGCCGCTCGAGACGGCCTATGAGCTGTTTGTCGATCAACGATGTGTGGAGACCGGTCGTGACGGATCCTTTCGGTTCGAGGACCTGGCGCTCTCCAAGAACTACATGTTGCACGTCGAGCACGAAGATTATATACCTGTCCATCAGGAGGTCAGATACTACGAGTATCATCCCCAGAAGCTCGTTCTCAAGGCTCCCTGCCTGCTCGAAGGCTACATCCGCAATCAGGCAGGAGAGCCGGTGGAAGGTGCTAACGTCACGTACCGTTACCCGCAGGTCTCGGTCGATTACGGCGACCTCATCGCGACCGACTCGACCGGTTTCTTCCGCTTCGAGGCCGCCACGGAAGGGTTCGTGCACCTTCAGGCGATGCACGCGAAGTACGGCAACAGCGCGCGGGATGTCGAGGTCCGGCCGGGGAGGGTGAACCGATGCGACCTGGCTCTGCCGCCTGGACTGGAGCTCGAGGTTATGGTGAGCGAGGAGAGCGGCGCACTCCTCGAAGGCATCAAGGTGATGGTGACCGACGTGACGACGGGCACTTTCGTCGGTGGCGATTACACCGACGCCGGGGGGCGAGTTCTCTTCAGTGGTCTCAACAGGGGCAGTCGCAACTACGTCCGGGTCGTCGATCACAAGGGGTACTTTACCAGATGCAACATGGTCGAATCCTTCGACCAGAACACGCATCTGCCGGTTGTGGTCACACGCAGATCCGCCGCACCGATCGAGGTGCTGGATGCGGCGACGCACGAGCCGGTGCGCAACTTCCAGGGGGTGTAACTTTCTCTCTACGTCGTTCAAGACGCCCTTTTCAATTTTCTGTAGTGAGACCAGAAAGAATCCCACCGATCTGATTTATTATAATTTCGCAAGTGTAATATATGTTGTCCCCCC
>Ga0190284_1000198_pt1 | contig 43331 bp, 31 predicted proteins | sample 48691812_MG_FD_161668 | JGI IMG/M metagenome (GOLD analysis project Ga0190284, IMG submission 161668) | Hydrothermal vent microbial mat bacterial communities from Southern Trench, Guaymas Basin, Mexico - 4869-18-1-2_MG | ecosystem: Environmental > Aquatic > Marine > Hydrothermal vents >...
TGTGACAAAATGAAGACGCCTATAAAGATGATAGTCGCTCATACTCGAGCATAGCGGCCTTTTTACAGGCTTCTTGAGAGTAGTAATATTGAACTTCTTTATCATGGACGTACATATTGTTGCACGCATAGGATAATGCTTCCTGGATTATGAACAGCGGAGCCTTTTGTTCGAGGATTACGGCAGTTATTGATTGAAATACGAGAAGTGCGTGAAATATTTCTTTGCAACTATGTACATAGATGCTTTCTGAGATCCCCTTGCCGCGTCCTATCCTATAGCCGGAAGTCGAAATCATGACCCCAAAATTGCAGTGGTGTTCATGCATCCGGCGACAATGATCAGAAAATTCACTATTCTCCAACGGGTCCGAGTGGTTTTTTGCTTCCAAGTAGACATGCAAACCTATAAGTTCGCAAATTTTCTTACCAAAAGAAAAACGGATAGCCGTTTTGTGAACAGGACCACATCCATCGACCTGCCATTTACTCGGGTCGGAAATCTCGACAATCTGATGAGCTATCCCGCCTTTTTCCAACAGATATCGGCCGATTAATTCTAGAGGTCGTCCTTTTAACTTAGTTTTATCATCGCTGGGCTGGATTTTTATCTGAGTGGATTCAACGTAAGCCCTATAAAGTTCTTCAAATTCTTCCTTATCCCATCCGGATTCCGCTGCGAAACGCCATTCAAGCAAATAATCTAGAGAAGTAATATTCTCTTTGAACTCGTCTATCGTGTCCCTAAATTCCGTTAAATTGGGGTAAGGCTTATAATCCAATCTTCGCCCCCGGCTTCCAAAATACTATTTGGATTTCAATATCTTTTGATGTTTCAAAGGGTTCAAAACAAAGGGGACAAAAAGATCCATATCCCCCGTTCAGGGCTTTATGGGAAATCATTTCCACCGATGTTTCTTGTTGTCCAATAATACCGTCACAAGCCTTGTGTCGCGGTAAGAAGGTTGCTTTCAGTAATTGCATTCCCAGCAGCAAATAAAAAACACGCTTCACCGTCATAGCTGGAGAGCCAACAGCTTCGGACACTTTCTGAATATCAATGGATGCGTTGGGGCGTTTAGTTGTGAACTTATCGATTTCTCCGGAGATTCTTATCCCGATGTTTTCTTCAATTCCGGCCTCTTTAAATGGGATCTGATCAGGCATCGTCGTCAGCTCTTCGACATAATGTAGTCAATATCATATGGATTCTGAACTATTTCCTGTTGTGATTGCTCTACGCAATCGCGTAGTCGGCTATTGATGTATACATCGTTTCTCGCTAGTAAGATCACTGGAGCATAACTACTATTTTGATTCCCGTAATACGTCGAAACCCGGACCTTACCGCTTTTCTTACCAAGAGGCGCTTGTAGCACAAGGGAGTAGGTATGGCTGTTCTCTTTAAGCGCCCTGAAGATATTATATAGATTTGTTTGTGAGAGAGGGTACTCCTTTTTTCGGCGATCATATTCCTCTTTCAGACTTTGTGAGAAGGCATCGAATATTTTCTTTAATGGCAAGACGCCTTGCGTTAGATCGAACGCGGCCTCTGTCTGGGGTGCTATCTTCCATCCCATATCCTCGGCTCCGAGCTTGATTTCTAGATATAGCATTAACTTCTTGAAATCTAAAGGCAGAAAATCACCTGAAAATTTCGTTGAAATGTATTTTTCAAAACTTTTGATAATATACTGAAATCTTTCGGGAGTACGAGAAGCCTCGACCAGAGCTGCCCCTTGTACTTCAGCAAATATAGGCATCGATATTTCCAGCAGCCGAGTGGTAAATAGAAAATTGGCCTTGACCGGTAATCGCGCCAGAAAATAATCGCCGTAATTACCTGGCTGCCCATCGGGACGAAGTAGCACTCGATTGCAGCTGAGCAGCATAGAAACGGAACGCGATCCTTGATTTATACGAATCGATTCAACACGAAGTGACGATCCCTGTGGGGCCACGATGCCGTTGAAAAATATTTTGATTTGTTTGGAACCCATATTATATTCGGTTTTCAATATTTTCTGGAAAGTGATGAACGATTTGTATGGACCTGTCTTGGGCAATAGAAAGTAACTGACGCATGGGAAGTAAAAATCATGATCAAGATGTGAGAGAGCCTGTCCTATCTTTTTAGTATCGAGAATATCAGCTATTGCGTCAGCATGAGCGTATCTATTATTAATGCCTCTATTTGCCCCATCCCCATCTATCTTTCCGGTAATTTTGTTGTCGATCTGGCAGTACGTAATCAGTTGTTTCAATTGATTTATTAGGTATATCTTCCCAAGTACATGGCTAGCCTCTAATTTTTGCAGTGAATATTTGCATGCATTCATGAATTCTTTGAACGATTCATAGTCACTGCCGATCATCGTTATCCTCTATGCTGCCTCTTTCTTAACCGGCCCATTATTCCTACATAAGCCCGGAATTCTTGGCTTAAAGATCCCCAAGGGGGTTTAGCGAGCGCTTCAAAGCCTGGCCGAATAAACGACCACATTGAGCCCACACCTAGCGTACATGGTGCAAACATCTGCAAAAATCATGTACTGACCAGCCGTAGGTAAATGCTACATGAGAGCCGCCCACATGTCAATGAGAACCGGTATTTTGTCCTCCTAATTCCATCGTGGTCAAGATGAACACCGCTTCGGTACTGGATCGATTAAGGCCCAACTTGTCGAAAATGGAATTCCAGGGACGCCATACTTATTCTGGTGGGGCGTTTACCGTGCCTTTCGGGCTAGGTCTTGGGCATCGCGTGGTTCCGTCTGAGGCAGTCTCCAGCTTAGCGATGAAGCCATCATCTCCCTTCGATCTGTCTGTTCGCTCGTGCTGCCGAAGCGTTTCGCTTGGGTATCTGAACACCCGTTCGATAGAAAAACTCCAGTTTGGCGCTGGCTCATGAATGGTGCATCGTAGCCCATGGCGCATTGCCCAGGAAGGGCCATGTTCCCAAGATAGGATCTTTCAAGTCGTCAATCCTATCTGCAACAAATCGCAGATGGTGTCCTACCAACGTCACTATCATTCCAGGGTCACTGCCAGTTCCATCACCCACCGGACAGCCCACATTGATTCCCGCCAACTTCAGGTTCAAGGGATTGTTTGATTCCTCGCGTTCCAATACCCAGAAGCCTCCACCACTGACCCCTACAAGATCTGCTGGCAGACCCTCACGGAACATCTGTGTCATGTCGATATCGATGCATTTCCGACGGTTTCCCGCTGAGTATGAGACCATGCCAGGACACGTATTGAGCGTCAGAAATCCTGACTCAAAGACCTGCTCAGTCGAATCGGTCATGCTCAGTGGGAAGCCGCTCACAATCCCGCTGGCCCAAGCCTCCAAGAACGCAGTCTCATCGGGCACACAAAGATTACTACTGTCCAGAAATCGTCTGCAATTGTCGAAAACAGCGTCTACTTTACTGGGATCCAACTCATAGAAACCATAGTCCTCAATTAGATCCCAATCGGCGTGAACTGCTCCTGGCTCCCTGATATATGCTTCAAACGGCGCACTCGAATTAGCTCCCTTAAGGTAAATCGTACTTTGATGATAGTAAGCACTCACGCAGTGACCGGCCGTAAAGATGAAATAGCGGCCATCGAGTTCCACCAGAATGCCTGAACCGAACGGTTCTAAAGGCTGGCGCGTAGCATGGATCAACTGCACCGAGAATTGCTCGATGTGTTCTACTGCTTCGTCTCTTACCTCAGTGTGGCAGCCGTTCACTACACCGGAGTCACCTGATAAATTCTGGTTCTCGTCTGCACTCATGCCAGCCATCTCCTTTTCCATTGGCAATCTAACAGATCTTACGAAAGGGTTTCATTATAGCTGCGTCGGACAATTAGTAAGTGGAACCCAACCGTTCAGTAGGCTCTCCTTCCTCATTAAGAATCGCGTCGTCCAGGGAATTACGCGGTTGTCGGCTGCCTGATCCGATTACGGCTTAGGCCATGCTTCCTCGTGTCCTCTAAAAGAAAATGGGGTCAAGTCCGATTTTAGATCTTTATCAATTGTTTGTCCAGCCGGTGGACTCTTCTCCTGAGCCTACCGTTACTCTTCAGTGTCTTCCTCGTGCGAGACACGACGCTGCGGACGCTCCCGTAGTTGGCAAGCCCGAACTCCTTTCCTATTGTCTTCAATGTTTGGCCGGATAGACGCCGACAAAGATAAATGGCCACGTTTCTCGGCTCATTGGCGCCGCCCCTCCTGCCGGACAGCAAAACATTCGAGCGCTGTAGGATGGGGTAAGCGAAGCGAACCCCATCTGTCGCGGTGTTAAAATGGTGGTGTGTTGTAAAATATCCTCGACCGATGGGATTCCCGCTGGTCATCCCGTCCTACGGGCTAAGGCGCCCGTTCAGTTTCGAGCGGCTGAACCGGAACTGCGTCTCGGCTCGTGGTTCGAGTCCCAATACAGTGGTTGGACGTGTGGCCGCGCGACACGCGGCGAGAAGAGGGCGCAGCATGCAGCGCCCCTACGAAGACCTGTCCCGGCCGGCTTCTCGAATGGTTGAATTTGTGCGAGCTGTCGCAAGATATTGTTGCAAGCACTATGCCCGTGTTGTCCGGCATGAAGAGGGCGCGGCATGCGGCGCCCCTACGAAGACCCGCCCTCGACAGCTTCTGAAATCATTGAATCCCCCCGTAAGTGAATGGTTTTCGGCTTAGGCCGTGTCGCCGGCTTTACTGCGGGTGAACTGGTCCACCGCCACCGCGAGGACGATCACCACGCCGATCACAATTAACTGAGCGTTCGTCGAGATGCCCACGAGGGTGCACCCGTTACGCAAGAAGCTGATGAGCAACGTGCCGACGATGGTTCCGGTGACGGTTCCGCGGCCTCCAGAGAGGCTGGCGCCGCCGATGACCACCGCGGCGATGACGTCGAGCTCTGCGCCCACGCCCGCGGTGGGTTGCGCGGACACGGTTCGGCTCATGGCGATCATCGCGCCGAGCCCGGTGAGCAGGCCTCCGAGGGTGTAGATGCCGATCAGACTTCGGTCGACTCTCACGCCGGCGTGGTGCGCGGCTTCCACGTTGGAACCGATGGCATACGTGTGACGACCGAACCGCGTGAACTGCAGGATGGCTCCCGCCACCGCGATGACGGCCAAGAACAGGACCACCGAAATCGGTATCCCGAGCAGAGTACCTTCGCCCAGGTACCGGTACGATGACACGTTGATCGGCTGTCCATCGTACATGACCAGCGCTATCCCGCGGTAGAGACTCATGGCGCCTAAGGTGGCAATGAACGGTTGGAGCTTCAGCTTGGTGATCAACGCTCCCGAGACCACGCCACCCACCGCGCCGGCCAGGAGCCCGACCGCGGTTCCCAGGGCCATCATCCCCACAGAAGGTTCTTCCCCACCGAGCCCGATCATTGTTCCGGCCGCGCACATGCCGCACAATGCGAGGAGGGAGCCCACGGAGAGATCGATGCCGCCGGAGATGATGATGAACGTCATTCCAACCGCGATGATGCCGTAGACCGACGAGCGGCGCAGCACGTTGAGGAAATTGTCGAGGGTTAGAAAGCTGTCGGGCTGCCAGAGCGACAAGCCGGCGATGACCAGGATGAGGCTCCCGAACGGCAGCAGTTCTCGAACGAGTTTGTTCATGTGCGGCCCTTGTCCACGGCCGCGAGTTGCATCACGGCCTCCTGGGTGGTTTCTGAGGTGACGAGGTCCGCGACGAGGCGGCCCCGGCGCATCACCAGAATGCGGTCGGTGATTCCGAAGAGCTCGGGCAGATCCGAAGAAATGATGAGAACGGCCTTCCCCTCAGCGGCCATTCGTCCGATGAGCTCGTAGATGTCGACCTTGGCCGCGATGTCGATGCCACGAGTGGGCTCATCCAGCACCCACAGCCGCGACTGGGCGATGAGCGCGCGACCGAGCACCAGCTTTTGTTGATTGCCGCCCGACAGAGCGCTCGCCGGCGCTCCCGGCCCGGACCACTTGAGCGAGAGCTTTTTGGCCGTTTCTTCGGCGATTTCGTTTTCGCGGCCGAGGTGCAGGATATGTTTCATGCCCAGTTCCGCGAGGCACGGTAGCGTCAAGTTCCACGCGGCCGGGAGATCGAGGCATAGCCCCGTGCGCTTTCGATCTTCTGTAACGTACATGACTCCGCGGGAGAGTGCGTCGGCCGGCGTTGCGATTTTCACGCTTTTCCCGTCGAGCTCGACGCTGCCGCGGATTGAGGGGTCGAGACCGCACAGGACGCGGGCAAGCTCAGTGCGACCTGCGCCCACCAGCCCGGCGACGCCGATGATCTCTCCCCAGTGCAGATCGAAACTGATGTTTTCGACGCATTGGGACGAGAGATCCGACACGCTCAGAGCCGTGGACCCAACTTCGACCTCCCCTTTGGGGAAGTAGTCGTCCAGGTCGCGCCCGACCATCTGTTTGACGATATCGGAGATCTCGAGGTCCTTCATGGGGCCGGTGTGCATGGCTCGTCCGTCGCGGAGAACGGTGATGTCCTCCGCGATCTCAACAACCTCTTCGAGCCGATGGGAGATGTAGATGATTGTGGTCCCCGCCCGGCTCAGTTTCTTGACCATTTCGAGGAGCACGGCCACTTCGTGCTCTCCACACGAGGAAGTCGGCTCGTCCATCACCAGAATCTCGGCGTTACGCGCGAGGGCCTTCAGCACTTCGATAATCTGGCAAGTGCTCGCCGGCAGGTTCTCCACTTTTTGATTAGGATCCACATCGAAGCCATGTTTTTCGGCCAGGGCACGGGTGTCTGCGAGCATTCGGTTTTTGCAGTAGGTGCCGAGCAGGGCGCCGCGGGGCTCGATCCCGAGCCACACGTTCTCAGCGATGGTGAGATCCGGGGCGAGGCTGAGCTCCTGGTAGATCATCGCGACCCCGGCCGCGAGGGAGTCGGAAGGATGCTTCCACGCGCAGGTTTTACCCTGTCGCATGATGGTTCCGGTGTCGGGCTGATGAACTCCCGAGAGGATCTTCATCAAAGTGGATTTGCCCGCGCCGTTTTCGCCCACCAGGGCGTGAACCGTCCCCTGCCGGACGCGTAGCGTGATATCTTCGAGGGCCTTGATGGGGCCAAAGCTCTTACTGATCCCCTGCATCTCGAGGGCGAACTGCGAAGACTCGACTTGCGGGCACAGCGCCATCAACCTTCGCTTCCGATGAGCGCACGAATCTCGGGCGAGTTCAAGCGATCCTTAGTGACGAGTTCCACCCCGGTGTCGATTCTCGCCTTGACGCTTTCGCCCTTGATCGCCGCGACCGCGCTGCCTACGCCTTTGTATCCCATGGCCTGAGGATTCTGGATTACGAGAGCGTCGATGCGCCCGGCCTCGAGACCTTTGACCAGGGCGTCAGCAGCGTCGAAGCCGATCATCTTCACCGCGTCGGCTCGTCCCTGGCTCTCCAGCGCTCGCAGGGCGCCGCGAGAAGTGGACTCGTTGCAGGCGAAGATGCCATCGAGCTCTTTGTGGCGGGTGAGCACGTCTTCGGCCGCGGAGAGCGCTGTCTCTACCGTGTCCATGCCGTAGCGGTCTTCAACCAGCTCGATCTGGGGAAACCCCTTCTTCAGTGTTTCGATGAAACCGTTTTCGCGAGCCGTGGTGGACGCGGAGCCGGCCATGTACTTGATGACGGCTACCTTGCCCTTGCCGCCCAGGAGCTTCGCCATGTGCTTCGCAGCGAGGGCGCCGCCCGCGTAGTTGTCGGTGGCCACGAAGGAGATCCGCTTGTCGGTATCAATGTCCGAGTCGATGATAACGACCGGTATCTTGGCGGCCGCTGCACGTTCGACCACGGGGACGAGCGCGCCGGCGTCGGTGGGCGCCAGCACTATGCCGGCCACCTTCTTCACTATGAAGTCCTCGACGATTTGGATCTGTTTTTCACGATCACCCTCCCGGTCCGGACCCGTCCAGAAGATCTCCACATCGTGCTCTTTGGCGGCCTTTTGTGCACCGGCAAGAACCGAGTTCCAGAACGAATGGGTAGTCCCCTTGGGGATGACTGCGATGGGGCCCATTCCCTTGGGTTCTTCGGTGGTGTTCTCGACTTTGGAGGGATTTGATTGGGGCGTGGTATTATCTCCCTTCTTAAGAAACAGTCCAGCACCCACGGCTACAGCTGCGACAAGCAGAAATACCAGAATCAGGACGTTCTTATTCAAAACGACTCCTTCTGCGCGCTCGTTTTTTCGACTTTGGCCTGCCCCCATAATCTGTGCCACTTTCTAAGTTAGAGAATCCAGTGTACGCGCTTCCTTAGGAGACTATATCATCTCCGGCCTATTCCGGACAATGTATGTTTTGAAGCCAAGCTATAGTGATGCGCATTGATATTCGGTGTTAAGATCACACTCCCGCTACCCCCATAGGCGTTAACTGTAACCGTTCACCGGGAACCGTACAAGCTCCCGGAATTACGTATGGGTGAGGTTTGGAGGGGGAGATGAGTCTCCCCCTCCAAACCTCACCGGGCGCAGAACCGCTTCAAGCCCGGTGAACCATTACCGTTAACTCAAGGCCAAATTGCGTACAAAACCCCTGAAAACGGGGTCTGTTACGTGCGGACCTCTCAATCGTCACCCCGGCGAAAGCCGGGGTCCAGTCCCGCGAGACGCGGGATTACGATGAAGAACTGGATTCCGGCGTTCCCCGGATCGTAGTCCGGGGCAGGCTCTGGAATGACGGGCCAAGAAAGCGGCCGCAAGTCTTAAGTTAACGCCTATGCCCCCTACCCCTCCCGTCAAGGGCTTACACTGGGACACACGTAACACCGCGGGCGCCGCTCGCATTCTGTCGTCCCTCCGGGACTCTCAGACAGGGTTAGAGTGGATTGAGGCACCCGGCGCTGAAGCACCGGGCTACTTTCTAGTGTCCCTACGGGACACCTCTTCATGCCCCGTCGGGGCATCTGATAGTAGCCCGGTCATTTATGGCCGGGTAAAAGAAACCACCACAATTTCCCTTCCTTAAGTCCCGGAGGGACGACTGGCTCTCCCTTCTACACCACCCACGGTGTTACGTGTGGGTAAGAGTAAGCGTCAAGGGAGGGGGGAGGAGTCCCCTCTCCCCTGGCGGGAGAGGGTTAGGGTGAGGAGGCGTCCAGCCGTAGAACCCATTTTCAATACGTGGCACTATAGGAGGCTGTCGGACTTAGACCGATCGGCCCCAATCCAGCCAGATATGTTTGCTCAGGATGTTGATATATAATGTGATTTACCTAATCTGTGCGGTTCTTGGTTCATCCAACAAGCAAGTACCTGAAGTATCTGTCATTGCGAGCACAGCGAAGCAATCTCATTGGGTGGAAGAACCAAATAGGGACGTTTACCTGAAAATAGATGAGCCGGGATGACCCTGACGCTTCGCCTTGCACCGGCTATCCAAGAGGGCGCAGCATGCGGCGCCCTACGCATGGCTCCGCCATGCACAGATCGTGGCACGATTGGTACGTCTTTCCGGGTTTTGCGACAGGCTCCTAGCGCAGGATTCCCATCTTTCGTTCCAAGGTCGATCGATTGATCACGCACTTCGCCAGCGCCGTGTAATAGGCCGCCGCGGCCTGGGCAGCGTCTTTCTCAGCGTCCAAGACCTCTCGATACGTGGCCAGTTGTTGTTTGTAGAGGGCCACGTTCTTCCGGTAGTTCGCCAGGAAGGCGTCGAGCGCTATCTTGGTGTCGGGGATGTCCTCTTCAGACTGTTTCATGGCAATGAAAGCAGTCTGAACCTCTTCCATGATCTGTTGGACCAGGAGTTGTTTGTCCACGAACTTCTTGGCATAGGCTACGCGATCTCGTTTTACCTTCTCTCGTCTACCGTACATGTCAAAGGTCCAGGTGAGGACCCCCTTCAAGGTCCAATCGTTGTACGCTTCCCGATCAAGCACATTCCAGTCGTCATTGGTTCTTGTGCCCACTACCTCCAGGTCCAGGCTGGGCAATAGCCTTGCTTGGGCGACTTTCACTGCGGCCATGGCTTCCTGGGCCGTCATGTTCGCCTTGACGATCTCCAGCCTGTTGCGAACGGCTATGGTGAAAATTTGTGGAATTCCGTACGAGGTGCGCTTGAATGTGAGGTTCCGGATCACTTGTGTGGGAGCGTTGGGCGGGTATCTCAGCAGGAAATTGAGCCCGGCGCGGTACCGTTCAATGGCTTTGGCCGCCTTCCTCTGAGATATTCGCGCTTTGGCGAGCTGACCGCTGCCGGCAAGCACGTCCACTTCGAGAACTATGCCGGCCCTGTGGAACGCCATGCTCTGTTTGAGGTTCGCGTCGAGGGCCTTAACCGACTTTGTCGTAGTTCCCAGGAGCTTGTGTGAGAGAACCAGGTGGTAGAACGCTTTGTGGACCTCTAGAGTGAGGTCCTGCATGTCCAACTTTCGCTGGATACGAGCCGCTTTTGCCCCCAGTTTCGCCCTCTTGTACTCGTTCAGGAGTTTGCCACCCGAGAAGATGGGTTGGGTCAAGGTCGCGGAAAGACTGAAACTCTGGTGCGTGTTGATCCGGTATGGCTCAGCGGGGACTATCGTGGTACCGCCAATTGTCCGCTCGTACCAGCGGCTGTCCTGCGCATAGCTCAGGTATTCAATGTTGGTAAGGTTATCGTACCGGTCGGCCTCGGCCGTGTATTCCAACTCTATGCTCGGAAAGAAATCTGAGAAAGCGACCCGTCGTTGATGTTCCTTCCTCTTCACCTCCAGATTGGCCAAGGTCATGTTGTGGTTGCGGTTGAGGGCGATGGCCACAGCTTGGGGCAAAGACAGCTTGGGCGCCGAACTCCTGGCAGGAGGTTCGGCAACGCAAGGGGACGGCCACTGTGCCGCAAGCGATGCAATGAGTAACAGCGCTGCGGCGGCACCCACATGAAGAATTCGCAATGCCGGCTGCCGGCCAACCATGCTCACTACTCCCGAAGACCATCCCAGTACCTGTTCCTGCCCGTGCGCTCAGGGGGTTGAGGCCGGTCCGAACCTGAGAATCCGCAGTTCGTCAGCGGTGAGATTCACATGAACTCACCAACATGGTAACAAGCCCGTTTCCTCCGAGCACTCTGTTACAGGTCCATCTCGGTGTTAAGACCGTGTCTGCTCGGTGGTTCCGTGCACCCCGGTGGGCGTGTTCCGAGCATGCAAGGTTCGACACCCGATTTCTCCCAGTATCAGACTGCGTTTCATTGATAATATCAGAGTGGCGGCACCCGTGTCAACGCGAAAACGAGTGCCCTGGTATGCCCTCAAGCGCAGCGACAGAGAGACAAACGCGCGGACAGCTCATTGCCGGGAGTGAATTCCGGCGTTCCGCGGGAATCCAATCTTCGAATTCGTCATAATGAATTTTCTCTGGGGGGGCCGGAGCCTCGCAATGACTGGACAGAAGACATCGAGAACTCCCCAGAGACGAAAGGCCGGACGGTTTTTATGTTGAATCCCGTCTGGATGAATGCGAAACTACCTGCCGGGAGTATGCGTCATGAGATCGACTATACTGCGCGGCTATATGGTTCTTTTCTGTGGCCTGTCTCTGATACTTGCAGCCTGCGGGTCCAAGGACAAGGGCGTCGCCCGGAAAGGGCCTCCACCAGTTCCGGTGATAACTGCAAAGGTCGTGCAGAAGGACACGCCCCATTTCCTTGACGCCATAGGACGTGTGGAGGCGTTCCAATCGGTTGACATCAAGCCCAGGGTCACGGGTCTGCTGCTGAAGGAGGAGTTCCAACAGGGGGATGACGTCCGGAAAGGGCAGTTGCTCTTCTCCATCGATCCTGCTCCGTTCGAGGCGAGACTCAGGGAAACCACGGCCGGATTGAAGACGGCCAAGATCGAATTGAAGCACGCTCGCGTGGATCTTCGCCGATACGAGGCGCTGCTAGAGCAGAAGATGGTCACCCCTGAGAAGTTCGAGCAGATCCAGATCGGTTTGAAATCCAAGGAAAACCAGGTCGAGTTGCAGACGGCTAAGGAAGAGTTGGCGCGGCTCGATCTGCAGTACTGCTCAATACGGTCTCCGCTGGACGGACGATCGGGTGAGATTGAAGTGGATGCGGGCAACACCGTGTCCGCGTACAGAGACAGACTTGTAAACATCAAACAGATGCAACCCATCACAGTCACCTTCTCGCTGCCCGGGAAATTCCTGCCGGAGATCAAAACAAGCTCGTCAAGCGGCCCGTTGCAGACACAGGCTCTGATTCCGGGCAGTAAGAAGCCGGAGATGGGACGGCTGGACTTGATTCAGAATACCGTGAATCCGAAGACCGGAATGATTATGCTCCAGGCGATCTTTCCTAACAAAGACGGGCGATTGTGGCCCGGCCAATTTGTCAAGGCGCTCCTGAATGTAGGTGTGACGAAGAATGCGCCTCTGGTCTCGACTCAAGCGGTGAGTGACGGTCCGAAGGGGCAATACGTATGGCTCGTGAAAAAGGACCGCACGGTGAAGATGAGGCCGGTTGTAGTCGGTCGACGCTATGAAGGAATGAGCGTCCTTTCCTCAGGACTGAAACGCGGCGAAGAAGTGGTCACGACCGGGAAGCTCACACTACACCCCGGGGCCAAGGTCATGGCCGCTACGAAGAAGGGCGCCGCGGGAGCGAAGCCCTCATCAGCGGCCGCTGGGAAAAAGGGCGAGAAGTAACCGGCACGAGCGGATAGACCATGAGCATAACAGAGATATTCATCAGACGACCGGTGCTCTCGACCACCGTGATGATCGCGATGGTGGTCTTTGGCGCCATAGGCTACGTGAGTCTACCTGTCTCGAATCTGCCTCAGGTCGAATATCCCACCATTCAAGTAATCGCCGGCCTACCCGGCGCGGGTCCGGACACCATAGCCTCAAGCGTCGCAACTCCCTTGGAACGGCAGTTCTCAGCCATAGAAGGGCTGAAGTCCATGAACTCCACGAGCCGCCTTGGCATGACGTCCATCAGTCTCCAATTCAACCTTTCCCGGAATATCGATTCTGCGGCAATGGATGTGCAGGCGGCCATCTCCCGGGCGAGCGGAGATCTTCCGACAAACATGCCCAGCCCGCCCACATTCCAGAAGGTGAATCCCTCCGACGTCCCGATCTACTACCTGATCATGTCCTCTGACGCCATGCCCCTGTACAAGGTCACGGACTATGCTCGGACCTTCGTCACGGACAGTCTCACCACGGTTCCCGGCGTGGCCCAGGTCCTCGATTACAGTGAGCAGAAATTCACCGTGCGTGTGAGGATGGACCCGGAAGAGCTGGCCGCGAGAGAGATAAGTTTCAATGATGTCGAGCGAGCCATCGTCGGCGAAAACGTGAAACTGCCGTTGGGAACGTTGGATGGGAAGGTTCGCAGTAGGACCGTCAACACCTCCGGACAGCTCATGGACGCGGAGGCGTACAAATCCATCATCGTCTCGTACATTGATGGGCAACCGGTCCGGCTGGGCCAACTGGGCACGGTTGAGAACAGCGTCCTGAACAACAAAGCCACATCCTTCTACAACGGGAAACCCTGTGTCGCGCTCGGCGTGAACCGACAGCCTGGAACCAACACCGTTGAAATCGTAGACGAGATCGAGAAGAGACTGCCGGCGATACGCGCCTCGCTTCCGCCCACGGTCAAACTCACCATTTTGTACGACATGTCACAATCGATCCGAAAATCGATTGATGATGTGAAGTTCACGCTCATCCTGGCCATACTCCTTGTGGTAGTCGTGGTGTATCTCTTTCTCAGGAGTGTGATGGCAACCTTTGTGGCGGGTGTGGCGATCCCCCTTTCAATCGTGTTCACCTTCGCTGTGATGTATTTGTGGGGCTTTTCTCTGGACAATCTATCGCTTATGGCGCTGGTTCTGGCCGTAGGTTTTGTGGTGGATGACGCTATCGTCGTGCTCGAGAATGTGGTCCGTCACATGCAAATGGGCAAAAAACCGTTCCAGGCTGCTATTGATGGTTCTCGCGAGATTCTGTTCACAATAATCTCCATGACCTCCAGTTTGGCGGTGGTTTTCGTGCCGATCATGTTCATGGCGGGGATATACGGTCGGATTCTCAACGAGTTTGCGGTTACCATCACCATAGCCATATTGGTATCGGGAGTGGTGGCCATTTGTGTCAGTCCCATGGTCAGCAGCCGGGTGTTGAAGCCTGGTGGGACCATCGAAAAGACCAGTCCATTTTTCGAGCGAATTCTCAACGTATACAAATGGACCTTAGAGGAGGCGGTCCGACACAGACGCATCACGGTGGTGATGGCGGTCCTCATGCCGGCGGCCACAATCCATCTGTTTCTCATTATTCCCAAGGGCTTTGTGCCAAATGTGGACATGAACTACGCTATGGGGATCAGTATCGCCGAGCAGGGCGCTTCTCCGGAGGCGATGGCGTCGCACGCAAAGCGAATCAGCAAATTGGTCCAGGACAACCCCAATGTGGAAGCAGTATTGGGAATCTCCGGAATCCCGCAGCAGAATCAGGCGCTGCTCATACCGGTGTTCAAAGACATTCCACCCCGAAAGGATAGCGCCGAGACGGTGATTCAAGAGCTGTGGCCCGTGGTGAACAGCGTCCCGGGAGTAATGACCTTCTTCGAAATACCACCGTTGATCCAGGCCTCCGCTCAGCAATCCGCGAGCCCGTACCAGCTCGTATTGCAGTCGGCCGACACGGAGACCCTGTATCGGGAAGCCCAGGAGCTGACCATGGCGCTTCGGGGAGTCAGAGAAATCGCCGGCGTGAACTCCAACCTGTATCTCAAGAGTCCCCAGGCCTACCTCCATATCCATCGAGACAAGGCGGCAACCCTGGGAATCAGGGTGGAGGCAATTGAAAACACGTTGTTCTCCGCGTATGGTGAAAGACAGATTTCCAACATTTATGGCGCCTCGGACACCTACAAGGTCATCCTGCAAGTGGAGGAGAAACATCAGCGCGACATGGATCAGCTCTCTCGCCTGTATGTTATGGGGGGTAACGGGACCCCGGTCCGGCTGGACACGGTCGCGGATCTATCGCCCAGCATCGGACCGTTGGTGGTAAATCACTACGATCAGCTTCCCTCGGTGACCATATCGTTCAACACCGCGCCGGGTCATTCACTCGGTGAGGCCACCACGGCTGTGAGAAGCCTGGCCGCCAAAACGCTGTCGCCGGCAGTCATGCACCGATTCGGGGGAACGGCACAGGCATTCGAGGAGTCGGTCAACAGCATTGTCGTCCTTCTCATTATCGCGATAGTCGTCATCTACATGATCCTGGCGATCCTCTACGAAAACTTCATCGTTCCCCTGACAATTATCTCTGGGCTTCCCTCAGCCGCGTTTGGCGGACTCCTGGTTCTGTGGTTGTTCGGTATTCCCCTTGACCTGTTCGGATACGTGGGCCTGTTTATGCTCATCGGGATCGTGAAGAAGAACGCCATTATGGTGGTGGATTTCGCCCGAGAGGCCGAGGTCAAGGAGGGCAAGTCTCCCCAGGAAGCTGCGATCCAGGGATCGCTGGTTCGATTCCGGCCGATCATGATGACCACCATGGCCGCCATCGCAGGGATGATTCCAATTGCCGTCGGCTTCGGAGCAGGTGGAGAGGCGAGGCAACCTTTGGGATTGGCCGTGGTTGGCGGCCTGCTCCTATCTCAGGTCGTAACGCTTTATCTCACGCCGGTTGTCTATAGCTACCTGGCCGGCTTCGAGGAATGGGTAGGGAGTCGAGGAGCGAAGTATCGAGAAATCCGAGGCATCCCGACCGACGTCAATCAGTGAGTCGGACCGAGCACGACCCATTTCACGCAGTTGAGTGAAGGTGATTGTGTGAAGAGAAAACGGAAGATGAATTCCGATCAAGCAGAAGACGAGCGACGGGTCCAGGTGGACAGACTGACTCCCCATCAGACCACGGCTCTCGTGGTCCTTTACCAAAGGGCCAAGGAATCCAGGAAGCCGGACGCCAAAATCAAGGACCTGATGGCGGAAGGAATGGTCGATCGGATAGACTACGACTTCTCTGATCTGGACAATGATCTGCGGGGGCAAGCAGTAATCGCAGCTCGTACTCAATTGTTTGACACCGAGACGACAAAATTCGTGGACAGACATTCAGATGGTACAATTGTCAACCTTGGCGCGGGTCTCGACACACGATTATTCCGAGTAGACAACGGAACAATACGCTGGTTTGACGTTGATCTGCCGGAGATGATTGATCTCCGCAGGCAACTCTTGTTGGAATCGGAGCGGCTCTCCTTCATTCCCAAGTCCGTCTTGGATTTCGATTGGATGGGGAGGGTCCCGAAAGATTCTCCTATTCTGCTCATCGCTGAGGGGCTTCTTGTTTACTTTGAAGAAGATGATGTACGAGCCCTCTTTCAGAATATTGCAGACCATTTCCCAAAGGCAGAGGTCCTCCTTGACGCAGGGAGTCCCATGCATCTACGATCAACAATCCCGGGGATTGATCCAAAACTGACGCCTTTCAAATGGGGAGTATCAAGCATTGCAGATTTGGAGAATTGGGACTCTCGAATAAGATTTGAAGAGGAGTGGTACTTTCAGGACATGATGCCTGCCGGCCGCAACGTTCTAGCAGACATGCTCGGACTGATGCTGAGACCGGATGCCAAAGTCGGCCGTGTAGGATTCAGACGGGATGCTGACCAGAAGGGAGAATTGAGAATAAAGTGATACGCGATTTCGCGGTTCGCCGCTCTGTTCGTCAGTAAGGGGAGAGGAAGGACCACAAAATAGGATCATGCTATTTGAAATTACCGGTACAGAAAGCTCTGCTCTGATACTCGGAATTAAGTGAGAAGGAGGAGTTATGAAAAAGATCATTCTGTTGGCTGTGGTATTCTTATTAGGCGCTGCCCTGGTCGCGCAAGGGGCGGATGAGGATGACGTTCAAGCGTTCTTGGGCGTCAAAGGCAAAGCTGCTGGTTGCTTCTGCTGCGTCAAACAAACCTGTGTGGTGACAAGGAATGAAGCCGACTGCAAGAAGATCGGCGGCGTGAAGATCAAGAAATGTGAGGAATGCGAGAAGGCCAAGAAGAAGTAGTCTGTAACGGATTACCAAAGCTCAGACGAACTCCGACCCAAATGATCTACAAGAAGGAGGAGTCATGAAAAGGATTCTAGTGATTGCGTTATTTTTGGTGTTTGCACTGTCTTCGCTCAGTTTTGCAACAACGGGCGGGATAATGAAGCTTATTTTGGGCGCTGATGGGAAACCTACGGGTTGCTTCTGCTGCGTCAAACAGACCTGTGTGGTGACCAGGAATGAAGCCGACTGCAAGAAGATCGGCGGGGTAAAGATCAAAAAGTGCGAGGAATGCGAGAAGGCCAAGAAGAAGTAGTCTGAAACGGATTACCAAAGCTCAGACGAACTCTGACCCAAATGCTCTACAAGAAGGAGGACACATGAAAAAGATCATATTTTTCGCTATGCTATTCTTATTGAGCACTGCCCTCGCCGCACAAGGGCAATCACGCATGATCCCCCACTTGTTGGGAGTTGACGGCAAATTCGCGGGTTGCTTCTGCTGCGTCAAACAGACTTGTGTGGTGACCAGGAACGAGGCCGACTGCAAGAAAATCGGCGGGGCAAAGATCAAAAAGTGCGAGGAATGCGAGAAGGCCAAGAAGAAGTAGTCTGAAACGGATTACCAAAGCTCAGACGAACTCTGACCCAAATGATCTACAAGAAGGAGGAGTCATGAAAAGGATTCTAGTGATTGCGTTTCTTTTGGTGTTTGCACTGTCTTCGCTCAGTATTGCTTCAGGGGGCGGGCTAATGCAGCTTAAGAATATTTTGGGCGCTGATGGGAAACCTGCGGGTTGCTTCTGCTGCGTTAAACAGACCTGCGTGGTGACAAGGAATGTGGCCGACTGCAAGAAGATCGGCGGGGTAAAGATCAAAAAGTGCGAGGAATGCGAGAAGGCCAAGACTAAGTAGGTTCTTCGAAGCGTCCAGCCCTTTCATCCGGCCATGATTTCCAAAGAAAAGGGATCGTGGCCATCCGGCTGTGGAGGTGGTCGTATCTAATGGGTAGGCTCCTAATGAGGGATAACATGCGGCTTAGAGCTTTTCTCATGGCAGCGCTTTCCATGTCAATGATTGCCTTTGCGACCTCTGATTCGTGCGGTCAAAGCCGGACCGTTGACAATCAGGGCAATGCAGTCGGGAACATAGATCCCAAGAAGACTTACGTGCTTGCGATCGGCTGCTGTGTTCCTTGGAGAGGGCTTCGTACCTGCCGGGACACGGTTCGTCTTTTCGTGGAGGCAGCCACTGCGCGATTAGGGATTCCCCCTGAGAATATTCTAACCGTTGTCGACGAACAGGCAACCTACGAAGGCGTGGCAAACGGCTTCACATGGCTTTCACGGAAATCGGGCCCGGACAAGACCATTATCGTCTACTATAACGGCCACGGCACACTTCTTCCCGAAGGGAGCGACAGTGGGGACCCCGAGTATGTGTTTATCCTGTGGTCGAAAGAATTCCCCTTTGCCGGCCTGCAGGCCGTCCTTGCCCATATCTGGATGAACGATCTGGAATTCTCCGCGCTCGTTGACAAAGTCCCCGGAAAGGCAAAGCTCGTCATTGCAGACACCTGCCACGCGCTCGGAGCCTGGGAAGATCTTCACCCAAAGGGCACAAAGATAGATTACGGCCTCAAAGGCGCCGCTCTCATAGCTGCCTCGGAGGCAGGGCAACTGGCCTTCAGCACGCCGAAGTACGCTCTCTTCACAAAAGAGATGGTGGCCGCAATGAACAGCGGGGTTGGCAACCTCAAGGATGCGTTCGACCTGGCGCAGCGCAAGACCAGGAAGGAATCGAGGATAATGTGCAGTGACCTACGCAAGAAGACATCAAAGCTGGATTGCATCGAGCAGGGCCCCACGCTCGAGGACCCCCAAAATATCGTCCCACGGTTTTTGCTGCGAAATTACGGCGGAAAAGGGGCCCAGCGATGAAATTGACGATCCAATGAACCGGATACCTGCTCGCAGCCTGTACCTCGACTATCTACGAACCGCGCTGATTCTCTTCATCGTCTTGGAGCACGCGTCCGTTGCCTACACGAGCGCTGCCGGACTCAATTTCTTTAGCTGCAAGGATTCACTCTGGTTCATTGCAGATCCAAACGCGATTGAAGACCTCCTACTCGGTATTCGCGCATTTCGAATCCCTTTCGTGATCCCGCTCCTCTTCTTCATATCAGGTCTTTTCGTGGATGTGGGCATACGGAGATACGGGATTGCCGGGTACGTGAAAAGACGCCTGGTACGAATCGGTATTCCGCTGCTCGTAATTGCCTTCATTCTGTCACCGCTCATGCACTATCTCCCCTGCATTCTCACGTGGCGAGATGTCGATCCGACGCACTTCTTCTTCAACGAGTTCTTCTCAGGGAAATGGTATATCGTTCATGGCTGGTTTTTGTGGATGCTCTTGGTATTCGAGGCAATCGCCGTTGCATTTCGGGCGCTCTTCAGTGAAGCTTATGCAGGAATCGGCCGGGCCGTGCAACGGATTGCCGTGGAAAAGCCGTCTTGGATCTATGCCTTGCTCTTCGCATGCTCCTATCTGGGATTTGCAATAGGCGCAGCGCTCATTGATCCCAAGTTTGCGGCCCATTGGGAAGTCCTGTCAGGGCCGTTCTTTTTCGTCGATATCAGATATCTTGTGGACTTTTCCTTTTTCGTTTTTGGCGTGATGCTCGGGCAGTCGTACGGCACTGAACGATTCAAGAAAATAGAGGAGGCAATATTCACGTCCCCATTTACGTGGATTTCCATCTCATGTGTGATCCTATTGATCGCCAAGCTCATGCCCGTGTCCGAGACCCGTTCTTTCTTCACGCTATGGCACGATCCAGCGCTGTGTCTCAACCTCGTTACTGCCCCGGCCCTATGCGTGTCGCTATCGTTGGCATTCCTTTCAATCTTTCGGAGATATGTTAATTTCCAGTCTGCTTTTCTTCAAAGCCTCTCCAGGGCTTCGTACACAATTTACATATTTCATCTCATAATTTGCGTCTGGACGGAATACTTTCTCTTGTCCTTCAGCGCCTCCGTCTATCTAAAACTAGCTATTTCGTATCTGACGGCAGTCCTGGCAAGCTGGGGTCTGTACGTTGTCAAGGAAAGGATCATTGCAAGGTAATGGTTCACCGGGCTTGAAGCGGTTTTGCGCCCGGTGAGAATGGAGGGCCCACTCGACGTGGTGTCGTTTGTCTCCAAGTGCACCTCGCAGACGTCCGTGCAAGCCATGCGGGTTTGGGCACAACGCTAATGTGTTCAGACGCTTGAGGAGAGTTGGCAGTCGTGAATTTGGCTGTCACAGCCTCTATTTCGGGAGTCCTTTCCCGGCACCTCGGTGCGATGAATCCGAGGCTCATGCGGTTTGAGCGCCGATCGCAGCAGTTCCCGTATCACGCGATGACAATCTCCCTGTTCAACCGGGAATGCGCCATCTGATACGCTCTATACGCAGCGTTGTACAGGGTTAGAGCTACCATGACTCCGAAGAATATGAGCATGCCTTTCGATGGATGTTCAGTCGATATATAGTGGATGAACTCCACACAGGGATATGCAAAGAAGAGCGCAGTAAATGCGGCGCCGGTCAAACCGTAGCTCCACAGGATCCACTTCTCTCTTCCCATTGGACTAATCTGTTCCTCATTGCGTCCGATCCCGAAAACACCAAAGAGCTTCTGCCCCAGATACGCAAATGACTTCTCTCTCAGCGTGGAGATGCCGGTCAAGTCAGAGAGCATGTAATAGCCGTCCATCTTAATGAATGGAACGAAGTTGAGTATGGTCGAGTAGAGGCAGAAGAAGCCCATGAGGAACCAGATGGAATGATCGGGCGGCACGTGCGCCTTTTGAAAATGCCACATCCAGAAGCAGACCGACATGACGACCAGGTTGAGTATCGGGCCGGCTAAGGCCACTGCTATCCTTTTCCACTTGTTCCGGAACCCCCAAGCCGCGGACACATCAGCGAAAAAGATGATCATGGCCAGGTAGAACATAATTCCAATTCTATGCACACTCCCGCCGAAATGCCTGCAAGTCAGCGCGTGTGTGAACTCGTGCATGACTGCCACCAGCGTCATCAATACATACAGTTCGAAGATAAGAAATGGGTTTGAGTGCAGAACAAGAGCCGGTTTGGAAATCAACTCATGCACTGCGGAAATCTCGTAGGACAGTGGAATAAAACCCGATACAACGAACAGTAGGATGAACGCTGTCACAATGGGACGAAACAACCAGATCACCCGCTTATACAGGTCATCCACAAGGCGATCCGCATGGGGAATATTGAGACTACGGAACGCCACCTTATTGATGGTGTCCGAAATTCTTCCCAGGACGCCTCGTCTCTTCACTTCCGCTTCATGCCTTTCGAGCATCCCCGCTCCCTCCAGGGCTGTGAAGATCATGGCGAGGTGTTCCGGACTCGTGAGTGAGACCTTATCAATAAACTCCATATAGATGTCGTAGAAGGTCTGGGTTCCATCGAGTCTCTCTATGACAAAGGTCGCTCCGAAATCCATCTTCAATACTCTTCCCGATTCCAGATCGTGCAAGATCGAGGAAACGGGATTGCCGGTCTCATCTCGTTGAACGTCTATCTTCACTTCTTTTCTGATCCGCGCTGTCAGACCCATAAGCCAGTGCCGGCCGACGTGGTCCTCGCTACGTCGATAGGTCCTCATTTCGAGCACCCGGCGATCGGCTTCATACCTGAAGAAGACCCGATCCATCTTGTGCTTGAGGGCTCGAAGCCAGAGCGTGTGCGTCTCGATATGTTCGGCGTCCTGGAGTTTGTTGTTGGTCTCCTCAGAGTCCGTTGGGTCCAGCGGCACATCCTTGTTGTAGATGATTTCCACGACGCAGGCTTTGTCACGGTAGCTCAATTTGAGGCTGAACTGCTCATCTATCTCGGCCTCAAGGCAGTGATGGACAAGTTCCGAGCACGCCTCCTCTGTTGAAGACACAATGCGCTGAATGAGGGACTCCGGGAAGTCCAGGGCAATACAGTAGTCTGTAGCTACGGTCTTAACCGTGGGGAGCCACTGCTCATCAGGAGACACAATGACGGTAATGGATTCCGGTTCCCGCATCATTCCACCCTTCCGTGTTTCAGAATACCCCGTCGCTATTCCCTGGGTTTTCCGATAACAAACTCACCGATCAACGGTTCATCATAGTAATCTATTCCCGTTGCCTTGGCAAACAGATCGGAATCGCCTGCGCCAATGGCGCAGGGGGCCAGTTCCATGGCCGTAGCCACCAGGTACAATGTCTGATAGAGGCATCCCAGGCCTTTGAGCGTAGTTGCGTAGGCCATGGACTGATACTTCCAGGAGAGTCTGGGAAATCGAGACGTGATGAGCAGAAGGACTTGGACACCTTCCTTTTGCTCCGGTTTCGCCATGGCAACGGCTGCGTAATACACGATGGATTCCAAATCCACCGTAAAGTCGGATATGCGTTCCAATTGGTGCTCTTTGGGGTTGTAGCGATAGAGTCCGGCATCGACGCCTTTACAACGCTTGACCAAAGGGTAGATCTCCAACTCGTGGATTGCCCCGCCACCAGGGTATGGCCGAAAGGCCACATCGCCATGTTCATCACCCTTCTGGACGTACTTGATTCTGGCTGCACGGAAGAGCAGATCACCCAGTTCCGAGAGGCTTATGGGAGTGTCCGCGAATTCCCGAATGGACATCCTATCCTCCAATACTGCGCTGAAAGGCTTGTCGTTCTCCTCCAATGCGTCAATATCGGGCTCTTCCAGTGCAATCACGTCCTGAGACATGGCGGGCTTCATTACCGGTAACCGCGGGATCGTTTCCAGAAAACGGTACGTTCCCCCGGAAGGATTACGATGCCTGCCCACTCTGGAGCGTGCTTGAAAGAGCAGATCGTGAAACTCCCATGTTGCAAGAGGTAGAGCATCCTCTCGTTGTCCACCATCAACCTCCGTCGACACCACAAAGGCGCACGAAACCATGACCTCAACAAGTTCGCGAATCACCTGCTCATCGAAATCAGAGGGTTGTTCTGCAATCTTGCCTATGGAGATACCCCTACCGAGCAACGACAATAGCCGAAGCAGCCTGTCATCGAGGAAAACCATCTTGTGAAGGCTTAACGGCGATTCCAGAACAAGGGCATCGCTCTCCTGATGTATGTAAGCAAACCTGCTGAGCTTACATTCAGCCGAATTTGACAATGATTCGGCCTCAATGTATTGCGCGGGAAGCATCTCAATCAAGTCAAACCCGTTACTGCTGATTCTCTCGCACAGGAAGCCGTTTCTTTTCAGAGTCCGGAGATAGAAGTACCGAGCTATAAGGCCTTCCCCAGTGGCGCCGGCGGTGATCACATCTTCCATCTGCAAACTCGAAATAAAATCAACCCGAAGTGTCTCCAAAGAGTTCTTGAGTTCGAGAGGGAGTCTTAGAGGAGCATGGGTGATCCTTGCAGGGAGGAATAGAAAGAGCGCCTCTCCCTGCTCTTCGAGCGCCACATCGGAAGCCAACCGAAATCTTGATTGCAAAGTCATGTACGATTCCAATCTCCGCAAAAGGGTCAGAAAAAAATCGGTGTTGGATTGAGGTCTTCTTCAGCCGTGGGTTCAGCCAGCCACCCCATTTGTACGGGAACATCGTAGAGACGGCCGGGAGCATATCGTGCCCAGAAGTGGCGGAGTCCGGGGACAATCACCTTCACCACGCTGAGTCCGAGGTCAGAGCGGGTCTGGTCATTAACCAGCACCTCCAGCCCTCGCTTGTTCAGAATGTCGACACATAGGCTCAGATCTTCAAGGAGATCGTCCGAGCTCATGTCTGCATAGTTTTCAAGCCGTTTTGCCGGTTCGTCCACTGTCGGCAGGAGGTACGGCCACTCCTCCAGTTTCGTCTCTGTCGTGAACTGTCGGTGCAGGGAGAGCTTACCGTCATCGGACAGGAATTCGGGTGGGAACTCTATCAGACCGAGTGATTGAGTCATTTCAGATAGCGCTCGCGTGAACGCAGTCTTGGGATCCAGGTGAGCGCCGAAGCCGAAGATCGGTCGATCCGACCCGCCGGAAGTCTCGGAGGAAAAAGCTGCAAAAACAGGCACGCCCAAGTCATTGGTCATATCCAGGACCCAGACTTTTCGGCAGATCGCGGCGAAGGTCTCAATGAATGGGTTGATCATGGGGTCCTTGATCTGTTCCAGGTCAACGGACGGCATGGGGATCATGTTGTACCACCAAAGAGCAACCGCATCACGTTCAATGAGTTCCAGCAAGCCTTGGAGCACGGCCTCTTCCAAGCAGTTGCCGGCCGCGTTACCATTTGAGTCCGCCTTACAGAAAGCCCTTTCCGGATCTTGGACATACCCATAGTAGAGAAACGCCGTGGGCGCCAGTTTCCAGTCTTTGTGCGTGATGGACCATACCGGCGACCAGTCAATTGCCTGGGATTCGTCGAACCGCGCCGGGACTTTGGCGAAGGGGCAATCGATCTCATTCCACTTGGAGCGTTCACTGTATTGCTTCTCACTGTAGAGGAGAAGTTCGTGAGGATGGAACGCTCGATCTTTAACCTGCTGGTATTTAGCTCGATTCCTGTACTCGGACCCGCGGAAGATCCCGCTGACCCTTTCGATTGCTTCGCACAGGCAACTGGTTTTGGCCTGGATATCGGTCAGGCCTTTTCCTGCACTGGCTCCAGACCGTATGCCCTTTTTCACATCTTCTAATCGGCGCACTTTTCCGACAGACGCGTGGCCGGCTCCATAGGTTCTCATCAACGTGGGTCCTGCGGGATCAGTCTTCTTGAGGAATTCCGGCGTGGTGGAAACCATGGGACTCAGTACGCCGGTGATCCGACTCATGTGCCGGCTGTACCGTTCCAACGTCACTTCAGGCGTGTAGATTCTGTGGCCGCCATCCAGCCGATACCTCTTCTTGCGCGAGGTGAGAGACGGCACATCCGGATGAGACTCTTCGTCGGCCGATCCCGCTCCACATTCCGGGCAATGGGGCAGTCGAGTCAAGTCATGTGTTGTGAACTCCATTGTCTTCCAATCAAAGGAGAGCACCTTTCCTTTCAGAGCATCGAGATCTTCACCAGCCAGGAGCCTTCCAACCGCCGTCGCTACAATGCTCTCCGCCGGTCCTCTGGAGGCTGCCGTGGCTCCGATCGGGAACATGGGCGGAGTGTGATCGCCGGTCTTGAACCTGATGAACTCTTCTACTTCCCGGTTGTACCGCAGTCGCTCCTCCAGGCACCGCCAACAGCCCGTTTCGCCTGGAACAAAGAGAGGACCGATCCAGGGCCGAATACCGGCGGGCTTGCACAGCATCCAACGGTGTTCCTTGTCCAAAGCGAGCCTATTGAACTCCCGCAGACCCTCTTCAAGGTAGTCTTGTGCAACAACGATGGTGATTTCTCGGTTTTCGACGTTGGTATCACGCAAAGATGTCTCGGTCACTCCATGCAGCCCGGAACGCCGCAACGTTTCCACTAGTGTGGAATTCTCTCCGCTGGTCGACCCAACAGCCACGCAGGCACGAGCCATACGTTTAAGATTCGCATCCGACTCGGTTCCCATCAATCCCCAGAAAACCGCATCAGGGGAATCTTGACCGTTCGCTTCTTCCGCCAATCCGAGCTTCTCCAGTTCAGCTAGGCCGTAATATGTTTCGGCAATGTCATATCGATCCGAAAGAGCGTCCGCTATATCGTCGGAAGACCTTCCGTCCCTCATGCTTCCCAATATGGCGCAAAGGAGCTTTCCCTCGACGATCTTCTGGGCATTTTCCGCCACGAGGATGGCCGTATCTTCCTCAAGCAAGCCGACACGGTAGCAATTCCTCAGTCGCGGATTCTTGAGCATTCATGTTCTCCTTCGGGATTGGTGGAGCAATTCACAGGGTTAGTTTCCAAACTACTTCACGACTCGAAGTCCGTCAACTTCCACTGGGTTGTTTTCGCATCAACCTCCTCGCATAAAGGCCTTTCTGTGTGAGCAATCCCGACTTGACCGATAAAGATAAGAAGCTTATGTTGCTCTCCGGGTCACCGATACACTCGTTCAGTGCATTGAGCAGAAGTTACAAGGAGGCTGTGGTGTGGTCCCGTAACATCCCGGACCACGCGTTGGTGGGATCAAGACCCCAGTGATGGAGTGACTGCCATATAATTCAGAACGAATTCAGTTATCCACCGCAAGGAGGTTCAGTATGGGATTGCTAGATCAGATTGCAGGAGGGCTTCTGAAACAGGTCCTCTCCAGCGGGACTGCACAGAACACTCTTTTGGAAACCGTCATGTCTCTTATCAAGGATTCCGGGTCCGGAGGAATTGGGGGTCTGGCGGAAACACTCACCAACAGCGGGCTCGGGGACGAAGTCTCTTCATGGATCGGCCAAGGAGAAAACCTTCCCATTTCTCCGGAACAGATCCTCCAGGTCCTGGGTAGCGGTCAAATCCAGGAAATTGCAGACAAAATTGGTGTCTCCACCGATGAGGCGTCAGGTGGATTGGCAGAGATCTTACCCCAGATCGTAGACCAACTCACACCGGACGGCGATGTCCCGGACGACGACCTGTTATCCCAGGGCTTGAGCATGCTCGGGGACAAACTGTTCGGCAAGTGAGTTCATGGGGGGGCACCGCGCATCCTCGAACAAAGAGGACTTCTATGTGAAAGTGGGTGCATTTCAAGGTCCACCGGTCGCCGCCAATGACCGACCATGCAAGAGGGCGCACACACAGGTGAGCCCCTACACCTTGCCCAGCAATGGTACAAACCCGGGCGTAGGGGCAGACCTATGTGTCTGCCCTTTTCCTCGCGGTCACAGGCTCTGCCTGGGAATGCACTCCGGGAGGCTCCGCCTCCCCTACTTGGGGCTGGGGCGCCTTCGCGAACAAAGAGGACTTCTATGTGAGAGTGGATGCATTGCAAGGTCCACCGGTCCCCGTCAATGACCGACCATGCAAGAGGGCGCATACACAGGTGCGCCCCTACACCTTGCCCAGCAATGGTACAAACCCGGGCGTAGGGGCAGACCTATGTGTCTGCCCTTTTCCTCGCGGTCACAGGCTCTGCCCGGGAATGCACTCCGGGAGGCTCCGCCTCCCCTACTTGGACCCGGCGCGGCACGGGCATTTTCGTGCTTGGTTGTGCCCTTCCTGGGCATGGGTGTTCACTGGGATGCTCTTTGACCCGATGTGCCCGCGTCCGGCGCAGTTCGGACCGGCCGACCGATCAATTTGGGGTGGCTTTCATTGGTACTCAGTGATATTCTGGGGACGCTCGCCAGGGAATCAGCCAAGTCTCCACGCTCCACAGGCGCTATGACAGGCTGTTCCATCCAAATGACGAAGCTTGCGGTGACATGAGGCCCAGATGACTAAAGTTCACACAATACAGGTTCCGATCCCGTTTCCTCTGAAATGGGTCAATTGTTACTACATCGATGACTCCATTCCCACGCTCATTGATACCGGAGTCAACACTGATGAGGGCCTTGAGGCCATACAATCAGCGGTACAAGCCACAGGGGGATCGCTCAGCGACCTCCGCAGGATAATTCTGACCCACGGCCACCTGGATCACATGGGGCTTGCCGGACGATTGGCCGAGATCAGCGGCGCTGAAGTCTTTATCCACAAGTGGGACAAGGCCAAGTTGGTCCGGGATCCAGTACAAGAGGCAAAAAAGAGCGGGAAGGCTTTCAGCGCCTTTTTCGTGGAGGCGGGTGTGCCCGGCGCCCCCATTGATAGCGCATTGGAGACCTTGGCTCTCCGCTTCAAGCATTTCTTCTCGCCCATCTACGGGGAGAAGGTGCTCGAAGGAGAGGAAGTCTTTGACTTCGATGACTTCCGTCTTCAGGTCATTCACACACCGGGCCACAGCCCTGGCAGCATATCGCTTCTTAATCCTGATGACGGAACCTTTTTTTCAGGTGACACACTGTTGGAAAAGATAAGCTCCAACGCTGTGGTGGAGGTTGTGGCGCCGACCGAAGTCAGCAGGTACAGGAGCCTCGCCAGCTATCAAGATTCCCTGAACCTGGTCACGGGTTTGGCTGTAAAGAGCGTGTTACCGGGACACGGCAACACCTTTTCGGATCACCGAGGCCGAGTTGAACAGCTACAGGCGCATCATGAGGAGCGCAAGGCCGAGGTGCTCGCAGTCCTGAGAGATTACCCGCTCAAGATCGGCAAGAAATACCCGCTCACTCAGTTCACTCTCGCGATGGAGATGTTTCCCGACTTGAAAGGATTCCACGTTTTCCTTGGGCTTTCCGAGGTCCGAGGGCATTTGGAGATGCTCGAAGATGACGGACTTGTGGCCTCCAGACTGGAAGCAAATCGCCGCATCTTCAGCCTTTGCGAGTAGCACTGAGTTCGCTCCGGAGAAGCGCTTCGATGTGGCGGGGTTAAGTCCGATCACCTGGCAGAGGGTCTGGGACCATGTGCGTTAACTTACTACGACTGCCGTTCCTCGTACGTCATTCCGGCGAAAGCCGGAATCCAGGTGGCGAGGGGAGAACCGATGGATATAGAGGTTCTCTAAAGTTCTCACGGATATCGAGATTGCTTCGTCGTTTCACTCCTCGCAATGACGGGAAGGTAGAATGTCATTGCGAGGGCGCAAGCTCGAAGCAATCTCAACCGAAACGAAAATCCTTCGTTTCAAGTGCGCTCATGGGAATCCTACGTTACTTCTGAGAACCGTTATAATTCGAACGAGAGACTCCGCCAGTCTGCTCTCGGACAACATCACAGATCTGCTCTTGCACATACTGATCCGTCGGCACATTCTGATGGTGCAGCTTGGTCTGCTTGTAACCAGGCTCAAGCCGAGGTCGCATCCCTTCCCAGATCAACTTTTTGCCTGGACAGATCTCCACTGGGCCACATCTGGTCTCTCTTGTCCTACCGTTCGAATGTCTGGAATACTTCTGTTCTTCTTGATCGCAGGTTCTTGCAGAACATGGGACCCTGCCGGAGGCCTTAGTATTCAATGGCCACGGAGCATTAGTTTGCCACCTATTAAAGAAATATTCCACGTTGTCCCCAACGCCATATTGCGTGGTACGCATGCCCCCGAAGGTCACAGGGTCCAATACCGCAGCCAGCATTATTTTGACCTCAGTGCTTCGATACTGCTCTAAGAATCTAAGTATCGAATCCGCGCCAAAACTGTGCCCAATAAGATACACTTCCGTGCCGGCCGGTAGAGAAGAAAAATACCGGTTCATTTGCGAGATGAACTTTCCGGTAGACAAGGTGGGCGTCTGGGAAGCCTGATCATCACTAGTATTTCCACTAACTAGGCTCAATGAATTCCATGGACTGTCGTGAACTGCGATTCCCATTTCCCTGAAAGCATCCTTTACTTTTGACATTTTCGACGCGCAGCAATCACCATATCCATCAACGAAAAGCGCGATGCGAGCCGCGTGGCCGGCTTCCACCTGAACAATGGAAAAAACCAACAAAACGATAATGCCCGCTAAAGCGCGCTTAAACGTATTCCATTGCAGAGAGGTAATTTGCGGTCCGACCCGGGGACAGCAGCAAGTCCCCCTTTCCCTTCCTTGATAGAGCCGACCTGGAGAGGATCTTTCACCTACGATCTTTGCACGCTCATACCCCTTCTTTGATCGTGAATGGGTATTGCCTACAGTGTTACCTATACAGCCAACCATTTCCATGTGTGAGTCCCAGCCGTTGTGTCGAGTTGTCATGCTCCTCGCATTTCTCCGTTGTGTTCTTGATTCCATTTTGCCCAAGCCACGGCCCGGCGATATCAATTCCCGCCGGGGTAACCCCTCAGTCATTCGGGCGGCGACGGGAACGACCACGTTCCTGCGTTCAACGAATGGGAAGAGGGCACACACACAGGCGCCCACCTACACTGTGACCCACGACGGGTCTGGGCCCAGCGTAGGGGCAGACCCCGGATCGGCGTCCGGGGCAGGCTCTATGTGTCTGCCCTCACCTTCAAAGCCCCCGGAAACTGAGAGGTTACCCGCCGGGGCGACGCGCTATTATGTCTCAATTCTCTTCGTGATTCAACATTTCCGCTGTTTGCCTATTCTTCTCTTGTCGCAATTGCTTCCATGTTGTTCCAGTGATTGACACTTGAATGACCCCAGGCAAAGCCGAGGGGTTGCCCCCAAAACTATTACGTATGGTGTACCCGGAATTATACCGGACAAACCGGCTATGGACTACTGCGCCCTCGATAGGAGAAAGGCATAGTCATCACACATCTAAATGACCATATCCCTTTCCAACTCCGACGCGGCAGAACTCAAAATACCCAAACACACTCTATAACACGATCAAAGCCCAACCGACTTTGACGTTACCGTTGGAAGAACAGTAATGGTTCACCGGGCTTGAAGCGGTTCTGCGCCCGGTGAGAATGGAGGGGGAGACTCATCTCCCCCTCCAAACCTCCCCCATACGTAATTCCGGGAGCTTGTACGGTTCCCGGTGAACGGTTACGAAGAACATATTGACAAATCGCGCACGACTCGTATATCCATAATAGTGGAAGTAGGCATGTGGGAACGTGCAAGATTTGCAGGAGGGAGTAATGAGGGACCAGACATTGGAGGTTAGTGAGATCGCTGCATCTAAGATCAGGGGCGACGAACAAGAGGAAAGACGTGCATTCCTGTTGCGTTGCGGTCGATTTGCAGCATACACGGCGCCGACCTTAGCAGTATTGTTGTCAGTAGGCGGTGTGGGAACCAGCGCAACAGCCGCCTGCTGTAGTACGTGCGGAGATGCACCCCCCGGCGCAGTCGTAGATGATGGCAGTCAGTGCTGCAATAGGCGGTATAAGCACATCTATGGCGAGAGTGACCCTAGATGTGACCAGCCGGTTTGTACTGAGTGCTTATAGGTGGAACGTGAAAGAGGTGTGTATGTAATAAGATTCGACCCGGGATTATGTCCACCTTAGGATAGCAGATTCAAGAGCGGGGCTATGATCGTGCATTCTCCAGGCCGCTTAATCATATGAGTAGGCAGCTCTTGCTCATAAAGCCGGAGAGTTTGATACCCGAGTTAATTATTGACTGGTTTTCTTGATTTGTCAACCGGTCGGTCAACTTAGGACGCGTCACAAAATAAACGTAGCAAAACGATGCTGGGCCGATTGTAGGGGCAGACCTGCGTGTCTGCCCAAATGCAAGGCACACACTAGGAGCCTGTCGCAAAACCGCTTACATTGCTCGAACGGTTCAACCATGGGTGGCCCAGACGCCACCGCGTCTGGGTTCCGAAGGAACAAAAGGTCCTCCACGATCGGCGCCATTATTCCAAAAAAGGCCGCTTGCAGTCGGCTCCATCTCAGTCGATCCTCTTGTCGCTCAGCGACCCGGACGTGTCACGTCCGGGCCACCCGCCACCGTACCTTAACTCGATTTCGTATGCTTTGGAAGTTTTGCGACAGCCTCCTAGTGGGAAAGGGCGGACACATAGGTCCGCCCCTACAGTAAGATGTAACAGTTATTTCTTGACGGGCCCTTAGGACGAACCAGTTGGCTGGACACCGATAAAATGACCGCCCCGCCGTCCCCCGGATCGTTCCCAACGATTTTGGAGCCTCTTCTTGCTCGTTGTACCCCTATGAGGAGCCGCGTGGAATTCGCCAAGGAACAATCCTCTCTATTTCTTTCCGCGGATCAAGAGATCCCATAGCCTGCTTCTCTTGTTCCCAAACACGTATTTTCTCAACAAATGCAACATATATCGCAGCCGTCCCGCTGTAAGGCCGAGCAACTTGTCGCTGGGCCCAAAGCGAGTCTGAATCCTGGAAGCGGAAAATAACCAATTGACATATGCAACTCTGCCCGTAATCAACTTGAGCCATTTGAAACGCACTTGCATCAGGCGCCTCTGAAAGTGCATCCTGTTGCTGCGTGTGGGAGCAAACCCTGGTGGAATAGGGGCTCGGAACAACCTCCAGGCAGTGTAGAGGTACGATCTCAGCACATCTTCCAAGCCGTGTTCTTTCATCAGGGACCGGAGGTAGGGCCAGTTAACGTCATCGCCATGGGAGATGGCGAGTGTAGCGTAATCGTGCAACCCCTTCACGGGAACAGCGCCGGATGAATAACCCCCGTGGTGGATTTCAGTATGGAGCAGAGTATAAAGAATTGAATCGGAAGGCGACAGCAGTCGGAATCTGAGTCCCTCATCCGCGCCGGCCTTTGAGTTCTTGAACGCCTGGGAACCCTTCAGGACTTGAGATTCCATGAGAGAGAGCAATTCAGTGTGAAGCTCAACCGGGACAGGTACCGAGGGATGAACCAGTGGCGGAAGATGCTGGCAGTGATCATATACTTCCATCTCATCGACGGCGATCTCGAATCCTGCCGCCAACAGACTGTCAACTGCTGTCTTTGCATCTTCGTGTCTGATGAGGAGGTCGATGTCAACCATAATCCGTGAGCCAAGATCAACGTCCTTGTCGGCAAATAGGGAGGCCGCCCCTTTCAGCAGAACAGGCTCAACCCCAACCTCATTCAGGCGACTTACAACATTCTTGGTCAGGGCTCGAATCCCTTTGTTGCGCTCCTTGTTGAGCCCGTGCAACTCGCGCAAGTACTCTCGCAGGTCGTCCGGCAGCAGATCAACGAGGTTCTTGTGTTTGAACCTGCTATAGAGGGTCGTGATGACCATGTATTGGTTGGCGAGCGCGACCACGCTTTCCCAGTTCACCTTGCCGGAAGAAATTCGTTCGCTCAACTCGTCAGGGAGTGGATCATTCGCCCAGGGTGTGAGAGCGTCGCACAGAAACACCAGGCTGGAACCTCGTTCATTCACTTCAACAGACCTCCGGACTTGGAAAGCTTCGGGATGCTTTCCACAGCCGATTCAGCGATTTGTTTTGTTCTGAAAGGATCGTAATACGCAGATCATCGGTACCTTCAGACTGGTCGCCGGGCGCCAAACATCGGCAAAGGAAGACCAATGACAACGTTTTTCATTCCACCAGCCCCTGAACCATTGTGATCGCGCTCGACAATGACGGGAAGGTCATTTCACAACACTCAGCGTGCTTTATCCATGCCACAAGTTCGCCCACCTTTTGGCCGTTGAGCCTGTCACGGATTTCATATCCCACGGCCTGGAGTCGGCGAATTGCCTCAATCCTGCTCAACGGGGAAAGCGACGCCGGTCCCTGAGGAGAGTAAGTGGGAAACACCAACCATTTTACCGGCTTGCCTTCCTCCGGCGAGGAAGCGAAGCTCCCGGGCGCAGGGACAGCGTACCGAATCGACGTGCCGTTCTGAGCGACCGTGTACCAGACGCCGGCAAAGTGTTCCAACATACTTGAGACTATCTTCCAGGAACCTTCTTTCACACGGAGGCCCACAGGAACCGGGATAATGCGATTTGAGCCTCGCTCCACAATTGCCACTTCATCAGTGAAATAACGAAAACCAGCGTTCATGAGTCCCACGGCCAGCGTAGTTTTGCCGATGCCGGAAATTCCCGGAAACACCACGCATCCGTCACGCGTTCCGAGCACGGCCGCATGAACCGCGATCAGAAAATCGCAGCGCCGGTACGCCGCCACCAGCACACCCTGACTGATGATCGGGCCAAGCTCATTGGGTTGCGAGCACTCTCCCATCTCTGCGCCATCACGCAATACAACATAACCGTGGCGCCGCGAGACCACCTCGATCACTGATTGGCAATCCTCCTCATCCGATTCAAGGTGTAAGAAAATCGGCCTAACATTTGCTTCCTCCACCGGTCCGGGCATACGCACGAGCACTTTGAGCCCGGCCAGCCGGAAATGGAATTCGCATCGAAACCGCTGCGTAGACGCGATGCTTGAACGGTCCTCGTCCGGCAAAGGAGAATCCTCAGACCCAAAGGGGGCTTCATACTCCGGCTCCGCTCCGCTTCTCGCTACCAGGCCCAGAGATATCCATTCCTCTATGATAGTATGCACGTCGTCCTGAGCGGCCTCAGGGGAAATCCGAAACGTTTCCGCGACCGATCGAACAATCTCAACCTGGTTCATGCCGTCCTCACAGCACAGCCACACAACCGCCGCGGAAGCGTTGAGGGTGTATAAAGTTTGAGTCCTCTCGAAGAAGACAAGTAACTGATCCTCGAGCATGTGAGCGCTGACACCTTTGGACGGAAGAACCCGATCTCCATCCATACCGCCGAAAGGTTCAACCTGTGATGTCGGGAGCGTTTTGTCCATTGTTATTGCGTATCCGCGGATTTGTGAAGTCCGTTGTCGCCGCCACTATCCACCGGAACAACGTGACAGTCAAGATCAAACGGTAAGAGTAAGAGTTCATATGAGAAATCAGGTCACGATTCAATCATTTCAAGGTATTGAAGAGTTCCACCACTCGCTCTTGCCTGGTTACTTTGGCGTGTTGCAGGGGCGGCCGAAGTCTACCGACTTCAAACCCAATTGTTGCGCTTGCGGTCAATGGGCGGCAGAACAGCGGTTTGGTGTAAGCCGCCCGTGGCAGCGACCTGTCCGGGGATTCCATCACACCAAGAGCGATCCGCTTCTGCGGACCGATTGGACTGCCTCTTTCGGGAGCTTGCCGCGCCGCTGTTGGAGGCATTCAACAGTCTAAGAGGGCGTAGCATGCTACGCCCCTACGGGCGTAATCCACTAGGATGGCGAACATTTTTCTGCATCGTGTGCCCCGAAGTTGAGGCACGGAAGTTCCGATAGTAGTTCTTCTTGTCTGCGAACGCGGCAGGCCCAGGAAGGGGAGGCTGGTTTCGTTAGCGCTCTGATGATAGACCGGCTGTCTTGCGACACTGATCGGAGTCGCGGAACCAAAAGCATGGTGTAGCGGCTAATGGAGCTATAAGCTGTTACAATAGTTAGGAGTTTTTGGGGAGGTCCACTCGGCGTGGGGCCAATGAGCCGGCACGGTGTATCCGTGCTTCGAGCAAAAGGAACCAGACCTCAAGGTGGCCATATCGCCCTGCGCGGAGCAGTTTGCAAAAAGGCCCTCCCAATATTACTCTTCAAATTCTTCCTGGTCTTGCAACCACTTCTAATCCAAGACGTGGATATTCTTCTTTGCGCACATGTCTTTGAGTATCTTGGGCCACACGGAGACGCTTACTTCTCCCAGGTGCGCCTTCTTGAGTAGACTCATGAATGTGCGGGACTGTCCGATACCGCCTCCGATGCTCAGTGGGATATGGTCGTTCACGATAGCCTGATGGTAGGGCATCTTGAGGAAATCAAGTTGGCCGGCCATCTCCAGTTGCTTCCTGAGGGTCTCGGCAGTGACTCGGACACCCATAGATGTGAGTTCATGTCGGCGTCGGGTTACGGGATTCCACAAAAGTATGTCGCCGTTGAGGCCGTGCATGGGTCTGCCGTCCTCTGATGTTGTTTCCACGACCCAATCATCATAATCCGCGGCCCTCATTTCGTGCGGATAGCCGTCCTTGAGCGGCCAGCCGATGCCGTAGATGAAAACCGCAGGGTATTCCTGGACCAATCGCGTCTCCCGCTGCTTCCTGGGCAGGTCAGGGTACATGTCGAGAATATCCTCAGCGTGAATGAACTTGAGCTTATCAGGCAGGTCGGGATACTTATCTGTCTTCAGTTGCGGGTAAAGATTTTGCACATGAGTCTCGGCCCCTTTGAGGACCTCCCAGATCTTTTCCACCACCCCTTTCAGGAATTGTAGATTGCGTTGATCTTCGGTCATCACCAGTTCCCAGTCCCACTGATCCACGTAAGCGCTGTGATCGTGGTCCAGGAAGTAGTCCTTTCGGACGGCCTTCATATCCGTGAGGAGGCCCTCCCCCACAGTCATGTCAAGTTGTTTCAGGGCCATGCGTTTCCATTTTGTTGCTGCCTGCACAACCTGAGCGTCAATCGGGTTCTTGTCGTAGTCGTTCGAGATGTGGAACTGCACGGGAGTCCGTGAACCGTCCCGATCGAGCAAGTCGTTCACCCCGGTAGCCACGTCCACGATCAGAGGAACCGCTACACGAATCAGGTTGAGCGATTTGCAGAGGTTTTCTTCAATGTAATCCTTGGCCGCGAAGAGGGCATTCTGAGTTTCCTTTGGGGATAGTAGCGAGTTGTAGTCCTGAGGCAGTATCTTTTCCAGTTCCGCGTAATCACCGATACCCGGGCCGGCCAAATCCGCTTTCTTGTCGGTCATGTGGTTCTCTCCTGTATGGTTTTCGCAGTCCTGTGCCTGATACTCTGGTGACACTAATTCCGGAGTTCAGGAATCCGTATATTCCTGATCGCACAGCATGAGGATCATAGACCACCCCGCGCCTTGGTGTCCAAGAAATTCGAGACAAATGTCCTCATTCCTGTTGGGAATGCAGAAGCGGGTAGCGTATCCCCTGTCTGCTACCCCGATCCCGGAGGATCCGGAGCGCCGGCCGACACTGGGCGTAAGGGCTTGGTGTAATGCTCCGGTTTCGCAGGGCTGATCGTCTCCCGGCGTATGTCATCGCGAGGAGAGAAACGACGAAACAATCCCCATATTGAGCCGCAGGAGATTGCTTCGCCGCGCTCGCAATGACATACCGGGAGTCCCCCGAATGACTGAACGATTACCCCTTGGTCCAATTTTCACTTGTCCTGGAATCCGGTTATTAGTATAACTTACGCTTTCCGATTATCTGTTGTCTCAGTTCAAAGGAGTGGAATATGCCGCGACGTGATGACATCAATAAGGTCATGATCATTGGCTCCGGCCCCATCATCATCGGTCAAGCCTGTGAATTTGACTATTCGGGCACTCAGGCCTGCAAGGCTCTTCGAAAACTAGGTTACGAAATTGTCCTCGTCAATTCCAATCCCGCAACCATCATGACGGATCCGGAGATGGCGGATTATACCTATGTGGAACCCCTCAATCTGCACACCATAACCGAAATCATCGAGGTAGAAAGGCCGGATGCCCTGTTGCCCAATCTTGGGGGACAATCTGCCCTGAACTTGTCTTCCGAGCTCTACAAGGCCGGAGTGCTCGAGAAGTACGGCGTAAAGATGATCGGTGTCGCGCCCGATGCAATAGAACGGGGCGAAGATCGGATCGCCTTCAAGAACACCATGGACAGTCTCGGTATTGAAATGTGCCGCAGCGAGGCCACGTTCAGCGTGGAAGAGGCTGAACGGATTGCAGATGAGCTGGGGTACCCTGTGGTCATTCGACCCGCATACACGATGGGCGGCACGGGCGGGGGCCTCGTCTACAACATAGAGGAACTGCGAACCATTGCGGCCAGGGGAATAGCGGCAAGCCTGGTGGGGCAGATCCTGGTTGAGGAATCGGTCCTCGGGTGGGAGGAACTGGAACTGGAGGTAGTCAGAGACGCAAAGAACCAGATGATCACGGTTTGCTTCATCGAGAATGTGGACGCGATGGGAGTACACACCGGCGACTCTTATTGCACCGCGCCCATGCTCACTATTGATCCTGAATTGCAGGAGAGACTTCAGAAATACTCTTATGACATTGTGGAGGCCATACAGGTCATCGGCGGCACAAATGTTCAGTTTGCTCACGATCCCAAGACAGGCCGCGTAGTGGTCATCGAGATCAACCCCCGGACTTCAAGGTCCTCTGCTCTGGCTTCCAAGGCCACGGGCTTTCCTATCGCGCTCATCTCCGCCACGCTGGCCGGCGGGATGACCCTGGACGAGATCCCGTACTGGCGGGAAGGAACCTTGGACAAGTACACCCCGTGGGGCGATTACGTGGTTGTGAAGTTCGCGCGGTGGGCCTTTGAAAAGTTTGAGGGAGCGGAAGATAAGCTGGGAACTCAGATGCGCGCGGTGGGTGAAGTCATGAGCATCGGAAAGAACTACAAGGAGGCCTTTCAGAAAGCTATCAGATCGCTTGAGAACGGCAGGTACGGGCTCGGGTTTGCCAAGGACTTCCATGAAAAGACCCTGGAAGAATTGTTGGACCTACTTACCGAGCCTACAAGCGAACGTCAATTCATAATGTACGAGGCCCTGAGAAAGGGCGCGGACGTCAACGCTTTACACGAAAAGACCTATATCAAGCTCTGGTTCATTGAGCAGATGAAAGAACTGGTCGATCTGGAAGAGAAGATCATCGCGTGCAGAGGCGGGCAATTTCCTGATGGATTACTGGAACAGGCCAAGAAGGATGGATTTTCGGACCGGCATCTCTCGAAGCTGTTGGAGATTCCTGAGGCGGACATCAGAAATCAACGGATATCCATGGGGATGGTACAGGCGTGGGAGCCGGTTCCGGTGAGCGGCGTCGAGAACGCTGCGTATTACTTCTCCACGTACAATGCTCCTAACCAGGTGGAATCGAGCCAGAGGCGCAAGATCATGGTACTGGGCGGCGGACCCAATAGAATCGGGCAAGGGATCGAATTCGATTATTGCTGCGTTCATGCCGCGTTGGCGATAAGGGACCAGGGCTTTGAATCCATCATGGTCAACTGCAATCCCGAGACTGTGTCCACGGATTACGATACCTCGGACAAACTGTATTTTGAGCCTCTGACGGTTGAGGATGTGTTGAGCATCTACGAAAAGGAGAAGCCCGAAGGAGTCATCGTTCAGTTCGGCGGCCAGACCCCATTGAACATTGCCAACGAGCTGGCTGAGGCCGGCGTTAACATCCTGGGGACCTCACCTGACACCATAGACTTGGCCGAGGACCGAGACCGATTCCGGAAGGTGATGCGAGATCTGGGAATCCCTCAACCGGAATCGGGTATGGCCTCGAACCTGGATCAGGCGATCCAGGTGGCCGACAGAATCGGTTATCCGCTAATGGTGAGACCATCCTATGTCCTTGGCGGCCGTGGCATGGAGGTGGTCCACGACGAAGCAATGCTCAGGCATTACATGGCCGCGGCAGTAGAAGTGAGCCCGGAACGTCCCATTCTCATCGACAGATTCCTCGAAAACGCCATTGAAGCCGAAGCCGACGCCATCGCAGACGGCACGGATGCCTTTGTCCCCGCGGTAATGGAACACATTGAGCTGGCCGGCGTGCATTCGGGAGACTCCGCGTGCGTCATCCCTCCGATCAGTATTCCCCCAAAACACCTGGATACCATCTATGAATACACGCGAAAGATCGGAACCGAACTTCACGTGGTGGGCTTGATGAACATCCAGTACGCAATCGCTAATGATACGGTGTACATACTGGAAGCGAACCCAAGAGCCTCTCGCACTGTTCCGATTGTGTCCAAAGTATGCGGTATTCCCATGGCTCGCATCGCCACACAGCTGATGCTCGGCAAGAAGCTCGCGGATTTGGACATCAAGCCGATTACAGTCCCTCATTATGGGGTCAAGGAGGCTGTCTTCCCCTTCAACATGTTCCCGGAGGTTGACCCGGTGCTCGGGCCGGAAATGCGATCCACCGGTGAGGTGCTGGGTCTTGCCGGCTCGTTCGGCCAAGCGTTTTACAAGGCCCAGGAAGCTGCAAAACAGACCTTGCCGTCAGAGGGATCGGTTCTCATAACAGTGACCGAAAACGAAAGGCCTGCCGTGCTCGAGGTGGCACGGCAGTTTGCCGAACTGGGATTTATGATCAAGGCTACCGAGGGCACGCATCATTACTTCTCGGAAAACGGTATCCAATCAGAGCACATTCTGAAGTTGAACGAGGGTCGTCCAAACATAGCCGACAGCATCAAGAACGGAGAAATCCAGCTTGTCCTCAACACACCGGCCGGTAAGCTGAGCAAAGAAGATGATTCCTATATCCGAAAGTCCGCCATTAGGTATCAAGTTCCCTATATCACAACATTGGCCGCCGCCACCGCTGCTGCCAGGGGTATCAAAGCGGTTCGTGCCGGGCGTGGGAATGTGAGGTCCCTTCAGAGCTGCCATGCGGATATTCGGTCGTAGTCCGCAGACGGACGACTGATTTAACGGTTCTCAAAAGTAATCACGGATTGAGTCATTGGCGTCCCCCTTCTTTCTCGCTTCTTTCTCGAAAGACCGTAGCCCTGAAGGGGCGTCAGAAAGTAGCCCGGCGATTCATCGCCGGGTAAGGGCCATTGCAGAACTCCTGAGTCCCGAAGGGACGACAGAACCATTACGCGCTCGCTATGTGTCGTCCCTTCGGGACTCCGAGCCGGCTTGGGGCTGGAGTTTTCATACTATGGTGGTTCTCGTAATTAGTTTCGGAGGAATCCGAAACTTCTTCCTGATGACGCAGGCTTTCCAGCCTGCGAATCCGTGAGAACTTTCGAGAACTGCTATAAACCCAAAACCTTTCTTGAAGCTCCCACACCAACCGGCTCGCAAATTGGCCCTACGCCCAGTAGCTCCCCCTCCAAACCTCCCCCAGACGTAATCCCGGGAGCTTGTACGGTTCACGGTGAACGGTTACTCAGGGAGTTCGTCGTTCTTTCCAAATCTCCCTCTTTGCGGCCAAAACAAGGTCTTCCATTTTTAAGACAATGGCCCCGGGATCTCCCTGGATTTCGGATGCGGTCAATCGGGCAATTATCCATCCCCGGTTCTGCAAGAATCGGCGCTCCTCTTCTCCAAGTCCCGCTTGATCGCCTGTCTTTTCCTGATTGTCGTCGCCGTTACACTCAATGGCTACCTTTATGTGCCCCTTGCCATCGCCTCGCGGCCAGAAAAGGGCGAAGTCCACACAGCAGACAACTTCTCCGGTTTCATTGTCCTTCACACGGAATTTGGGCAGCAGACGGCAGCATTCACTTTTCTTCTCATGATAGAAGACACGATGTTGTGTCCTTTCGTCAAGCCAGACCAGGCCGGTCGGCACCCACTCTCCATGTTCACTCTCCGCGACCGGCAATCCGTTTGCGGAATCCAGTATTCCCCCCGAGAACATCCTTATTCGCTCCGGTCTTGCCTCTCCACTACACCCGGCGGGCTGAACCCCGGGGAGGCTCATGAATTCGAGCAAGAGCAACCTCTCAGCAGGCGATTCACACCATTGAAGGTAGGTTCTCACCTGACTTTCCACGGCTTCCAGCAGGCTTTGCAGTTTTTTCTCAACGATATCCTCTGACATGGCTGCCCCTTTCAAAATCCGTATCCCTGCATCTACACGCACAGACATTCACGTCCGCTCCCGCCTACAAAGTATTCCATTAGACCACCTCGATGCTTTGCTATTCCCAGTTTTCTCAGTATAGCTATATCGTCGAAAAACTCAAGAGCCGATTCCGCGCTTGACAAAGCATACTTCCTATGTGATGATTAAGGGCTTCGTTTAACACGACTGAATTGCGTCTCGCCAAGCCGCCCCCCATGTGACGACCAAGGCGAACATGATCCGGACGTCCTAAGAATTCTCATTTCCTGGAATGGATCGGGGTCCGAAACCCGCCCAGAGATGACCGGGCAGATGCGTCCGGCGGACGAGCCGGGCCTTGACACCGGCGCAGACCACTTCAGAACCACACCCATTGTCCGGCCACGGGTGGACAACGCTTTTGCTGGACTATCTAGAAAGGAGTGAATGGAATGTCTTTCAGCAGACCCAATAGGAGCACGGCTACCAAGACCAGGACCCGAGTGGAACCCGCTCCCTTTTCCGGAATGTGCGTAACCTGTCTGGACGGCTGCCCCGGCCCTTGTGAAATAGGACGGTCCGCCATCAGAGGGAACGAGACCATCTACCCCCAGCCCTACGGCAAGATTACAGCCGGCGCCGACAAGGACTACCCCGTGGATTTCTCCCACTTCAACATCCAGGGCACGTGCGTGGGAGCCGTTGGTGTTGCCGAAGACCCTGACGTAGCAACTTTCCCCGCGGTGGACTGCACCACGAAAGTGGGGGCTGAAGGCGGTATCAAGCTCGACTTCCCCGTGTTCACCGGCGCTGTGGGATCCACCTACATAGCGCGAATCAACTGGGATGATATGGCTGTAGGCGCGGCCATTTCCGGCGTGATGATTGTCGCAGGTGAGAATATCTGCGGGATGGACAATAGCGCGGAAATCAAGAATGGAAGAATAGTAAAGTCTCCCGAGATGGAACGGCGCATCAACGCCTACCAGAAGTGGTATGACGGCACAGGCGGGATGATAGTACAGGCCAATGTGGAAGACACAAGGCTCGGGGTTCCCGAGTACGTCATCGAGAAGCTGGGTGTCGAGATATTCGAGTTGAAGTGGGGACAGGGCGCCAAAGACATCGGCGGCGAAGTCCAGCTCAACACCCTGGAACGGGCCCAACAGCTCAAGGAGCGCAACTACATCGTGTTGCCCGATCCCACAACCGATGCAAGCAAGAGGGCCTTCGAGAGCGGAGCGCTCAAGGAGTTCGAGCGTCATTCCCGGCTCGGCATGGTGGAAGAAGAGTCCTTCTACAAAGAGGTGGAGCGCCTGCGGGGCATCGGGGCCAAGTATGTCACCCTCAAGACCGGAGCGTACCGCCCGGTGGACCTGGCACGGGCCATCAAGTTCGCTTCCAATGCCAAGCTGGATCTCCTCACCATAGACGGCGCCGGAGGCGGCACAGGCATGAGCCCCTGGCGGATGATGAACGAATGGGGTATCCCCACTTTGCACCTTGAGTGCCTGATGTACCAAATGTGCGAACGCCTCAAGGCGAAAGGCGCGTTCATTCCTCCGATCGCCATAGCAGGCGGGTTGTCGCTGGAAGACCACTTGTTCAAGGCCATTGCGCTCGGAGCTCCCTATGTCAAGGCTATCTGTCTTGGTCGCGCTATTATGGCCGCGGCCATGGTAGGCAAGACCAACGGCAAGAAAACCGCGGAGACTATGGAACTCGAAGGAAAGACTGCTGAGGAAGGGTACATAGGCCTCTTCGCTGTCGGTGCCGCGCTCAAAGAGCGTTTCGGGGACAGTTTCAAGGAAATCCCGCCCGGGGCGATCGGGATGTACTCGTACATCGCGCGTCTCCGCCAGGGTATGCAACAACTCATGGCCGGCGCTCGGAAGTTCGGATTGGAACACATCGATCGCTCGGATCTGGTCGCATTGACGCGGGAAGCCGCAGATATTTCCGGCATTCCCTATGTCATGGATTCCGACAGAGAAGAGATCGACAGGATTCTCGGGTAAAGAAACAAAGGGGGTAATCGTTCACCGGGCTTGAAGCGGTTCTGCGCCCGGTGAGAATGGAGGGTCCACTCGACGTGGTGTCAATAGGTTCTCCACGATATATCCGTTCTTCGAGAAAGTGGGCCCATCCCTCGGTATTCCCGTGTCCCCGTGCAATGCATAAGCCCAAAACCTTTCTCGAAGCTCCCACACCAACCGGCTCGCAAATTGGCCCTACGCCCAGTAGCTCCCCCTCCAAACCTC
>Ga0190284_1000199_pt1 | contig 43317 bp, 41 predicted proteins | sample 48691812_MG_FD_161668 | JGI IMG/M metagenome (GOLD analysis project Ga0190284, IMG submission 161668) | Hydrothermal vent microbial mat bacterial communities from Southern Trench, Guaymas Basin, Mexico - 4869-18-1-2_MG | ecosystem: Environmental > Aquatic > Marine > Hydrothermal vents >...
CTTTCCTGGCGTTTTTCCTAGCGTTTCCCCCGAACCTTCATCCTCCTGGATATCAGCAGGAATTTGTCCTTTAAACTCGACCATCATGCCGGTTGAATCAGATTCGAACACAGGGAACCCGGTTTCGTTTTTCCGGCACGCATCACGAATGGTGTCAATCCCGCGCCCCCATGCCTCAATGTCCCCCGAACGGAAGAAGGCGTTGGCGAGCAAGGGGTTGGAAGGTTCGGACTTATGCTTTTCAAGCAACTGTTTGACCGTCCATCCTTCGGGAAGATGCCCGTTGTTGTAGAACCGGATTTGATCTTCATAAACCCTTATCTGAATAGGGATTCCCGTGCTGTAATCCCGGTGAACCAGTGCATTATGAAGAACCTCACGCAAAGCAGCCCTCGGAAACAGAAAGCGTTCAACACGCTGAGCACCTTGATAGCTGATATAGGCCTTCATATACTTGGTCAACAGCAGATCCAGTGTCTTCTCCGCCTGAAGAAAGAGGTTGCCATGCACCTCATCCTGATAAGCGAGATCGGATTCACTGCGAAAGAATCCAATCTTCACATAAGCACCCGGCACGAAGTGTTCGGGATTTTCATGAAATAACAGAGCGGAAGCACGCCGTAAGTATTGACCTTCGCGCAACTGCAAATTATCGATAATCGTGTCGTTGCTGTCTTGCAACACCGCCTCATCCATCCGACCACTTTGCGAGGCCGCCCTCCTGAAATAACTAAAAGCGGTTGCGTCGAGATCCTCTACAGATAGATGAGGAACAGGCACCCCATCCCAGTGCACGCCCCGCTTACGAAGGAGAAACCGTTCCAGCGCAGTTCCGTTCAGTGATTGAGTGGTGGTTCCCGAGCGATAGAAGTATTCGCCTTTATAGCTGATGGGGTTTGGATACGGCTCCACGCAAACCTCAAGCGCTTCATCGTCCGCGCACAAATTAACATCCACTATCACGCCCAGCACGTCGCGAACCTTGTTCGGAATGTCTTCCAGCAGCTTTTTCGGATTTTTCAGCCCGACGGGGTTCCCGTCGTCATCGCAACCGACAACCAGCCGTCCGCCCTGCGCATCGGCAAAGGCGCAAATGGTTTTCAGCCAGTCATCCTGCCAGTTCCGCTTATAGTCCAGTTGCTGATGCTCGGTCATGCCTATCCTTCTATCACAAGCCAGGTGATGAGTTCAAAATTTTCATCGTCGTTGACCTGTTGCTACTTTTTCCAGCCTTTTCGATCCCGCTCCGGTCGTTTATAGGTTCCGTCTGCGATTTCCTTTTGAATAACGGACATATAGAGCTTGCCCATCTGAAGCTCTTTGCCGCCGGGGCCGTAGAACGTGTCCCATGCGTACTGATGCATTTCATCGAGTTTTTCGACGGACATCTTTGCCGGTTTGAATACCGTGCGGTCGCCGGTGTACTTGCGCCAGTCGTTATGCAAAATTCGCCCCTCTTTTTTCATCTGCTCGCGAATGGGTGTATGCGGGAACGGAGTCATGACGGTGAATTCAGCCAAATCCAAATCGATATCCATTAGGAAATCAACCAGTCGTTTAATGCCGTCTTCATCGTGATCGTCGGTCCCCAGAATAATCGTTCCCTCCACGCCGATGCCGCGCTCCTTCAGTCGTTTGATGCGGTTGCGAATCACGTCTGATGTGTCAAAAATCGCCTGATAGACATACCAGCAGCCTGCCTCGGCGGCGAGGTCGAGAATTTCGGGATCATCCTTGATCGGGTGTGAAACCCATTTTTTCTTCAGCGGAATCATCGCTTTAAACAATTCCTTCTCCCACTGGTCGTCCTGAGCCAGCGAGTTGTCGACGATGAAGAGGCGGTTGTTATCAATTCCTTCCAGCTCCTCGATCACCTGATCAATCGGGCGCGGACGGAACCGGCAGCCGCCGAGGTACGGCGTACAGCAGGGGAAACACTTAAACCGGCAACCGCGCGAGGCGTGAACCAGATCGACCATCTGCACGCCGCGATAGTTGTAGAGGTCGCGATTGAGGATATCGCGGCGCGCGGGTTTAATGAGCGCGGTGTCGGGAAAATCGTGAAGGAAATCGTAGAGTGTTTTCAGGTCGTCGTTTCGAAAATCGGCCAGCACCTGCTCCATGCGGCCCTCGGCTTCGCCGGTGAACACCGCGTCAGCGTGCTGCATGGTTTCCTCGGTGTGCAGACTGGCTGCAATGCCGCCGAAGAGCACTTTTTTGCCCAGCGCGCGGTACTGATCGGCAATTTCCCAGCCACGCGGAATTTGACAGGTCAGCATGCAGGAGATCGCCACCAGATCACACCCTTCGTCGAAAACGAGCGGCTCGACATTTTCATCAATAAAATCAATCTCCACGGTTTCGGGAAGCGTGGCGGCAAAGCAGACCGGCCCGTGGGGCGGCAGATGGAACTCCGGCTGGTTGGGCATCTTCGGCCACTTGGGATAAATCAATTTCAGTTTCATCGTCTCTCCTCTAAAAATTCAATCAGCTCTGCCTGGCTTTCCAGCGCGGGTATCTCCCGCCCGGCACATAGACCAGAACCCGCCGCATTCAACAGAAGCGCCGCAGTAAAATCCTTTTCCATCCAGAGGGCCAGTATGCCGGAGAGCTCTTCCCCAGCCAGCAGTCCGTCCGCTGTGCGCAACAGATGAGAACCGGTGTTCGATAAAGGACTCGTATAGAAGAGCGGGCCGGGGAGCTTAAAGTGAATGGCAATTTCCGCCAGCGGACTGGTCGGCAGGGTATAGATAAACAGGTTGGCGCGGCCCATCCGTCGTCCGTACTCTGCGTAATCGGAAAAATAATTTTGATTGGCCTGTGTGCACTCTTCGCTTCCGGTTCCGATCAGGCCGATCGTTTTTTCATCCAAAGAGAACTCCGCATCGTGCAGCGCCAGCGCCGCAGCGCAGAACGCTCTTCGGGTTGGAATATCAAAACGCCCGAAGTTCTTCACTCGTTCACTCAGAACACCCTCTGTTTTAAGCGACCGATGCAGCTCGTCCTCATATTCATTTCGCACTTGTTTTCGCACCGCGCCGTAAGCGTCTGCGGAAACCCAACCTGCTCCGGCAATCTTCATGAGTTCGCCCTCTGCAGTACCAGCGCGGCATTGACGCCCCCGAAACCGGAATTCGTGCTGAGCGCCCATTCGCACTTTTTAAGCGGAACAGTTTCGGGCGAAGCCCAGCCCACGGCCTCCTCGGCGGGATGCCGCAACGCGACGGTCGGCAGTACGAACCCTTCACGCTGCGCCCTCAGCGTCAGCAGCGTCTCCACAAGCCCGGCCGCGCCCATCGTATGGCCCGTGCCGCCCTTCACCGAGAAGAGCGGACACGGTTTTGTGAAAACGGTTTTAAAGGCCTTAAGTTCCATCGAATCGTTGTACGGCGTACCTGTGCCATGTGCGCAGACCATCGAAACGTTTTCTGACGGAACCTTTGCGCGAGAAAGCGCTGTTTCGATAGCGCGGGCCAGCGCACCGCCGTCACGCGACGGGCCGGTCATGTGGTTAGCGTCGTTAGACATCCCCCACCCCGCCAGTTCGCCGAGGGATTTACGGTTTTCCCGTTCTGCACGCTCCGCGCTCATCAGGAGTGCAAAGCCCGCAGCTTCGCCGACACTCAGCCCATGGCGTTCCGCATCGAACGGACGCGCACCCTCCGGGTCGAGCGCCATTAGCGAGGCAAAACCGGAATAGACAAATTCGCTGACGGCATCGCATGCCACAACCAGTACACTGTCGCACTCTCCGCGTTCAATCTTCCCCGAGCCCTGTGCCAGTGCCACCGTTGCCGATGCGCAGGCCGAAGAAATCACGGTGCCGTCACGCTGGCCGCCAAGACGGTTACAGAGGTTGGAGAGCAACGCCGCCAGTTTGCTTTCCGTGACGGCGGGTACTCCGGCGTCAATGGCCTGCTCGAGCAGGTCTATTTCGCCGGTCGTTGAAGCAAGCAGAACCGGTGTGTCTTCAGGAATGCGCGGATCGTTTTCGTCCAGCAATTGCGTAAGCATTTGCCAGGCGATGGATGCGCCCGCACGGTAGGTAAGTCCATCCAGCACCGCCGCGCTGTGACACTGAAACGGTTCCGTGGGAAAACGTGTGAGCGGTTTAACGGCGGAACGTCTTTCGACCAGCCCGTTCCAGCAGGCATCAAGGCCCGCGCCGTAGGCCGTTACCAGATCGCCATCGACCACCCGCACACTCATGATACCGCCAGCTCCTTAATCAGGAGCCCTTCCTTCCAGCGCTGCTGCGTGCGGGCCAGCAGTTCGGGCATGATCCAGCACGGCACGCCTTCGGGATCGGTAAAGAGCTGAACCGTGGTTCCGGTGGCGGAAACGGATCCATCCTCCTTGAAAACCGTGTATTCGATATTGATGCGCGCGGCATCACTCCAGATGATTTCAGCCTGAATACGGGCGAGTTCATCGAGAACAAGCGGCTTTTTATAATCCACATGCAGTTGCACAATCGGCGCACGCAGTTTGGCGAGAAAAAAATCTTCATAGGAAAGCCCGATCTTCCGGCGCAGCTCGGTCGCAGCCAGTTCGAAGAGACGAGTATAGTGACCGTGCCACAGGATCGCCATCGCATCGACTTCGCCGAAGAGCACGCGGTGTTCAACCGTGCAGCGCAATGGCACCGGAGCCCCTTCTTCCCGTTTGAAATAGTCCTGACGTCGTTTACGCATCGCGAACCCTCAATCGTATTTCGGCCGCGCGGTCGCCGCCGCGCGAAATTTTAGCGCGCACCATGTCCTTATCGGCCTTACAAACTGCCGTCAGGGTTTCGTCCGGCCGGGAGATCGAGAAAAACTTAGCGAGGACAATTTCTACCAGTTCGAGTTTTCGATCCAGCGTCTTTTCGGCGGCGGCCAGCACGGCCTGAATCAGGCAAATTCCAGGCAAAACCGGCTGGTCCGGAAAATGCCCGTCAAACCCGCTGAATGAAGCGGGGAAAAGGAATTCGGCAGTAAAGGAGCCTGCCGCCGCCGAATTCACCCGAACATGCCTTTCAATTTCCTGCTTCATGAGTTACCCGTTTTAAACATCCAGTCAGCGGTTGGCACTGCTGTAGTTAACGATCTGGCTTACAATGTTGTTGAGCATCAAATTATCCGTTGCGCCCATGTTATAGCCGCCTGCATAGGCAGAGGCCTGATCATAAAATTCACCACGCGCCACCACAGCTCCCGTTTCTTTTTCAAGATAGGTTACTTCCATCAAAACGGCCGAGCTGCCAGCCATTGCCCCCACCCAGAAACGGGCGGCACCGCCTATAAACTTAATCTCTTTAATCAGCGGTTTGATCACGAGTGTTCCGCCGTTTTTCTTTTCAGCGGCGTTCAAGCCGGGAAAAACATAGGCCATTTGATTCATCAACAGTTCATTGATTTTTCTGGCTGCCTTTTGATTGGCCCCCGCAGCGGAAAAAGGCTCTGCAATGGTCACTGGTTGTAACTCAACATTAGCAAAGGTGCCCAGCCGTACCGAAGCGGGTTGCGGCGCAGCAGCCGGCTTTGAAAGATTCGTTGCACACCCTTGCATCAGGCCTGCCATGATTATTCCTGTAACCAATACGATTGTTTTCATAGTTCCTCCTTTTTTTATTTCTGATCGTTGATGATCAATTTCTTGGTACGAATGGTGAGCTGATAGCCGTGGGTGCGGCTTTTCAACTTCGCTTTGCTGATACAGCGAAAGCCCTCCTGCTCCACAGCGTCAACATAGTCGATTCGGGCCTCCAATGCACGTCTTCGGAAAAACCTTTTTTCCGCCAGGACAAGCGGGTTTCCTCGGTAGCGGTATTCCACCGCGCAGTCGCCGTTGGAACTTTCGATCACAAGGTCATCGCCTTTCCGCCAGGCGCGGCTGATTTGCGGCGGTTCAGGATCAAAATAGACGCGCGCGATATCGTGTGCCACCGCCTCGGCAAAACCCTCTTTCTCCGTAAAGAACGGCAGGGCGAAAAGCACCTCCGGCTCATCATTCACCATGCGCAGATCAAAAAGCTTGGTTCCCATGGGCGTCATACAGGAAAGCTCGAAGGAACGTGCGGTGCGATCGAGCGACAGCACACCGATCCCGGTCATGCTCCGTCCGTAAAAGCTGAACACGACACTTTGCACGGCACGGAAGGTTTGCGGCGTCGGCAGAGGCGGCTCGGGAGCGTGAGCGAGTTCCAGCGGCACGCGCGGCTGGAACATCGCGCAACCAGTTAGGAACAAGAGGGAGATGCAGAATGTGGAACGTAGAATGTGGGATGTTTTGCTGTTCATGTTTTTACTAATCCTTTTTGAGCAGAAAGCGGGCGAGGAAAGGGATGGCGCAGAGGGCACTCACATAACCGGCGGTGAGGCCGGCTACGAGTGTGACGCCGATGGAAAAGAGCGCCGGATGGCGGGTGAGCAGCAGAACCCCTGCCCCGACCAGGCTGGTGAGGGCCGAGAGCGTGACGGCCGTGCACACGCCGGGAAGCGTGTCTCTTTTGCATGCATAGACCATGAATATCCCGTAGTCGATGGAGAGCCCAATAACGACAATGCCGGAGATGAGTGTGGGAATGTTCACGGCCAGCCCGGCGATTTCGAGAATTTTGAGAACAGTGAGCACGCTGACCGCCGCCGGAATCAGTGCCAAAACGACTTCCCGCGGACGACGCATGAGCAGCGCGGTAAAAAGCACAACCAGCGCAACGGCCAGCGAGGCGACTCTCTTCACGGTTCGGACGGTTTCTATCGATAAAACGCGGTTGATTTCGCGCCGCGAAACCAGAAGCGTTTCCGAATCGTCCAGCGCGCTTCGCACACGGCTCATCCACTCTTCGGTGTCGGGAAAAAAGCTGATGACCTGATGAGCACCGTTAAGCGACTGCGTGAAGCGGGTTTTCAGGTTCTCGAAAATCCGGTTGTTTTCCGGTTCGGGCAGAACCGGCGGTGAGGAGCCGGGTTGCAGGGTGTCAAAAAACGGGGCGAAAGCATCCGGCTTGAATCCGTATGCGCTGCCCTGCTGCGCAAAGGTTGCACGCAGGTTCCCGATCCATTCCGGCGTCCAAAAGGCCCGCCAGCGGTTGAGATTCTCCGTGCGGTGTTCGGTCGATTTCCAAACACTGGAAAACGAACTGAAATCCTCGCTGTCGCCCTGTTTCTGCACGGCGGCGTACAATTCGTCATTGAGGCTCAGCGCGGTTTCACAGTCCGGTGCTTCGACGACGACCAGTGCCAGCGCTTCAGCACCGAGCCCCCAGACTGCATGAAACCGCTCTTCGGCATCCCAAACGGTTTGATCTGCACCATCGAGGGCGCGGAGGTCGCTGTCGAACGAAAGGCGGGGAAATGGAATCAGCAACGTTGCGATCAACAAAAGCCAGAGTGCAAAAAGCCATCCGGCGGAAAGGCTTTGGCGTGACGGCGAGCCGCTCTTTTTGGAAAGGTTGCTCTGAATGAGGTGCGGAAGAATAAAGAGCGCGCCGAGAAGAGAGAGTAGAATGCTGCCGATGGAAAAAACCGCCATCTGGGAATAACCGGGCACCCCGGCGGCGAAGAAGGCGGCAAAAACGCCGAGCGTGGTCAATGCACCCAGCACAACGGGTCGGACCACTCCGCGCCACGCTTTTGCCGGGTCGTCGGCCGTGCGCAAGGCGACATAAACGTGGATGCCGTAATCGACTGAAATCCCCACGATCACCACGCCGAAACCGAGCACAAACAGGCTGAGCGATCCGGTCAGCCAGTGACAGAGGTGAATGGAAAACAGGACGGAGGCGAACGGAATGGCGAAGATGAATTGAGCGCGGGAATCGCGAAAACAGAGCGCAAAGAGAAGCAGAAAGCCGATGGCGGCGGCAAAGACTGCGCGCTGCACATCGCGCTTGAGAACGGCCTCGTTGCTCACCGCATGTCGGTGTCCGCAGATGATGTCGGCGGAAATCCCCGCCGGCAGTCCGGAAAGTGCAGTTTCCACGGAGGTGAGCAGTGCGCGTGAAGCGCTCACATCGGTAACCGCCGCAGAGGTTTCGAGCACGACCAGTGCGTGGAGACCGCCGGTGCTGAAAAGATAGCCGTCTTTAAGTTCAATGGTGTAGCCGGACGAGGCGGCGAGGGCCTGCAGACGGTTTAGAAAATCCTGCCGGATGTCGAGCGGGTCGCGCTGAATGAGCGTCAGGGCGAGCGATCCGCCGGGCGTAAGAAGGTCGAAATATTTGCTGCGCAGTGCCTTGCCAACGGCCTCGGGATTCAAGCGCTCTTCGATCTCAGACAGCCCTTTCTCATCGGTCAGTGCCGGAAGCTGCTGTTGAAAGAAGGTGATATCGGCTCCGGCGGTTTGGACATCAATGTTGTAAACGATCCGCTCGACAAACGGACTGTCCAGTTCTTCAACGAAACGATCAATGGCGGAAAGGAAGTCCTTTTGAGGAATATCGGGTCTGCGTTGAAAAGAGAGAGCGACCTGCCCCGCGAAGCGGGCATCCTGCAGGAAGTTGAGCATCTCATGAATGCCGCTGCTTCTCGGCAGCATGTTCTGGATGGAGTTGTCGTGCGGCAGGAGCGGCAGCGTGAGGGCAGCGAGGATCAGCAGCGAAATCAGCCCTCCAAAAAGAAATCGCTTACGGCGCGGTGAGAGCTCAGCGGACATGGAGCCTCACCTTCCAGGTCTCCGCCGGAACCGCTTTGTTCAAAACGGTGTCGATAAAGGTGATCACGGTGGTATCGCCGCTCGAATCATCAATGCGGATGGCCTGCACGTAGCGCAGGTCGTCGCGGATGGTGACGAGCACCTGTTTGATCACGTGTGCATTCAGGGAATCTGCATGTGGTTTAAACGCAAGAACCAGCGGGTTTTCCTGTTTCACGCGCACGTCGTAGTCATTCAGTAACGCAACAAAATCCCCGGAAAACCAGTTCTGCATCTGGTCGAGCACCATCGAAAAAACTGGATTACTTTTGGAGGAAAAGGTCTGGACGCTCTGGCTGTCTTCATCCCACTGGCGCACGCGGCCATTGGCAATAATCAGGGTGCAGGCCAGCGGTTTTTCGATTCGCCATGCGAGACGGCCCGGCTTTTCGATGGCGAGATGGCCGGTCAGTTCCAACTCCTGCTCAAGAATCCGGATTTTCTTCTTTTCCACAAAACGGGTCTGCACGGTTTGGATGGAACCGAACTCCGCACTGAGGCGTGTCATCAACTCGTCAACCGACTCTGCATAAGCGGAGGTGCTCAGGAGAAACAGCAAAGAGATTCTAACCGCGAATGAACGCGACCGCCGAAGGCAGTGGCTGGCGCGAAGCGACGGCAACGAACGAAGTGAGAGGCACTGGTCGCGAATCAGAAACTTGAAACTTGAAATTTGAAACTTGAAGAAATTCATTGTGAAAAAACCTTTAAGGGGATTTGTGGTAAACCTTGATTTCGCCTTCGGCCAGACACTCTCCGTCGCGCTCGACCCGACCGTGGATAATGCCGAAGTCCTCGAATTTGTGCGCCTTATATACGGAGGTGACCAAGCGGTCCCCGCAGCACGCGGGTTGATGAATGGTGATGTTGCGTGCACCCATCAGAAAGCCCTCGGGTTTTACGGAACGGTTGCGCAACTGAAAGCCGTTTAGAGCGGCACTGGCCTGCGCGATGATTTCCATATAGGCGGCGGGTTCCAGCTGACCGCCTTCGTCGAGGAACGGGTTGTTTTCGTCCAGCACGGTTTCCACTTCAGCCCGGCGCTCTCCAACGGAAAGCAGTATATCAACCATGCGCATCGGCGCACGCTGGGGAATGTATTCCGCCACAGGGAGCGGCAAATAATCAATTTCGTTCAGCTGTTTGCTGTTGCGCCAGCAGAGCGGGTCTGAGGCAAGGTAGTCGCCGGTCATCTGATACGCCGCGCCGCGACAACCGTAGCAGGCCTCTTTGTCCTCACAGCGGGCACACGGCCCCTTAATGGTTTCCGGGTAGTTTTTAAGATCCTGAATGATTTCGCTGTCGCGCAGAATGTCCGCCAGGCGGTTTTTGCGGATGTTGCCGACCGGCAGGGTGACGCCCACGCAGGGCATGACATCACCAAAGGCGTTTATATAGCAGGAAAACTGATGCCGCAGGCAGATGTCGCCGACCAGCGGGGGTTGCGGCTTCCACTCCCGTCCATACTCTGCCTGGTCGATTTTCGCCAGCTGGTTAAACAGGGTTTCCACCTGCCCGGGGTCTGCATAGAGCCAGTCGTTTTCAATGGCCGAGCCCTGCGGGGTAATCATTTCAAAATAAGGATCAATATCCTGATCGCGAAGCCAGCGCCACATCTGCGGCAACTCCGCAATATTTTCGCTGCTGATGATCGAACTGACGGCCATGGGTTTGCCGCCGGAGCCATAGCCCGTAGCTCTCAAATGTTTAAACGCTTCACGAATAATTCGGTCGGCATCATCCAATCCGCATAGCTTATTTTGAACATCCGCATTTTGCGTGTTCATTTTCAGAACCACTTTGACATCCAGTAGAGCCAGCTCGCGCGCATTCTCGGCCGTGATGTTGCTTCCATTCGTGAAAACTTCAACCCCCATGCCGTGGCTTCGGATAAAGTGGATTTTCTCAAGAATACGCGGATAAATCATCGGTTCGCCGCCGAGAATAATCACCTTGCGGACGCCTAAATCCCGACCTTGGAGAATGACATCGCGGATTTCATCCGATGTGACCTCCTCTTTGGGGCGGTTGTCGAGATAGCAGTACGGGCAGTTAAAGTTACAGAGCTGACTGAACTCCAGCTCCATCGTCAGCAGCTGTCCGTTCGCCGCGGCTTTTTTGATTTCTTCGAAGCTGAATCCAGCTTCATCACAAAATGAATGACAAGACACGGCTATCCTCTCCGATCAAAAAAGCGAACCGGCTTGCGCGATCCGGGCGTAAACACGTTCGCGCGAACTTCGCCTTCCGATTTAAAAATAAGTTCCGGTTTGACCCGCAAACGGGCCTGCAGGCTTTCCGCGAATCCGGCACGGGCCGGCTCCTCGTCCTGCATACTCAAAACGATTCGAAGAGTGTCCGACAATTCATCACGCTGTTCAACTTCAATATAGTATTCGCTGACACCGCCGATCTCATCGAGCGCGTTAAAAACGGCCTGTGGATAGAGCGTTGTGCCGCTGATTTTCATCATCTGCTGCTTGCGGCCGAGAATGGGGCCCAACCTCGGCGCGGCACGACCGCACGCGCAGAGCTCCGTCATCAAAAAACTGAGATCGCCGGTACGGAAACGAATCAGCGGTGTTCCTTCGATTTGCAGCGGAGTTACGATCACTTCGCCGATTTCCCCGTCGGGCAGCACACGGCCCTGGTCGTCAATAATCTCGACTACCGCCAGATCCTCCAGCAGGTGGCCGCCCTGCCGGGCGGTACACTCGCAAAACGTAGTGATTGTTTCTGAGGAGGCATAGGTTGAGTAGACGTTTGCACCCCAAAGAGCTTCGAGGTCATTTGCAACCTTGAGCGGGTTCATCGTGGCATCGCGCAGCGGCTCGCCGATACAGATCAGCCGGGTAACCGGCAGTGCCTTTGGATCAATCCCCTGCCCGATCAGAAAACCGGCCAGCTTGCGCAAGAAGGTCGGTACACCAATGATCGCGGTGGCTCCCGTTCGGCGCAACATTTCAGCATGGCTTTCAAGCGAGCCGAGGCCGTTGCGAACCGCCGCCGCGCCGAGGGCGCGCACGCCGGAAAAATACGCCAGTCCTGCAATGAAACAACGATCCATCGTACAGGTCAGCAGAACCGTATCCTTCGCGCTCATCCCGCAGCCTTCGAGCGAACGCCGCTCGTTTTCCGTCAGCCGCTGCAGGTCGCGCTCTGTGTAGACGATTTTGACGGGATAGCCCGTTGTGCCGGAGGAAAAGACAATATCAACCACCCGCTCCGGTGCAGCGGCGAAAAAAGCGTCGTTCTGTGCGCCAAGATCGTTTTTACCGGTGAAGGGCAGTTCGGCAAGTGTTGCGCGCGAAACATCCGCCGGATGCAGGCCGCTGAGGCGCTCACGGTAGAACGGCGAATTTTTCAGGCAGTATTCGACGTGCTGTTGGAGACGTGTATCAATGTTCATATTTCTATCCATTTGACGATATTCTTAAAACTATTTTTGCCCGCGAATTTACACAAATTAAACATCAGCATTTTTAGGTCAGGATGAACCGTTCCTTCAGTGACTTCAGATTTTCACAAGATGATGGGAAATTGGATATTAGAAAACGGGGGGTATTCCTATTAGAAAACAATCCTGTTGTCCATCATCTTGTAGAACTCCTTTGGTTGCCGCTATGAGTTGCGTTTCACATGACAACGTGGTCATGGGACGGCTCTGCTACGCCGGGTAATTCGCGGGTTATTTATTTGCTCTCCATTATTTCGAGTTCTTTTTCGATCAGATCATGAATGCGATTTTTAAAAACAAAGGGACTCCACTCGCCATAGGTGTCGGCGGTAACGGGCGGCAGGGCGCGGACGCGAATCGTACCGGGCTTGAGGTGCCACGAACCCTTGGGCGGAATCCGTTCATTGCCGCTGATGCAAACCGGCACCACCGGCACGCGTGTATCGAGAGCGACGCGGAACATTGAGCTGTGAAACGGACCCATCGGCCCCTCGCCCGAGCGCGTTCCCTCCGGAAAGGCCGCAATATTGATTCCTTGTTCCAAGCGTCCGGCGGCGGCTTCTGCAAATGCCTCGAACGGCATTTCCTTCACACTCAGATATCCCGCCCACTTCGCAAACCATCCAAGGATGGGAAGATGAAACGGCCAGACATTGACCACCTGCACAATTTCACCGGGTAGCAGCGCCATCAGGAACGGGTCAGAAGCGGAGCGGTGATTACAGATATAGATGCAGGGCTGAGGAAGCGTTCCATCGGATTGCTCTTTAGCAATTCGAACCCAGGGGAGCATGGAGCCCAAAACGAGTCGGCCGTAGCGGACAATCATCAGCCGAAAGGCGCGCATGTTCTGACGATGCGAACGGAACGGCGCAGGAATTGCAACGAACAGCGTCAGAAGAGGAATGCCGATCAGCGAAACCAGAAGAAACAGGGGGTAAAAAAGCATATTCAAGCAAAGCGCCTTTAAAAACTCGCTCATATCAACCTGCTCATCCACCTTGCATCCCTCGGCGAAACGGGCTTACCAGTATTGCCGGTCATACCGCCTGTACATTGTCATCAACTGCCATCCGAACTTCATCCCGGCCATCACAAAACGAATGTGGTCACGCAACGGCATTTTCACTTTATTCACTCTGGCCGGAATTTGCGCGGCACCCAGCGCATAGAGAATCGCAAAATATTTATAGAAGCGCTTTAAGGGCAGTTTGGTCGGAAGAATCGTGTGGATACAGTCATAATAATAGCAGGGGTCTGCACAAATAAACGTGTCGCGGGCCTCCTCGAACGACGGCGTGCCGGGCGGCGGCGACAGGACGGTAAACGCAAACTCAGCGGGAGCCATTTCCTTAATGGCTTTTTGCACCGTCAGGAAATCCTCTTCTTCGAAGTCAGGATCAATCATCAGTGCCGCATGAATATTGAGTTCTAAACCCCGTAGAATCTCCCTCGCCTTACGGTTCTGGGAAGGCGTTGCATTCTTATTATATGCGGCCAGATTTTCATCCTTCAGCGATTCAAAACCGATATAAACGAACTCAAGTCCGGCCTTTTTCCAGAGCGCGAAAAGCTCAGGATGCTTGCAGATAGTGTCACTTCGCGCCCACGAAATATATTTTTTCTTCACCCCGCGCTCGATCAGCAATTCAGCAATCCGCTGCATTCGCTTCGTGTTGATGAAGGTCTCATCATCCACAAAGTAGATATAGTCCTGCTCCAGCGACGCGATCTCGTCCACCACCGATTCCACCTCCCGCTGGAGATATTTTCCGTTCGCAAGAAAATGAACGACACAGAAACTGCAACGGTTCGGGCAGCCCACACTCGTCCGCACACAGGCGATTTCCGGAAATAACGTTTTCACCTTCTGCCCGGCTTCGCCGTAGCAGATACAGAAATAATCCGACGCATTCACCAGGTCGCGGCGCGGCTTCATGGTAATGCCGTCCGAATGGATTGCGGGCGGCGGCTTCTGCGCCAGAGCATCAAAGCGGGGCGACGCCGTCGGAATAATCCAGTCCGATTCCGGCAACGACTGCTCCGTCTCAAGCGCTTTGATGATCTCTTTCATCGCGGAAACCCCGTCACCCCGCACGATCAAATCAAACAAATCCGGATACTTGCAGTCCGCAGGTATACTGGATGAATGAATTCCTCCCAGACAGGTCACCGCATCCGGCAGCAGTTTCCTTGCAATTTGAGCCAGATCCTTATTTACACAAAACTGGCTTGAAAACCCGCCAAAGCCAATGAAATCCGGCGCATACTCCAATAACCTTTTCTTAAATGCCTTGACCGGTTTCTTTGTCACCGCCAGGTCGCAAATCTGAACATCGTGCGGTTCTTCTACAGCAGCGGCAATCAGCTCCTGGGCATAAGGCTCCAGACAAATCATCGACTGCAGCCATTTTGATGTCGGCAACCGCGGATGCGGGCGAACCAGTAAAATTTTAAGGCTCTTCATACTATTTTCCCCGGAGAACCCGGATCAGAAACCCATTATCGCGTAATTTATTTTTCCTGCCCGATGCGCCCGATAAAATGGTACAGATCATCCAGCGTGCGGATTTCACGGATGCGTTCATCGCTGCGGAAGTTTACGCCGAACTTTTTCTGCAGCGCAACGATCAGATCAACGATGTCGAGACTGTCGAGTCCCAGCTCCTGAAAAATCTGGGCCTCAGGTTTCAGGTCGGCCAGATTCAGCTCAAATTCTTCAATGAAGACCTCGTTGACCTGTGCTCTGATTTCATCTTTCTGCATCAAACGCCCCTTTCATGAATAAAACTGATCTGGAGCATATTTTTTAACACTCTTTCGCGCAACTCAAAACGCCCGTCGCGGGCCATCGTTTCCAGAGACGATTAGAATTTTCATGATACAGAAAAACCAAAACCGCTTGCGATTTATACGGGTATAGACAAGACTCACCCTCGGCATGCAGCATTCTCCAGGCAACGATGCGGTCGTAATTGGAAGCGGGATAGGCGGATTAACCGCCGCCGCCCTTCTTTCAAAGGCAGGGCTTCGGGTTTCGGTTTTTGAAGCGCAGGGCCGGCCTGGAGGGTATCTCAGTGGATTCGAACGCAAGGGCTTTGTTTTTGATACCGCGATTCAGTGGCTGAACCAGTGTCATCCCGGCGGGTTTGTGCGTCGGCTGTTCAATTATCTGGACGACGATTTTCCGCAATGCAAGCCGCTCACGCGCATCAGCCGTACGCACGGAACGACATTTGATTACCTGCTGACCACTTCGCCTCAGACGTTGCAGAGCCGTCTCGTTGCAGATTTTCCCGCTGACGAAAAAGGGATTCGAAAATTTTTCCTGGATGCACAGGCCCTGGGGATTCGCTGGCAGCGGTTGGATCATCACATTCGCACCAGCGAGACCATGGGGCAACTGGAGAAGCTGGCTTACGGATGCCGCATGCTTAGCTGGAGCCTTCCCATGGTGAGACATCTTCGGGCGGGCGCGGAGCAAGGCCTGGATCGATATTTTCGTGACCCGGAATTGCGCAAGCTGTTCGGGTATCAGGAAAGTTTCATTTCCATGATCATGCCGGTTGCATGGGCATCAACCGGTAATTTCCATGTTCCGCCGCGCGGCGGAAGTCGCGCCATGGTGGATTGGCTTTGCCGGAAAATCAAAGAGACCGGCTCTGAAATCGTCCTCAACCAGCGGGTGGCCCGTGTGCGGGTGAATGAGCATCATCAGGCGACGGGTGTCGTATTGGAAAACGGAAAAACGATGCAGGCCCGGCACGTGGTATCCGCCGGCGACTTGCGGACGTTGTATAATGAGATGCTGCCCGGCACCTCTGTTCCGAAGCGCAAGCAAACGGCCGTGCGGACGGCCGACCTGTATTACTCAAATTTCACCGTATTTCTGGGCCTGGACTGCGACCCGGCCGCCCTGGGCTTCGGGGAGGAAATGCTCTATCTGACCCGCGATGACGTTCCCCGCAACGAACAGTTCAATGGAGATCCCGCGAAAACGGCACTAACCGTTCTGGCACCCTCCGTTCGCGATCCGTCGGTTGCCCCGGCAGGCAAAGGAATCCTTACGATTCACTGTCCGGCAACGATGAACAGCCATGAAACCTGGCATACGGAAGAGGGGCGCAAGCGCGGTGCAGCATACCGGACGTTCAAAAAGCAATTTGCCGAAACGCTGATCCGGCGCGTGGAAGAATGTTTTGCCCCCGGCTTGCGCGGCCATATTGAAGTGATGGAAGCCGCCACGCCGGTCACCTATTGGCGGTACACCGGCAACACGGATGGAAGCATCATGGGGACGCGTCCGACGGGCAGAAACATCCGCGCGCGGATATGCGGTTGCAAAACCCCTGTGCGGAATCTGCTGCTGGCGGGGCACTGGGCCCAGTATAGCGGCGGGGTTCCGGTCGCCATGCAGACGGGTGCCAACGCGGCCCTGCTGATATTAAATGAACGCCTTCCGGCTGACGGGCGAAGATTGAAAAAGGTAATGGATCAAAAAAAATAAGCGGATGCGGCAAGAGTGTCGTGTTCCAATCCCTGGCAGTCTCTGCATCATCTATTCACTTTGATACCGGCTGGTTTCTTCGGATTGGAAGATTGTCCAGATCAGGGCGCAGCCGATGATGTGGTTGTTTTCGGTTTTGACGAGCGGGCTGTCGGCATAGGCCGTGCCGGAAAGGTTGTCCCAGCGGTAGTAGGCGGCGACGGACCAGCGGCCAGTCAGCTTTTTGACCGCGTTGGCCGATACACTGAAACCCGTGTAGCCGCCGTCGGCGCGGTACGCCGGGCGGCCCGGCACGGCGTATCCCGGATCAACGCTGTAGATGTAGTCGTTATACTCGCGGTTTGCAAAATCTATACCCGCATTCAACCCAAGCGTTGTCCGCCGGCCTTCGAGCCAGGTGCGGTTGCGGTAAACGAGCTTCACCCCGCCGCGGATTCCCCGGTACGCAGTGCCGAAGTCATCCGTATCAACGGAGATCGCGGTGCGCACGCCGGCCGTGAGGTAGAGCGGATCCGGATTGCCGCGTTCCGTGATGAAAAATTTAAAGCCCGGCCCGACTTCAAGGATCGCGCCCAGCTCGGGCATACCCTTTCGCGCGTCGTTGTCGTCATCCACCGGCGGACTGCCGCTGAACGAGAGTGCGGTCTCGAAGCGGTCGGTCGCCCAAAAGATGCCTTTCAAGCCTTCACGGTTGGCGCGGACGATTTCGCCGCGATAAATGATGTACGGCAGGGGCAGCACATAGAGGCGGTACTCATCTGATCCGCGGTAGTGCGGCAGACGCGCCGCGCCGCCGAAGAGACCGATTTCCCACAACGGGCGTTCACTGGATTCCAGTGCCACCGGTCTGGGCTCTGCAACTGGCGCGGGAAATCCCCATCCGGGAAAAATCAACAGGGAAATAAAGACTGCTATCCGCTTAATCATGGGCGGGACATTAGCACGGGTGGCGAAAAAGAACAAACGAACCGATTCGGCGCTTTTAAGGATTGTATCCGAAAATCCGCGCGTCCACCATTCCATCATGATGCCGGATAAAAACCGAATTCTCCTGATTCATCCGCTTGGATACAGCGCCGCGCTGGCCGGGCGCGATGTTTCCCGCCTTGCCAACCTCATGCCGCCGCTGGGGCTTGCATCCATTGCCGCATGGCTCGAATCCAAAAACCGGCATGCGGATATTATCGACTGTTACGCCCGCCCCGATTCGGATGCATTCATCATTAAGTACCTGCGCGAGCACAACCCCTCCTTCATCGGCCTGACAAGCACCACCTCCAGCTTCCCGGATGCCGTGCGCATTGCCGCGCTGGCCAAAGCGGAGCGGCCCGATGTAATCACGGTATTCGGCGGACCGCATGTTTCCGCCCTGCGCGAGAAAATCCTGCACGAACACCGTGCCGTTGATCTGGTGGTGGTCGGCGAAGGCGAGCAACCACTGGAAAAACTTCTTTCCGGCCATCCCGTTGCGGACATTCCCGGCCTCGTTTGGCGCAACGAAGAGGAGGTTTGTTTTACCGGATTTCAGGACAACCCGCTCGACCTCGACAGTCTCCCCTTCCCGGCCTACGACAAGCTGGCCGGCTTTCCGGAAGCCTACACCCTTCCGATTTTCAACTATCCGCGAAGCCCCAACACCACCTGCGTTTCAAGCCGCGGCTGTCCCTACACCTGCTCCTACTGCGACCGCTCCGTCTTCCGGAGAAGTTTCCGCTACAATTCCGCCGGCTATCTTTACGCTCATCTCCGGCACTTGAAAGACCGCTACGGAATCCGGCACGTCAACTTTTACGACGACCAGTTTACCTTCAACCGGCAGCGCGTCGTCGAATTTTGTGAAAAAATGATCAGTCGCCCGCTCGGCATGACCTTCAATTGCGCCGTCCGCGCCGAGCATATTGATCCCGATCTGCTGGCGCTCATGAAAAAAGCCGGCTGCTGGGAGATCAGCCTCGGCATAGAAACCGGCGACCCCGAACTGCTGGCGCAACACCGCCAGAACTCCGACCTCGACCTGCTCGCCCGGCGCATCCGGGAAATCAAAGCGGCGGGTATCCGCACCAAAGGCCTCCTCATGATGGGCCTGCCCGGCGAATCCGAAACAAGCATCCGCCGCAGTATGGACTATGTATTCAGCCTGCCGATTGACGACATCAACCTCGCAAAATTCACGCCCTTCCCCGGCTCACCCCTCTACGACAACATCCATGAACTCGGCACTTTCGATGAAGACCCGACCAAAATGGACTGTATGCATTTTCAGTTTATTCCTCACGGCATGACGCGTGAGCGGCTAGATGAACTGTTTCTGCTGTTCTACAAAACCCACTTTAAGCGTCCGGGAGTACTGTGGAATTATGTAACTATGATCTGGAAATCGCCCGACAGCTACCGCCGCTTCTTCATGAGCCTCGGAAAATTTCTCGCCTTCGCCCGCTCCAACGAGCGAATTAAAGAATAGATTTTCCCAAGGTTTGGAGCCAACTGCGTTGGGCTTGCTGCTTTTCCCCAATGCTTGGAAACACCTCTATCAAGTAACGAAGCTTGAGAAAATCAAAAGCGGTCAATGATATCCTGCCGCTTTTTTCGATATTCATCCTCCGTGAGGATATTTCCGTCTCGCATCTGCTCAAGCTGTTTAAGCTTTTCTTCGATATTGTTAATCTGAATGGGCGTGAACCTTGGTTCTGCCGGTAAAGGATTTAATCGCAATGAAACACGACCGGGGCGAACCGATCTCCACTTGTCACACATTGCATCAATCAATACCGGAGGAAAAATACTCCATATAATTTTCCACGCAGATGTTCTAACCCACATCTGTCCATGTTCTGGAACATACCCTTTCTTTCGGGCCTCAATGTCCAGCAATCCTTTGGGGAGTTTTGTAACCCGTATGGCGGCCGGAGTTAAAAGACCAGTGTCTTCCCCGTTTATAAAAATGTTAGCTCCGGCGGGACGTGAGGATATCCGCACGCTTGAGCAGGATGTGACGAATAGTACGATCAGACAAAGAAAACAGATTTCTGATAGAGCACGATTTTTCTTAAGCATATGCCTCCTTGATGCCGCCGAAGGCGAAGCTGTTTTTACATTCCAATATCCCCTGGTTCTTTTCGCCCGCGACCGGTTCTGTCAAAATCATGATCAAAGCTGACAATATCCAGCCCGTAGGCCTCGGCTATGGCGTACTGATAGGCATCATCAAAATCAAACCCATGCTCTTTACAAAGACCCGGAATTGCGATCATCCCGGCAGGCGCAAGTCTCACCAGATTCACCCCGGAGTCCAGAAGAACCTCTTCGGTGAAAACCGTAAAAACGTTCATCTTCTTGAGACGCGAAAAAATCACCCCGATGGAATGATATGAAAAGTCGCTGATGTATAGCTGATCGGACGGGATTCGACTCAAGAAGTCAGAAACTTCTTTTGAGCGCTCCTGCTCCAGCAGCTCTTCGAGCCAGATGTTGGTATCAACCAGAAACATTACACCCGCCACTCTTGAGCTTTTTTCTGCAACGCCAATGAGGTGAACTGACCTTTAAATTCACGTAAGGCTCCGGCCCATCCCTGCTTAACCATTTTGCGCTTTTGTTCAGGAAACTTTTTGCTCATCAAAAACTGGGCAAAATCCAAAACTTCACGCTGAACATCGGTCGGCATCGCTTCAATTTTCTGTATGGCAGCATTCATAAACAAACCTCCCCTAAAACATCTTCTGAAATATAGGTCGTTTTCCGATCGAGAACAAGTTTAAGAAAATTTCTCTTTGCGCCGTCTCCTGCGACCCGCACCCCGTATCAAGAAATACTATTTACACTCGTTTGCAGACAAGCGCGGCGTTGATGCCGCCGAAGGCGAAGCTGTTTTTGAGGAAGGCGTTGACGGCGGCTTCGCGCGGCGCGGTGAGGTGCTCGATACCCGCACAGGCGGGATCGATTTCTTCGAGATTGTGCGTCGGGTAGAGAATGCCCTGCTCCATCATCTTAAGGGAGGCAATCAGTTCAATCGCTCCGGACGCGCCCAGCGTGTGCCCGAGATTTCCTTTCAGACTGCTGACGGGCGTTTTGTCGCCGAAGACCGTCTGGATGGCTTCGACCTCTTTTTCGTCGCCGTGCAGGGTGGCGGTGGCGTGCGCGCTGATGTAGTCGATTTGATCCGGGGTCATTCCCGCCTCATTGAGCGCGGCGCGCATGCAGCGGATCATGGATTCGCTGTCGGACTGACTGATGTGTGTGCCGCTCGCGCAGGTGTAGAAACCGCTCACTTCGCCGTAAATTTTTGCGCCGCGCTTTTTCGCGTGCTCATATTCTTCGAGCACCAGCACGCCTGCCCCTTCGCCGCAGACGAGGCCGTCGCGGTTTTTATCGAACGGACGCGGCGTCTGTTCCGGTGTGTCGTTGTAGTGCGTAGAGGTGGCGAAGAGAATATCGAACGATCCGGTCACAGTCGGATGCAATTCTTCAGCCCCGCCGCAGAAGACCACATCCTGCCGTCCGCTTCGGATGAGATCGGCGGCGGTACCGATGGCCTGCAAACCGGAGGCGCAGGCCGCCGCCGTGGAGAGCACCATGCCGCGAATACCCAGATACTGCGAAACGTTCATCGCGGTGGTGTGCGAAACGCATTGGAAAAATTTGGTGGAGTTGAGCAGGCTCAGGTCACGCTCCGGCAGCATGATTTCAAATGTTTCATTGATACTGCCTGCGCTGCCCATCGTAGAGCCGGTTACACAGCCGCACCGCTCACCCTGTACGGTTTCCGCGTCGAGGCCGCTGTCGTGTTCCGCCTGCTTCGCGGCCTGCGCAGCAAAAATACTCATTCTCCCCATGGAACGGCGCTGCTGGCGCGGAATCTCTTTTTCGTTTTCCAGCGGCGCGGGCGCGCCGACCAGGCTCTGCAAGCCTTTGTAGATTCCCCAGTCGTCCATTCGCTGTACCGCGTTGCGACCCTCCGCGAGCCCTGCCATCAGTGCCTCGACACCAATTCCCAGCGGTGAGATGCAACCCGTTCCGGTAATAACTACCCGTTTCATTCGCCCAGCCTTTCGTGAATAAAAGTGTTGAGATCCGCGCGGCCTAGCAAGGAACGCACCACGATAAACGAAGACATCATCGCCCCGACGATCCCGGGAAGCAATGCGCTCTGCCCCGCTGCAAACATATTGCGCCATGGCAGCCGCCCGATGAGGTTAAACTGCCCGACCTTCTGCTTAATACCGTAGGCGCTGCCGTCGGGCGAATGCAGGTAGTCGCGGAATGTCAGCGGAGACGCGCTGTCGAGTACCTTCAGGATTTCGCGGGTTTCTGGAAAGGCGGCGGCGATACGCTCGCACATCCGCCCGGTCTTTTGCGCCTTCCAGTCGTAATACTCCGCAGGACGCTTCCGCAGACTTGAGTCCGCCCATTGGGCCGTTTTCTTTTCAAAACAGGGCTCGAAGGCCGTCACCGTATTGCGCACTTGTCCAGCCACCTTTTCGCGACTTCGCATAATGACAATGGCGGACTCGTCATCCGATTCCGAATCGAGCATCGCATTGACATCGGTTGACGGAAAAAGTGAAACGATTTGATCGGCGTGCTGATCTTCCGCACCGAGTGCAAACAGGGTGAAGAATCCGGTTGAGGCCTCATAGGCTTCGACCCGATGAACAAATCCACGGCTCAGCCGCTCCTCGGGCAGAATACGGAGAATGTCGTGAGGATTAATCGTGAAGAGGCAGGTATCGAACTCGATTTCCTCGCCCAAGCTGAGCCGGAGGCGACCAATCTGCCGGTCATGCAGGTCGAGACACTCCTCAATTTCCGTATTGCAGGCGACATCAATATCCAGTGCAGAGAACGCATCCTCAAATGCGTCGGTGAACGCTTCGCCGCCGCGTTCGACACGTGCCACTGATTCGTAAAGACCGTGGCACATCCGGCCATGTGCCGCGAAGGACACCTCGGAAGGCGGTGTGCCGTAGCACATGGAAAAGCCGCCCAGCACCGCTTTGAGGCGGGCATTATCTGTCAAGCCGTCCAGCGCGGTCTGGAGCGTTATAAAGTCCTCATCGATCGGCTCGGGCGCACGGTGAATGTGGCGAATATCCATGGTGGCGGTCTGCGCCCGCACATGATCCACCATTTGGAAATACTGTTCAATGGCCATGCGTTCGGCGGGAAAGTCCTCCACGAGTTTTTGCGTCAATAGCGGCTGTCCGCTCGGGAACTCAACCGATTCACCGGTGTCTTCAAAAATAAAGCGGTTGGCGTGTTCGGGTTCGAGAAAGACGGGATGAATGGCCTCGCGCAGGCCGAGCACGGTGAGCATATCGTCGAGCAGTCCACCGTTTGAAAAGCCGCCGGTAAAGTGGAAACCGGTATCGAACGGTACGCCGTCCAGTTTAAACCGCGCGAGCGAGCCACCGATGTTCGGCGCTTTTTCGAGCAGGAGCACGCTTCGTCCGTTAAGGCCCAGCAGGAGCGCCGCCGTCAGCCCGCTCACTCCGCTGCCGACAACGATATGGTCGTACTTGGTTTTCGCCATTAGAGTCTTTCCCGTTTCGAAAGGCAGTCTAAACTACTATCCGTTCAACTTCGTCGTATTTATGCACGTTTTATTCCCGTCGCCTTTATAAATAAGAATTTGCCAACGAATGACAGAAAGCAACGAATCAACACCCGGCTCCCCATTCGCTGCTTTTTTTTCATTCGTTGGAGAACCCTCTCCTCTCAATATCCGGCTGTTGGATAATTATTTTGCTGTCCATGATTTTGCAAACCTTCTTTGGTTGCCCCGTCGCTTCCGCAAGGGACGCGGCGACTTTTCCGCGCCAAGGTCTAGACATCAAAAGTCGAAGGTCATTCCATAGGATTAGCGCGACCTTTGACTTTAGACAGCGGCGAAGCCGCATCACATCGCCAGCCCGCCGTTTACGCCGATCACCTGTCCGTGAATATAGTTCTGTTCATCGCTGCAGAGAAACCGGACTGTGGCCGCGACATCCTGCGCGATGCCCGTGCGGTTGACCGGAATCAACGGGAGAATTTTTTCCACGGGAAGATGATCCGTCATTTCAGTATCAATCACACCGGGAGCAACAACATTCACCAAAATATTTTTGCGGCCCACCTCGCGCGCCAGCGCTTTGACCGCGCCGATCAGGCCTGCTTTGGCAGCCGAATAGTTGACTTGTCCCGCCTGCCCGATCTGGCCCGAGGTCGAGGAGATCGCCACAATCCGCCCCTCCTTTTTCGCCAGCATCGGAAAGAGCACCGCCTTGGTGACATTGAAAAATCCGTCGAGATTGGTTTTAAGGACATCACCCCACTCCTCGCGGGACATCCAGAGCATCAGGTTATCGCGCGCGATGCCCGCGTTATAGACCACGGCATACGGCGGCTCCTTTTCGCAGCGGTCGGCCAGTGCGGTCTGTGTGGCTTCAAAATCGCCTACATCAAACCCGAATAGCTCACAGGAGCGACCCAAGGCCTCCACTTCGGTCTTCACGTCTTCGGCCGCATCCGGACTACTGTTGTACGTCAGCCAAATATCAAAACCCGTTTTGGACAGCTCAAGGGCGATGGCGTGTCCGATCCCGCGGCTTCCTCCAATAACCAATGCTGTTTTCATAAGTTTATTTTCTCTGCACACCGTAGATTCATGGCATACCAGTAAGTGAATTTAGCAACTAACCTGCACTTCGAAAACACAAAAAAAGAGGGCTCTCTGAATGAGCCCTCCATGAAATTTTAATGCAAGACGAATTAGAACTGAAGACTGACCCCGAACTGACCAAAGAATCCGCTCATGTCCAGTTCGTCAGGATAATAGTTCCAGCCGACAGTAATATCCTCCCGAGTCACATCGTATGAAAAATCCGCGTAACCCGCCTGGAGCAAGAAATTGATATGCTCCCAGCCTGCGGTGAGCTTTATGCCGCCCTGAACCCCGCTGTTTCCCGAGAGTTCCAGCGTCTCATCAAAAACCTCCCACTCCGTATCTCCCGGCACCACGACCCCTATATACGGTCCCAGCGCAAGGGTTCCAGCTTCATTCAATTTAAAGCGGCACCCGACATCGCCCGTAAACAATCCGCCGGCAAAACCACCATTTGCTACCCCGCCGCCGCCGGCCAGCACGTCGATATAGCAGATTTTTGCATCCACTTCGATCCCCACCTGCGCGGTGCCATAGTACGAACCGGAACCATCAAACGTTTCGGTGTATGTGGTAAGCCCGCTGCTGTAACGCGCCTCTTTTCCGTCAATATCCGGACTGATCAGGCCGCCGAGCGGCTTGAGTTCCGCACGGAATTTTACCGGCCCTTCCGCCACGCCGACCACGGGAATCAATCCCGCTAAAACGAGTAATATCAGCTTTGTCCTATTCATTCTCTCTGTCCTTTTGTTATCCGTTTAAGATTCATGAAACACGTACGGTTTATACGCCTGTTATTTTTGCCTATACAAGCCACGTTTTGATAAAAAGTATTTTTTTCATATTCATTCTTCAAAAATCGGACTCCTGCGGCCGGGCCGCAAGCTCCGCATTCAGTTTATGAACCAGCTTGTTGTTAAGGGCAACGGGAAGTCTTCTCCAGTCGCCCGCCGTGCCGATTCCGTCATCCCATTCCATAATCGCTTTGGAACCGCTGCCGAAAACAGCATAGTGGATATCCAGCGAACAGGCCCCGGCGCCAAAGCCGACCAGGATGCGGGCCGCGGAGCTTCCCGGATTATAGCTTTTAATACTTACCTCAACGAGATAACGCCCCGGGCCGGACGTATGCTCTTTTCTGGAAGTAATCAGGTTCGCATCGTATCCCGTCCGGTTGAGGCGGTTTATCAGATCCCTTTCCATATAGGCGCCTACTTCATTTCTGTACTGCCACTGCCTTGACTCCATTTTTTTGGGATCTCCTCTGTCGGAAAGCACGGATATTTTAATTTTTTCACCCGTACTCGTTTGCGGAGCGCTGGATGTTACACATCCGGAAAACAACAGCGTTCCGATCACCAAACTTATTGTGATTGCGATTTTTCTAAGCATGCCTGATTTCCTTTCATTTAATTCATTCGGCAGGCTGTTTCTACTAAAAAAAAGGAGGGTTGTTCAACGTCCGCGTTGCATAAAACGACTTTTTATATCTCTTGCGAAGAACCATACCTTCGAAGGTATGGTTTCTTTTCGGGCGCAGGTTTTGGGGTGGCGCAACGCACACAGAAATATTAAGGTCGCCGCCATGAAAACACGACGGGAACTCTTAAAGCTGGGTGCCGGAGCGGCGGCGGGGGTACTGCTGGGCGGCACCCTGACGGCCTGCGCCACCAAACTGGACAACAAGGAAGACGGTTCTCCGTGGCGCTGCACTCGTTGCGGCAAGCTGCTGCGCTCCCATGAAGATATGAGCGCCAAGCGCTGTTCGCGCTGTTTTGCAAAAAAACTGGTGCGCATTACGGAAGAGGAACTGCTGAGTTATCTTTAGATCAGACGGCTCTTTTGATTTTGCCGCTTTCCGTCCGTTCGAGACGCTCAACGATCTCTATTTTCTTCGGCACCTTGTAGCTTTCTAAATGCTCATAGCAATAACGCTGGAGTTCTTCCGCCGTTACGCCGTTCGCCTCCACTTTCGCGCAGGGAAGCTGGCCATAGCGCGGGTGCGGTTTCGCATAGACGAGTGATGCGTGCACACCCGGAAAGCGGTCAAGCACGGCTTCGACCTCATATGGGAACACCTTCATGCCCGCGAAATTAATCAGGTTTTTGGTGCGACCCAGCAGGGTTAGAAATCCGTCCTGATCGAGACGGCCCGTGTCGCCGGTCGCAAACCATTCGTTCGTTTCTCGCCGCCGCCATGGATACAGATAGGCCGCATACATTCCCGGGCCGCGCAGAAAAACTTCTCCGCCCCCTTTTTTATCTGCGTCGCGGATTTCCAGCTCAAAACCCGGCAGCGCCCGACCCACCGCTCCTTCGGGTTTGGATCCCGCCGCGTTCACAAACGGAAGGCCCACTTCGATGATGCCGTACGCCTCCTGCAATCCAAGCCCGAACTTGTCCCGAAAGGCGACGTCGGTTTCGGGCGGCAGTTTCATGGCCGTTGAAATGGCCATCCGGATGCCACTCAGCGCCTTCGGATCGAGCGCTTTGGCCTCAATCAGTGTGCGGTAATGAAACGGTGTGGCGTAGATAAACGTGCCGTCGCCGCGCTTCACGGCAGAAAGAAACGAAAACGGAAACATTTCACTGCAAAGGCAAATTGTCGCGCCGCGCCGCAGGAAAAGAAGGATTGAGACGACGAAGTGAAAGCTCATCGAAAGCACCCAGAGTACCGTATCGGCGGAAGTGATTTTGAGCGCCTGATCGGCCGCATCCGTCCGCTCCACGATGGCTGGATGAGTAAGGAGAACGCCTTTGCTGGTTCCGGTCGTGCCTGAGGAAAAGCGGATAAAGGCTGGCTCCATCGCGTTGAATTCATCCGGCAGTGAAGCAGTCGGCATACAGCGCACCAGATAAAAGCCGTTCTGCCCGGGAAGAGTCTTCTGCTTCATCCACATCGCTTCAACGGAAAGCAGCTCTGCAGAACTGATCAAAAAATCCGCCGCCGTTTTTTCGAGAATTTCTTCGACCACCTCCCGCGCGGCGGAAACCGCCACCGGAACCAGCACGGCGTCGAGGGAGAGGACGGCCAGACTCAGAATGATGTAGTCCATGCTGTCTGGAAAGGCAAGGCCGACGCGACTGCAGGGAGCAAGGCCCTCTTTTTTTAAAATATCCGCCACGGCATCTACGGCACGAAAAAGTGCTGTATACGACAGGTCGCCCGTCTCGGCACACACCGCGATCTTTTCCGGCGGGAGCGACGCAGTTTCGTTTCGTATGACGTTAACGATATTCACAGCAACTCCTTTGCCGCAGTAAGTCCGGCCGCTTCGCCAGTGGCGATGGCCGTGCCGATTACCCGAACCGAAGCCAGCGCCGCCGAGTCGGCGGAAATTGCACGGCCCGCCGCCCACAGGTTATGAATATTCACGGAACGCAATGCGCGAAGCGGGATGTCGTAGCCGCGTTCCTCTTTCGCGAAGCGATATTGCGGACCTTTTTCAGAATCCCAGTATTCCATCGGCCACCCGCCGCGTGCAGCCGCATCGTCGAACCATCGGCTCGTATACACGTCATCCTCCGTAAGGATATATTCACCTTTTATTCGGATGCCCTCTCGCTGAAGCACGGCGGGCGAGGTTTCGATGAGTTCCGCATCGCAAAACTCCGGCAGCGCCTCGCAGAGAACTTTAAAAACTTTTTCAGCCAGCCGGGTTGCGGCGGAACCCTCCGTATCAGCCGGAACGCTGATTTTACAAATCCCGCAACCCGAACCGGGCGGGCCTGGCGTAAAGACGGTAAAGCGGCTGAGAGGCGGAAGCTTTTCAGCTTCAGCGACCTGCTGCAAGGTATACGGGACTTTAAGAGGAAGCAGGTCGTCCAACACCACGTTTCGGATACGCAGTGCAAAACCGGCCAGCGGCGGTTTTTTCGGTTCAATGCATTCGGCGGAAGTCGCCTGAACAACCGCCGCGCTGCCGGTACAGTCGATGACCGTCCGGGGCTCTGCCCGAACGAGTTCTCCGTTCGCACTCTGGAAAGTGATTGCGCTGATCCGGTCGCTCCGCTCCTCCACCTTCAAAGCGGATATGAGAGTAAAAAGCCGAACATTCGGGATGTCGTCGAGCCAGTCTCGATAAACGGCACTGAAACGCTCTGCGGTGCATCGCAAAACATACACGCGGCCCATTCGCTCAACCGCCTGCGCGTCTTCGGCCAGGACGGTCTGGGAGAGTTCCTCCGCCAGTCCGTGATTAAGCAGACGCGGCGGCTTCCCGGTATCGCTCTCGAAAAGACCGCAAACCGGGAAGCCGAGCCCGGCGCACATCGTGCCTCCGATCACTGGCCTTTTTTCGACCAGCACGACTTTCGCACCGGCGCGTGCCGCTGCCACGGCCGCCGGCACACCGCTTACGCCTGCGCCGACCACAGCAATGTCGCAGGGAAAGAAATTTTGTTCGTAATCAGTCATAAAAAACCTGCCAGAGGAACAGACCGTGGGCTTTGGCGGTGGGGACTTCGTGGGTGCGTGTTTTGGCTTTCAGTAAACGTTCAGCGTCTTCGGGTTTCAGTTCGCCGGTGCCGACGCGAAGCAGGAAGCCCGCGATAGAACGCACCATTTTGTAGAGAAAACCGTCGCCTTCCACTGCGAGGGTTATGTCCCCTTCCCGCGTGCGGGTCACTGTGATTTTACGAACGCTGCGCACGGTGCCTTCGATCTCGCGGTGCGGGTTGGCGGTGAAGGCGGCGAAGTCGTGTTTGCCAACCAACAGCGCGGCGGCGCGCTTCATGGCGGTGATATCAAGCTTCCGGCGTTCGTGATAACGGTAAAGCCGCAGGTTCGGCGGCACAGCCGGGCCGTTCCAGATAAAGTACCGGTATTCCTTACCCTGGGCCTTGAAACGGGCGTGAAAGTCCGGCGCGGCTTTTTCGAGCTTCATGACCCGCACGTCGGGCTTTAAGAGCGCATTGAGGCTTTTCTGAAACCGGCGGACATCGACTGGCTCTTTCAGGTCAAAATGGGCTACCTGCCCTTTGGCGTGAACGCCGGCATCCGTTCGTCCGGAATGGTGAACGCGAATATGTTTTCCGGCCAGCTGCTCAATCACCCGCTCAATTTCGGCCTGCACGGTGTGTTTGCGCGACTGTACCTGCCAGCCCGCGTAATCCGTGCCGTCATAGGCAATGGTGATCTTATATCGAATACTCATAAGATAGAGTTATCAGTTAACGGTTAGAAGTTATCAGAAAACAACAAATCCGAATGTAGAGACCCAATAACAATTAACCAATAACAAATAACCGGAACAGCCTTCACGCATCCAACAGGATGCTGTTAGGCTGTTCCGATGTTTCAATACCAACAGAGAAACCAGTATTTCGCCCAGATCGCGAGCGGGTTCGAGGAGCTTGCCGAAGCCGAGCTGAAAAGCCTCGGGGCGGCAGCGATTAAAGTGGCTTATCGCGGCCTCCACTTCGAGGCAGATACCGAAACGCTCTACCGCATCAACTACACGTCGCGGCTGATTGTGCGCGTACTCGCTCCGCTGATCACCTTCGACTGCCACAGCGACAAATATCTCTACCAGACCGCACTCAAGATTGACTGGAGTCAGTTTATGAGCCCGCGCGAAACCTTCGCGATTTCCGCCGTCACCTCCAACACGCCTTCGCTCCAACATTCGCAATACGCTGGCCTGAAAGTCAAAGATGCGGTCTGCGACTTTTTCCGCCAGAAGACCGGCGAACGCCCGAGTGTTAATATTCCCGCGCCGGATATCGGCATTCACCTTTTTGTCCGCAACAACCGTGCGACTATCAGCTTAGACGTCTCCGGCGGGTCACTCCACAAACGCGGCTATCGCACCGCCCGCGTGGAAGCACCGATGCAGGAGACGCTGGCCTCGGCGCTCATCCGGCTTTCCGGATGGGACGGTGAGCGCCCGCTGATTGACCCGATGTGCGGCTCCGGCACCCTGCTCTGCGAAGCCGCAATGCATGTCTGCCGCATTCCGTCGGGATTTTTACGCACCCATTGGGGCTTTGAACACTTTTCGGACTTTGACGCTAAAATCTGGAAAAAAGTAAAAGCAGAAGCGGACTCCGCCATGCGCCCCCTGTCCGAAGGACTGCTGTTCGGAAGCGATACGGATCCGCAGGCGATTCGCGCAACGCGTACTAATTTAAAGAAGCTATTTCAAGGTGGAACGCGACCTCCGGGCGCGTTAACTGGAGAAGGAAGCGTGCACGGAGCGCCCGCTCCACCTAAAATTTCTGTTGAATGCAAGGACTTCCGGAAGATTGAACGGCTTGAGAATACAACTATCGTCGTCAATCCGCCCTACGGGGTACGCCTCGGCAGCCGCGAGACGGCGGAAGCACTCCTCAAAGAGTTTGGTGATTTCCTCAAACAGCGCTGTACCGGATGCACGGCCTATGTTTATGCGGGGGATCGAAAGCTGCTCAAAAAAGTCGGCCTCAAACCCGAATGGAAAAATGATTTAAACAACGGCGGCCTTGAAGGGGTGCTGGGTAAATTTGATTTGTATTAAAAATCGTTAACATCGTTGAAATACCCTGGAGGGCTCGTTGAAGCCGTTAAAACCGAAGAGCGTTAAATGAAAAAAGTTTCAGACCTAGATTGGGAAAAGTGGGATCCGAAAGAACGGGCAACGCTGCTTTTTATTAAACAGGGAAGCCGGCTGCTGCTGATCCATAAAAAGCTCGGGTTCGGTGCTGGGCTTTACAATGCACCCGGCGGACGGATTGAGGAGGGTGAAACCCCGCTGGAAGCCGCAGTTCGTGAAACGCAGGAGGAATTGTGCATTACGCCGCTCGATCCGGTGCATGTCGGCACACTGATGTTTCAGTTTACCGACGGATTCAGCATTCATGGCGAGGTATTCACCGCCACCAAGTTTGAAGGCACACCGACCGAAACTGATGAGGCGATCCCTCACTGGTTCGAGATAGACGCCCTGCCCTGGCACAACATGTGGGAGGACGATCCCGTCTGGTATCCGAAAATGATCGCGGGCGAAAAATTTATCGGCCGGTTTGTCTTCAAGGAAAAAACCATGCTCGACTATAGACTGCTCAAAATTCAGTGACGCTGCTTACAACTCGTAATTTTTCGCATATTCCTCGGCAAACCTGAGCCCTTCTTCAATTTCTTCGGGACTCATTTCCTGGGAGCACAGCGATTTGTCTTCCACTGCTTTTTCAAATCCCTTACCAGCCGCCAAATGAAACCAGGCATACGCCTGGGCACAATTTTTCTCGACACCATCGCCGAAAAAATAGCACTTCCCCAGCAGGCCCTGCGCACCGGCATCCCCCTCCTCGGCTGCCATGCGCAGCCACTTAATCGCTTCTGTGTTATTCTGCGGGACGCCGCAACCGAGAAAATAGGCCGTTCCGATGAGCATTCTGGCTCCTGTATGTCCCTGCTGGGCGGCTGCGCGGAACCACTTCACCGCCTTTTGGCAATCCTGCCGCACACTGGTGTGGTGCTGTGCATCGTCCCCCAGGTGGGATCGGGCGGCCGCATGTTCCGGTTTAGCGGCCAGATGACACCACTCCATCACTTCTTTGTAATTCTGCGGGCAGCCGGTGCCAAAATAATAAGAGTGCCCCAGCAGGTATTGTGCGTCAGCATTTCCCTGTGCGGCAGCTTTTTGCAGTGGAGACAAATCATCCTGTCCGCAACCGGCCAAAGACAGACAAACCAACCCGGCAGCCAGTGCCGTCGAAAACCCCCTGTATTTCATAGCAAACCCCTTTTCGTTGAGGGCAGAGTAAACAGCGATCAAATAGGTGACAAGAAAATATACGACCGATCTAAAAAAAACAGATATATGAAAGAAATGGTTATCTTTCATAAGCGGCGCTATACGCCGGGCAGATGAATGGAAAATTCGGAGCCTTTGCCAAATTCACTTTGGACTTCAACACGTCCGCCGTGCGCCTGTGCGATATGTTTGACAATGGCGAGTCCGAGGCCCGTTCCGCCCTCCTGGCGGCTACGGCCTTTGTCAATTCGGTAAAAACGTTCAAAGAGCCGTTCCAGATGTTCCGCTTCGATCCCGTAGCCCTGATCCTGGACGCTTAGGATCACCTCTTTTGCTCCGCCACGCGCAGTGACCGTGACGACTGTCGCTTCGTCGCAGTATTTGACGGCGTTGCTGATGAGGTTGATAAGCGCCTGCTCGATCAGCGGCGGGTTGACGACGGCGCTGAGGTCGTCAGGGCACACCACATTGACGGTGATGTTTTTCTTTTCGGCGCGGTGAGCGCATACCTCAACGGCGGAGCCCATCACTCCGCTCAGTCCAACGGACTTCATTTCCATTTCTTCGAGTCCGCCCTGTTCGAGGCGAGAGAGCATAAGCAGATCTTCGATGATGGCGTTGAGACGGTCGGCGTGTTTGCCGACAATTTTTAAAAAACGCTCGGCCTCGGCGGGATCTTTGAGTGCGCCATCGAGCAGCGTTTCGACAAACCCCTTGATGGAGGTGATCGGAGTTTTGAGCTCGTGGGAAACGTTGGCGACAAACTCACGTCGCAGATTTTCGAGGCGGCGCAGGCGGGAGACATCGTTAAAGACAACGACGGCACCGATGCGTTCACCCTGTACACCGAGCAGGTTGGTTCCGCGCGCCTGCAGGTAATAGTTTTCCTCATTCTCTACTGTGATCTCGCACTCGCGGGTTTCCTGCCCTTTCAGTACATCGGTGACAAACTTCTGCAACTTAACGTTCCGGAAAACCTCTTCCATGCTGCGCCCCGGCGCATTTTTGGGCTGGAACACATGGAAAAAGCGGGCGGCGGCTTTGTTGAGACTGATAATGTGGCCGCCGGTGTCCACCGCCAGCACGCCTTCGACCATACTGGAGAGAACCGCTTCGCGCTGGTTGCGTTCCTTAATAACCGACTGAAGGCGCTCTTCGAGTTGTTCGGCCATTTCGTTCATGGTGCCGGCCAGTGCGCCGATTTCGCTGGAACCGGTGGATGGCAGACGGTGCGAGAAATCGCCCTGTGCAAAATGCTCCGCACCGCGCTTGATGCGCTCGAGCGGAGATGAAATACGGCGGGAAATAAACAGGCTGAACAGGGCTGCCAGCAACAGAACCGACAGCCCGCCGAAAATGATCCGGTGCTGCACCTCTCCCATCAACTGATCCATTTCGGTCAGCGGCATAGCGGTTCGCACCACCCCGATGACCCGCCCGTCGCGCAGCACGGGCACGGCCACATACATCATGTTTTTCTTGAGTGTATTGCTGAAACGAACGGACTGGCCGGTGTGACCCGCAAAGGCCTTCTGAATTTCCGGACGGTTGGCATGGCTGCCCATCTCGGCGGGTGCTTTTTCGGAGTCACCCGCTACCGTGCCGGCGGGAAGGATCAGGGTAATACGTGCCGGGGATTTTGTGCCGAGGGTTGCGCAAATGCGGTTCAGTTCACTGATGTTCGAAGGATCAAACCGCTCGCGCAACTGTTCCTCGGCAAAGAGCGCCTGCACCTCGAGGTTTCCAGCGGTCTGGCGGTGGTAGAAACGGGTAATGGATGCGGACGAAAGCAGAAAAACCGCCGCGAGGGAAAGAAGCGTAACGATCAGGTAGCTCGGATAAATCTGCCAGAAAATGCGTTTTGCATGCATCAGTCTACATCCTTAAAGCGATAGCCGATACCGCGCACTGTTTCAATGCACGCACCGGCTTTTTCCAGTTTTTTTCGCAGTCCGACAATCTGCACATCCACGGAGCGTTCGGTGACGGGGTAATCCTCGCCGTGGACGGCGTCGACAATCTGATAGCGTGTGAACACCCAGCCGGGGCGGCGGGCCAGAAAATGAAGGATGCCGAACTCCGTAGCGGTGAGGTCAACCGGACGGTCTTTGACCCGTACCTCATGGCGCCCGGGATGGATGACCAGATCGTGAATGCGCAGAATCTCGTTGGGCAGCGGTGCTGCGGTTTTACGGCGCAGAACCGCTTTTACGCGTGCCACCAGCACTTTAGGGCTGAAGGGTTTGACAATGTAGTCCTCGGCGCCCAGTTCCAGACCGGCGACAACATCACTCTCTTCGCCGCGGGCCGTCATCATGACAACGGGAATGCCGCGGGTTCCTTCGCTCTGTTTGAGCTCGCGGCAGACCTGCATCCCGTCCTTTCCGGGCAGCATGAGGTCGAGAAGAATGAGATCAGGCGCTTTCCGCAAAACCGCTTTCAGGCCGGCTTCACCGCTTTCCGCTTCGGTCACGGCGAAATTTTCCTGCTCAAGGTTGTAGCGCACCAATTCGCGGATATCCTCTTCGTCTTCAATAACCAAAATCTGTCGTTTATCGGAACTCATACTTCCTCCGTACAGCTGCACCCGAGATTGCCCGTTCCCATTGGACGAAACAATCTAATTTGCCTCTTCGGAAAGGCCATGGCGAACGATGATGCCGTTGACCATATAGACCACATCCTCGGAAATATTGGTGGCCAGGTCGCCGATCCGTTCGAAATTCCGTGCGGCCAGAATAACATCCACATAAAGCGACAGAAGGTTCGGCGTTTCCACCGCCGCTTCCTCTGCCACCAAACGAACCGTCCGCGCCAGATCATCGGCGCGGTCGTCCAGCGTGAAGACACCTGCGGCCTTTTCTGCATCGAGGTTGATGAGTGCATCCAGCGCCTTGTGCAGCATATCGCGGACGTGCCGGCCGAGTTCAATCAGTTCGCCGGGCACCTTCACCTCCGGTTTTCCGCAAAGACGGCGCGTGCGTTTGGCGACGTTCGAAGCAATATCACCGATCCGCTCCAAATCGTTATTGATTTTCAGCACGGCGGTAATAAACCGCAGATCAATCGCCACCGGCTGATGCAAAGCGAGGATTTTGAGGGCCTCCTCTTCAACCTCGACTTCCGCCGCGTCAATTTCGCGGTCGGACCCGACCACTTGCCTGGCTTTCCCCTCATCGCGCTCCTGCAAAGCGCGAACGGTCAGCATTACGCGTTCCTCGACCATCGCACTGAGGCTCAGCACCTGACGCTTAAGCTTTTCCACTTCATTCATAAAGGCCTGTGTCATTTTTCCCTCCTATTCGGTTTCAAATTTTTTATCCAAAGCGACCGGTAATATAGTCCTCAGTCTGCTGTTCCTTCGGTTTGGTGAACATTTGGCGGGTTCGTCCAAACTCTACCAGTACGCCTTCATACATGAAAGCGGTGAGGTCGGAGACGCGCGCGGCCTGCTGCATATTATGTGTCACGATAATGATCGTGTATTTTCCGCGAAGCTCGGCAATCAGATCCTCGATTTTTGTGGTGGCTTTCGGATCCAGTGCCGAAGTCGGCTCGTCCATCAGCAGGATTTCCGGCTTCACCGCCAGCGCGCGCGCCAGACAGAGGCGCTGCTGCTGCCCGCCGGAAAGCCCAAGCGCGTTCGCCGGGAGGCGGTCTTTCACCTCGTCCCAGAGTGCCGCCTGCTTCAGGCTGGATTCCACCAGCTCGTCGAGCTGGCTGCGGTTTTTAATCCCCTGCAACCGCGGGCCGTAGGCGACATTGTCATAGATGGACTTCGGAAAAACATTCGGTTTCTGAAATACCATCCCGACTCGCATGCGCAGCAAAACCACGTCAATATCCCTTCGGTAGATATCTTCGTCATCAAAAACCATTTTTCCACCCGCCCGGCAGCCTGGAATCAGGTCATTCATCCGGTTGATCGCGCGCAGCAGCGTACTTTTTCCGCATCCGCTCGGGCCGATCATCGCGGTCACGAGTCCTTCGGGGAAGGCGCAGTTGATATTCCGAACGGCCTCGAAGTCGCCGTAGAATACCGAAAAGTTTTCGGCCTGTACATGGGCGGGCCTGAGGGCGAAATCCTCTTCCTCATGCCCGGCAAAGCGGGCGGCCCGTTTCATTCTGAGTTCTTCATTCATAAAATTCCTCTTTTTACTGTAGGACAGCCATCCTTGCTGTCTGGACAGGCTGGAAGCCTGTCCTACGTTATCCTCGTAATTTTTTTGAAATTTTTGCGCGCATGATGATGGCGACTACGTTGAGCAGCAGCACCACGGCCACGAGTGTGAATACCATCCCGAACTGCACATGCCGGATTTCATCCACTGCTTCATGTTCGGTGCACAGGTTATAAATATTCCACGGCAATGCGGGCGTCGGGTTCGAAAGAACCTGCGACGGAAGCAGCGGGCGCCCGACGCTTACGGCGGCGGTGAAGATAATCGGTGCGGTTTCACCCGCGGCGCGGCCCATACTGATGACGATGCCGGTCAGAATACCCGGCAGCGCGGCAGGCAGAATCACCGTCATTACGGTGTGCCAGCGCCCGGCCCCGAGGCTGAGGGCCGCTTCCTTGTAAGTTCGTGGTACAGCCAGAATCGCCTCTTCGGAAGCGCGTATCACCGTCGGAAGAATCAGCAGTGAAAGCGTCAGGGCGCCCGCCAGCACGCTTTTGGAATCGGAGATGTGAATGGTGTTCAGGAAGAATGCCAAACCAAAAAGACCGAAGACAATACTCGGAACGCCGGCGAGTGTGCTGATACAGATACGCAGAAAACTGATCACCCTGCCCTCGCGGGCGTATTCGCAAAGATAGATTGCAGCAATCACGCCCATCGGAATGGCGAAAATCATCGCGCCGAGTGTCAGATAAACGGTGCCGAGCACTTCGGGACCGATTCCGCCGAAAATATGCGAGTCCTTTGACGTGTCGAACAGGAACTGCCAGTAGAACGTCCAGCGCGGCTGCATCATCGGCTTACTGTTTTCTTCAACATAGGCGAACAGCGGCTCAAGCTTTGTGCCGCAGAACTGCTCGACGCGCGGGGTTTTCACCAGAACGCCAAGCACCTCGGGGTTCGAGTAGTCCCACTCTTCGGTGTAGAGCACCTCGTCGAGCTTGATCTTCGCCCGATCCCAGCGGGTGGCTCCGTATTGTTGACGGATCAGCACCGGCGTGCGTGCACCCGGCGCAGGGCCGAGCAGATTCTGCAAGGCCTTTTGGAGATCACGGAGCGGCTTTTTATAGGGCTTGCGCTCAGCGCGCGGCATGGTATCGAGTTCGGACTCGAAGGCAGAGAGCAGATCGTAAACCGGTTTGCGCGCCGCGGCGGCTTGCCCTTTGGCTTTTTCCACGCGATCCGCATTGCCGCGCCCCCAGTGGTCGGACATCACCTTGCGGTGCTCAATGGTTGACCGGAAAACAAATGCACCCGTGCCTTTAGAGATGATCGGCGTCAAAATTACGACCAGCGCAAGGGCCATCACCCCGATGGCAATCAGTCCCATTCCAGAGAATGCGCGGTCGAGTAATCTGCGGGTTTTGAGTCTCATTATTTTCCGAGTTTTTTCCGCGAGCGGCGGACAATGCCTTCGCTGACGAGATTCATGACAAACGAAAAGGCCAGCAGGCAGAACGCCATAGCAAAGAGGACATGAAAACGCGACGAACCGGTGACATGGTCAGCCTCGCCCATATCGCCGGCAATCGTGGCGGTAAGCGTGCGGACGGGCTCGAGTACGTTGTACCATGGCCCCGGAATGCGCGCGGCATTACCCGAGGCCATCCAGACCACCATGGTTTCACCGATGGCGCGCATCACGCCGAGAATGACGGCGGCCAGAATTCCGCTGAGCGAGGCGGGGATAACGGTTTTCAGAATGGTTTCCGCACGGGTCGCGCCGAGGGCATAGCTGCCCTCACGAAGATCGCGCCCCGCCGCCTGCAAGGCGTCCTCGGAAACACTGACCACGGTGGGCAGCGCCATGATACCGAGGATGATGGATACATTGAGCGCGTTGGCACCGCTGGCAATTTCGATAGCACCCAACTGACGGCCGATATACGTCATAAGCGTGAACGCTGCGGCTCCAAGCACCAGACCGGCCACCCAGCGGGCCTTGCGGCGCATCAGATCGAAGCAGCGATCGGCAATCAGGTCGCTTGCGACGACAACCAGAAGCACAAGAAGCGGTGCCATCATCAGGCACGCACCGGCTGCCAGCACCGCGCCGCCGTGGTTCTGCAAAAGCGGCGCGAACACCACCAGCGCAAAAAAGCCGTACGCCACCGAAGGAATGGCGGCCAGAATTTCAATCACCGGCTTTACAATCTGGCGCGCGTTGAAAGGAAGCACATCACTCAGGCAAACGGCGGCGGAAACGCCGAGCGGTACGGATACAGCGACGGCTCCGAGCGTAACGATGCCGGTGCCGAAGAAGATCGCCATGGTTCCGAATTCAGCGGGGTCGCCCGAGGGATACCAGCGCGTGGACGTAAAAAATTCGCGAAAGCCTTCCAGTTTAAAAAATGGAAAGGCGTCCTTCGCGATAAAGTAAAAAATGAAAAACACCGTTAGCGTCGAGAGTGAGGTGACGGAAAACAGAAACCCCTGCCCCAGCAGTCCTCCGAGCCGCCGCAGGCGGCTCGTGCTCGCGTTCATCACCAGGCTGCGTTTAGAGGATTGAAGTGGTGGAGTCATGGAGTTTTGGATTTTAATTTTGGAGTGCGGCAGCAAGCTGCCGCACTCTATATTTTTTCTTTAGTACGCAGTTACTGGAACAAAACCGATCTCTTCCACTATTTCCTGCCCGTCTTCGCTCAGGTGAATAGTCACAAACCGGTGAACCGGAGAACCAAGCTTTGGATAACCATTTGTGTACATGAAGAGTGGACGGGCAATCGGGTATTCCCCGGTCTGAACCGTCGCACCGCTCGGATAAACCCCGTTGATTTTCAGGGCCTTGACTGTTTTATCCACAAAACCAAGACCGGCATAGCCGATGGCGGCAGGCGTACTCTGTACGCGCTGGCGAATCGCACCGTTGCTGCCGACGTATTCAGCCTTTTCACAGATTTTCTTCTTGGCCATCACCATCTTTTCAAAGGTCTCGTAGGTACCACTGTTCGTGTCGCGCGAGATCACGACGATTTTTTTATCCGGACCGCCCACCTGCTTCCAGTTGCTGATGTTACCCAGATAAATGTCGCGCACCTGTTCCAGAGTCAGTTCACTGACGGGGTTGCCGGGATGAACGAGAATCGGCAAGCCGTCGAGCGCCACGACATGGGCCACCGGCTGAATGCCTTTTTCGGCCGCGGCGGAAAATTCGCTGCTTTTCATCGGGCGGGACATATTGGCAACATCGCACGTGCCGTTAATGAGGCTCTTGGCACCGTTTCCGCTTCCGGACTCACTGACGGTTACGTTGACGTCCGAATGCATCGCCATGAAATATTCAGCGAATGCTTTGGCGATCGGCCCAACGGTCGTCGAACCGTCGAGTACGATAGTTTCTTCCGCAACGACCGTCAGGGCAACCACTGCCATCAGGATTGTGCTCAGTACTGCTTTTTTCATTTGAGAGTTCTCCTTAATTTCCATCTGTTACTAACTGGCGGACGCCGAACCGAAGGTCTTTCCTTTCGCCTCCGCATTCCGACACCGCCGTTTACAGATGGAAATATGAGGGAACACTATTAGAGAATTGTTAGGGTTTGATTAGAACCGTGTAAAAATACTCATTCCCAAAAGCAACAGGCCTCCGGAAAATCCGGAGGCCTGCGGGGGAGTATGATCCGCTTACGCGAATCAAGGCAGTGAACAGGAACTTTAGAATTTGAAGAGGAGGTCGAGCTGGAGCGTGTTTTCGTCCACGCCGTCGCCATTGACCGTATCGAGATAGCAAATGCCAGCCTGCCAGTTTTTGGCAATCTGGTACTTGCCTTTAATCTGGTGGCCGTAGGAACCGGTGTCGCCGTCCGCAAAGTCCGAATCATTAAATATATCCGGCACTGCGTCTTTTCCCGTATCGCGCCAGTTATAGGCCAGTTCCCACGAGCCGGGTTTTTTGGCCTTACCAAGTTTAGCGCCAACCAGATATGCCTCATCATCGTCGGTTGCCGCGTCGGTGTTGACTACATACTGACCATGAAGTTTCAGCGGCACGCCCGCGATCTTGATCGCGGCTGAACCAAACCCTTCCACGAGGTTAAAATCACCGTTCGGTGTATTAAAACTGGTCGCTGTGGCCAGATTCCTGACATCAGCATGTCTAAAGTAATAATCGCTCACACCAGCCTGTAATTTCACACCATCCAACTTGGCTTCTACTGCCAGCTGACCACTGTAAAGATTGAGGTCATCACCTTTATCATCATCAAGAACAAACGTACCGACACTGGAGATCAGTTTGACCGGTGCAAAATTGGTCGAGGTGTTATAGGCGACCGCCGCCCCTTCGGGGTTGGTATCACCGTCCCAAATCAGGCCCGTACCTTTGATCCACGGTTTAGGCATTTTACCGACCAGCACGTGTGCTCCACCCAGACAATCGGGATGAATATCCGCATACATGAGATCAACCCAGACATCATCAATATTAAAATTATCATCCATGCTTTCATTGGTTGAGGTGGCGCCTTCCTTATCCCCCGTCGCCAGCCGGATACCGAAGTCGACGGAGTCATTGACTTTGCCGTAGGCACCGATACGGGCGCGCAACCGCTGGCGGTCCTTGCTGGTATCACCATCCGTGGTACGGTTTTCATACCGCGCCCGCAGATCGCCTTTGATTTTCATCATGGTGACCCACGCCGGCACTTCCGGTGCGCCGGCTTTCTGTGTGCCTTCCAGATTTTCGACCTTAGCGGCCAGCTCATTCACCTGCTGCTTCAGCGCGGCCACATCGTCGGCCGCCATTGCGTTCAGTGCAGCCACCATAACTGTGACTGTCAGTATATATATTTTCTTCATGGTTTTCTTTTTCTCCTTATTCCGGGTTAACTGCCATCCTTGTGGCCCATTAATAATGCGTACGGACTCTATTTCGGCTTTGTTAGAATTTCGTTAGGCATGAATTAAAAATTTATTAAGGGGTTCCATTGCGATAATGTCCCGTCGATATGAGCCCATTTATCAAAACCGAAAAATAACAGGAGCTGAAAAAGAATGAATACAGGCGAGTTTGTCACCGCTATCCTTTTTCCCGTCCTTGGCGGCCTCGGCATTTTCCTGCTGGGCATGAAGAATATGTCTGAAGGCCTGCAGGCGGTTGCGGGTGATGGCCTGCGCAAAGCCATCGGTGCCGTAACCAACAACCGCTTCATGGGCGTCCTTATGGGCCTGCTCATCACCTGTGTAATTCAATCAAGCTCCGTGACCACCGTGATGGTCGTCGGGCTGGTTAACAGCGGATTTATGACGCTGATGCAGGCGATCGGCGTAATCTTCGGCGCGAATATCGGCACGACGATCACGGGCTGGATTCTGGTGCTTAAAATTGGAAAATACGGCCTGCCTATTCTCGGTATCGCCGCCTTCTTCTTCCTGTTCTCCAAAAAGGAAAAGCTTCGCTACATCGGCATGACCGTTATGGGCATCGGCATGATTTTCTTCGGACTGGAGATGATGAAGAACGGTTTCAAGCCCCTCGCCTCCCACGAAGAATTCAAAACATGGTTCCATGCATTCCAGGCTGTTTCCTACCTCGGTATTATTAAATGTGCATTCGTCGGCTGCCTGCTGACGATGATCGTCCAATCCTCTTCGGCCACGCTTGGGATCACCATCGGCCTGGCGGCTTCCGGACTCATTGAATTCCGTACGGCGGCCGCGCTGGTGCTGGGGGAAAACGTCGGCACCACCATCACCGCCTATCTTGCCTCGCTCGGTGCCTCCACCAACGCCAAACGATCCGCCTATGCGCACATGATCTTCAATGTGCTGGGAACCACGTGGTTTATCCTGCTCTTTCCGGTGGCCATACCGCTGATTACAAAAATACTTATCCATGATCCGAGTGCCATGGTGATGAATGGCGGAGAAGCCACCTACCCCTATGTGACCAGCGCCATTGCGCTGGTTCACACCACTTTCAACGTCGCCAACGTGGTGCTCTTCCTCCCGCTGGTCGGGCTGCTGGCCAAACTGGTGACGCGTCTCGCCCCGGACAAAGAGGGCGAAGAGATTCCGCATTTGACATATCTCGACGTGCGGATGCTTGATACGCCTGCGCTGGGCGTTGTGCAGTCGAAAAAGCAGATTCTATTTATGGGGAGCAGTGTTCAGCAAATGCTCGAACGCCTCGGCAAGGTGCTTGAAAAACCCGAGGGGAATGATGAGCTTGAGCTCAAGATTTTCCATTACGAAGACATTCTGGACAACGTCCAGAAAGAGGTAGTGCTCTTCTTGAGCGGGCTCGTCAGCGGGCAGGTTCCGCACGAGGTCATGGAGCGTGCCCGGCATCAGCTGCGTATGGCCGATGAATATGAATCGCTCAGCGATTACGTCACCAACGTTCTCAAAGGCATACGCAAGATGCGTACAAACAAACTGGAGCTTTCATCCGAAGGCCGGCAGGAGCTGCTCGACCTTAACCGCCGGGTACTCGACTACGTTTCGAAGATCAACATTGCCGTCGAAACCGGAAGTCTCGATTTAGCCGAACCGCTTCTTACCGAGGGTGAAGAAATAACGCTCACGATGAAGGATTATCGCCAGAAACACCTTGTTCGCCTTGCTGAACACAAAGTCAAACCTCTCAGCAGTCTGGTCTTTACCGATATGCTCAACAGCTATCGCCGCATGAAAGACCATGCGCTCAACATTGTAGAAGTGGTCGCCGGCGAGAAATAAGTTTCAAGGACTGAAACTTGATAGGCCGGAATTTCCATACTTGGAAAACTCCTTATTCCATCTCAACTTCGATTTTGTAGAAGCCCTGCGCAGCGACGTTGTGGGTGGTGTCGGTGAAGCTACCGGGTGTCCATGGGATCTCGGTAGCAATCAGCTCGAATCCACTGAGCAGATTGGAAGACCAATGGATGTTGTAAAAGCGTCCCGAAACGCCCTGCCACTGCAAAACGCTGGTTGATTCAATCGTTTGCACAGAGTTTAGAAGGAATGATGCGTTCGGATCGGCCGGATCGAGGCCGGCGATGTAGGTTTCGAGGACGGTGTTGACACCGTTGGAGGCCATGGCGTTCGGATTGGCGTTGGTTTCGCCGCCAAAGTGATCGATTTCCCACCAGCCAGGAAGACCATCGTTGTCATCATCGTAGTCCAGTCCGGTTGAC
>Ga0190284_1000200_pt1 | contig 43273 bp, 30 predicted proteins | sample 48691812_MG_FD_161668 | JGI IMG/M metagenome (GOLD analysis project Ga0190284, IMG submission 161668) | Hydrothermal vent microbial mat bacterial communities from Southern Trench, Guaymas Basin, Mexico - 4869-18-1-2_MG | ecosystem: Environmental > Aquatic > Marine > Hydrothermal vents >...
CAACGTCATGGCAACTGGCGGCGGAGACAGCCCGTCCGGCTGCGGTACGGTGACTGTTGAGCTGACGCTGGAGCCGGGTGATTACGCGGCGATCGCCAGGTATGGGCCGCATCCGGACTACTTGGATCCGGCGTACAACCAGAACGACTTGCCGCCGTGCGGTACCAAGTACGTGGCTGAGATGGTCGTTGCCAGGCCGCTCGACGGACTGCCCTCGCCCACGGACGAGTGCAGCAATGGTGTGGAAGCCGCCGGTGTCGGTGTCTGGTCAGGCGAGCTCAACAAGACCCTGTACCCCGGGGCGTACCTACCAGGCGAGAGCGGTATGTGTGACGGCGGAGACCCCGCCAACGATGCGGATGTCTGGTGGAAGTACGTGGCACCGTGCTCGGGTCGCGTGCGGATTGACATGTGCGCCTCCGCGCTGGGAACGGGTGACGGCGGTCTGCTACGCATATGGGTGGCCGACGATCAGGTGCTCCCGACCTGCACCAAGTCTGAATACACCGAGTGCTGGGGTAGGACCGGTGGTGCCACAATGGACTACCTTGGGCACTGCAGTGCCTGCGCCGACGACCTCCAGGGCTACTGTGCGGATGTGAAGGACGCCGAGTTGCTTGTGGAAGTGGTCGAGGGCGATACGTACTTCGTCCAGGCGAGCATGTTCGGAAACCAGCCGGGCATTCTCACTCTGGAGATCTCCGAGTGCATCGACCCGTGTCCGTAGCGATCACCGCCGTGGCAGGAACAGTACGTTGGGCGCGGTCGTGGAAACTGTGGGGCCGTCCTTTACGGGCGGCCAGTCCGCTACAGGTTCGGCGACGGCAGTTGACGTGAGCGGGGAGACCACTACGATTGGTTATCGGCCGATCAGCCGGAGGGGGCCGATTGGTTGGCTAAACCATCTCATGGCAGCGAGTCGAACGGGCAGGCGCTTTGCGAAGAAGCGTGGCTAGAAGGGTGGGAGTTCCAGTGCCCAAGACCCCATTTCAGCCAGTTCGGAGTTCGTTGCGTCACTGGTATGGGCGAGTACATACAACTCGTAGCACCACTTCCACTGCACCGCGACCAACGCATAGACAGCCAACAGGCTGCCCGCGGCAAGCTCTGCCGACAGGTGGCGACGATAACGGATCAAGATGATGCTTCCGGCAGCGACCAGACAGAACTTGAAGAGGCACACGGCCTGAGGGCCCCGTGACAGGAGAACCGCCGCGATCGGGTTGGCTTCGTGCAACAATCCCTGGCGATGTGCGGTCAGGGTCAAAACCAGATCGAAGAGATTCACAGTCCACAAACCCAGCACCAGGCACAGAACGCGGTGTCCACGTGATTTCGCCAGCCAGCTCCACACATCGGCGAACACGCCCTGTCGGTCCATCAGCAGTTCGGGTATTGCATAGGGTCGGATTGCTCGGCTGCAGTTCATACTCCTCCCGTATCGGTTGCCAACACCGGTCGCTTGACGGACGCTTCGACGCGGCGCGCATCCTCCGACACCCCGGCCCGGCGAAGCGCAGCGACCGGTCGTACAGTGCCACAAAGGGCACGCCTATCGGAACCGTGAGAGCCCGTCCCCCATGGACCGGGAACATCCGTGAGTTATTGCGCCTTCTTGCGAGGCGTGTGACTCGCCGAGGTCTTACGTGTTCGCCACAAGCTCGGGCACGATCGATTTCCGTCGCCCTCAGACGGCCTGCAGGGCGTCCACGATGTTGTTTCGGGCTGCGTGGCGGGCCGGTGCCACCCCGGCCAGCAGCGCGATGCAGAGTGTCAGTGCAGCGGCACCTGCGACGCGACCCCACGGAACCGTGAACACCAGCTCCACGCCCACGAGTTGCTCGGTTATGTAGTTCATCGACGAAGCGGTGTGAAGACCAAGGGCGATCCCGATCACACAACCCATCACGCCGAGAGTCAGGGCCTCGGCCAATACCAGGCGAACGATCTGCGATTTCAGCGCCCCGACGGCGCGGAGCACCGCGATCTGCCGCGTGCGGGCGTTGACGCTGACGGTGATCAGGTTGGCCACGCCCAACGTGGCCACCAACAGCGCGATCACGGGGATGATCGAGACCAGTAGGGTGGCCCGTCGAATGTCGCGGTCGATTGCCTGTTTGAGTCGGCGCAGCGAGCCGGTCTGGGCGTCAGGCTTGCCCGCAACGCAACCCACTTTGAGCATGACCAGTTGCTCACGGAAAAGGTCCCAGCGCTCGGTCGCCGACAAGTCTTCCCAGTTCTCCGCCGCGAACATCGGCGGACCGAGAGGCTGCTCGGCGGGCTGGGCGCGCGACTGCGCCACAAAGGCCAGGGCACGCCGATAGCGCGTCAATTCCCGTGCGGTTTCGGAAGGAAGAGGCGCTTTGTTAGCCGCGAAATGGGTCAACTCGTCGCGCATCGTCGCCAGGCGGTCAGCCTCGGTCGGCAGGTGCGCCGCCCAGGCCAGCATGCTGGCAGCCACGGATTGCGCATCGAGTTGCGGTGGGGTATCCGCCTCGAACGCCGTCGGCGGCGCCGTCGGCGGCAGGTTGAAGTTCAACAAGAACGTGGAAATGTCGTCGAGCAGAAACTTATCTCGGGCATCGGCCAGAGTGCCCAGGATCGCCCCGCTGGCCGCGAGTGTCATGTAGCTGTCAGCCTGGAAGTAGCTCACCGCGATGTCCAGCGCGGGCGATTGCACGACGCCGGCGACCTCAAACGCCGCGGTGCGGCCGCCGATGGTGATGTCCGCGCGGTCTCCGAGGTGCAAGTTCAGCCCGCGGGAACTCTCTATGGGCAGGAGCAAGTGCCCGCCGCGATCGAGCTTGGGCAGTGCGTCGGCCAAGTTGCCCTCGAGAAACTCCAGCTTGGCCATCCCCAGGAACGTCTCCGGCTCGCCGGCGACGAACATGGTAAAGGGCTTGAGCAGTCGCATGAACGCGCTCTTCTCCGCGCCCACCGTGCAAACGATGTTGTGGATGGCGGTGCATTCGGCGACGCCGGAAAGCTCCCGAACGGCTTCGAGGCGACTTTGCGGGATCGGTTCCTGCGTCCAGACGAAGGCCTCAGCGAGCTTGCTCGGAAAATCCCAGGCGGCGGTGATGCTCTCGCCGCGGACAGCGAGATAGACGATCAACGACAGCCCGACCATCAACATCCAACAAATGCCCGCGCTGCGCCACGGCGCCCGCCCGATCTGATCCTGGGCCAGCTTGCGGTGGATGCCCAGCAGCGGTCCCACAACACTGACCACGCCCCACCCGATCAGGGTGACCACGGCCGGCGCGACCAGGATATATGCGAAGTACACCGTGATCGTTCCGCATAATGCCACCACCGGGCTGAACCAGAGCGCGGCAGCGACGTGCGTGAGCATCCACTGATGGATGCCGAATGACAACAGACCCGCCGCCGCAACAACCGCCGTCCATACCCGGCGCGTGGGGCGCGACTCGGGGTTGACCGCGCTCAACGGCGAAACCCTGCACACCTGAATGACCAAGATCACGCCACCCACCACCGCGGTCAACAGTCCACCGACAACGGACAGACTCATTCCCCATCCGCTGACCAGAACCTCCTGCACATACTCCGGCACCAGACAGGCGCCCAAGTGCGTGAGACCCATTCCGACCGGAACGCCCAACGCGGTTCCCACGATTCCGACCGGCAACACCTCGACCAGCACCAGCACGGTGAGCTGGGCGCGCGTGACGCCCACGCAACGCATCATGCCGAGGGCGGCCATACGCTCGACGAGCCCGGCGCCCATCGTGGTGACGATGATGAAGAACGAGGTCAACAGCGCAATGAACGCCACCAGAATGAGAATGAGCTGGGTGACGCGCTGGGCTTCCTCCAACTGCCGAAGACGGGCCACCGAGGTGAGTACCTGCACGCCCATCTTCCGCTGGACGGCCAGTTCGCTGATCTGCTCCGATGTCCGCGCCAGCGCCTCGTGTGCGTTGTTCTTCAGCATGACGTCGATGATCGTGGCGATGCCCACTTCGCGCTTCAATTGCTGAAGGTCTTCGATGGCGACTTGTACCTCCGGTCGCTGGAATTCGCCGACACGAGGCCTCTCGAACGTGCCGACGACGACACACGACATCTGCCGCCCGGCGGTTTCCAGGATCACCGTATCGCCGATGACCAGCTCGTGCTCCCGGGCGAGACTGGCTTCGAGCAGGACCACGCCGCGCTCGCCAGGCTCGATGCGGCGCCCGGTCAGAGAGTCCAGCTTGCGGAAGTGTGCTTCACCGGCTGGGTCGATCCCGTTGGCATCGACCTCTCCGACGATAACGGACAGCGTGGTCTCTTCCGCTCCCTCACGGTCGCGGCTCGGCTCAGAGGCGGCGGGCACGGCCCGCCCTACCTCTTGCCTCTTGCCTCTTGCCTCGTCTCGGGGAATCCTCAGATCCACCCGCCGCATCAGGCGGGCGGTGACCGCAGCGACGTTGTCCAACTCGGCGATCGGTTCGGTGAGCACCTGCGGCACCTTGCCCCAATGTCCACCCGGGGACTGCACGGTTATGTGGCTGTTGCCAAGCCAGTGGGTGACCACCTGGTCGGAAATGGCGTGGCGAATGGACTCGTAGAACGAAGTCATCGTGACCACGGTGCCGACGCCGAGTGCCACCGCAACCAGGGAAGCGGTGGTGCGCCCGGGCTTAGCCCGCCAGCTTCGTGTAGCTAGCTGCAACCAGTTCCGCATTCCCTTTTCCGTCCGCTTGGATTTCGCCGACGATCACCCCGTCCTTGAGCACGACGACGCGATCGGCGTAGGCCGCACCCGGGGCCTCGTGGGTCACCGCGATGACCGTGCATCCGCGCTCGTTGGTCAACCGGCGCAGCAACTGCCAGATCTCCGCCGAATGACGCGAATCGAGGTTGCCTGTCGGCTCGTCGGCCAAAACGATGATCGGGTCGTTGGCCAGCGCCCGCGCAATGGCCACCCGCTGTTGCTCGCCACCGGAGAGTGCCTGAGGCCGGTGGGTTTGACGATGGGCCAGATCAACCAGGCTCAGCAGTTCGTTCGCCTTGCTCTCGAGCGAGTCCTTGGCGCCCCCGTCCACCAACAGCGGCAGGGTGACGTTCTCGGCCGCTGACAGCGTGGGCAGGAGGTTGAACGCCTGGAAGATGATCCCGGCGCGGCGTCGGCGAAACAGGGTCCGCGCCCGGTCGCTCATGCGACTGATGTCCTGCCCTTCGACGAGTAATTGCCCGGAGGTCGGCAGATCGAGCCCGCCCATCAGATGCAACAGCGTGCTCTTTCCCGATCCGCTGGCCCCCATGATGGCAACGAACTGCCCTTGTTCGATGGTGAGGTCGATGTTGCGCAGGGCGTGCACAACCTCTCCGCCGCCCCGATACTCCTTGCTGAGATTTCGCGCTTCCAGGACCGTTGCCATTGCGAGGCATTGTAATCCCGACACCGCAAGCAATCCACAGCGCCGCGTCAGCGACGCCTGACACCCGGATCGTTCTCTCGCCCAGCGGACTCGCCGCCCATCCCTCATTGAAGAGGCGGCCTCACCCGTGCAATCGACAGGCAAGGCCGCCATCATCGTCGTTCTTTTTTCAATCGACCGTTCGGTCTGTCATCGGAACCGGTGCTAGCCGACCTGTGCCTTGACCCACTCAGTGGAGACCGACTTGGGCCGCGTGATCGCGGTGCCCATGGCCCGGTTGAGGATCAACTGAGAGAGCATGCCCATCGCTCGTGAGACCGAGAAGAGCACGGTGTAGTACGGGAACTCGGTCAGCCCGTAGTAGTACAACAGCGCCCCGGAGCCCGCGTCGACGTTCGGCCAACAGTTGGCGATGGGGGCCTTGCCGGCCTTGACCCGCTCCTCGGAGAACTCGCCGAGCACCTTGGGAACCACGTTGAAGACGCGATCGACGGTCTGGAAGACCGGATCGTTGGCCAAGTGCTCCCTGCCGAACTCGTTGAAACCGGCGTAGCGTGGATCGGTCACCCGCAGAACGGCGTGCCCGTAGCCGGGGATGACCTTGCCGCTGCGCAGGGTCTCGAAAGCGAAGTCGCGCATCTGCTCCTCACTGGGGACACCGCCGAACTTCTCCATCAGCTCGATAATCCAGGCGAGACATTCCTGGTTGGCCAGACCGTGCAGTGGACCGGCCAGACCGTTCAACCCCGCCGAGACGGCGTAGTACGGGTCGGACAAGGCCGATCCGACGGTGTGGCAGGTGTTGGCCGACACATTTCCACCCTCATGGTCGGCGTGGAAGTTCAAGTACAGCCGCATGAGCTTGGCGAGGCTGCCCGTCGGATCGGCCAGACCCAGCATGTTGGCGTAGTTGGCTCCCCAGTCCAGGCCCGGCGTCCACGGAATCAGGTCGCCCTTGCCGTAGCGGATGCGGTACACGCCGGCGGCGACTCCGGGCAGCTTGGCCAACATCGACAGGCTGTCCTCCAAGGCCGGAATCCAGTAGTCGCCCTTGGTCATGCCCTTGTCGTACCACTGGCGGAAGACGCTCTCCTTCTCCATGACCAGGATCGCGGTGTCGAACATGCACATGGGGTGGCTGTCCGCCGGCATGGCCTGGAGCACGTCCCAGACGTACTCGGGCACCTGGGATCGCTTGTCATAATCCTGCTGCAGAGCAGCCTTGGCCTCCGCGTCGGGCGTCTCACCGGTCAGCAGGAGAAAGAACATCTCTTCGGGCCAGAGGTGCTTGATCTCGAGCAGCGGGTGCCCGCGCACGATGAGCCCCTTGTCGGGTTCCACCACCGAAGTGTCGCAAATCATCCCCTTGACGCCGCGCATTCCTCCGAACGCCTGGTTGACAGTGACCTCCGAGAGAACTTTGGCCCCTGCGGCTTTCTTCAGTTTGCCGACCTCGTCGCGCCAAACCGGGATCTTCTTCGCCAGTGTTTCCTGTAATGTCGCCATCGATATCTCCTCAGGTTTGTAGAGAAACTGCTGCTGGTCATCCAGCCCCAGACGTTCGGGGCAGCCTGCCCGGTCAGCCGAGATTGCGAACCTACATCATCATCCCCACGGGGTTGCACCTCGCCGGTCTCGCCTGTCCGCCCGCGTCTTGGCGCACAACTGCTCCTGGGGAGATGCGACATTAGGCCTGCAAGTCCCGTGCCACACAGCGCACCTCCTCCGCAGCGCTCGGCATTGCCCGAAACCGAGTCTCTGCGCTGCGAACAAACTTGATATCCAGCCCTTCCACCCGAGCGTCCTAGCGGTTTGCCCGCCACCTGCGGGACTCCAAACGAGAGGCTGCGGGAGATTCCACAGCCGGTGGGGCAGGCGACTCTGTCGGATCGCCGCTATTTCACAACGCGAACGGGCAGGCATAGAATACCGGTTCGATGCGGCAGGGACGTTTCTGCCGCCGGACCACCTCACTGCTGACGGGGGCCGACATGGGCATGGGAGCTTACCTGGTTCGCCGACTTGTGCTGGCGGTTCTGACGATCGTCGGCATCACCGTGGTGACGTTCGTGATGACTCGCCTCGCCCCGGGCGATCCCGCTTTGGCTCGCATCGGCGAGTCCGCGGCGATTCGCATGTCGGCCACCGAGTATCAACAGCTTCGCGAATACCTCGAGCTGGATCAGCCGGTCGTGGTTCAATACGGGCGGTGGTTGAATCGGGTGGTTCGGCTGGATTTCGGCCGATCGTGGTCCGGCGGGCGACCCGTGGCGGAGAGAATCGCGGAGCGCCTCGGCGCGACCCTGTCGCTGGCGCTCCTTGCGCTCGGGCTGTCAGTGGCAATCTCGATCCCGCTCGGGCTCTATTCGGCAGCCCGCGCCGGCGGATGGTTCGATCGCCTCGGCGGGGTACTGCTCTACGCCCTCTATGCCATTCCAAACTACGTGATCGCCATCGTGCTGATCGCGGTCGTGAGCGTCAAGTTTGGCTGGCTTCCGGTGTCGGGGCGTCGATCGCCGGATTTCGACCTGCTGCCGTTCTGGCGTCAGGTACTGGACCTGGCAAAGCACTACGTGCTCATCACCCTATGCTTCACCTATCCCGTGCTGGCCTACCAGACGCGCTTCGTGCGGAACAATGCCCTTGAAATCCTGGCGGCGCCATTCGTCCGCACCGCACGAGCCAAGGGTGTCGGCGATTGGGGCGTGTACGCCCGCCACGTGTTTCGCAACACGCTCATCCCACTGGTGACCCTGCTGGGCATCCTGTTTCCGGTGGTCGTCAGCGGGTCGGTGGTTTTGGAGTACGTCTTCGGGTGGCCGGGAATCGGCAGCCTCTACGTGGACAGCGTTCTGGCACGTGACTATCCGGTGGTGATGGGTCTGACGGTCGTGACTGCCGGTGCGGTGCTGCTTGGCACCTTGCTTGCCGACCTGTCGTACGGCCTGGTGGACCCGCGGGTGCGCTATGATTGACCGAAGAGGCGACAAGGCGACTGGGAAACCGAGCCGTGACCGTGAGGGAGCGGACAGAGAGGCAAGAGGCAAGAGGCAAGAGGCAACAGGGCAGCAGGCAACAAGGCAAGACTCAGCACTAAGACAACCGAGTCGTGACCGTGAGGGAGCGGTAACGCATCCGGCGGGTGAAACCCGCCCTACACCGAGGGCAAACACTCAATCCTCCGCGTCACGTTCCTCCGCGCCCGGTTTGCGGCACCGTGCCCTGCGCTCGCGTAGCGGACGGGCGGGGATGGTTTGTGTCGGCTCTCTGATGCTGCTCGCCTTGCTGGGCCCGCTGATCGCCAATGACGAGCCGATCGTGTGCCGGCATGACGGGACGTGGCACTTTCCGGCGTTGGTCGAGGTGGTGCACGTGCTGCCGTGGGGCTCGCGCCTGGTGGAGAAGTCCACGCCGTTCAGGCTGCCCGCGTTTAACGCCAAGCGCGACCTCGACCCGGAGGCGTTTGCCCTCTGGCCGCCGGTGCGCTTCGGGCCAGAGGAAGTCTCCATGCATGTCTTACAGGCGCCTTCGGTGCGTCACTGGCTTGGCACCGACGACGTGGGCCGGGCGGTGGCGGCCCGGCTCGTACACGGAGCAGCCGCCTCGTTGAAGGTCGCGTTGGCTTCCATGTTGCTCGCGGGTGCGATCGGCGTGTTCGTCGGCGGTGTTGCAGGCTACTTCGGATCGTGGGTGGACGCCTTGTTGTCCCGGTTGATTGAGGTGGTGGTTTGTTTCCCGGTCTTCTTTTTGGCGCTGGGTTTGATCATGTGGATGGAGCCGGGCATCGGCAACGTCGTGCTGGTGATCGGCCTGACCCGCTGGACCTCGATCGCCCGCTACACACGGGCGGAGTTCATCCGGCTCAAGACCGCGGATTACATCGCCGCCGCACAGGCATCCGGCGCCGGGACGGCGCGGATCATGGGCCGCCATCTGCTGCCCAACGCCCTGTCGCCAGTTCTCGTGTCGTTGTCGTTTGGAGTCGCCGGCGCGATCCTGATCGAGACCGCTCTTTCGTGGCTGGGTTTCGGTGTGCAGCCGCCGATGCCGTCGTGGGGGAGCATGTTGCGGGTGGCCTGGGACCACATGGACACGTCACCGCACCTGCTGTATCCCCCGTGCGTCGCGATCTTCCTGGCCGTCTTGGGTTTCAACCTCCTCGGCGACGCCATCCGCCAAGCGGCTGACCCGACAGCACGAGACGCCGGCTAGTCCCGGCGACGGCGAACCAGGGTCAGCGCGCCGACACCCAACAGGACCACAACCGATGGCTCTGGAACGGTTGCCGCGGAAGTAAACGCCGCGGTGGCCTCAAAGCCCTCGCCAGGCTCGCCGGGGTTGAGCAACTGCTGATTGGTAAACGAGAACCCGAAGGATTCCTCCACCAAGTACGCTCCGCCAAACGGGAGAGCGTCGCCGCGAATGTCCACCACGTTGAGGCTCAACAACTCGTCACTCGCCATGCCACCGGGTGTCAGAAACGCTGCGTCAAACTCAACCTGTAGAAGGGGGGCCGCGTCGCTATCGAAGAACTCGAGAACGCCGCCGCCGGTCTCGCCGTAGAAGCCGGTGTGGTTATAGGCGATGCCGTCGAAACCGTCGTCCCCGGTCAGCGTAAAGAACGCGTCGGGGTAGGTCATCCCTGCAAGAACCACCTCCAAGTCGAGCCCGCTGTTCCCCTGAACCCATTCGCCGTAGATCCGATTGCCCGTCAAGTCCACGGTGAAGAAACACTCGTCGCTGGTTTGTGATGGATCTGCGAAGGTGGCGACGGTCTCGGTCGCTGCCGCTGCAGGCGCGGCCGCGACGATCAGCGTCACAGCCAAAGCCATCCCTACCACCTGAAATAGCGCCATGCTTCTCATAATTGTCCCTCTCTCCAAACGGTTGTTCGTGTTCCCCGTGCGAAGCTCGCACAGGAACATGTTTTCGCCCGTCATAATGTGGCGGAATTTGGGAAGTGAGTCTTCTCTCTCTCACCTTCCGCGATTCCTCTACCCCACCTCCGTGTGGAGGCATCACGCACACGACAATCACCCGATCATGATGCGTGTGCGGGAGTTCTCTCCCTCAATCCCCGGAGCCCCATCCGTCAGATAAGAGCAACTTGAACGGGGCCAGGACGTCCAGGCAGGCGGGCGAGCCCAACCAACCAACTCCGAAGAAGAAGCAGGAATCCAGGGGCCACCCAGGTGGGCGGCCCCTGGCGGAGTTCGAATCGGTCGTGCGCTTGCCGTTCTCTCAAACGGCAATCATCCCTGCCAGAGCCCGGATCTAGCGTCGGCGACGCAGGCCGACCAGCCCACCCAACGCCAGCAGAGCTAGCGATGCGGGCTCGGGGGTGATCACGGTACAGCCATTGTACTCGATGTCGCCCGGCACATCGCCGTAAACGCCGAACCCACCGAGACCCAGCGAGGGATTGAAGTTGATCTCGCCTTCTCCGGTGGCGGTGAAATTGACAAACCCGACCCGTACCCAATTGGGATCCAGGCCGTACCCAATCAAATCCGTCGTACTGCCGCCGAAGTTGGTTACGATTCGATTCGGGCTGTCGGTGACTCCCTCCTGGAAACCCCAGTAGGGATGGTCGTGATTGACGTAATCAGTGACCGCTGCCGCATCCGCGAGCGCAACATCCCAAGTGATATCAACGTACGCCCCAATCACACCACGCACCTGGGCGTCATCGGCAACGTCGCTGACCCAGAACTCGATGACAAAGGGGTCCGCCGGACCGACCGTCAGCGTGTCGGGGTCCAGCGTTTCGGTCTCGAGAGGCAACGGGGGGTTGTTCGCCGTCGCACTCGTTTGGGGTATCAGGCGGACCTCAACATCCGTCGCACCCCAAGCGGGCAGGCCCATCGCCAACACCGGCAGCACACATGCCGCCACAAACCACAATTTGCGCACGTCTCTCATCTTTCTCGCTCTCCTTCCATTAGAAGACACAATACCTCTCCTCTCCCAGGAGATGTTTACCCAAGACCGATCGGCTTACGAAGCCCACAGCTTCGCACCGCTAGTCTTTAACGAACCATCCAAGTTTTCCGCAGAGGAGGTAAATGAGGAATTGCCTTTTCTCTCTCTCCCTCATTCTCCCCATACCGGGGTGTGGATCGAGCTACACCCAAACCACTCCCTACCTACGTGCCATGCTACCGGAACGTGGAACGTAAGTCAAGGCGCTTTCCATCGGCACCCAAAAAAATCTCTCTCCTTCGCCGGCTGCATCTGGCTTCACCGAGCAGGCATCGGCGCCGGTGGTCGAGCCTGCCCCTAACTCCTGCAGTATCAAGGGGTTTCGGGACGGCGACGTTCATTCAATCACCGCCCCGATACCCCGTCTTACTCACCTCTGAAACTCCCGGCGTACGCCTGGGACCGGCCGGGGGCGATCCGGTGCAGTCCATCCGGTGTCGCCCTCATCACACGAACCCTACTCCGGCCACGGGCAAATGACGTCTCCTTCGCAGTATTGGCAATCCGGATACGCCGTCGGATCAATCTGGGTGTGGTCCTTCAGCCACGCGCCGGCGAACAGGCCCAGGTCCGTCGCGTCGACCGTACCGCTGCAGTCGAAGTCCTTGTCGACGCAATTGTTCTCGCTCCAGCCAGGCCCGTCGTCAGACAGAAGCCAGCACACGGCGAACAGACCCAGGTCCGTCGCGTCGACGAAGCAAGTGTTGTCCAGGTCGTAGATGTATCGGCAGCCAGGTTCCTCATCCTCGCACTCGTCGGGAACGCCATTGCCGTTTGTGTCTTCGGAGGTCCCGGCGTCGATGTCACAGAGGTCGTGGATCCAGTTGGCGTTGCAGTCGGCGCTCACCTCGCACTGGTCAATGATCCCGTTCTCGTCGCAGTCCTGCGCCGTCCCGGCTGTGATGTCGCACTCGTCGGGGATGCTGTTGCCGTTGCAGTCCTCTTCGCATTCGTCGGGAACCCCGTTGATGTTGCAGTCCAGGCTGGTGACGCCGCTGATGTCGCACTCGTCGGCGAAGCCGTTCTCGTTGCAGTCGGGTTCGCAGTCGTCGGGGATGTCGTTTCCGTTGCAGTCCGTGGCCTCACCGCAGCCGGCGGGCGGGACCGGGCACAGGGGATCGTCGCAGTCAATCTCGCAGGAATCGAGCATCCCGTTGCCGTTGCAGTCCTCTTCACAATCGTCGGGGATGCCGTTGGTGTTGCTGTCGAGGCTCCCGCCGCCCTGGCGGGTGTAGCGACTCCACGGCGAGGTTGGAACGTCCCAGGGTCCCGTGCACGCCGACCATTGCTGGTAAAGCGGAAGGTCCGGATTAACGTCGCATTCGTCGGGGATGCCGTTGCTGTTGCAGTCCTCGCTGGTGGGCCCGCTGATATCGTCCGCATCCACAACGCAGTTCTGGTTGCAGTCTTCGCACCAGTCGAGCACGCCGTTGCTGTTGGTATCGTGGTTGTCGCCAGGCTCCACCTCGGACCCGCCGTGCAGGTAGTACGAGTCCGGAATGGTATCCCGATCGCAGTTCGAGTCCGTGGTGTACTTCAAGTTGTCGAAATACGCCTTGCTGATCAGGCTCCTGTTGAGCATCATCACCTGCCGGTCGCCCGGACCGTTCGGGTTCTCGTACTGGTTTGGAACCTGGACCGTAATGTCGAGAGTGTCTTGCTGGCCGGCCTCGTGCACGTTCGCCCAATAGTAGACGCCGGGATGGCTGGGAGGAGGAGGCCAGTTGTCGATGCGGATGTTTATATGAAACGCCTCCCCCGGCGCCCAGACACCGTTGTACTGGTTCACTATCGGCTCCCACTCACCGTTCAGAAGGTTCTGAAGCCTCAGGTCGTGCAACGGGGGGCAGCAGTAGTAACTGTAGGTAAAGCGTATGCCCACGTTGAAGTGGGCGTAGGTGTTCATTTTGTCTTCACCCTCCTCGATCAGGATGCACGTCGGTCCGTCATGGTCCTCATCGATGAGCCTGCACTCTGGCCGGCCCTCGTTGTCGTCGTTCACAAACGAGTTTTCGCACTCGTCCCAGATGATGAAGTACGCTTCGCCCGCGGTGTCCGTCGTTGAGATAACGATGTCCGCTTCCCAGAACTCGATGCCGGCGTCATCCGTGCTGTAGGGATTGCCGGGTTGCTCGTCGCGCGTTCGTGGACCCCGAATGCCTGGGTAGGGCTGCGCAAGTACGAACGTGTCCAGCTTGAGCATGTGGGTAATATCCAGGCCGCCGTCACCACCGTTGGTGTTGACGATCTGGCCTTTCTCGGGCTTGTCGGGTGGGAGAACCGTCCAACCGTTCTCGCACGCCACGCTCCCCAGCTCGAAATCCTCGAAATCCCAATGATGGTCGTGGTTGCAGGGGATGCACGAGTCCGTAACGGCGTCCCCATCGCAGGAGCAGTTCTGAACACCGTCGCAGGTGTCGGGAACGCCGTTGGCATTGCAGTCCTCGACGATCTCGTTGGCAATGTCCGAGTCGTCACCCACGCAGTTGTTGTTGCAATCGGTCCAGTTCATCAATGCCGGACCGGTAACGCAGTACCAGAACGCGTCCAGAACGAGCCGGCTCGCGGTGGTCGTCACCGTTGAGCTTTCCGCCGGCTCCAGATGGAAGTAGTCCATGCGGCGGGCATTCTCCTCCAGACGGCCCGTCGTGACCTTGAGTTCCCCGTCGACGTACACCTTGACCGCCGCTTCGACGGCGGCCGTGTTGTCCAGCACCACCTCGAGTTCGTAGCAAACGTCCTCGGTGATAGCGACGCCGGTGGTGGTGTAGGTCTCGTCGGCGTTCCAGACCAGGATCTCGCCGGGCACATAGCCCTCGGCGCCAATCGTCCCCTCAGTCGAGGCGAAGACGATCTGAACGGACGCCTCGCCGCTGTGCGCGTCGTAAACGAAGAAATGCCAGTCATACTTGGAATCGCCGTTATAGTCCATCACGGCGCTGAAGGTCAGGGAGTGAATCGTGCCCCCGCAATCCAGCTCTCCCTCGACGATGCGGAAGTACTCGCTGACGAGGAATGCGTCCTGCGGATCTTCGGAAGGCGACGTTGTCCGGAGCTTGTGGTCACCAGTCACCCCTGGTTCGCAGCCGCCCGTTTTGACCGTGGTTTTGCCTTCCGGGTCATCCCAGGCGACCCCATCGCCGTCGTAGTCAATGCCGTCCACTCCACCGTTGAGGACGAACGGCGGGTCGGCCTGGAAGCCGTCCCACAGGTACCTGCAAATCTGAAAGTCGCACTCGTCGGGAATGAGATCGCCATCGGTGTCTTCACTCGTGCTGTAGGTGATGTCGTCGGCATCGTCGATCCCGTTGCCGTTGCAATCCCGAATGCTTCTATCCGGCGGCACGTCGGCGCAGTTCTGAGCGAACACGGCAGGCGCAAAGACCCACGTGGCCAGCACGACGACCATTAGCACACCAATCCCTCTACACACAAAAGACTTGCTTCTTGAGCCTGTCACCATGATTTCTCCTGTCTAATGCCTAACAATGAATGGCGCGCCTTTGCTCGGTTCTCGCGCCGTTCGACACGGTAGATTGACAAGTACACTACCGTTCCTGGGACGATTAACTGTTCGTCTGGAGAAAAGCCCCCGCGGATTTGGTCGCAGCTTCTTCCTCCTAGCACCCTCTCCCTCCGATCAAACATGACCGGTAGGATCCGGCCCCCCCAACACGGTATTCCCAACTCGGCCCTTCGTGAAACCGACGTTTCACGCAGCACCTTCCCTTCGGGACCCATCTGTGTTGCGGAGCAGAACCACGGTCACTGACGAGCGACGCTCGCCAACGCCTCATTCTAGGGCGCCAACCCGGCGTTTACAAGATGCCACAGATAAATCCTGAGAACGTCGATGGGGTCTGCGCCCGTGCCAGCCCCGATAACCCTGGCATAACGCCGAAATACACTGCGACTTGACCGCCGCAGTCGGGTATTCGGACGCCTTTCCGTTCCAGATTCCCGGCCAGGCCGGCAGGGGGTGTGATCGCGTCGGGGGGTTTGAACCATGCCGGGATTTCCGGTAACGTTCGTGCCTCCCGTGCCGGCACGGTCAGCGCGTGGAACGGTCGGCCGGCTCCGCCCGCCGCTTAAACCCCGACCCGCGAGCAGAAAGACGAGTGAATCCATGAGCGAAGCCTGCCCAAGCGTGTCCGATCCGAACCCGCCATCGAAGGAGCGGGCCTTCGGACGAACCTACTGGATGCTTAACTCCATCGAGATGTTCGAGCGTCTGGCCTACTTCGGCATTCGTGCGGTCGTGCCCATCTACATCATGCAGGCGACCGAGCCCGGCGGGCTGCACCTGACCGCCATCCACAAGGGCTGGATCTACATGTGGTGGGCCATCCTGCAATCGTGGCTGCCCATGTTCACCGGCGGAATCGCTGACCGCTACGGCTACAAGCGGGTGCTGGTCTGTGCCATCAGCGCGAACGTCGTCGGATACGTGATGATGGCCTACCTGCCCAGCTACGAGGGCTTCTTCGCCGGCATTCTGGTCCTGGCCACCGGAACAGCGTTCTTCAAGCCCGCTTTGCAGGGGTCCATCGCCCAGCGCTTGACCAAAGAGAACGCGTCCATGGGATGGGGGATTTTCTATTGGGTGGTGAACATCGGTGCCGTGCTCGCGCCGATTCTGGCGACCGTCATTCTCGGCAAGCCGCACAGCGCCGAAGGTTGGCGCATCCTGTTCCTCGCTTCAGCCGTCTATACCGCGATGAACCTGCTCCTGCTGCTCACATTCAAGGACGTGCCCTCCGGGGCCGACAAATCGCAAAGCCTGGTGAAGGTGTTCGCCGTCACCATCGAGAACATCTGGCCCTATTGGCTGCGAGGGGGATCGCTTCACCCGGTCCGCGGTCCGGTGGGCATCATCATGGCCGTCGCCGGCATCGTCGTCCTGATCTTCTGGTCAGAGAAATGGTACCTTAGCGTGGCCCTCTTCCTCGCCGGAGGAGGCATCGCCGCCTGGCTCGAAGGCGGACGATTCACCTGGCAGCTTCGGTTGCCGGCCTTCCTCCTGATCATGTCCTGCTTCTGGATGATGATGTATCAACTCTGGGATCTGCACCCGAACTTCATCGAAGACTGGATCGACAGCTCGATGGTGGCTGCACACGCGCCGAGCGCCTGGCAGCAGTACGGCGACCGCGGGCTCGTGCAGGTGCCGCAGCAGATTCTGTTGAATCTCAACGCCTTTCTGATTGTTCTGCTCATCGTGCCCATCTCCTGGCTGGTGCGGAAGATGCGGACACTCAGCGCCATGCTTGTCGGCATGAGCGTGGCCACCACCGGCATCCTCGTGGCGGGCCTGACCGGCAACGGCTGGGTCTTCCTGTTGGGCGTCGTCTTCTTCTCCTTCGGTGAGATGCTCACCGGCCCCAAGAAGAACCAGTATCTGGGCCTGATCGCCCCACCCGGCAAGAAGGGCTTGTACCTCGGCTATGTCAACATCCCCATCGGCATCGGCGTGGGGTTCGGTTCGATGATCGCCGGTATCGTGTATGATAACTACGGCGAAAAAGCCGGTCTGGCGTTGAAGGAACTGGCGACCAAGCCCGAACTCCTGGCCCGCGCCGCCCGGTCGGCGGATTGGAGCGACGCGCTGGAGCAGATTCCTCCGCTGCTGAACATCGACCGTGGGGAGGCGTTTGACTTAGTCCGGGCGGACATGGGCGTGGGTGCCCCGACGACGGCCCAGATGCTCCGCGACGGTTTCAGATACGACCGGGGCCAGATCGCGAACCTCGCCCTCCAGTACATCGCCCTAAACCCCGAATACCGGGAGAAGACCGTCAGCGGCCTCGCCAAGTTGGTCGAAGACCTGGGCGAGCAGTTGGGTGACGAAACGAAGGCGTTTGCCGACCAGATAGAAATCCTGTCGGCACCTGCGGATGAGCAGGCCGAGCAGGGAGACTGCAACATACCGGCTGCCGATCACGTTCTTGGTACGGTCGATGACATCAAGGCAATGGTCCTGCTCGCGCGTGAACTTGCCAGCGGCGAAGCGGACGTCGGCAGGATCGGCATCGCCCGGTTCGTGCACCTGTTGCCGGACGTGCTCGGCAAGAAGCGAGTGGTGGCTTTTGGAATCGTGCGTGAGGAACTGGTCAACAAGGGCTTACCGCAAGCGGAGAAGAGGCAAGACGCCGAGATCATCGACATGTTGTGGCAGCGTTTCGGGGATGATCCGGAGGTGTTGAACAACCTGGCACTGGAATACCTCGCACAGGCGACGCCACGGATTCACGACGCGGTTGCGGGCATGATCTTCGAGCATCCTCCGGAGAAGCTCAAGAAACGCATCGAGGAAATCGAGGAGCGTCTCGGCATCGGCCGGACTAAATCGTTTGCCGCGTTGAGCGCAGCCACCGGGGCAAACGAGGCGGAGGTGGACCGGGCGCTTGCGGCATCATCAGACATACCGGCGGACGCCGGACGACACGACCACGTGTTTACTTACCTGATCGATCTGCCGCACTGTCGTTGGAACGTCGTCGGGAGAAAGGATTGGACCAAAGACACCAGGCTGCTCCAGGAGATCATCGGGCCGGACGAAAACGCCCGCAAGATCGTACTGGCCGAGATTGACCAGGAGACCTGGTATCAGAAGACCTGGAGTGCGCTGAAGGGCATCTTCGTGACGGAGGAGGACGAAGGCAAGGCGGCTGCGGACGGCGTGGACTACACCAAGCTCGCCGATAAGCAGGACCTTATCCAGAAGGCCCTCGACGCCAAGAACTGGTCGAAATCGGCCCGGCAGGCAGCCCTGCTGCTGGATCTCAACCCGTTTGAAGCAAGGGCGCTGGTGGCTGCGGAGGTCAACAATTCGGCGCAGGCGATGACCCGACAGCTGTGGGACGAGTACCATCCGCAGTACAAAGTGTGGATGCCGTTCGCCGCGATTGGCGTCGTGGCCATGATCGCTTTGGCCATCTTCGGGCAGATGGCCAAGAAGTGGAAGGACATGAATGCCTGATTCTCTCGCAAAAGCCCCTCCGGGTTTGTACGGCTGAATCAAAGCTTTCGGAAGACCCACAGAGTCCGCTCAATAATCTCATCGCCCAAGCGCAGGCGGTAGGCGTACGGCTGGAGCGCTTCAAACCTATGATGCCGGGCCGCGTCACGCCCCGCTTCGCGCTCCTGATCCGACACGGCGCCGGTCTTGTAAGCGACGGCATACCCGTTTCGCTTCAGCAGCATCCGCGACTGCTCCACGCACTTGCGCAAGTTCCCCACAGCCTTGAGCGTCACCAAGTCGAAGCGTTTGGCCGGTTTCCATTGACCGGCCCGGCGGTGTTCGGCGCACAGATTCTTCAACTCCAGGCGTGCACACACGGTGGTCACAAAGCGGACCTTCTTGGCCGTCGAGTCAATGGCGGTGACGCGCCAATCCGGGCGCATGACCGCCAGCGGGATTGCGGGAAAGCCCGCGCCGGTGCCCACGTCGAGCACGCTCGCCACGCGAACCCCCGCGCTGCCCATCCAACCCAGCAGAGAAATGGAATCGGCGAAGTGCTTTACGGCGGCTTCGGCCGGATCGATGATGCGCGTAAGGTTGAACCGGCGGTTGGCTTCGACCACGGCGGCGTAGTGGGCGAACATCAGGAGAATCCGTGTCTCAGCGGGCGTGGGAATGCCGCGACCGGTCGCCCCCACCAGCGCGGAGCGAAAGCGGTCCTCTTCCGTCAGGCTCACGTCGCCACCAGATCGATGCGTTTGAACCGATCCACGTCGATCAGGCCCTTGTCGGTAAGCTTGAGTGAGCCGATCACCGACAGGCTCAGGAAGGACAAGGCCATGAAAGGCCGCCGCAGCTTGCACTGGAGCTTGCGGGCGGCATCGTTCACGCCGCGCAGTTGCTCGATCAGCGTGTCGGCGGGTTCATTGCTCATCAGGCCGGCGATGGGAAGGGGCACGTCGGCCAACACCTTACCGTCCTTGATGACGCAGAACCCGCCGCGGATCTTCACCAGGTGAACGGCGGCGGCGAACATGTCCGCGTCGTTGGTGCCGATGACCACCAGGTTGTGCGAGTCGTGGGCTACCGACGAGGCGAGGGCTCCCCCTTGCAGCCCGAACCCACGGGCGAACCCCAGCCCGATGTTGCCGCTGGCCTGATGACGCTCGATCACCGCGAGCTTGGCGATGTCCCGGGCGGGGTCGGCGCTGATCCGCCCGCCGACCACAGGCATCTCCTCGATGGCGCGGTCGGTGACGATCGAAGCCTCCATGACTTCAATCACGTGAACCTTGACCGCATCCGCGTCACTGTCCACGTCGATCGCCAACTGCCCGGGTTCGAGCCACTGAACGTTCACCGCACTTCGCAGGATGGGGGTGTGGGGCTTGCGCGAGCCGGTTTCGATGTACTCCCCGTCGAGGGCCACCAGCTTGCCTGACTGGTACACCCGCGACACGCGACAATGCTCCAGATCCTCCAAGATGGCGAGTGACGCCCGGTACCCCGGCGCCACCGCACCCTCGCCGCGCAGGCCAAAGTACCTCGCAGCCGTAAAACCGGCCATCTTGATCGCCAGGATCGGAGCCGTGCCCGCGGCGATGGCCCGGCGCACCATATGGTCGATCTGACCTTCGGTCTGAAGATCGTCCACTTCCTTGTCATCGGTAACGAACATGAAGCGCTCGACGGTCTCGGGCGTGACCAGGGGGAGCAAGGCGTCCAGGTTTCTGGCGGCCGAACCCTCGCGGATCATGATGTGCATGCCCAGACGGAGCTTCTCGTACGCCTCCTTCGCGGTCGTGCATTCGTGGTCGCTTTGCACACCCGAGGCGATGTAGGCATTCAATTCCTTGCCGAATAGACCCGGAGCGTGTCCGTCGATCACCCGCCCGCGGGCCACCTTCAGCTTGTCCACCACTTCCTCGGCGCCGCTGAGAACCCCCTGGTAGTTCATCACTTCCGCCAGCCCCAGTACCCACTCGTCGGTCAACAACGGCAACAGGTCGATGGCGCTCAACTCGGCCCCTGAACTCTCGAACTCCGACGCGGGCACGCAGGAACTGAGCATGGCGTACACGTGAATCGGACAGTACTTGCTGCTGGAGAGTATGAACCGGATGCCCTCGGCCCCCATGACGTTGGCGATCTCGTGCGGGTCGGCCACCACCGCCGTCGTGCCGCGGACGACCACCACCTTGGCGAACTCGAACACGCTGAGCATGGAGGACTCGATGTGGACGTGCCCATCGATGAAACCCGGGCAGATGTACTGCCCCGCCAGGTCCACGGTCTCAGCCCCTTCGTACTCCCCAATGCCCACGATGCGGTCGTCGGCAATCGCGACGTTGCCTTCGAGAATCTCGTTGGAGAGGACGTTGACGATGCGGCCGTTCCGCAGAACCAGATCGGCGGGCTTTCGTCCCATGGCGACGTTGATGAGGTGTTCGGGTTCCATCTACATTTCTCCGCACAGGCGTTTCCGGCAACTTGACGAATCGAGCCGCGTTGCTGCCACGGCCGGGCGATTATACCGGTTCGCGTCCGAGCCCGCACGGGTTCGTCCTTGGAGTCCGTGGTAGAAGTCCGTAGCGGCCTGCGTCCCCGCAGGCCGTTTCAGGAAGCCGGCGCTCAGGGTCATTCCTCGGCCGGCGAGGCGCAGGCCGTTGCGAGATCGGGCTTTCACAACGGATTGCCGGCGCCTCCGCTGTTTCTCCTGGGATAGGGGGTGGATTCGCCGATACTTCCCCTGTAGTCTGGTGGCTGGGGAACGCCGAATGCGGACGGACCCGGCATGAATGTGGGAGATGGCCATGGTCGCGGCGGAGTTGGTTCTGGTTGGCTTGCTGATCGGTGGCGGCTTGCTGGTTCTGAGTTGGATTGCAGGCCGCGGTCGGAGCGAGTCTCAGGCGCCCCCCGACACGCAGGGCGGGGTCCTAACCCCCTGCGACGACTGCCAACACCCCAACCTCACCCATGCAAGATACTGCGCCCGCTGCGGACGTGCGCTGAAGTAATCGCACGGCCACACGAAACCTCATGCGGGTCGATACCTTCCTGAGCCCGCGCGATTGGTTGTACAACTCAAGGTCGCCCCGTGGCGTCTGGGAGAACATGTGGGACCGGCTTTCCAGCCGGTCAGGAGGCCCTTTGTCCGAAGAGACCGACTGGAAAGTCGGTCCCACAAGCGGAACTGGCTGACCTTGCGCTGTGCTGTCAGGTGCCGGCGCACGGACGAGCCCGAGGCGCATTGCTCAAAGAGCAACGCGCCCCGGGCCGTAAACGGGTAGCCCAGATCCTTCCAGACCTCGGGAGACCGAATCCGCACCCCCGTACTCAGCACTCAGCACTCAGCACTTCCCTCCTCACGCCGCCGCCGGTCGCCGCCGGCCAATCACAACCGTCCCCGCAGTCATGAGCAAAAGCGCCATGACGATCAGGCCCCATTCGGAAACGGTGGGGATGTGCTCCTGCCGGGTACAGCATTCCCAGGCCCACACCTCGCCAACCACGGGCGCTCCCGGAACGTCAAACGTAAGCACCACGCGGTCTGGCTGGGGGTGGATGCTCACATCAACCTCTACATACCAGGTGGCCCCATCTATACCGATAAGCGGAGGAGAATTATGGACGGGGGCATCCGAGTCCGGGTTTCCGTAAAGACCCTTCCCCTGAACGACAACACTCTCCGGGTCTCCAGTTGCCCCGGTACCCTCCACTCTGATCATCGCCCGTTTGTCGTTGATCGGGACATACTTGTTCCACACGGTCACGGTGACGGTGTTCCCGACAACCTCGACCGCAATGTCCCCACAACCGTTTGTGCCGCAGTCGTTATACTGGCACTCGATGCCGGAGCTGTTGGTCCAAACCTCTTTGAACCAACACCCATCACACGTATCGCCCCACCAACTCGGGTCGCCTTGAGCGAAGGCATTTCCGGCTCCGCCCGTAGTCAGAATTCCAAAAGAGAACACTAGCGTTAGAATCAAGAAACGCTTCATTATTGGGGTTACCTCCTATTTCTTGCTCCGGTGCCACCGGCACCGGCGCTCCAAGATCGTTTTCCAGATAGATACACAAACCAGCTTTGTAGGGTGCATCCCAGACGCACCACCTTCCTCGTAACGGCAGTTTCGTAGGGCGGGCTCTGCCCGCCGCTTCGTATGCCAACTTGCCAAAGATGGGCGCTGCCCACCAAATTCTAACTCGCGAGGGCAACGTCGATCGGAGGTGCGCGGGGATGCGCCTGGCGAAGGGTCCAGGACTGGATTGCCAGGAATGTTTGCGATGCAAGACGCCCAACAACGTTGGGCGATCCGACCAATGATCGGTAGGTCGGGAAGCGCAGGCGGGCGCCGCTCAGGAACCCCACCAGCGAAGCGTTGACGCAGGCCACCACCAATGCCGTGCAGACGTAGCCGAGCAGGCGCGCGAGCCAGTGGAGATGTGGGCCTTCAGCCTGCGAACCGGTGAGCAAGCCCTCGTGTGGGCCGGAGGGGTTGCCAAGGCCAACGACGACCTCGACCAGGGTCCAGCCGAGCGCCAGCGTGAGGAGGCTGGTCGCCGAAGACACCGGCAAGATACCGGTGCCACGCCGGCCGCGCCGGGCGGCCAGGCCGACGTAAACGGCCGGGATCACGATCAGCAGCACGAGTAACCATGCCGACGGGCCGATGGCGAAGACCGTGCCATCGACGGCGGGTGCGATGGCCTCGACGGCGGGCGTCGGACCGGCGGTGCAAAACAGGTACAGGCAACCGCCCCAGAACCCCCCGGCCAGCGCGGCGATGGACGGGTACCCGGGTGGCATGGCCAAGCGTCTTATGCGAGGGACTGCCTGCCGGGGTGCGTGGTATCCGATGCGAGAAACCAACCCAGACCACAAAGACCCAGCTTGGCCATGTGGACTGCCGTCGCACGTGGCCATGCCACCCGTTCGTCCCCCGCCCCTGGAAGGGGCGGGGCACCCAAGCCATCGGACGGCCACAAATAGCGGCAGGAAGCTGATCCAGGCCAGCCAGTGATGGTCCGGCGACCGCAAGGCCACAGCGGTCAGCAAGGCGCTGAACACCAACGAGACAACCATCGCCGCCGCTTTGACGCTACGTGGCAGCGTGAGCGCGATGCCTGCTGAACCCGTGGACATGAACTTCCGCCCCCTCGCGTGGGCCTCGAACTTCGTCCTATAACTGATGCGTTTCCGCATTCTACCGAGATGGACTCACCGTGTCAACAGGACCGCGTCTCTCCCCAGCGATTCCGCAAGTGAGGTCCCAAGGCCTGCCGCGGTCTGGGTTTGGGCTCGTTTTCCGGAGGCAGCATATTCGCACGGCGGGGATTGGCCGAGTTGGGGGCGTTTCCGATTGACGGAGGGTGGGGGTTGGGCCATCAGGATGTAGCGGTGCCGATGAAGGCGACGCCATCGGCAGACCGCCAGCTCTGTGTGGTCGAAATGCCGCGAGGGAAGGAGGGCCGAGGTTGTCAGGTCGGAACCGGTAATAGATGTCGGCCCAGCCCCTGATACAGTTCGGCGGCCAGGCGTCGAGCAATGTGGAGCATGCTGTTGTCGCGACGACGCTGGGGCTGGGTACCTGCCCCGAGGCCGGGGTACCAGCAAAGACTCGCTTTTCGGAAGCCGCGCCCGCATGGGCTGAAGGCTCGCGTCACCTCGGACCGATAACCAGTTGGCAGGGATGGCTCGACGGATGCCCACAACGCAAGCCGAACGACATTTCATCTTGAAGGGTGATCGCTTCGCGGCCCGGGTGGCGGATATATGCCGCGTTCCACTCCGGCTACGCCCGTTGCCGGATCTGAAGTACCGCCGCATACTCATCCCCGGCATGATCGGGGGCGAGATTCAGTTCGCCCAGTTGGCCTTCATCGCTCACGCTCTGCGGATACGCGGAGCGGAGGTCACCGGGTTGCTGTGCGACGAGTTTCTGCCGGCTTGCACGTCGCGGAAGGTGGATCACTACGAGAGCGCCTGCACCCGCTGGTGCCACCGGAACGCCGGTCCTTTCATCCGGGCGGCGGGATTGCCCCACCGGTGGTATGGTGAGTTCGTTTCGCCCCAGGAGAAGGAGCAGTGCGCCGGCATCGCCAGCCGGGTCTCGCCTCAGGAGCTGCAAACGTTTGAATGGCGCGGCATCCCGCTGGGCGAGCACGTCGATCTCTCCGTGGAGAGCTACTTCAAGGTCGGCAGGTTCGATCTTGATCGGCCCGAAATGGTGGCGAAGGGGCGGGAGCTGCTCACCTCGGCCATGTGCCTGACTCTGATCGGGGAGCGGGCCCTCGAAGAACTCGATATCGACAAGGTCTTCATGGAGGACGGCATGAAGATCGACTGGGGGGTGATCCGCGCGGTTGCTCGGCATCGGGGCATCCCCGTAGACGTAGTGCTCGGTGCGCCGCTGGGAGCCTGCTTCCTGATCGAACACGATCCCAGCCCGGAGCCGTCCGACCCTCTGCCGCAATGGCCCCTGTGGAGGGAAATCCCGCTGACCGCGTCTCAAGAGACGGAGTTGGACGATTACATGGTCCGGCGGGCGACCAAGCCCTATGAGGACCAGGATTGGACAGTCACCCGCCCGCTGGTCGATCCGGCTGAAATCCGCCGCCAGATCGGGCTACCGCCCGAGCCGTCTGGGCAAGTCTTCACCATGTTCCCCAACCTGGGCTATGACGCCGGGATGACCGTCTGGCGCCCGACCTATGACTCAGCCGCTGAGTGGGTCGCCCAGACGTTCCGCTTCTTTGAGCGTTGGCCCCAGCATCATCTGATCATCAAGGTGCATCCTTCGGAAAGCCTGCGGACGGCGTTGGATCAGACCACTGATTTTCTGGCCGCCAGCTTCGATGCCCGGCCGGACAATCTCCACGTCATTCCAGCGGAGACCCCGTTGGTGGCCCAGGACGTGATCAGGGTGACCGACGCAGTCATGGTCTACACCTCCACCGTCGCGGTGGAGGCCGCCTATTTTGGTAAGCCGGTGATCAACGTCGGCGGGGGCTGGCACGCCGGCCGGGGCTGCAGCATCGACACCAACGAACCTGGGCAATACTTCAACATCCTCACCGACATCTGTTCCGGAAGTCGCCCACTGTCGCAACGGGAGGAGTTGGGGCGACGCTACGCCTACGCCGTTTTCTTCCGTAGCGTGTTGCCCATCCGTCATTACAGCGCCGTGTTTCCCGACCTTACCGAGCTGCACCTGAGCAGCCTGGATGACTTGGCTCCCGGGCGCGATACCACCATGGACGTCATCTGCCGCGGCGTGCTGTTGGATGAGCCGTTTCACAGGCCCGAGTAGCACGCCTGGGGCCCTTCGACCCCTGCTATCGCCCACTCGATCGAGACGGGCTCGACGCAGCCAGCTACAAAACCGGGCTGTCAGTCGGAATCGAAGTTTCCCGCCGTCTTGACTCGCGGAATCACAGACTACTCCCCATACTTGGCGATGATCTGGTCTTTGCTCTTGTGCAAGATGTCGTACTTCTTGCCGATCTTGGTGAACGCTGCGACGGCTTTGTCGATGTGCTCGAACGCGTGGGCGGCGGACATCTGGCAGCGGATTCGCGCCAAGCCCTTGCCGACGACCGGGTAGAAGAAGCCGATCACGAAGATGCCTTCTTCATACATGTCGCGGGCAACATCCTGAGCGAGCTTCGCGTTGTACAACATGATCGGGACGATGGGGTGGTCGCCGGGCTTGATGTCGAAGCCGGCCTCGGTCATGCCCTTCCGGAAGCGCTTCGTATTGGCCTCGACCTTGTCGCGCAGCTCGGTGGATTCGGTCAGCATATCGAAGACCGCGATCGAAGCCTTGACGACGATCGGCGAGACGGTGTTGCTGAACAGGTACGGCCGCGAGCGCTGGCGCAACAACTCGACGATCTCCTTGCGACCGGTCGTGAACCCGCCGGACGCACCGCCGAGGGCCTTGCCGAGCGTGCCGGTGACGATGTCGACGCGACCCATGACGCCGCAATACTCCGTCGAGCCGCGGCCGGTCTTGCCCATGAAGCCCGTGCAGTGGCAGTCGTCCACCATGACCAGGGCGTCGTACTTGTCGGCGAGGTCGCAGATTTTGTCCAACTGCGCGACGGTGCCGTCCATGCTGAACGCGCCGTCGGTGGCGATGATGCGGTATCGGGCATTCTGTACCTCTTTGAGCTTGGCCTCGAGGTCCGCCATGTCATTGTTCTTGTAGATGCTCCGTGCGGCCTTGCACAGACGGATGCCGTCGATGATCGACGCGTGGTTGAGGGCGTCGGTAATGATCGCGTCATCCTTACCGAGCAGCGGCTCGAAGAGACCGCCGTTCGCATCGAAGCAGGCGCAGTACAGGATCGTGTCGTCGGTCTTGAAGAAATCGGCGATTCTTTTCTCGAGCTGCTTGTGGATGTCCTGCGTGCCGCAGATGAACCGAACGCTGCTCATGCCGAAGCCGTGTGTCTCGAGCGTGTCCTTGGCGGCCTGCATGACTCTCGGGTGCGAGGACAGGCCGAGGTAGTTGTTCGCGCAGAAGTTGACGACACTCTGCTTGGGCGCGCCCTCGGGATACTCGACCTCGATATCCGCGGCCTGCGGCCCGAGGATCTGTCGCTCTTCTTTGTACAAACCGGCCTCGCGAATCGAGGCCAGTTCCTTTTGCAAGTCGTCTTTCATTTTGCCGTACATTTGTCCGTCGCTCCGTTTGTTTTCCGTCTGAAGGGCGGGCTTCACTCGCCGTTTGTGTTCCGGCGGGTGGAACCCGCCCTACAACTCGCACCCGTTCCAAGTAGATCGGGCCGTGCCCGACAGTCTTTCAAAACCTCCGGCGGGCAAGGCCCGCCCTACCGCTTACGTGCCGATTCGCCGCCCACTAGGGGTGACGCCACATCGCCATCTGTCCGAGGTTACCCGCCCAGGCGCTTCTTGGCGGCTTGATACTCCTTGTCATCCGGCAGCAAGACCACCTTGGCGCTCTTGCGTGGGCGCTCGATCATCCTGTCGAACCCCTGCTTGAAGTCCGCCAGGGTGAAAACGTTGGTGATCACCGGCGTGGGATCGAGCCGCCCACCGGCCAGGAGGTTTCGGTTTCGATACCAGGTGTCGAAGATCTTGCGCCCGTTGATGCCGTGAATCTGGCAGCCTTTGAAGACGATGCCGTTGTTGTAGTCCACCGGTAGCGGTGACTCGGCGGCGATGCCGAACGCCGTCAGGCGTCCCGCCTTACGCACCATGGCGAAGCAGTCGTTGACCGAATCCTGCGAGCCGACCATTTCCAGGGCGATGTCCACGCCGTTGCCGCCGGTATGATCGAGCACAAACTCGAGCCGCTCGGCGGCGCTGGTCTTGTTGGTGTACATCTGGAGGTCGGCCCCCATCTTGCGGGCGATCTCCATGTTGAGGTCGTACTTGCCGAAGTGGATGATCTTGGCCACGCCGCAGGCCCGGGCGACGCCGATGGCGAACAGGCTGATCGGCCCGTCGCCGGTGATGACCATGCTCTTGCCGGCCACGTCGGCATCCTCGCCGAGCACGGCGTAGCAGGCATTGCCGAGGGGTTCCTGGATCGCAGCCACCTCGGGCGGGATGGACGGATCGTTGGGCCAGCAGATCGACTCGGGCAGCGCGAAGTACTCCGCGAAGCAGCCATCAAAGTCGACGCCGAGGATCTTCATATTCCGACCCACATGGAACGAGCCCAGCATGCTGGTCAGGTCGCCGGGATCGTAGATGTGAGTCTCGGCCGAGATGTAGTCGCCGACTTTGGTACGCTTGCAATGGCCGCCGACCTCCACCACCTCGCCGGCCACCTCGTGCCCCAGAATCTGCGGCAGCGCCTTGGCACCGATACGGTCGGCCGACCAGGGGTCCCATTTGTAGATGTGCACGTCGGTGCCGCAAATGCTGGTGGCCCGCACCTTGACCACGACCCAGTCCGGCTCGGGTTTGGGGATGGGCTTGTCCTGAAGTTCGGCTCCCAACTCGGGTTGGGTCTTGACGACGGCCTTCATGGTTTCCATGAACAACCTCCTACGTATGAACACAAATAGCCTGTATGGGAGTGCGAACCCCCGGTGGAGGATGGTCCGCCTTCTCAGGGACACTGCGCCTTGCGGGATCGCAACCAGTGATTGGCGTGCTCCCGGCGGATGCCAGCCACACTCGCCGGGAAACATACCCGATATCTGCCGACGCCGCAATCGCTCGTGTTTCGTGGCTTCGGGCCTCAGACCTTGGACTTTGGACTGGTCCGCACAGCGGACCCTACGTTGGACTTTGGACCCGACGTGGATTGGGTAATGGTGTGCGGGCTGCGGGCACGAAGCCCGCGCGGACAATCGACCGGAAGCGGGCGTGTCGAGTGTTGCTCAGTCCAGCTTCACCACCACGCGTGAAACCAGGATCTTGAGTTCGTCCAGCGCCTGTTGGCAGGCCGCCAGTCCTTCCGAGAGGGCATGTTGCTCGATCTCGGCAGCGAGATTGGTGAGGTCGGGATAGCCGTACCCCCCCCCAGAGCCCTTGAGTTGGTGGGCCAGACGCTTGAGTGCTTGGTAGTCGCCGTTGCTCACGGCGGTCTCCATTTCGGCCATGCGCCCGCCCAAGCCGTCGATGAACTCCTGCACGAGGTCGGCGAACGACCCGTCCTGGCTCACGAGATCGGAGGGGATGGGGTCCTTTGGTTTCTCGTTTTCGTCTGCCATGGTGCTGGTCATCCTTTTGCGATCGGCGACATCTTCCCCAACCACCTACCGCCCCTATCGACCGCTGTGCCACCGCGCTTTCGGTAGTTGGGCGAAGATCACCGCGTACGGTGTCTCAGGTCCCTGGGCGATTCCGGTGGCACGATAACGCCGTCAGGTTGCGAAACCCGGACGTACGGTGCTATAGTGCCGGGCATGTCGCTCACCTCGATCCGCGTTCGAGCCTTGGAGAAGCACACCGAGTCACTGACGCTCGCGCTGCAAGCCGTGCTGCGCTGGGGCGGCTGCGACGTGTGTTATCGGAACCTGAACGCCGCTCTGGGGTTGTCGTGGATGACCTCCGTGCGTGATCCCGACCGGTGCCTGGCAACGTGGATGACCGAAGGCCGCGATGCATTCCTCACCACCACGGCGGCGCTTTTCGGGGTTCGGCTGCGCGAACTGCATGCGCCGGAGGCCAGCCTGGGGCTCGAGGATGTCCCGGAATTCGCCCAGCATTTCGACGCCAGCCACAAACCACTGATCGAACTGGCACTGGAGAATGGGCAGCCCGTATTGGCCTGGCGCGGTTGGCCGGGCGAAGCCGCGGCGATGTGGGGTGTGATTGCGTCGGTGTGTGACGAGGGCATCGGCCTTCGCGGCACCACGCTGGGTCCGGGCTCAGAATCGGTCGTTATGACCACGCCTCCAGTGCAGGCCTATGTCGTCGAGGAGATCAAGCCTCGTGTTCCGCCCGAGGACGAACTCCTGCGTCTTTCCGTTCACCACGCCTCGATCGTCCTGCAAAACCAGATCGACAAGCGCTTCGGCATTACCACCGGGCCCGAGGTCTATGAGGCATGGCGGGAACGCCTGCGACAACCGCTCGTGTGCGCGGTCTGCGGCGAAGGTGCCCCGCGCTGCCACCGGCAGTTGGCCCGCGCCATAACCACCGCTCGCGAATCCGCGATCGAGTTCCTGTTGCACCACCGTGATGGCGCCGCCGGGCCCGCACGGAAGACTGTGGACAGAATCACCGCCGAATGCAACGGCATCGTCCAGGCGTTGCGCCGCTCCTGCGGCATCACCACGGTGCGGGGCTTGCTCGAGACCAACGACGGTCGGGCCCAACTGGCCGACGATGTCAAGTCGGCCCGAGCGCATGAAACCCGGCTCGAGGAGTGCGTCATCGAACTGACCGGGCAACAGGAGCGGTGACTCACCGGGTGGCGTGCCTCGGCACGCGCTTGTATGATTCGGCCGAAACAGCCGAGCGGTGTAGCTGGGCTGAACGTGTTCGGGAGACAATCGGTTTGCTATTGAGAGGAACCACTCATGATCCACCAGAAGCGTTGGTGCATGGTTTTGGCGAGTGTCGCAAGCCTGGGTGTGGTCGGGTGTATGCCCAAGTTCACCGTCGAGGAACTCAAGAACATGCGGCCGGAGCGACCGGCGGAACTCGACAAGCTCAACATGTTCGCCGGGCAGTGGGAATCGACGTCGGAGATGAAACTCGCCGTGCTTGACGAAACAATGCACGGCACAGGCACGGGCACCGCCGCATGGGAATGTGATGGATGGCTGATGGTCGAACGCGGCGAGTACGAAACCGGCGAACTCGGCACGATGGACATGCTGGGCGTGTGGGCCTGGGACCCCAAGGCAAAGGTGTACCGCAATTGGTGGTTCAACAGCTACGGCGAGATCAGTACGGCGACGGCTCGCTATGAAGAATCGACCAGAACCTGGCGGATGAAGGGCAAAGGTCGCGGTCCCTGGGGGGCCAGCGTGGTCAAAGGCACGATGAAGATGGTCGACGACGACAACATGGAATGGACCTGGACGGAGTGGGACGGCCTGGGACTCACCAAGACGATGGAGATCAAAGGCACCAGCAAACGGAAGTAGCGGCCTGCGTTTCGCAGGCCGACGGCCAGCGGGGACGCCGGCCGCTGCCGGAAGTTGTTAGAGCCTATCCCGAAACTGTGGGACAGGCTTTCTAGCCTGTCTTGACCGGCTGGAAAGCCGGTCCCACAAGGGTTCTGGGATAGCCTCTAGGCAGAACCTGGTCCGCTCCTTACGGTCGCGGTTCGGATGGTGCGGGGGCTTTCGCGGGCGCGTTGCATGCCGCATAATGGTTCGCATGGGAACGAACTCCGGCGATCGCGTCGAACAACTCCGCGCGGAGATTCGGCGGCACGACCATCAGTATTACGTGCTGGCCGAGCCGCTGATCCCCGATACCGAGTATGATCGTTTATTCAAAGAGTTGCAGGGACTCGAAGCGGCTCATCCCGAGTTGGTGACGCCGGATTCTCCGACGCGGCGCGTGGGCGGTGAGCCCATCGAGGGCTTCCAGCACGTCCGGCATGCCTCGCCCATGCTCTCGATCGATAACACCTACGACGAGAAACAACTTCGCGAGTTCGACGAGCGCGTACGCAAAATACTCGAGACCAACGACTATCGCTACGTGGTTGATCCGAAGGTGGACGGGGTGGCTGTCTCGCTTGCCTACGAGGACGGCATGCTCGTCACGGCAGCCACGCGCGGCGACGGCGTCACCGGCGATGTCGTCACCCACAACGTGCGGACCATCAGGTCAATCCCCTTGCGTCTGGCGGATGGCAATTGGCCGAATGTCTTGGAGGTTCGCGGCGAAGTTTGCTGGCCGTGGGAGGACTTCCGGCGGTTCAACGCGGCCCGCGAGGCGGCGGGCGAGCCAACCTTCGCCAACCCGCGTAACGCGACGGCCGGTTCGCTCAAGCAACTCGACCCGCGGAACCTGGCCGACCGACGCCTGGCGTTCGTCGCCCACGGTTTCGGGCGGATCGAGTCTCCGCTTCCTGACGGTCGCGGCTCGGTCAGAGACAGCGGTTCGGTCAGAGACGGTGGCTCGGATGGCGAGGTGGCACCGTTGACGGCCGAGGATCATTCGGCGCTCTTCGAGCGGTTCGCCGAATGGGGCATCCCGGTCAGTCCGTACGGCAAGACGCTGGACACCATCGACGAGGTGATCGCCCACTGCAATGCGTGGGAGGCGAAGCGCGGCAAGTTGCCCTACGAGACAGACGGGTTGGTGATCAAGATCGACTCGTTTGCCCAGCGCGACCTGCTGGGCGCGACCAGCCGCTATCCGCGCTGGTGCATCGCCTTCAAGTTCGCCACAGAGCGAAGCGAAGCGCTCCTCAAGAGCGTTTCCTTTCAGGTTGGGCGGACGGGTGTGGTAACGCCGGTAGCCCACTTCGAGCCGATACCGCTATCTGGCACCCAGGTTTCAAATGCCAGCCTCCACAACTTCGATGAAATCACCAGGTTGGATGTCAACCTTGGCGACACAATCCTGATAGAGAAAGCTGGAGAGATAATCCCACAGGTGATTGGTGTTGCGAAGGAGAAGCGTCCGCCCGGCGCTCGACAAATCAAGCCACCCCAGCGATGCCCCAAGTGTAACTACCCTCTTGAATGGGACCCGCCGAAAGCCAGACATACGATTTACTGGTGCAAGAATGCAGATTGCGAACTGTATCTGGCGAGACGACAGCGGATCAGACCACCTGATACGTGCCGAATGGCAGGGGGAAGAGGATGTGATTGTGCCGTGGAGATGCTGGATCACATGGTTGAGCTTCGCTGTGTGAACACCGAGTGTCCCGCCAAGCTGAAGGAGCTTCTGGCGTATTTCGGGGGGCGCGGGCAAATGGACATTCGTAATCTCGGGCCTGCGGTGATCGAACAGCTTGTGGATAGCGGTCTCGTCAAGCATCTCGCCGACCTCTACAAGCTCACACTCTGGCAGGTGGTGAATATCGAGGGGTTCGCAGTGAAGGCGGCGGAGAACCTGATCGCTGCAATCGAAGACAGCAAATCGCGGGGCTTGGCGCGAGTACTGACGGCGCTCGGGATACCCAAGGTCGGTAGTCAGACGGCAGAGATACTGGCCGAGCAGTTCGGCAACGTTGATGACCTCCTCCGCGCCTCTGAGACTGAGATAGACAACAGACTGGCCGGCGACAGACAGCGGGACGACAAGTCCTCCAGGAACATGGCCGTGAGGATCCATGCCTTCTTCCAGCCCGAGGGGGTAAGGAATGACCTCTCGATGCTGGCACGAAACATACCTTTCCGTGACGTCATCGTCAGTCTTGGTATTCCGGGGTTCAAGGTCAAGAGCGTGCTGGACAAGCGAACTCCCCTGCTGGAAGAGTACTTTGGGGACATTGAATCCCTTGCCGACGCAACACTGCCCCAGATTGAGGAAGCTCTCACAGAGCGGAGAGTCATGGCAGCGAACATCCACGGTTTCTTCCATCAGAAGGGGGGGGACCTCATTGTTCACCGCTTGAAAGAGGCGGGAGTTAAGACGACACAGGAGGTCCCGAAGCGTTCCGGCAAGCAGTCGTTGATTGGCAAGACCGTGGTGGTCACCGGTGTGCTGGAAGGTTTCAGCCGCAAGGAAGCCGAGGACCTAATCAGGCAACTCGGCGGTAAGCCGACCGGCTCGGTCAGCGCGAAAACCGGATTGGTTGTCTACGGCACGTCCGCCGGCTCGAAGCTGACCAAGGCGCGGGCCCTGGGTGTTGAAACGGTTGACGAAGCCGGGTTCCTAAAGCTCATCGGTCGAGCGTAGGAGCGCCTGCCAGGGCTCCGTCGCACGTCAAATGAGAGGTGCATGAAACTATGAAGCAAGCCTCCTCCCCGGTAAGCTCGGGACGATGACAAGATAGAGGGTTGGAGAATCCCGAGTTCGTCCCGCTGCCGGCTTGACTCAAGTGTTGCTGCAATTGATCCTTCCGATTCCTATCAAGACCCCTTGGGTGCATGCTCAAAGCCCGTAAATGTTGCCGAGAAAGTTGACTGCCCATTTGGCGCTGGCGATAATCCATTGGAAGGGACAAGGTATCGGCTGAGTTGTTGCGCCCGTGTGGACGGCTTCCGATCGGGCACTGGCACGGTGGGCCGTGCAATGCAGGGTCCCGTAAGGTATTATCTGTCAGGGGGATACAGGCACGCAGGGGTGGCTCCCGCAGACGGCCTCACGGAATCGACACTGACCGCCAAACGGCACGTGGAGCGGTGCGCTCATGCTCAAGTACCACTCGAGCGATCTGGCCGAACTCGCCCACCAGCTTACGCTGGCACCGCGACGTCTGCGCTTGGAGCAGTTGGATGGTATCGAGTCGCTTCTTGGCATGATCGACACCGACGTCGCGTATCCCTACGACCTGGTCTGCTACACCATCACCGGCTATCACCCGCGGACCAAAGAGCAACGCAAGTCTCTTCCCGGTGAGGCGCTCACCGCCGACTTGGCGACCATGGCGGACCATATCAGCCGAAGAGCCAAGTTGACCACAAGCGAATTGCAGGACTCGTTTCAAACCCATGAGGAACTGGCAAGCGAACTCAAGGTGAGCACCAAGACCGTCCGGCGCTGGCGGCGGCGCGGGTTGACCGGTATTCGCGTGACGTTTGACGACCGAGTGGGCCGGACCGTCTTCCTCAAGAAAACCGTGGATCGCTTCGTGAGCAGGAATGCCGATCTGGTTGAGCGCGGAGCGGCGTTTAAGCAGCTTTCCGACGTGGAAAAAGATCAGATGGTCGAGATAGCCCGGGAGATGCTCAGCCGCCGCCGCATGAAGCTGAATGTGGTGGCGCGGGAGGTCGCGGCCAAGACCGGAAGGGCTATCGAGACCGTGCGCTACACGTTGCGGGGCTACGATCGGAGCCATCCGGCCCGAGCGCTCTTCGCCAACAACGGCCACCCGATGCTGTCGGAGCGCCACCGCGCGATCCTGAAGTGCCACGAAGCGGGCGACTCCCCCGAAGAGATCGCGGCGGCGATGCACTGCGATGCCGCTGAGGTCCTCCAAGCGGTCCGCGAGTTTGAAGCACGGCGTTTGATGGAATCGCCCATCGAGTGCGTCTACAATGAGCTGTTCGATGCTCCGAACGCGGACGTGTTGATCCTGGAGACGCCCAGGCCGCCGGTTCCCGAGCGGTCCAAGAAGACGCGCCCGCCGAAGGACCTACCGGCGTACCTGCGGGCTCTGTATGACCTGCCGTTGCTGTCGCGCGAGCAGGAGCAAGACCTGTTCCGCCGCTACAACTACGTGAAATACAAAGCCGCCCGGCTCATCAAGGCACTCGCCCCGTTGAACGTTACCGAGTCGGAGCTCGTCGAGATTCGCGCGTCGCTCGGGCACATCGAGGCGCTCAAGAAGGAGTTGGTCAACGCCAATCTGCGGCTTGTGGTGAGCATCGCCAAGAGGCATGTGGGTGCGTCGTTCAGTTTCTTCGAGGTGGTGAGTGACGGGAACATGTCCCTGATGCGCGCAGTGGAGAGGTTCGACTACGCACGTGGGAACAAGTTCAGCACGTACGCCTCGTGGGCCATCATGAAGAACTTCGCCCGAACCATCCCCGAGGAGCACTACCACTGCCGACGATACGTCACCGGTCACGACGAGGCGCTCAGTTCCACGCCGGATTACCGGGCGGCGGCGGAGCCCGAAGTTGACCTCGAAGGGATGCGCGCGGTGCTCAGCACCGGGCTGAGCGGGCTCACCGATCGCGAGCGGAAGATCGTGACAGGGCACTACGGCGTGTTCGACCAGGGGCCCTCGCAGACCCTGGAACAGTTGGGCCGGCGTTTCGGTGTCACGAAAGAGCGCATCCGCCAGATCGAAAAACGGGCGCTCGGCAAGATCCGCCAGAACCTGCTCCCCTCGGCGGCGGACCTGGTGGACAACTGATCCGCCGGGCGATTCCTCCACCCCATCGGTCTCCCAACGTCCGGAAACCGCTACGGTTGCCCAAACTCCGAACGGTATGAATGATCCGGGCTAAACCAGCGCGGTCTTGGCGACGATGACAAACGGGCGAGACCCTGTTGCCACAGAGAGTTCCGGCCTGGAGACGGTTCATGGGTGTAGACGTAGTCAGTGAAAGCAAGGCCATCGTCGCCAAGGCGCTGTCTGCCATTGGCGACATTGCCACGTTGCCCGAAGTCACGGTCAAGATTATCGAGACCGTCGAGGATCCCCGCAGCACCGCGCGCGATCTGCATGAGCTCATCAAGTGCGACCCGGCGCTGTCGGCCAAGGTGCTGAAGGTGGTGAACTCGGCCTTCTACGGTCTGCCCGGACAGATCGCCGGAATCGACCGTGCCATCGTCTTGCTGGGGCTTTCGGCGGTGAAGAACTTGGCCATCGCCGCCTCCATCGCTCGCCTGTTCAAGGGCGGCAAGGTCTCTGAGCACTTCGATGCCAAGGAACTCTGGCGACACAGTGTGGCGGTGGGATTGGCGTCGCGTTTGATCGGCAAGGCCAGCGGCGAAGTGGCGAATCTCGACGAGTTGTTTGTCGCCGGGCTGATTCACGACCTGGGCATTTTGATCGAGCGCCAGGCCTTCCCCGAGAAACTCGGCGAAGTCTGCGACCGCAATGTGGCGGGCGAGGGCTCATTCGTGGAACTGGAAGGCCGGATCGTCGGGGCGGACCATCAGCAATTCGGCGAAGCGCTTACGACCAAGTGGCGATTCCCGCGCCACCTGCGCGCCGTGATCGGGTTCCATCACCACCCGCAGGACCTGAGTCCGGAGCTGCAGCGTCTGGGGAACCTCATTCACCTGGCCGACATTCTGTGCGGCAGTGAGGAGCTTGGCTTCAGCCAGACTACCGTTGGCGACGAAATGACCGAGGAACTCCTCGAGGCGGTCGGTTTGAGCGTCGAGCAGTTGACCGAGATTCGCGACCAGCTTCTCGACGAGTTGGACGACGCCCTCAGCATGCTAACGGGGTAAGGCGGCTCGTCACGCCCCGGTCCGGCTGCCGAATGTCGTTTTCAATCCGCAGGTTACATATTCCGACAACGCGCCGTTTGGGCAGGCGGTGCGGGTTGTGGTATCCTCTCCGGGGATGAATCCGCTACGCGTCGAGGTTTTCTGGTTGGGGATCAACAATCTGCGGTTGCACAAGCTGCGCGCGTTGCTCACGGCGTTGGGCATCATCTTCGGCGTAGCCGCGGTCATCTGCATGCTGTCCATCAGCGAAGGGGCATCGGCGGACGAGTTGCGGCTGATCAACGCCATGGGCACGCGTAACATCATCGTCACCTCGGTCAAACCTCAGGAAGAGACGCAGATGTCCAAGGGCGCCACGCGGATGCTGGAATACGGCATCACGCGCGCGGACCTGAACCTGATCGCGCACACGATACCGCACGCGATGAGCGTGGTTCCGCTCCGCGAGATTTCCGACTCGGTCTATCGCCACGACAAGCGTTTCCACTGCAAAGTCGTGGGCACGACGCCGAAGTTCTTCGAGGTGGTCAACGCCTCGGCGGCTCGCGGCCGCCTGCTCGCCGCCGAGGACATGGAAGACAAGAAGCGAACGTGCGTCATCGGCAACGAGGTGCGCAAGAATCTGTTCGCCTACGACGACCCCATCGGCCGAATCCTTTTTGTGGAGCGCTACGCGGACACGCAACCGTACGAAGTGGTGGGCGTCTTGGCCGAGGTTCAGACGGCCGGTGCGCCCGCCCGCGGCGTTGAGGAGCGCGACCTGAACCGTGAGGTGATGATCCCCTTTGCCACCACCGAAACGCGGTACAGCGACATGACCGTGCGGCGCGGCAGCGGTTCGTTCGAGGCGTTCAAGGTGCAGTTGTCCGGGTTGTACGTCACCGTGGATTCGGTGGACAACGTGCTGGCGGTGGCGGAGATGATTCGGCGGGTCTTCGAGCACAATCACGAAAAGGTCGATTATGACGTCCGGGTTCCGCTGGCGCGGTTGCAGTTGGCGGAAAAAAAGAAGCGCAATTCGCAGTTGCTGCTGGGGTTCATCGCGGGCATTTCGCTTCTTGTGGGCGGCATCGGTATCATGAACATCATGCTGGCCACCGTTACCGAACGCACCCGCGAGATCGGCATCCGCCGCGCCCTGGGCGCCAAGCAGCGTGACATCGCGGTCCAGTTTCTGGTCGAGACGGTGGTGCTGTCGATGACCGGTGGCGTCGTCGGGGTTCTCCTGGGGTACCTGGGCTCGCTGCTCATCAACTTCGCCGCCGAGTGGGGTCAGGCCATCATTCAACCGTGGGCGGTGGCGGTCAGCTTCGGTCTGTCCGTGATGGTGGGCGTGTTTTTCGGCATGTACCCGGCCGTGTCGGCGTCGAGACTCGATCCGATCGAGGCGCTGCGCCACGAGTAGCCCATCGTCCGCCGCAGGACGGATGAACACCGTTTTCAAGTGACAAACACAAACATTATCTGACATGTACACTCCCAGGGCGGGATAAACCTCCGATAGGTTCTGACTTGCCCGGACACATTTCATGTTGTATACTTAAGGCGGTATTTGGCTCCCCGCACTGGTTTTCCCCGCTACAAGCAATAGGCAGGCGTTCTTTCCGCGTGCGTGCGCGTTGTTTCGGAGTTGTTGCAATAACGCCGCACCCCGGGCGAGTTTCGGTCGTAGGAGAAGTAGAGAGAGAGCCCGCGACTCGCCCGACGCGGACGCCTGCAAGACCGGACTCGGAAGGTCTGGGAGGTAGACATGGCAGTGCAGCCGACGACAACCAAACCACCGCAGAAGGCGGAATCGCCGCCTTTGGGTCCGAAGCTTCCGGGCCGGGCCACGCTCGCCCGGCTGTGCCTGGACGACCGGTTCGTACTGGCCCATTTTCTGGAGGCGTTCGTGGAGTACGTCGACGATCCCGCCCTGCACAAGCGTCAGGCGGAAACGACCCTCTTCGGCAGCCCGGCTGAGTTGGTCTCGCCCACAGCAACCCGGTTCGTCCGACCCGAGCCCGTGGTGGCCCAGGCACGGAGCGGGGCCAGAATCCCCACGTTGGCGAGCGAACAGGAGCGCAAACTCTTCCTGCGATACAACTACGCACGGATGCGCGTGCGCGAGTTGCAGGATCGATTCGCCGAAAAAGTGCTGACCGCACAAGCAACACGGCGACTGCTGGCCTGGGGGCACCGTGCGCTGGACGTGCGCAGCACGCTCGCCGAGGCAAACCTGCCGCTGGTCATGGCGATGGCCAAGCGAACCCGCCTGGCATCCGTGGACTACAACGAACTGATCAGCGAAGGGAACATGGCGCTGTTGCGTAGCCTGGAGAAGTTCGATTGTGGTCGCGGTTACAAGTTCAGCACGTACGCCTGTCGTGCCATTCTCAAGAGTTTCTCCCGCGTGGCGATGCGCATGAGCCGGTACCGCGGTCGATTCCCCACCGAGTTTGATCCGGCGATCGAGCGCAGCGACCACATCGAACGCAAGCGAGAGGAAGTGGTCACCGACTGCGTTGACGAGTTGAAGGTCATCCTGCTGCGCAACCTCGCCGAGTTGACCGATGTCGAGCGAACGGTGATCCGCGAGCGATTTGCCCTGCAGTTGAGCGGGTCAGAAAGCGCCGCGCCCAAGACCCTGGAGCAGGTGGGGCTTATCATCGGCGTTACCAAAGAGCGCGTGAGACAGATTCAGAATAAGGCGTTGAAGAAGATCCGAACAACGCTGGAAGAGAAGTTCCTGGCAGCCTGACCTGCCTGGCGAGAGACTGACGCGGAGACCGAGCGAATGCTTTGCGATTCGTGGGGGCAGGGCGTTGATGCTGTGCGGAAGCGGGCCCGAATCGTTGTCCCGGAGACGCCGTCGGAACCGACGTAGCGGAACTGAACGCCACTTGGAAGTCTGTAACGCCGGCCGATCGGGATCAAATGCAACGAACACTGTCGCCAGCAACGCCAGGATTGCAGCGCACGCCGCAGCCGAGTGAGGAAAGCTGGATAAGAGCAGATGCTCTCCGACGGTCAACGTGATCGCACAGCTACTCGCAACAACAGTCGCGGTCCTTTCCCAGCGCGCTGAAGATGACACCGGTCGCACAACCGACTCCCGCGTCCACCTGGAGCGCCCCCACTGGGCAATTCCGCGAGCAGGCTCCACATTCCATGCACGCGTCAAGGTCCACGATTCGGGCTGTGGTGCCTTCTATCGCCAGCACGGCGTGGGGACAGACCACGACGCACACACCGCACCCCGTACACGTTTCGACATCGAGTTCGAGCGTGGTCACTCCTGCCAGATATTTGAGCATGTGCGCTCCTTTGGCCGTCAAGGCACGTTCGTGAATCTCACACACATCTCGCCGCGAGCCAGAGCGCCGATCCGATGACGGCGGCCGCGATTTGCGCCGGCACGGCGATCCGCATCTCCCGCTTGACGCCCGACAACGACGTATAGGTCGAAGCTCCGGTGTAGTTCATCGCCAGAAAGGCGCTGATCGCCGGCATCAGCAACACCCAGGACAGCGTCTCGAGCAGACCGGCGAGACCGGCCCAAGTCAACCACCCGCCGAGAACAACACCGGCTGCCAGTAGTACGCCGGCAACCGCCCCTTTCACCGAGAACGCTCGCCCCGGCAGCCAGGGCAACAACATCGGCGTCAGTAAGCCGCCACAGAGATAGGCCATCCAAACCAGCAACGCGGCTCGTCCGCCGATGGCCACCAGGTGCGTGCTGTCGTACCCTTGCCGGCTCACCCCGCCGAGCAGGAACAGACACGCCATCGCGACAAGTGCATATCGCCCCCACAGAACCAATTCAACCGGCATGACAACCAGCCGGTCCCATAGATCGAAGCGCACTCGCCGCATTTCCGGCGTCGCCTGCATTCCGGCGGCGACAAACGCGGGGATATCTTCCGCCCGAACCGGTCCGTAGGTGACACCGAAATGGGTGCGCCGCTTCACCTCGTGCGCCGCGACGCCGGGCGCCCCAAGCTGCGGCACAATCAACTTGCGGTGGTTGACCCGCTCCGCCAGCCGCGTCAGCTCGACGCGCCGGACGATCTCGTCGGTGCCGAACGTTCCCTTTCCCGCCGCGCACCAGACGTTGACCCCCTTCGTGTCGATCACCAGAATCCAGGCGTCGAGCCCGCCCATCTCGCGTCGTAGATGATCGAAGGACAGCTTGTAGTTGGCCGACACGAGCACCGGTGAGTCGGGCGTCGGATCGCCAACCGCGTACACCTCCGGCTGGATCGCGTAGTTCATCCGCCGGATGTTAAGCCGTACACCGATGGCACCGAGGCGATCGGCGCGCGAAAGCTCCGTCGCAACCCGCGGCACCTTCCCGAGCGGAGTTTCCAGATGGCCGACGATCCATGGCTGCTCGCCGATGTCGTCTCCGCGCGGCGGCTCCCGGGCTCCTCCACAACATGCGGACGAGCTTTCCCCAGGATCGGATCGAGTGCAGCAAGGATCCATGCTGGTCATTCTAGCATATCAGGCCCGCGCTGGCTGCGCGAGCCAGAATGGAGGGGTGACCGTGAGATTCATGACAATCTGCTCGATCTGCCCCGGGTCGGCGAGGACGCCGGTTGCTACGCAGTCGGGCTTTCCCCACGGGCTGCGAGCGGCGCCTGGTGATGGGGGAGAAGAACAAACCGCACAGGGTTACTCAGAGTCCAGGGTCAACCGGAATCCGAGGTAGTAGTACCGGTCGTCGGGCGTCTTGCCGGTGCGGTAAGCACATCGGCAACTGTACGCATCGTCATACCAATTGCCGCCGCGCGCAACACGATGCGTGCCACTAACGGGTCCCTGCGGATTGTCGTACGGGCTGGAACCGTAATACCCCATTTCGTACCAGTCGTTGCACCACTCCCGCACGTTGCCCGTCGCGTCATACAGCCCGTAGCCGTTCGGTGCGAAGTACGCCACCGGGCTCGTGTACGGATACCCCTCGTCATCAAAGTCCGGGTGATAGCCGTCGGTGGGACTTGTGTCGTAGGGGTAATATGGGGCTCCGCCGGACCAGTAGCTGCGGTAGTTCGCCCGGGCGTGCTGGATGGTGTCTGTGTCCGACCAGGGGAACCGGTGTCCGGGCACACCGCCGCGGGCGGCTTTCTCCCATTCCGCTTCCGTCGGCAGGCGATAGCCATTGGCCGCGAAGTTGCAGGTCCACGGGGTCGTGTCGTAGCACGGCGTACGGCCGTCCATCGCGCTGCGCCAGTTGGCGTACGCGGCCGAGCCGTACCAACTCACCTTAACCATGGGTTGGTTCTCACGACCAGACTCGACAGCAAACGTACTCCCGTTCCAGACGATACAACTGCCGCTGTCGTAGCTGTCCGTGTCACAATATGGATAGCTCGTACCGCTGTTGTACTTGTAAACCACGCCGCCGGTCACCTCTATCAGTCCCCCTTGGCCATAGGCCCAGTTCAGCCCGTCGGCGTACTGCTGGTTGGTCACCTCGTGCGTGTTGATGGAGTACGGGCTGAGGTAGACAGTGTGGACGGGCAATTCAACCCAAATGCCGTCGCCGAAGCTATCCCCCATCTCGAACTCCCCGGCGGAGATGAAGACCATCTCCAAAGGCGTGGACGTGCCGAAGACGCGCTGAAAGGCTGCGAAGTCGAAAACGTCCACATCCGTGTCGGCGTCGAAATCAAAGACGTCGCAGCCGGTGCCCACGCCTCCGCCCGGGCCGGTGAGGCATGCAGAGAACTGGGCGTAGTCGTCCAGGTCGATGACCCCATTCGTGTTCCAATCCCCGTAGGCGAAGGCCGGAGCCTCAGCCCCGAACAGGACCAGGCCGCCCGCCAAAGCCAATACCGCAATCAGTCCTCGCACGCGCATTCTCGTGTCCTCCTGCTCGACAGAACAAAGGAAGAGCCCACCCGCATGAGCGTCTCTCTCATCTCCCGAACAAGTTGTCGCGGTGGGAAGACTGGTCCATCGCCGCCGCCACGCCATCGTAGCAGAACGGTCCGCGTGGGCCAATTCGGTTTTGCCCTGATGCCCAGCAGTCGATGAACGCAAGCCCAGCGTGTGGCGAGGGTACGCCCTCAGTCGGCGCAGCGATTCCGTAAGTAAGTAGTTTCCTCATATAGTGCAGTCAGAGACTGCGGTTCCTTTTCTTGCTCCTTTTGCTTTCCCAAGTGGGGCAACTCTCTGGATTTTGATCCAGCATCTACTTCGGTTTCGATGGAAGATTCCTCAGGAGGGATAGGCCCGTCGCCCCGTGACGGATTTGCAGAATTCTGCGATGTTTCCGTTTTTCCCTTGAAGCCCGTTGGTGGAGTGGGACGACATCCATCAAGGCTATCCCGTGGCGGTGCTCAATCCGATCCAAACGGCGCAGCAGGCCAAGAAGGGCATCCGCAAGAGCAAAACCGACAAGATCGACGCCCGACACATCGCCACGCTGCTCAAGAACGGCGAGCAACGCCCGGCCCTGGTCCCCGGCGAGTT